>Ga0209097_10000313_pt1 | contig 51019 bp, 36 predicted proteins | sample AD_UKC052_MetaG_FD_184419 | JGI IMG/M metagenome (GOLD analysis project Ga0209097, IMG submission 184419) | Active sludge microbial communities of municipal wastewater-treating anaerobic digesters from USA - AD_UKC052_MetaG (SPAdes) (version 2) | ecosystem: Engineered > Bioreactor > Anaerobic >... | reverse complement strand
GATGCTGACCATCGGCATCGGCTACGTGGCGCGCGGCCTGATCACCATGATCCCGACCATCGGCACCGAGACGCACACGCTGCCCGTGCCCTACAAGGACCAGGCCTGGAAGCTCGGCGCGCTGGTGCTCAACGTCGAGCAGCTGGTGGTCATCGCCGCCACCGCCGTGCTCAGCGCGTTGCTGTACCTGATGTTCCGCTACAGCAAGCTGGGCATCGCGATGCAGGCCGCCTCGCAGAACCAGCTGGCGGCCTACTACATGGGCATCCCCGTCAAGCGCCTGAACGGCCTCGTGTGGGGCCTCGCCGCAGCGGTGGCCGCGGTCGCCGGACTGTTGCTCGCGCCGATCACTTTCGTGCACGCGAACATGGGCTTCATCGGCCTGAAGGCCTTTCCGGCGGCGGTGGTCGGCGGCTTCGGCAGCCTGCCGGGCGCCATCGTCGGCGGCCTGGTCATCGGGCTGGTCGAGTCGCTGTCGGGTTTCTACCTGCCCGAGGGCTTCAAGGACGTGGCTGCCTATGTCGTCGTGCTGGTGATGCTGGTCGTGCGGCCGAACGGGCTGTTTGGCGAGAAGCTGCGCAAGAAAGTCTGAGCATCCCGATGCGCTTCATCTTCAAGACCCGCTACGAGCAGGACATCCGCATCGCCAAGCACGGCGGCTACCTGTTCTGGTACGGCGCGCTGATGCTCGTGCTGCTCGCCGCGCCCTGGATCTTCCCGGAGTACTGGCTCGCGCAGGTCACCTTCGTGCTGATCTACGCCATCGTCGGCCTCGGGCTGATGCTGCTGTCGGGCTTCACCGGGCAGTTCTCGCTCGGCCATGCGGCTTTTCTCGGCGTTGGCGCCTACACGCAGGCGGCGCTCACCGGCATCGGGGTGCCGTTCCCGCTGGCGCTGGTCGGGGCGGCGGCGGTGTCGGCCTTCGTCGGCGTGATCGTCGGCCTGCCGGCGCTGCGCCTGAAGGGCATCTACCTGGGCATCGCCACGCTTGCCTTCGGCTTCATCGTCGAAGAGGTGTTCGCGCGCTGGGAGAGCGTGACCGGCGGCAATGCCGGCAAGCACGTGAAGGCGCCCGACTTGTTCGGCTGGAAGCTCGACTCGGGCGAATCCTTCTACTACCTGTGCCTCGTGCTCGCGGTGCTCGCCACGCTGGCGATCCTGAACCTGCTGCGCTCGCCGACCGGGCGCGCCTTCGTCGCCATCCGCGACTCGGAGATCTCGGCGCAGAGCATGGGCATCCACCTGGCGCGCTTCAAGACGCTGTCGTTCGCGATCTCGGCGGCGCTGGCCGGCGTGGGCGGCGCGCTGTACGCGCACAAGCTGATGTTCATCTCGCCGGATCAGTTCGGCGTGCTGCAGTCGATCGACCTGATCCTGATGATCGTCATCGGCGGCCTGGGCTCGGTGCACGGCGCCTTCCTCGGCGCGATCTTCCTGATCACCATGCCGCAGGTCATCTCATTGGCCAAGGACTACCTGCCCGAAGCCATCGGCATGGCGCCGGGCCTGCAGGGCCTGGTCTACGGTGTCGTGCTGATCGCCTTCGTGCTGTTCGAGCCGCTCGGCCTGTACGGCCGCTGGCTGAAGTTCCGCACCTGGTTCCAGATCTTCCCGTTCTACCGGCGCGGCATGTTCAAGCGGCAGAAGAGCTTCCAGAAGTCGGAGCGCCTGAAATGAGCTCCGGCGTGCTGCTCTCCGCCAAGGACCTGAGCGTGCGCTTCGGCGGCGTGCTCGCGGTCAACAAGGTCGGCTTCGACGTCCACCGCGGCGAGGTGTTCACGCTGATCGGGCCCAACGGTGCCGGCAAGACAACGGTGTTCAACCTGATCAGCCGCATCTACACGCCGACCTCGGGTTCGATCGACTTCGACGGCACGCCGCTGCTCGCCCACGCGCCGCACGAGATCGCGCAGCTCGGCATCGCGCGCACCTTCCAGAACATCGAGCTGTTCGAGCACGCCACGGTGCTGCAGAACCTGCTGATCGGCCGCCATGTGCACCGCGAGACGGGCTTCTGGAGCCAGCTGTTCTTCACGCCGGCCACGCGCGCCGCCGAGGTCCGCACGCGCCACAAGGCCGAGGAGGTGATCGAGCTGCTCGACCTGCAGCACCACCGCGAGTCGCTCGTCGCCGGGCTGCCCTACGGCGTGCGCAAGGTGGTCGAGCTGGCGCGGGCGCTGTGCACCGAGCCCAAGCTGCTGCTGCTGGACGAGCCTTCGTCGGGCCTGAACGTCGAGGAGACCGACGACATGGCCTTCTGGATCGGCGACATCCGCGACGAGCTCGGCGTGACGGTGCTGATGGTCGAGCACGACATGTCGCTCGTCTCCAAGGTGTCGGACCGCGTGCTGGCGATGAACCAGGGCGAAGTGCTGGCGCTGGGCACGCCGGCCGAGGTGCAGCGCCATCCCGGCGTGATCGAGGCCTACCTCGGTGCGGCCGGCGACGTGGAAAGCCTGCGGAGGAAGGCGGCATGAGAGCGAGCGCTGCGCCGGGTCGCCCCAAGCAAGCGAGCATCCCCTCGGGGGATCGCTCGCTGTACCCGGCGAGCGAGGGGCAGTCATGACATCGATCCTCAAGCTCGCCAACGTGGAAAGCAGCTACGGGCCGATCCGCGCCATCCGCGGCGTCAGCCTGCAGGTCGTGAAGGGGCAGATCGCCACCGTGCTCGGCTCCAACGGCGCCGGCAAGACGACCATCCTCAAGACCATCTCCGGCATCCTCGACCCGACCAAGGGCTCGGTGTTGTTCAAGGGCGAGGACATCACCGCGCGCGACCCGGCGCTGATCGTGCAGCGCGGTCTCAGCCACGTGCCCGAGGGCCGCGAGGTGTTCCCGCTGCTGTCGGTGCACGACAACCTGCTGATGGGCGCCTACACGCGCCGCGACCGCGACGGCGTGGCGCGCGACATCGAGACGGTGTACGGCTACTTCCCGATCCTGCGCGAGCGGCGCGCACAGGACGCCGGGTTGCTCTCGGGCGGGCAGCAACAGATGCTGGCGATCTCTCGCGCGCTGATGGCCGCGCCCGAGCTGATGCTGCTCGACGAGCCCAGCCTCGGCCTCTCGCCCCGGCTGACGCGCGAGATCTTCGAGATCGTCATCCGCATCAACCGCGAGCGCGGCACCACGCTGCTGCTGGTGGAGCAGAACGCCAACATGGCTTTGAATGTGGCCGACCAAGGCTACGTGCTGGAGAACGGCCGCATCGTCATGGAAGACACCTGCGAGCGCCTGCGCGAGAAGGACGACATCAAGGAGTTCTACCTCGGCATGAAGGAAGCCGGCGCTCGCGGCGACAGGCGCTGGAAGAAGAAGAAGACGTGGAGATGAGCCCGTGGCGAACATCTGGGACCTGAACCACCTGCAGCCGCGCACCGACGTCGTCGTGGCGGGCGAGACCATGCCCGCGCTGTTCTGGAACGCGGTGGCGCAGCGCGGCGAGCAGGTCTTCATGCGCCAGAAGGAACTCGGCCTGTGGCGCGAGTGGACCTGGGCGCAGACCGGCGAGGCGGTGCGCGAGATAGCGAACGGCCTGCTCAGCCTGGATTTCCAGCAGGGAGAATGCGCCTCGATCCTGTCCAACACGGTGATCGAGTGGATGCTCGCCGACATGGCCATCCTGTCGTGTGCCGGCGTCAGCAACGGCATCTACCCGACCGACTCGGCCGAGCAGGCGCAGTACCTGTGCGAGGACTCGCGCACCACCGTGCTGTTCGTCGAGGACGAAGAGCAGCTCGACAAGGCGCTCGAGGTGCGCGATCGCCTGCCGCTGTTGCGCAAGATCGTCGTGTTCGACACCAAGGGCCTGCGCGATTTCCGCGACGAGGGCGTGATCGACCTGGCCGCGCTGCGCGAGCTCGGGCGCATCCACGCGAAGGACCACCCCGGCGCCATGCAGGCGCGCGTGGCGGCCTGCCAGCCGGCGGACCTGGCGATCCTCGTCTACACCTCGGGCACCACCGGCAAGCCCAAGGGGGCGATGCATTCGCACGCCGGGCTGATCTACACGGTGCGCGGCTACAACCGCATCGTCGCGCAGGACGAGCGTGACGAGCGCATGTGCTTCCTGCCGCTGTGCCATATCGCCGAGCGCATCGGCGGTGCCTTCTTCGCCGTCTACACCGGCTCGGTGCTCAACTTCGTCGAGCGGCCCGAGACGGTGCCGGAGAACGTGCGCGAGATCTCGCCGACGGTGTTCACCGCCGTGCCGCGCGTGTGGGAGAAGTTCTACTCCGCGGTGACGATCGCGCTGCGCGAATCGAGCCGGCTGCAGCAGCTGGCTTACGCCTGGGGCATCGGCGTGGGCATGCGCATCGCCGACCGCATTCTGGCCCGCCAGCCGGTGAGCGCGTGGCTGAAGCTGCAGTTCCACATCGCCCGGCTGATCGCGCTGAACAACGTGCGCAAGCTGATCGGCGTGCACCGCGCGCGCTTCTGCGTCACCGGCGCGGCGCCGATCTCGCCCGATCTCGTCAAGTGGTACCTGGCGCTGGGCGTGCCGATGGCCGAGGTCTGGGGCATGACCGAGACCTGCGGCGCGGCCACATCGACGCCGGCCGGCGGCATCAAGCCCGGCATGGTGGGGCCGGCCTGCCCGTTCAACGAAGTTCGGCTCGACCCGATCACCAGCGAGATCCAGGTGCGCGGACCGAACGTCTTCATGGGCTACCTGAACCTGCCCGACAAGACCGCCGAGACCTTCACTCCCGACGGCTGGCTGCGCACCGGCGACGTCGGCCAGGTCGACGAGGACGGCTACTACCGCATCACCGACCGCATGAAGGACATCATCATCACGGCCGGCGGCAAGAACGTCACGCCCAGCGAGATCGAGAACGACCTGAAGTTCTCGCCCTACATCACCGACGCGGTGGTGATCGGCGACAAGCGGCCCTACCTGACGGTGATCGTGATGATCGACCAGGAGAACGTCGAGAAGTTCGCGCAGGACCGCGACATCCCGTTCAGCAACTACACCAGCCTGACGCGTGCGGCCGAGGTGCAGCAGCTGATCTGGGACGAGATCGAGCGCGTCAATCGCAAGTTCGCACGCGTCGAGCAGATCAAGAAGTTCTTCCTGCTCGAGACGCAACTCGGCGCCGAGGACGAGGAACTCACGCCGACGATGAAGCTCAAGCGCAAGTTCGTCGAGAAGAAGTACGCCGAGCGTATCGAGGCGCTCTACCGCTGACCACCACCGAAGGAGCCCGACCATGAAGCCCGTTCTCAGTTGTCTGGCCGCGCTGCTCGCGCTGGCCGCCCCGGCCGCCTTCGCCCAGGCGAGCCAGGGCGTGAGCAAGACCGAAATCACCATCGGCTCGATCCAGGACCTGTCGGGCCCGATCGCGGGTTTCGGCAAGCAGATCCGCCTGGGCATGCTGCTGCGCATCGACGAGATCAACGAGCAGGGCGGCATCAACGGCCGCAAGATCAAGCTGCAGATTGAGGACTCCGCCTACGACCCGAAGAAAGCCGTGCTGGCCGCGCAGAAGCTGGTCAACCAGGACAAGATCTTCGCGATGGTCGGCCACCTGGGCACGGCGCAGAACAACGCGGCGATGCCGGTGCAGTTCGAGAAGAACGTCGTCAACTTCTGGCCGGTGACTGCCGCGCGCGAGATGTTCGACCCGTTCCACAAGCTGAAGTACGCCTACGCCGTGCCGTACTTCGACCAGATGCGCCAGTGGCTGCCGCTGATGGTCAAGGAGAAGGGCGCGAAGAAGGTCTGCGCGATCTACCAGGACGACGAGTTCGGCCTGGAGGTGCTGCGTGGCGGCGAGGCGGGCCTGAAGACCATGAACATGGAATTCGTGGAGAAGACCAGCTTCAAGCGCGGCGCGACCGACTTCTCGTCGCAGGTGGCGCGCATGAAGGCAGCGTCGTGCGAGATGGTCGTGCTCGGCACCATCATCCGCGAGACCATCGGCACCATCGGCGAATCGCGCAAGACCGGATTCAGCCCGGTGTTCATCGGCTCCAGCGCGGCCTACACCGACCTGATCCACAAGCTCGGCGGCAAGGCGATGGACGGGCTGTACGCCACCATGGGCGCCGCCAACCCGTATACCGACGACGCGTCGCCCAAGGTGGCGTTCTGGGCCAACAAGTACAAGACGAAGTTCAACGAGGACCCGACGGTGTTCTCGGTGTACGGCTACCAGATCATCGACGCCTTCGCGGCGGCGGCGCAGAAGGCCGGCACCAACCTGACGACGGACAGCTTCATCAAGGCCATGGACACGATGACGATCGCGCCGGACATGTTCGGCAGCGCCGCGATGAGCTTCTCGCCGACCAAGCGGCTTGGCAGCAGCGCGTCGCGCCTGTCGCAGATCGTCGACGGCCGCTGGAAGGTCGTGCAGGACTACCCGAAGGCGCCCTGATCCCGACGCGCCGCGTCGAAACCTCCCCCGTTCCTCAAGGAGACAGACCATGAAACAGGTTCTCAGCTTCGCTGCCGCGCTGCTCGCGCTGGCCGGCGCATCGAGCCAGGCGCAGACGTCGCAGGGCGTCAGCAAGAACGAGATCGTGCTCGGCTCGATCCAGGACCTGTCGGGCCCGATCGCGGGCTTCGGCAAGCAGGTGCGCCAGGGCATGCTGCTGCGCGTGGACGAGCTCAACGAGCAGGGCGGCATCAACGGCCGCAAGATCAGGCTGCTGATCGAGGACTCGGCCTACGACCCGAAGAAGGCCGTGCTGGCGGCGCAGAAGCTCGTCAACCAGGACAAGATCTTCGCGATGGTGGCCCACATCGGCACGCCGACGAACAACGCGGCGATGCCGGTGCAGTTCGAGAAGAACGTGATCAACTTCTTCCCGGTGACCGCGGCGCGCGAGATGACCGAGCCGGTGCACAAGCTCAAGTTCGCCGGCGGCTCGAGCTACTACGACCAGATGCGCGTGGCCTTGCCGCGCCTGATCAAGGACAAGGGCGCGAAGAAGATCTGCACGATCTACCAGGACGACGAGTTCGGCCTGGAGGTGTTCCGCGGTGCCGAGGCCGGGCTGAAGGCCGTGGGCATGGACTTCACCGAGAAGACCACCTACAAGCGCGGTGCGACCGACTTCTCGTCGCAGGTGGCGCGCATGAAGGCGGCCAACTGCGATCTGGTGGTGCTGGGCACGATCATCCGCGAGACCATCGGCACCATCGCCGAGGGCCGCAAGACAGGCTTCAACCCGACCTACCTGGGCTCCAGCGCCACCTACACCGACCTGATCCACAAGCTGGGCAAGAAGGCGATGGACGGCCTGTACGCCACGCACACCGTGCAGCACCCGTACATGGACGAGGTGTCGCCGAAGATCGCCTTCTGGGCCAAGAAGTACCAGACCAAGTTCGGCGACGACCCGACGGTGTTCTCGGTGTACGGCTATTCGGCCATCGACACCTTCATCCAGGCCGCGCAGAAGGCCGGCCCGAACCTGAGCACGGACAGCTTCATCAAGGCGATGGAGTCGCTGACCTTCCCGCCCGACATGTTCGGCTCGGCCGAACTCACCTTCGGGCCGGCCAAGCGCGCGGGCAGCAACATGACGCGCATGTCGCAACTGCAGGACGAGCGCTGGAAGCCGGTGACCGAGTACGTCAAGCCGCAGTGAGTCTTCGGGGCCGCCGCCCCGCGCAGGTGCGGCGGCGGTACCACGGGGTGGCAACCCCTAGCGACGTTGGCCCGCCAATGCGCTTAGAGTGTGATCATCGCGCACACAGATGCGCGAACTCACCACGAGTGACGTGAAGCGCACGGTTGCTCGGCGTACCGAGGGGACCGACATGAACGCACGTAGCACCGCGGGCCGCGCCCGCAGGAATCCCGTTGCCGCGCTGGTCGCGGCACTGTTCGTCGTGCCGGCCGGCGTGCACGCGCAGCCGTCCACCACCGAACTCGCGCCGGTGCTGATCACCGGCTCGCGCCTGCCCAGCACGCCCAGCGGCCTGGCGCAGAACGTGACCGTGATCGACCAGAAGCAGATCCAGGAGTCCCATCCCGGGCGCATCGAAGACGTGCTCGGCCGCATCACCGGCGTCTATGTCGACCAGGCAGGGCAGGCGGGCGGGTTCTCGTCGCTGTACATGCGCGGCGCGGAGCAGAGCCACCTGTTGATCATGGTCGACGGCGTGAAGGTCAACGACCCGACCACGACGCGCGGCAGTGCCTACGACCTGTCGTCGATCGACGTGAACCAGATCGAGCGTATCGAGGTGCTGCGCGGTCCGGCGTCGGCCATCCATGGCGGCGAGGCGCTCGCGGGTGTGATCAACATCATCACGCGCCGGCCGGTCCAGGACGGCGTGAGTGGCAGCGGCTACCTCGCGGCCGGCCAGGGCCGCTTCGGCAAGGTCGGCGGCTCGGTGGCGGCAGGCAGCGAGACGCTGCGTGCGCAGCTCGGGGCCGGCAGCAGCCGCGAAGGCAGCGCCTCCAGCGACGGCGAGCTCGAGCAGAACAACCTGTCCGGATCGCTGCGCTTCGTGCCCGGTGGCACGATCAGCGGCGAGCTCCATTTCCACCGCAGCGACCGCAAGAGCAGCGCCTTCCCCGACGACAGTGGCGGCCCGCGCCTGGCCGTCAACCGCGAGAAGACCACTCGGGATGCCACCGACACGATCTACGGCGCCAGCCTGGGCGGCGGCGACGCCGCGACGCTGCGCGTGCAGGCGGCCGTGTCGGTCTATGAACGCGACGAAGAGGCGAACAATGCCTTCATCGACGGCGGCGTGCGCTTCCCGGTGCCGGCCTTCGCCAGCGACACCCATTTCAAGCGCACGACCGCGACGATATCGGCCACGCACGAGTACAACGAGCGCGCCAGCGTCGTTGCCGGCCTGGAGCGCCAGACCGAGGACGGCGAGCTCAGCAGCATCGGCGACTTCGACTTCGACGGCCTGCCCGACACGCTGCAGTTCGGCCTGAAGCGCAGCACCAGCTCGGTCTTCGTCGAGGGGCGCTTTCGTGTTGCCGACCCGGTGTCGCTGCAGATCGGTGTGCGACGCGACAAGGTCGAAGGGCTGGACGCCGAGACCACGCCCCACCTCGGCGCGGTGTGGGACCTTCCCGGCGGAGCCACCACGCTGAAAGCCACCTACAGCAAGGGTTTCAAGCCGCCGAGCTTCTTCGCGTTGGGCTTCCCGATCGGCGGCAACCCGGCATTGCGGCCGGAACGCAGCCGCAATGCCGAGCTGACCGTGGCGCACCGTTTCGACGGCGAGGCGAACTCGCTGCACGTCAGTGTCTTCCGCATCGACTACAAGGACCTGGTCGACTTCGACGGCAACACCTTCCAGAACGTCAACCGCGGTGCGATCGTCGTCAAGGGCATCGAGCCGACGCTCAAGCTGCAGTTGGGCAGGCAGCTGCGCACGCAAATCGGCGTGACGCTGCTCAACATCGACGAGAAAGACGGCCTGGCGACCTTGCGCAACCGGCCGGAGAAGCGTGCCGCGGCCAGCCTCGTGTACGACATCGACGACCGGGCCTCGCTGTTCGCGGGCTTGTCCTACACGGGCAGCTACCTCGATCGGTCCAACCCGACGGGCGACATCGTCATGCCCGGCTACTCGACCGTCGATCTGGCCTACTCGCGGCGCTTCGGCCCGCTGCAGGCGAAGTTCGCGCTGGACAACCTTTTCGACAAGAACTACGAACAGTTCGTCGGATTCCCGGCGCGCGAGCGCCGGCTGCGAGTCGAACTGCGCGCCGAGTTCTAGGCCGCTCGGGCCTGCTGTCGGCGCGCCGCCAGCGCGGCCACCAGCACGACCACCCACGCGATCATCATGCCCATGCCTTCGCGGGCGGTTTCTTCTTCCCACCAGACCTCGCGGCGCCAGAAGTTGGGCATCGCAGGCCAGTAGAAGACCATCAGGCCGAACCACACGGCCACGCTCGCCCACAGAAGCGGCATCGCCGCCGGGGCGCGCAATGCCTGCGGCCGCAGCGCGACGAGCAGGCACCACACCGCCGGCACGGCGTAGTAGACCGCCCACAGCAGGCCGTCTGGGTCGTTGTACTGCACCCCGACGAAGGCGAGCATGACGAGGGCGAGGAAGATGTTCAGGATGCGCACGGTCGACCTTGTCTCGCGGGATGCGGGGTTCGGCGTCGAGATCAGGGCGAGAAACTGTCGCTCTTGATGTAGGCGACGACGCCCATGCGTTGCTGGTACGAGAAGACCTGCTTCCACGACGGCATCTTGCGGAAGCCGTTGGTCACGCGGTCGAAGATGTGGTCGGCATCCATCGCACCCGGGTTGAGCTTCGGCGCCTTGCCGGGGTAGGCGCTGTTGCCGTGACAGTGGCGGCACTGCTCCTGCCAGACCTGTTCGCCGAGCTTGATGTTCGCGGCGTCGTTCATGTAGGCGACGTCGAACGTCGGCACCGGTTCGTCGGCGGCCGGCTTGCCGGCTTCCTGGGCACGCACCGGCGCCAGGCCGGTGGCTAGCGGGGCCAGCAGCCCCGTCAACAGGGCGAAGGTCGCATACCGGTGTCGAACGTTCATCGCTTCAGCTTCCCATGCAGCTCTAGAACGGAAAGGCCACCGCGTCCCGAAGGTCGCGGTGGCGCCGTGCCGCGGCCTACGGAACGATCTTGTAGATCGTGTCCAGCGAGCCGTTCGGGCCGGTGGTGATGGAGGTCAGCACGTAGACCTCGCCATTGGCGTCCTGCGCGAAGGCCAGCACGTAGGGCAGCTTGCCCGGCATGTTGGTGACTTCGGCGACTTCCATCGACCACTTGCCGTCGCCGCCCTTCGTGCCGATGAAGATCTGGCCGTCCATCTCGGCGAACGACTTGCTCCAGTCGCCGAAGATGTACTTGCCCTTCATCGCCGCGTTGGCACCGCGGTACACGTAGCCGCCGGTCACCGAGATGCCCTTGCAGCCGTTCGGCTTGGCGGTGCAGTTGTTGTATTCGATGATCGCCGGCGTGATGCCTGACTTGTCGCAGCTGGCCGGGTGGTCATCGGGCTTCAGGTAGTCGAAGCAGCGCATGTTGCCTTCGATCCGACGCCAGCCCATGTTCTGGCCCTTGCCGATCAGCTTGATCGTCTCGTAGCTGTTCTGCTGCACGTCGCCGCAGTAGAGCTCGGCCGCGGTGCTGCCCATGTCGAACGAGCAGCGCCACGGATTGCGCACGCCGTAGGCCCAGATCTCCGGGTTCACGTCCTTCTTGCCGGCGAAAGGGTTGTCCGGCGGGATGCCGTACGGCTTGCCCGGCGAACGTGTGTCGACATCGATGCGCAGGATCTTGCCCAGGTTGATGGTCAGGTCCTGGCCATTGCCGGTCATCGGGTTGTGGCCGATGCCCCAGTCGTTCGCGTAGCCGCCGTCGCCCGTGGAGACGTAGAGCTTGCCGTCCGGGCCGAAGCCGATCCAGTGGCCGTTGTGGTTGAACTGCGGCCAGGAGTTCGACATGATCCGGCGCGCGCTGCTCGGGTCGGCCGCGTTGCGGTCGGACGCCGATACGGTGTATTCCTCGACCACGTTGCTGTGGTCGTACCAGAGCATCTGGCCGAGGTCGCTCTGGTAGTCGAGGTGCGCGCTGTAGGCCACGTAGAACTTGCCGTTCTCCTTGAATTTCGGGTGGAACGCGAGGCCGAGCAGGCCGCGCTCGTCGAAGTCGTGGAACAGCGGCTTGATCTTGCTGCGAATGTCGAGGAACGGGTTCGGCGCGAGCTTGCCGTTGTCCAGAATCCGGATCCGGCCGTTCTGCTCGACGATGAACATGCGGCTGTCGCCGGGCGGCTGAACCATGGCCAGCGGCGTGTTGATGCCGGTGATCACCTTCTCGAGCTTGATCTTGGCCTGCGCGAACACCGTGGTGCTCGACAAGGCCATGACGGCAGAGGCGGCCGCGGCCGCCAGGTACTTCATTGCACTCATCTGTCTCCTCCAATACTGTCGTTGAGAACTTCGAGACATAGGGCATGCCGTCAGTCGTCTGCCTCGAAGTGCAAACCGACAGCCATCCCTCGAAAGGGATCATTCGAGTGTAGGAACGTCACTTGATGACCCTATAGGGACTTGTATGTATACAAAGCCGCCGCGCCGAGCTCGCGCGGCTCAGGAGACGATGTAAGCCGCGGCCCCGGTGGACAGCAGCTTGCCGTCGGCATCGAAAAACTCCATGCGCGTGGACGCCACGCGCGAACCCAGGCGCAGCACCTGCGCCCGCAGCTCGAATCGCTCGCCAATGGCCGGCCGCAGGTAGTCGATGCGCAGGTCGATGGTGCCGAGCTTCCCAAAACGGTGCAGCCGCTGCAGCGCAGGCTCGTCCATGTGGCGCGCGCCGATGGCGGCCATCACGGCCAGGCCGCCCATCGCGTCGAGCCCGGCGCTGACCACGCCGCCGTGCAGCCGCTGGTGCGTGTAGTGCCCGATCAGGTCGTTGCGCATCTCGATGTGGCCGGTCACGCCCTCGGCCGACACCGTGCCGATGCGCAGCCCGAGCAGGCGATTGAAGACGATGCGCTGCTCGAAGATCTCCTTCAGGCCACTCACGAACTCGGGCTCGAAACCTGGCGTGCCGGGCATGCTGTCTCCTCAGAGGCCGAGCTGTCGCGCGGCCAGTTCCTTCATGATCTCTTCGGCGCCACCGCCGATCATCATCACCTTGGCTTCGCGGTAGATACGCTCGCACTTCGTGCCGCGCATGAAGCCCATGCCGCCGAGGATCTGCACGGCCTGGTCGGCAGCGTGCTGCATGGTCTGGGTGGCATGGTTCTTCAGCAGGCACAGGTCGGCCACCCACTCGGGCCCGGTGTCGCCGGCCTCCTGGCGCTCGACCAGCGCATGCAGCCAGGCGCGGGCGCTGGCGATGCGCATGCGCATGTCCATCAGCTTGTGGCGGATCACCTGGTGCTCGACCAGCGAGGCGCCGAAGGTCTTGCGCTGCCGCGCCCAGTCGAGCGCTTCGTCCAGGCAAACCTGCGCGAACGCGACGGCGCCGGCGGACATCAGCAATCTCTCGCCGTTGAAGTTCTGCATGACCATGTGAAAGCCCGCGCCTTCGTCGCCGAGCAGGTGATCCAGCGGCACCCGAACGCCGTCGAAGCGCAACTGCGCGGTGTCGCTGCACCACCAGCCCATCTTGGCCAGGGGTGATCGGGTCAGCCCTGGCGCGTCGCCCGGCACCACGAGCAGCGAGATGCCGGCCGCACCCGGGCCGCCGGTGCGCACCGCCAGCGTGATCCAGTCGGCACGCATGCCGGAGGTGATGAATGTCTTTTCGCCATCGATGACCCATTCCTGGCCGTCGCGCCGCGCCTTCGTGCACAGGCGCGCCACGTCGGAGCCGCCGCCAGGTTCGGTGATGGCCAGCGCGGCGATCTTCTCGCCGGCGAGGACCTCCGGAACGATGCGCCGCTGCAGCGCCTGGCTGCCGTGCGCCACGATCGGCGGCAGGCCGATGCTGTGCGAGAACAGGCTGGCCATCAGGCCGCCGCTGCCGGCGCGCGCGATCTCCTCGGTGGCGACCAGCCGGTACCACCCATCGGCTGGTGTGCCGCCCAGCGATTCGGGATAGCCCAGGCCGAGCAGGCCCATCTCGGCAGCGCGCCGGTACAGCGAGCGCGGGAAACTCCCGGCCTCGTCCCATGCATTGACGTGCGGCGCGATCTCGCGCTCGACGAACGTGCGCACGCTGTCGCGAAAGGTCTCGTGATCGGGGGCGAAGGGCATGCGCGAAGGGTTCACCAAGCAAATGCTTGGTGATTGCCCGACAGTGTGTCGGCCTCGATAATGCACCGTCAATTCGGACAAGACAGAGCCGAACGCACTGAGGAGACGACGGTGACCCACGCGATGATCTTCGAGGCCGTGCGCACGCCGCGCGGCAAGGGCAAGAAGGACGGAAGCCTGCACGAGGTCAAGCCGGTCGACCTGCTCGCCGGGCTGCTCGTCAAGCTGCAGAAGCGGCTGGACTTCGATCCGGCACAGCTCGACGACGTGGTGATGGGCGTCGTCTCGCCGATCGGCGAGCAGGGTTCGGTGATCGCCAAGACGGCAGCACTGAAGGCCGGCTGGGACTTCCGCGTGGCCGGCATGCAGATCAACCGCTTCTGCGCCTCGGGCCTGGAGGCGGTCAACCTCGCCGCGCAGAAGGTCGCCAGCGGCTGGGAGGACCTGGTCGTCGCCGGCGGCGTCGAAAGCATGTCGCGCGTGCCCATCGGCAGCGACGGCGGTGCCTGGGCGCAGGATCCGGCCACTAACTTCGCCACCGGCTTCGTGCCGCAGGGCATCGGTGCCGACCTGATCGCCACGCTCGGTGGCTGGAGCCGCGAAGACGTCGATCGCTTCGCGCTCGCCTCGCAGCAGCGCGCCGCCGCGGCGCAGGCGGCGGGGCGCTTCGATCGTTCCGTCATTGCCGTCGAAGACGAGATCGGCCTGCCGGTGCTCGACCGCGACGAGTTCATCAAGCCGCGCACCACGCTCGAAGGCCTGTCGCAGCTCAAGCTGGCCTTCGGCGAGCTCGGGGCGATGGGCTTCGATGCGGTGGCGCTGGCGCGCTACCCGCAGGTCGAGCGCATCGAGCACGTGCACACGGCAGGCAACTCCTCGGGCATCGTCGATGGCGCCGCGGCAGTGCTGATCGGCAGCGAGGCCAAGGGCCGCGCGCTCGGCCTCGCACCGCGCGGGCGCATCGTCGCCACCGCGCTGTCGGGCGCCGACCCGACCATCATGCTCACAGGGCCGATGCCGGCATCGCGCAAGGCGCTCGCCAAGGCCGGCCTGACCATCGACGACATCGACCTGTTCGAGGTCAACGAGGCCTTCGCCGCCGTGCCGATGCGTTTCATGGCCGAGATGGGCGTGCCGCACGAAAAGGTCAACGTCAACGGCGGGGCCATCGCTCTGGGCCACCCGCTGGGCGCCACCGGCGCCATGCTGCTGGGCACGCTGCTCGACGAGCTGGAGCGGCGCCAGCTCAAGCGCGGCCTGATCACGCTGTGCGTGGGTGGCGGCATGGGCATTGCGACCGTCATCGAGAGGGTGTGAGCGTGCAGACCATCCGCTACGAACTCGGCGCCGACGGCATCGCCACGATCACCCACGACGCGCCCGGCGCACCGGTCAACACCATGACCGAGCAGTGGCAGGCCGACCTGGCCGATGCCGTGTCGCGCATCGAGGCCGACAAGGAGCGCATCCAGGGTGTGCTCGTCACGTCGGCCAAGAAGACCTTCTTCGCCGGCGCGCAACTCGACAACGTCCTCAAGCTGAAGACCGAGGATGCCGCCGCGGGCTTCAAGGGCATCGAGGCGATGAAGGCCTGCTTCCGCCGTCTGGAGACGATGGGCCGCCCGGTGGTCGCCTTGCTGGGCGGCGCCGCGCTCGGCGGCGGCTGGGAGGTGGCGCTGGCGGCGCACGCACGCTTTGCGCTGGACGACCGCAAGATCCAGTTCGGCACGCCGGAGGTGTCGCTCGGTCTGATCCCCGGCGCGACCGGCATCACCAAGACCGTGCGACTGCTCGGCCTGATGGCGGCGCAGCCTTACCTGATGGAGGGCAAGCTGTTCGGTCCGCGCGAAGCGCTGGAACTCGGCCTCGTCGATGGCCTGGGCGCGACGATGGATGAACTGCGCACGATGGCGCTGGCCTGGATCGCCGAGAACCCGCATGCGGTGCAGCCCTGGGACCGCAAGGACTACCGCATGCCCGGAGGCTCGCCGACCAGCCCGAAGATCGCCATGGGCTTGACGGTGGCGCCGGCCATGCTGGCGGCGAAAACACACGGCCTGTACCCCGCGGCGCAGGCCATCCTCGAGACCATGGTCGAAGGTGCGATGGTCGACTACGACACCGCCACGCGCATCGAGAGCCGCAAGCTCGCCAAGATCATGGTCGGCCAGAACGCCAAGAACATGATCACGGCGTTCTTCTTCAACCTGAATGCCATCAAGTCGGGCAAGTCGCGGCCGCCAGGCCATGCGCCATGGAAACCCGCCAGGGTCGGCGTGCTCGGCGCAGGCATGATGGGTGCGGGCATTGCGCACGCGAATGCGGCGCGCGGCATCCCCTGTGTGCTCAAGGACGTTTCGATCGAGAAGGCACGCGCCGGCCACGAGGCCGTGCGCAAGATCACGGCGCCGCTGTTGGCCAAGGGCCGCATCGACGAGGTCAAGCAGGCGGCGCTGCTCAACCTGGTCACGCCCACTGCGGATGCAGCCGACCTGGAAGGCTGCGACCTGATCATCGAGGCAGTGTTCGAGCAGCGCCAGCTGAAGGCGCAGGTGACGCATGAGGCCGAGCCGATGCTCGCTGCCGGCGGCGTGTTCGCTTCCAACACCTCCACGCTGCCGATCGGCGGCCTCGCCCAGGCCAGCGCCGCGCCGCAGCGCTTCGTCGGGCTGCACTTCTTCTCGCCGGTGCACAAGATGAAGCTGGTCGAGATCATCCGCGGCCCGGCCACCGATGACGAGACCGTGGCGCGTGCCTACGACTACGTGCTGGCGCTGGGCAAGACGCCGATCGTCGTCAACGATTCGCGCGGCTTCTTCACCAGCCGGGTGTTCGGCACCTACGTGATGGAAGGTGCCGCGATGCTTGCCGAGGGCATTGCCGCGCCGCTGATCGAGCATGCGGCGGTGGCCGCGGGCATGCCGGTCGGCCCGCTGGCGGTGATCGACGAGACCTCGCTGTCGCTGTCGGTCCACGTGATGGAGCAGACCCGCGCCGACCTGGCTGCGGCCGGGCAGGCTTACCAGCCGGGGGCCGGCGAACTGCTGATCGAACGCATGGTCAAGGAGTTCAAGCGTCCCGGCCGGGCCGGCGGCGGCGGCTTCTACGACTACCCGGCGGACCAGCCCAAGCACTTGTGGCCGGGGCTGAAAGAACACTTCGAACGCGCCGCGGCCGCAGCCGACGTGGCGGAGCTGAAGCAGAGGCTGCTGTATCGGCAGTCCATCGAGACGGCGCGCTGTCTGGCCGAGAACGTGCTGACGAGCGTGCACGAGGCCAACGTCGGCTCGATCTTCGGCATCGGTTTTCCGGCCTGGACGGGCGGGGCACTGCAGTTCGTCGCCTCCGAAGGGATCGACAGCTTCCTGCGCAACGCCGCGGCCTTGGCCGCCCGCCATGGCGAACGGTTCGCCCTGTCGCCGGCGGTGCAGGAGACGTTGCGCCGGGCGCTGGCCTGATCCGGCGGCGGCCGGAAATGAAAAGGCCCCGCAAGCGGGGCCTCTTTCAAGAGCGAGAAGTGATCACTTCAGGCTCAGGATCCAGGCAACGAGCTTCTTCGACTCGGCCTCGTTGACCTGCGCGTTGGCGGGCATCGGGATCTGGCCCCAGACGCCCACGCCGCCCTTGATGACCTTGGCAGCCAGCTTGTCGGCCGCATCCTTCTGGCCGGCATACTTGGCAGCCACTTCCTTGTAGGACGGGCCGAGGACCTTCTTGTCCGTGGCGTGGCAGGCCAGGCAGTTCTTGGCCTTGGCCAGGGCTTCGTCGGCCACGGCGGGAGCGGAAACGGTGGCGGCAGCGGCCACGAGGGCGAGAACGGGGAACAGCTTCATGATTTCCTTTCGGGGTCAAACGGGAAATTCTGCGGATGTTTCGGCACCCGCCCAACCGAGCGGTCGGCTACATTGGCTCTAACGGATTGTAGGGGCCGCGGTTGACGCGCATCTTGCAGCGATTTCCCGCACCCTGGAGTTTCATACATGTTTTTCGTGATCATCGGTGTGCTGATCATCGTGGCCAACCTGCTCGGTATCGGCCCGATGGCCAACTGGAACTGGAACATCTCCGGCGACCTGTGGAAGTTCTGCGTGCCGTTCGGCCTGGCCGCAGTCTGGTGGGCCTGGGCCGACGCCACCGGCTACAACAAGCGCCGTGAAATGGAAAAGATGGACGAGCGCCGCCGCAATCGGCGTGAGCAGAACCTCGTGGCGCTGGGCATGGACAAGACCGCCCGCCGCGCCAAGAAGGCCGCCAAGCGCTGAAAGCGGCCGCCGGGCCGCCTTGGCCCGAGCAACTCAGTCGAACTTGTCCAGCACCGCGCCCGAGCTTGCGCTCGAAGCGTTCATCGCGAACTTGGCCAGCACGCCGCGTGTGTAACGCGGCGAAGGACGCTTCCATGACTGCCGGCGTCGAGCCAGTTCTTCGTCGCTCACGTTGAGCTGCAGCGTCAGGGTGCGGGCATCGATGGTGATCGAGTCGCCTTCGTTGACCAGAGCGATGTTGCCGCCTTCATAGGCTTCGGGGGCCACGTGGCCGACCACCATGCCCCAGGTGCCACCGGAGAAGCGCCCGTCGGTGACCAGGCCGACCGACTCGCCCAGGCCCTGGCCGATCAGCGCCCCGGTGGGTGCGAGCATTTCCGGCATGCCCGGGCCGCCCTTCGGGCCCAGGTAGCGCAGCACCATCACGTCGCCCGCGACGATCTTGTTGGCCATGATGGCCGCCAGCGCCGACTGCTCGTCGTCGAACACGCGCGCCGGGCCAGTGATGGTCGGGTTCTTCAGGCCGGTGATCTTGGCCACGCAGCCTTCGGGCGACAGGTTGCCGCGCAGGATGGCCAGGTGGCCCTGCGCGTACATCGGCTTGTCGATGGTGCGGATCACGTCCTGGTCGGCACGCGGCACGTCGGGCACGTCGGCCAGCGACTCGGCGATCGTCTTTCCGGTGATCGTCATGCAGTCGCCGTGCAGCAGCCCGGCCTTGAGCAGCACCTTCATGACCTGCGGGATGCCACCCGCGAGGTGCAGGTCCACCGCCAGGTACTTGCCACTCGGCTTGAGGTCGCAGATCACCGGGGTGCGCTGGCGCACGCGCTCGAAGTCGTCGATCGTCCACTCGACGCCGGCCGCGTGGGCGATGGCCAGGAAGTGCAGCACCGCGTTGGTGGAGCCGCCGGTGGCCATGATCACCGCCACGGCGTTCTCGATCGCCTTCTTGGTGACGATGTCGCGCGGCTTCAGGTCCTTCTTGATGGCCTCGACCAGCACGCGTGCCGACTCGCGCGCCGAGTTCATCTTCTCGTCGTGCGGGTTGGCCATGGTCGACGAGTAGGGCAGCGACAGGCCCAGCGCCTCGAAGGCCGAGCTCATCGTGTTGGCGGTGTACATGCCGCCGCAGGAGCCGGGGCCGGGGATGGCGCGGCGCTCGATCTGGCAGAAGTCTTCTTCGCTCATCTTGCCGGCGCTGAACTGGCCGACGGCCTCGAACACGCTGACGATGTTCAGGTCCTGGCCCTTGTAGTGGCCGGGCAGGATGGTGCCGCCGTAGACATAGATCGCCGGCACGTTGGCGCGCAGCATGCCCATCATGCCGCCGGGCATGTTCTTGTCGCAGCCGCCGACGACGACCACGCCGTCCATCCACTGGCCGCCCACGCAGGTCTCGATGCAGTCGGCGATGACCTCGCGCGACACCAGGCTGTACTTCATGCCCTCGGTGCCCATGGCCATGCCGTCGCTGATGGTCGGCGTGCCGAAGATCTGCGCGTTGCCGCCGGCCGCCTCGATGCCCTCGACGGCGGCGTCGGCCAGCTTCTGCAGGCCGGAGTTGCAGGGCGTGATCGTCGAGTGGCCGTTGGCCACGCCGATCATCGGCTTCTTGAAGTCGCCTTCCTCGTAGCCCAGCGCGTAGTACATGGAGCGGTTGGGCGCGCGGGCCGTGCCCTCGGTGATGTTGGCGGAACGGCGGTTGATCTTCATGGACGCACTCCTTCGGCTGGGAGCCGAAGTATCGGCCCGGCGCAGCCATGCGTCCAATCGATCTGAGCTGCCCTATTGATATGCTGTGCATATGAAAGCCCTCGACGATGCGCCGCCGGAGATCGAGTTGCGCCTGTGGCGGCAGTTTCTCGCCGTGGCCGAGGCATTGCATTTCGGCCGCGCGGCGCAGCGTCTGCACATGACGCAGCCGCCGCTGACCCAGGCGATCCAGCAGCTCGAGCGGCGGCTGGGCATGGCCTTGTTCGAGCGCACGCGCCGCAGCGTCGCACTGACGCCGGCCGGCGCGGCGCTGGTGGAGCCGGCGAGGCAGTTGCTGCTGCAGGCCGCGGCACTGGGTGTTCGCGCACGCGACGCCGCCGGCGGCGAGGTCGGCCGCATCCGGCTCGGTTTCGTCTCCACCGTCGGCTTCGGGCCTCTGCCCACGTGGCTGCGCGCCTTTCGCGAGGCTCACCCAGGCATCGCGATGGAACTGCGCGAGGCCACCGGCGATGTGCAGTTCGAGGCCTTCGCGCAGCGCGAGCTCGATGCCGGCTTCGTGCTGCATGCGCCGGGCATCGCACCGCCGCCGCTGCTGCAGCGGCTGTCGCTGGGCATCGAGCCACTGGTGCTGGTGCTGCCCGAATCGTCGCCGAAGCGGCCGAGTGCGGCGCAACTGCTGAGCGAACCGCTGGTGATCTTCCCGCGCGCCATCGCGCCTTCGCTGTACGACGCGGTGCTGGCCTTCTACCACCGCCACGGCGCGACACCGGTGATCGCGCAGGAGGCCATCCAGATGCAGACCATCGTCAACCTCGTGTCGGCGGGTCTCGGGCTCTCTCTGGTGCCGGAATCGATGCGGCTCCTGCAGCGGCCGGGAGTGGTCTATCGCAACCTGCCGGCCACCCTCTCCGAGGGCGCACCGCGTTGCGAGACGAGCCTGCTGTGGCGGCCCGATGCGCCGCCGGCCGTGCTGCGCTTCGTGAACTTCGTTCGAGAGAGCGCCTGAACCTCGCGCCTGCGAGCTCAGTCCCGCGAGCGTTGCACGGCGATCGCGCCGATCGTGTCGCCGTGCCTGAAGGAGTGCAGGGCCAGGTGGAAAGTCCGGCCGTCCCACTCCAGCCGCACATCGCGCGCGGCCGGTGACAGGCCGGCCTCGAAGCTGGCGGGCTCCAGCGACAGGCCGCTGCCCACCGCCTTCAGGCAGGCCTCCTTGCGGGTCCAGCCGTGAAGGAAGAGCAGTTCGCGTGCGGTCGACTCTTCGTCGCACTCCGCCAGCTCGCGCTGCTCGTCGGTTGTGAAGCAACGCTGGGCCAGCGCCTCCAGGTCGTCGACGCGGTGCAGCACCTCGATGTCCACGCCGATCTCACCTTGCGCGGCCAGCGCGAGCGCACCGATCTCGGCACTGTGGCTGAGATTGAAGGTCGGGGCATCTTCCGCATCCAGGCGCGGCTTGCCCTGCACCGATTCGAGAAAGCGCAGCGAGGCCGGCGTGCGGCCCATGGCTTGGGCGAGCAGGCCTCGCAGCTGCGTGTGGGCGGCAAGGTAGCGCCGCCGGTCACGCTCGAAGGCGAAACGCGCGGCGCGAGCCCGTTCGTCGGCCGACAGCCAGCCGAGCTGCGCGGCCGAGGGTTCGCCCGCCAGGTCGAAGAGCCACAGCCGCACTCCGGGCCAGCCGGCCAGCGCGCTCAGGTCGGTGGCACCTGCCCGAGCCGCGGCACCCGTCATGCCTCAGCCGCGCAGGCCCTTGACGATGCGGCCGATCCAGCCGGAGGCGGGCGCCGCTGCGGCGTCGGGCGCGGCCGAGGCCGAAGCCGAAGCCGAAGCCGCCGCGTCAGGCTGCGCTGCGATCTGCGCCAGCGTCTCGAAGATCAGCCGGCGAACACCCAGCCGCAAGCCGAGGCGCTTCTCGATTTCGACCACCGCGCGCATCGCCAGCAGCGAGTGGCCGCCGAGGTCGAAGAAGTTGTCGGCCAGGCCGACGCGATCCAGGCCCAGCAGCTTCTGCCAGATCTCGGCGATGGCGATCTCGGCGGGCGTGGCCGGCGCAGCGAAGGCGCCGCGCCGCCCGTCGTCGGCGGCCCCGCCGATGCCCGGCAGCGCCTGCATGGCCACCTTGCCGTTGGGCAGCAGCGGCACCGCGTCGATCGCCACATAGTGCTGCGGCAGCATGTACTCGGGCAGGTTGGTGCGCAGGTGTTCGCGCAGTTCCGCAGGCGGCGGCAGCGCGCCACGGGTGACGACGTAGGCGACCAGGCGTGCGTCGCCGGGCTGCACTTCTCGCACCGCGGCCACGACCCGTGCTACCGCGGGGTGCGAGGCCAGTTGCGCCTCGATCTCGCCGAGTTCGATGCGGTGGCCGCGCAGCTTGACCTGCGAGTCCAGCCGGCCAAGGTGCTCGAGCTGGCCGTCGGCCCGCCAACGACCCTGGTCGCCCGTGCGGTACAGGCCAGCGCCTGGGGCCAGCGGATCGGCGATGAATCGCTCGGCCGTGAGCTCGGGTCGGTGCAGGTAGCCGCTGGCCAGGCCCGCGCCGCCGATGAAGATCTCGCCGGCCACACCGATCGGGCAGGGCGCGCCGCGCACATCGAGTACGCGCAACGTGGTGTTGGCGATCGGCGTGCCGATGCTGATGCCTTGCTCCGGGGAATGCACACGCCAGCAACTCGACCACACCGTGGTTTCTGTCGGGCCGTACATGTTCCACAGAGCGCCGGTGCGCTGCATCAGCTGCGTGGCCAGGTCCAGCGGCAAGGCTTCGCCGCCGACCAGTGCGCTGAAATGCGTGCCGCCTTCCCAGCCGGAGTCGATCAGCATGCGCCAGGTCGAAGGCGTGGCCTGCATGACGGTGGCCGCACTGCTCTCGACGAGCGCACGCAGCGCGCGGCCATCACCCACGTCGTCGCGGCTGGCCAGCACCACCGTGGCGCCGACGGTCAGGGGCAGCAGCAGCTCGAGCACGGCGATGTCGAACGACAGAGTGGTCACCGCCACGATGCGGTCGGCGGCTTTCAGACCGGGCTCGCGCTGCATGCTGAGCAGGAAGTTCACGACTGCACGGTGCGGCAGCACCACGCCCTTGGGCCGGCCGGTGGAGCCGGAGGTGTAGATCACGTAGGCCGGGTCCTCGGGGCTCGCGTCGCGCTGCGCGTCGGCTTCGAGCGCTTCGTCGCCCTGGCGGTCGATGGCCGCGGCGTCGATGTCGAGCAGCACCGCGCTCTGACGCGGCCAGTCGATGGCCTGAATGGTCGACGAGTCGGCCACCAGCATCGCCAGTTTCGCGTCGGTGGCCATGTACTGCAGGCGCTCGGCGGGGTAGGCCGGGTCCAGCGGCACGTAGGCTGCTCCGGCCCGCATGATGGCCTGCTGCGCGACCAGCATCGCCGGCGAACGCTCCAGGCACAGGCCGACGAGCGCACCGCGCCCGATGCCGCGAGAGCGCAGCAGCCGGGCCAACCGGTTGGCGCGCCGGTCGAGCTCGGCATAGTCGAGCGTCTCTTCGCTGGAGACAATGGCTTCGTTCTGCGGCGTGCGCTGCATCTGCGCGGCGATCAGCTCGACCACGGTGACGGGCGGCAAGTCCATGGGGCGGCCCAGGCTCCACGAAGCGATGGCATCGCGCTCGGCCGGCGTGGCCACGTCGATCTGGTCGACGCGCATGTCCGGTGCCTGCAGCGCGGCGCTCAGCACGCCGGAGAAGCGCTCGCCGAGCCGCTGCGCCGTGGCGCCGGTGAAGATGTCGGTGTTGTAGGTCAGGCCGCCGGTCAGGCCGCCCTCGTGCTCGAGGAACCACAGGCCCAGGTCTTCCGCTGAACCGGGCTGGAACAGCAGCACCTGTTCCTGCTGCAGGCCGCCCCACTGGCGCAGGCGCTGGCGTGCGTCCTGGAAAGAGAAGAAGGCCTGGTAGATCGGCGAGCGGCTCTCGTCGCGGGCCACGCGCAACTCGCGCACCAGATGCTCGAAGGGGACATCCGGCGCGCCGAAGGCGTCCAGCACGGCAGCGCGAACATGGTGTACCAGCTCGCGGAAGCTGCCCTCGGGCTTCACGGTGAGCCGCAGCGGCAGCGCATTGACGAAGAAGCCCATCACCTTCTCGAGCGCGCTGTCGTTGCGCCCGCGCACCGGCGTGCCGATGACGATGTCGTGCTGGCCGCTCAGCCGGCTCAGCAGCAGCGCGTAGGCGGCCAGCAGTGTCATGAACAGCGTGGCGTCGGAACTGCGGCCGAACTGCCGGGCGGCGTCGACCAGTTCCTTCGAGCAATTCAGCCATTGCGTGCTGCCCTCGCCAGAAGCGCGCGGCGGGCGGCTGCGGTCTGCCGGCAAGGCCAGCGGCTCGGGCAAGTCCGCCAGGCGCTGCTTCCAGTGCTGCACCTGCTCGCGCAGTTCGTCGCTGGCCAGCCACTGCTGCTGGCCGGCGGCGAAGTCGGCGTAGGTGATCGGCAGCGGCGCAAGCGAGTGCGGCTGGCCCGCCACGAACGCGCCGTAGATCGCCGCCATCTCCTCGTAGAACAGGTCGAACGACCAGCCGTCCCAGATCGCATGGTGCGGCATGAAGAACAGCACGTGCTCCTGCGGGCCGAGCCGGTACAGGCCGTGGCGGAACATCGGGGCGGTGCCGATGTCGATGGGCACGGCGACCCGCGCCTTCATGCGCGCGAGCAGCTCGGCCTCGCGCTCGGCAGCGGGCAGGGCGGAGAGGTCCTCGATCGGGCCGAGCGAGAGCACGAGCTCGGGCGCGATGCGCTGCATCGGCTCACCATCGGCATCGGCGACCAGCGCGGTGCGCAGGATGGGCTGGCGGCGCACCATCTCGTTGAGAGCACGCTCCAGCGCCGCGACGTCCAGCGGCCCGGTGAGGCGGTGTGCCGACGGCGTGTTGTAGGTGACGCGGCCGGGCTCCAACTGCTCGAGGAACCACAGGCGCTGCTGCATCAACGACAACGGCGCGCGGTCGGCCTCGGCGCGGGCCGGGGCCGCGGCCGGCGTCGCTGTTGCGGCCGTGGCCGGCATCGCGGACGCCGAGCGCGCATCCAGCCAGGCGGCCAGCTGCGTCACGGTGGGCGCCTCGAAGATCGCGCGCAACGGCACGCGTGCGCCGGTTCTGCGGCCCAGCGAATTTGCCAGCTGCGTGGCGAGCAGCGAGTGCCCGCCGAGCTGGAAGAAGTTGTCGTCGTCGCCGAGGCCGGGGAGGGCCAGAACCGACTCCATGGCCGAAGCGACGATCTGCTCGGTCGGCGTGCGAGGCGTCGTGCGGCGCACCGCCTCGGAGGCGGCCAGCACTGGCGCAGGCAAGGCACGGCGATCGGTCTTGCCGTTGGGCAGCAAAGGGATCGAGTCGAGCACCACAAAATGCTGCGGGATCATGTAGTCCGGCAGCAGGGTCGACAGGTGCTGGCGAAGTTCGGCCGAGTCGGGCGCGGCGCTCTGGGGCACCACGTAGGCGACGATGCGCACGTCACCGGGGCGCATCTCGCGCGTCACCGCCAGTGCGCGTTGCACCTTCGGATGCGCTGCGAGATTGGATTCGATGTCGCCCAGCTCGATGCGGTAGCCGCGCAGCTTGATCTGGTGGTCGATGCGGCCCAGGCATTCCAGCAGGCCGTCGTTGCGCCAGCGGCCGAGGTCTCCGGTGCGATAGCGGGTTGCACCGGGCAAGCCCAGCGGATCGGGAACGAACCGGTCTGCATTGAGGTCGGGCCGTTCGTGATACCCGAGTGTGACGCCTTCGCCGGCAATGACCAACTCGCCGATCGCACCCACCGGCAGCAGGCGCAGCTTGTCGTCGACCACATCGAAGCGCGTGTTGGCGATCGGTGCACCGATCGGAATGCCACGCTCCGGATCGTGAACGCGCCAGCAGCTCGACCACACGGTGGTTTCGGTGGGGCCGTACATGTTCCAGAGCTCGCCAGTGCGGGCGAGGAGCTGCCGGGCCAGGTCGGCCGGCAGAGGCTCACCGCCGACCAGGGCCTTGAACGCGCTTCCGCCCTGCCATCCGGCGTCGATCAACAGGCGCCAGCTCGAGGGCGTGGCCTGCATCACCGTGGCCTTGCTGCCCTCGACCAGGCTGCGCAGTGCCTGGCCGTCGGCGACCTCGTCGCGGCTGGCGAGCACCACCGTGGCACCGACAGACAGCGGCAATAGCAGTTCCAGCACCGCGATGTCGAATGACAGCGTCGTGACGGCGACGAGGCGGTCCGCGGCCGTCAGCCCCGGCTCGCGCTTCATGCTGTGCAGGAAGTTGACGACGGCGCGGTGCGGCACCAGCACACCCTTGGGGCGTCCGGTCGAGCCAGATGTGTAAATGACGTAGGCGACGTCGTCCACGCTTCGCGCAGGACCCTGGAATCCCTGCAGCGGGGCCAGTGTGTCCACAGCCAGCGGCTCGGCGCCGGGGAAGCGCCAAGGGCCGTCGACCCCAGCATCGGTGGCGACGATGCGCAACTTCGCGTCGCTGGCCATGAAGGCCAGGCGATCAGCCGGGAACGACGGGTCCAGCGGCACGTAGCCCGCGCCGCAGCGCAGCACGCCGAGCATCGCGACAAGCATGTGCTCGTTGCGGGAACATGAAATGCCGACCCGTTCGCCCGGGCCGATGCCGCGACTCTGCAGTGCCTGCGCCAGCGCATCGGCGCGAGCCAGCATTTCGCCGTAACGCATCGAACGCTCACCGCTGACCACGGCCACCGCATCCGGCGTGGCACTGGCCTGCGCGGCAATCAGATCGTCGACGGCCTGGATGCGATCATGATCTGCGGCGCTCGCGTTGAAGCGGGCCAGCAAGCCGCGTTCGGCGTCTGTCGGCGCCAACGCAGCGGCCAGCGCGCACGTATCGTCCGCGGCCAGGCGCTGCAGCGCAGCGGCATACAGCGCCAGCCATCGCTGCACCGTGGCGGCATCGAAGAGATCGGTGTTGTACTGGCACTCGAGCACCAGCGTGTCGTCGATCTGGCTGACGTTCAGGAACAGCTCGAAATTCTCGAAGCTGCGCGGGTTGCCGCGCACCGAAACGCGCAGCGATGCGTCCGACAGCTCGCTCTCGGCGATGGCCGTGTCGAGGTTGAACAGCACCGACACCAGTGGCAGCCGGCTGGGGTCGCGCGGCAGCTGCAACTTCTGCAGCAGACCGCCGAGCGTGCATTGCTGGTGGTCGTAGGCGTCCAGTGTGGCCGTGCGCGAGGCTTCCAGGAGCGCCTTCGCACCCTGGTCGATGTCGAACGACAGACGCACCGGCAGCAGGTTCAGGCAGTGACCGACCAGATCGTCGTGACCGGCTGCAGCTTGCCCAGCGGCGGGAACGCCGACCACCACATCCGAAGTGCCGCTGAGTCGGCCGACGAGTGCGCCGAACAGGCCGAACAGGGTGCTGAACAGGCTGCTTCCGTGGCGTGCAGCCAGCTTGCGTGCGGCCTGCGTGAGGCCAGCGTCGATGACAAGGTCTTCGCGCCGCGAAGCGAAACTGCGGTAGGCCGGCCGCGGCCGATCGCACGGCAGCTCCAGCGGCATGCCGCCGCCGTCGTGCACGCCGATCCAGTAGCGCTCGTCGCGCTCACGTTCCGCTTGCGCCTCCGGGGCAGCCAGCGCCAGCGCGTGGTCGCCGAAGGGGTAGGCCGGCGCCATCGCGGCGGCCTGGCCGCTGCGCTGCGCGCGGTACAGGCGCATCAGGTCGTGCGACATCACGCCCAGCGACCAGCCGTCGCAGACGATGTGGTGCGCGGTAAGGATCAGCTCGTGCGACGTGTCGCTGGTCGAGGCCAGCGTGGCGCGCACCAGCGGGCCGTTGCCCAGGTCGAAGGGCGTCTCGACCGCGAGGCGCCGCTCGTCGGCGAGTCGCTGTGCCGCTGCTTGGGCGCCGAGTGCGCGCAGGTCGAGCCGGTTCAAGGCCAGCCGTGGCTCGCCGCTGATGACGAGTTCGGTGCCCTCGGGGCCGATGGTGCTGCGCAGCGCCTCGTGGCGCTCGCACAGCGCGAGCAGCGCCGCCTGCAGTGCCTGCGCATCGACAGGGCCCGCCATCCGCAGCGAGGCCGATTCGTTGTAGGCCAGCGAGGCCTCGGTGCCGAGCTGGTCGGCATGCCAGATCTCGCGCTGCGCTTCTGTCGTGGGAACGACGCGCTCGATCTCGCCACCGGCGAACGGGTCGAAGTCGTCAGGGTCGGCGGGCCGGCTGCCGTTGTCCTGCAGGCTGCTGATCACGGGGCTGCAACGATCGTTCATGACACCGCCACGAACTTGCCGGGTTGCTGCGGATGCGGCACGAACCACTGCGGCTTGCCGTCCGGCCCGCGGCCCAGGCGCGCACCGGGCACGGGCGGCTTGGACGCGTCGACGGCGGCCGGCATGTCGGCGCGCCGAGGCAGGAATTCGGCCTGCTGCAGCTCGGCGATGGACTCGCGGAAGGCCGACTTGATGACGGCGATGTCGGCCGCGCTGTGCGCCGTGGTCATGAAGCACGGGAAGTTGTCGAGGATGTGCACGCCGCGGCTGCGCATCATCGCGAACAGCAAGTCCTGCAGCGGGTGGTCTTCCTGCCAGCTGACGCGCCACAGCGAGGCGAAGTGGCGGATCTCCAGCGGTGCGCCGACCTCGCGGCAATAGGCGTTGAGCTCGTCCGCAAAGGCGCCGGTCAGGTCGTTCAGCCCGGACTGCAGCGACGGGCCGGCCTGCTTGAGGTGCAGCAGCGAGGCCTTGGCCGCGGCCAGCGCCAGCGGATGCCGCACGAAGGTGCCGGCGAAGTAGGTCACCCCCACGGTGGGCACGGAGTCGTCGCCGAACTGCCAGGCACCGCCGTCCAGCGCGTCCATGAACTCGCGCTTGCCTGCCACCACGCCGATCGGGAAGCCGCCCCCCACCACCTTGCCGTAGCAGGCCAGATCGGCGCGGATGTCGAACAGCGCCTGCACGCCGCCCGGGTGGGAGCGGAAGCCGGTGATGACCTCGTCGAAGATCAGGCAGCTGCCGGCCTTCGTGGTGATCTCGCGCAGTTCCTTGAGGAAGGGGATCGGGCGGAAGTCGGGGCGGCGGCTCTGCACCACCTCGACCAGCACGGCGGCCAGATCGTCGGCGTTGCTGCGGATGAACTCCAGCGCCTCGGGCGTGCCGTACTCGAGCACGCGCACGTCGCCGAACACGCCGGGCATGATGCCGGGCGCGGCCGGGATGCCCTTGCCGCCGCGGCCGGCGCGCACCAGCACCTCATCGAAGGTGCCGTGGTACGAGCCGGTGAACAGCACCACCGTGTTGCGGCCGGTGACGGTGCGCGCCATGCGGATGGCGGCCATGACCGCCTCGGAGCCGGTGTTGCACAGGCCGGCGCGGTCGAAGCCGGTGAACTCGCAGATCAGCTGCGCCACCTCACCGGCCAGCGGATGCTGCGGGCCGATGTCGTAGCCGTCGTCGAGCTGCTTGCGCACCGCGTCGTTGATGAAGTCGGGCTGCCAGCCGAACAGGTTCATGCCGAAGCCGTTGAGCACGTCGACGTATTCGTTGCCGTCGAGGTCCCACATGCGCGAACCCTTGCTGCGCTCGATGACGATCTGGTAGACGATCTCCTTGATCGTCGGGCGGAAGCCGTTGACGACGCGCGGGTCGGCCAGATGCGACCGGTGCGCGACGGTGTAGGCCTTGCTCTTGGCCGTGCGCTCGATGTAGCGGCGCATGAAGGCATCGAGCCGGGCGCGCTGCCGGTCGGTGATGCTGCCCGGCTGCGTGTGAATGCGGGCGATGGCGCCGAAGGCCTTCTTGACGTCGTAGGTGATCGGCTTGACCGGCTCGTCGCCTGCGGGTGCGGCGGCCTCCGGCGCGGCGGCCTGCACCGGCGCGGCGACGGCGGGCGCCACTGGCGCGGGCGCTGGCGCGGTCAGCACCGCCTGGCCTGCAGCGCCGAGCAGCGCGAGCTGCTGCGACATCAGCTGCATCTGCTGCTGGATCAGCTGCTGCAGCATCGGGCTGGAGGCGTTCACCGGCTGCATCGCCATCGGCTGGAAGACCGCGGCGGCGACGGTCGATGGCATCGCCGACGCAGGCTGCGCGGACACGGGTGCCGCGGCCACAGGGGCCACGGCCGGCGCCGCTTCGGCGGGCAGGGTCTCGTCGAGGTACTGCGCGAGGGCGTCGAGGCTGCGCAGCTTCTCCATCAGCTGGCGGAAGGTGACCGCCACGCCGAACTGGCGCTTCACCTGCAGCGCGGCCTGCGTCAGCGTGAGCGAGTCCAGGCCGAGCTGCAGGAAGTCCATCGACGTGTCGGCCTGGGCGAGGTCGACGCCGGCGACGTCCTCGAACACCGTTCGCAGGCGCGCCACGAGTTGCGGTCGGCGCGAAGCCGACGGTGCAGCAACGGGAGCGGAAGCCGGGGCAGTGGTGGGTGCAGTCATGGTGGCAGTGGCTACGGGAGCAGCAGGATTCGAAACGGGGGTGGCGTCAAGCCAGTGGCGCTTGCGCTCGAAGGGATAGCCGGGCAGCGGCACGCGCTGGCGCCGCGTGGCGGAAGTTGCGGCGAAGGGCAGCTCGCGGCCCAGCGTCCACAGCTCGCCCTGGGCGAGCGCGAAACGCGCGGCTTCGGCCTCCGGCGCATCGCCCAGGCTGGGCACGGCGGCGATGGTTTGCTGGCGAGCGAGCGCGGTCAGCGCGCCGCGCGGGCCGAGCTCGATGAAGATCGCCGGATGGCGCTCTTTCGCCGTGCGCAGCGCCGGCGCAAAGCGCACCGGCTCGCGCAGATGGCGTGCCCAGTACTGCGGGTCGCGGGCCTGTGCGTCGGTCAGCCAGGTGCCGGTCATGGTGGAGACGATCGGGATCGTCGGCGCGTTCAGGCGCGCCTGGCGCACCTCGCGCTCGAAGGGCTCCACCGCCGGCTCCATCTGGGCGGAATGGAAGGCGTGCGAGGTGTGCAGCACACGCACCGCGTGGCCCTGCGCTTCGAATGTGGCAGCGCAGGCATCGATGGCCTCGGCCGGGCCGGCCAGCACGCAGGCGTTGGGGCCGTTCTCGGCGGCCAGCGAGACCTGCGGCGGAATCAGCGGCGCGAGCGCCGCCGCCCCGAGCCGCACCGACAGCATGCGGCCTGCCGGCAACGCCTGCATCAGCGCGCCGCGGCGCGCCACGAGGCGGGCGCCGTCGGCCAGCGACATCACGCCGGAGACCACCGCCGCGGCGAACTCGCCGATGCTGTGGCCGAGCAGGGCAGAGGGCTGCGCGCCGCGCGCCAGCCAGGCTTGCGCGAGCGCATATTCCAGGCAGAACAGCGCAGGCTGGGTGGTGCCGGTGTGCGACAGATCGTCATGGCCGTCGAACATGCGCGAGCGGATGTCGAAGCCCAGCCACGGCTGCAGCGCGGCGGCGCAGGCGTCGAAGGCCTCGCGGAAAGCGGAGTCCTGCGCATGCAGCTGGCGGCCCATGCCGGCGTACTGCGAGCCCTGGCCGGTGAACATCCACACCAGCGCCGGGCTGGCGCCGAGCGATTTGCCCGTGACACGCTGTGCTGCATCGGCACCGCGCAGTGCGGTCACGGCTTCGGCGATGGATTCGGCGCGAACGACCACGCGCTCCGCAAAGCGGCTGCGGCCCGCGCGCAGCGTGTGCGCCACGTCGGCCAGATCGAGCTGCGGATGGGCTTCGAGGTGCGCGGCGAGCTGTGCCGCCATCGTGTCCAGCGCGCTGCGCGTGCGGGCCGAGAGCTGCAGCAGCTGCGGCCCGTCGCCGGGCGGCAGCGGCACCGGCAGCGGAGCCTCTTCCATCACCACGTGGGCGTTGGTGCCGCCGATGCCGAAGGCGCTCACGCCGGCGCGGCGCGGCTCGTGCGCGCGCGGCCAGGCGGCCAGGCTCGCATTGACGACGAAGGGGCTGGACGCGAAATCGATCGACGGATGCGGCGTGTCGTAGTGGATGCTCGGCGGCAGCTGTTCGCGTGCGAGCGACAGTGCCGTCTTGATGACACCGGCCGCCCCGGCCGCGATGACCATGTGGCCGACATTGCTCTTGAGCGAGCCGACGCGGCAGAAGCCGGTGTCGGCCGTGCTGCGGCGGAAGGCTCGGGTCAGGCCCTCGATCTCGATCGGGTCGCCCATCGGCGTGGCGGTACCGTGTGTCTCGACGTAGGAAACGCTGCGCGCGTCGATGCCGGCATCCTGCTGCGCGGCGGCGATCACGGCAGCCTGGCCGACCGAACTCACCGCCGTGAAGCTGGCCTTGTCGCGGCCGTCGTTGTTGACGGCCACGCCGCGGATCAGCGCGTAGACGGTGTCGCCGTCGGCCTGCGCATCGCTCAGCCGCTTGAGCACCACGACGGCTGAACCGTCGCTGAACACCGTGCCGGCGGCCTGCGCGTCGAAGCTGCGAGTGCGCGCGTCGGGCGACAGGATCGAGCCTTCCTGGTGCAGGTAGCCGCTCCTCGGCGGGCAGTGGATGGAGCTGCCGCCGGCCAGCGCCATGCCGCATTGCCCGGCGCGCAGGCTGAGCACCGCCTGCGCGATGGCCACCAGCGAGGTCGAGCAGGCGGTGTTCATGCTGATCGCCGGGCCGGTCAGGTCGAGCCGGTTGGCCACGCGCGTGGCAATGTAGTCCTTCTCGTTGGCCAGCATGGCCTGGAACTCGCCGAAGGCCTCCACGCGCTGCGGGTGTCGCGACAGGTGCTGCTGGAAGTAGGTGGCGTTGTGCATGCCGGCGAACACGCCGACCGGCACGCTGCTGCCGTCGGGCGCGTGGCCGGCGTGTTCCAGCGCGTGCCAGCACAGTTCGAGGAAGACCCGTTGCTGCGGATCCATCAGTTCGGCTTCGCGCGGCGGGATGCCGAAGAAGGCGGCGTCGAACATCTCCACGCCGTCGACGACGCCGCGCGCCTTCACGTACAGCGGATCGGAGGTCAGTGCGGCGGGCAGGCTGGGGTCGAGTTCCTCGACGCTGAAGTGGCGAATGCTGTCGCGGCCGTGGCACAGGTTGTCCCAGAACTGCTCGACGTCGGCCGCTCCCGGAAAGCGCCCGGCCATGCCGATGATGGCGATGGGCTCGTCCACCCGCGACGGATCGACGCGCCGCGCGACGCGGCGTGCAGCGCCGGAGGCGTCGTCGGCCGTGCCGGCGATCTCGCGGGCCAGCGCCGCCGGCGTCGGCAGGCGCAGGAAGGCGGTGGTCGACAGCGCGCCCGTGCCGTTGCGCTTGAGCCCGGCGAGCACCTTCAGTACCAGCAAGGAATTGCCGCCGAGCTCGAAGAAGTTGTCGTCGCGGCCGACGCTGTCGATCTTCAGCACCGCGCTGAAGGCGGCGCAGATCGCCTGCTCGACGGCGCCTTGCGGCGCCTCGAAGGGTGTGCCCAGGTCCGGGCGGCCGGCAGGGGCGGCGGGCAGGGCGCGCCGGTCCAGCTTGCCGTTGAGCGTGACCGGGAGCGCGTCCAGCCACACCCAGGTGTTGGGCACCATGAACTCGGGCAGTCGCGCGCCGAGGTGGGCACGAAGTTCGGCGGCCGTCGGCGCGCTGCCGGCCGGCACAACATAGCCGACCAGCCGCACCGCGTTGCCGTTCTCGGCCGGCGCGGCCACGGCGCAGGATTTCACCTGCGGGTGGCTGGCCAGCGCGGCCTCGATCTCGCCCAGCTCGATACGGAAACCGCGGATCTTGACCTGTGCGTCGGCGCGGCCGACGAACTCGATGCGGCCGTCGGGCAGGAAGCGCACGCGGTCGCCGGTGCGGTACAGGCGATCGCCCGCGGCACCGAAGGGATCGGGGACGAAGCGCTCGGCGGTCAGCGCCTCGCGCTTGAGGTAACCCTTGGCCAGGCCCGGCCCGCCAACGAACAGCTCACCGACCAGCCCGCTCGGCAACGGCTGCAGGCTCGGGCTCAGCACATAGGCGAGCGTGTCGTTGATCGGCCGGCCGATCGGCACCGAGCGCGCGTCCGCGGGCAGGTCGTGAGGGATCGTGCAGGTCGTGGTGAAAGTCGTGCACTCGGTCGGGCCGTAGCCGTTGATCAGCGTGAGGCCGGGCAGGGCCTGCAAGGCGCGTCGCACGTGCGCGACCGACAGCGCCTCGCCGCCGATGAGCAGCTGGCGCAGGCCGGCGAGCTGGGTCGGATCGTCGTCGACCACGGCGTTGAACAGTGCGGCGGTCAGCCAGGCGGTCGTTACCTCGCCGTCGCGGATGCTGCGCGCCAGGCCGGCGGCGGTGGGCAGCGCCTCGTCATGCAGAACGCAGCGGCCGCCGTTGAGCAGCGGCCCCCACACTTCCAGTGTCGATGCGTCGAAGCCCAGCGGCGCGGCGTGCAGCATGGCGCGGCCCGGCAGGTCGACGTAGTGCGCGTCGACGACCAGTCGCAGGATCGAGCGGTGCCGGATCTCGATGCCCTTGGGCGTGCCCGTGGAACCGGACGTGTACATCACGTAGGCCACGCTGTCGCCATCGGCATGCGTCGGGCGAAGTGTCTCCGCCGCACCCGACTGCAATTCTTCAATGGCCAGCACCGACAGGCCCGCAGGCAGCAATGCGCGATGCGCGCTCGAGGCGATCGCCACGCGCACGTCGGCGTCGGCGACCGTGAAGGCCAGACGCTCGGCGGGGTGGTGGGTGTCCAGCGGCACGTAGGCGGCGCCGACCTTCAGGATCGCGAGCAGGGCGACGATGCCGTCGAATGAACGCTCCAGCGCCACACCGACGCGCTCGCCGGCCTGCACGCCGGCAGCTTGCAACTGCGCCCCCAGGCGCGTCGACGCGGCATCGAGCGCGTGATAGCTCAGCCGCTGCGCGCCGAGCTGAAGCGCGGCTGCGTTGCCGTGCGCTTGCACCACCTGGGCGAACAGCCCATGCACGGTGAGCGCGGGATCGCGCTGCTGCAGCGGCGGGTTCCAGTCGACGAACTGGCGCTGCCGTTCATCGGCCAGCAGGTTGTCGATCTCGGCGAGCCGTGCCTGCGGCCGCTCGACGAACTGGCGCGCCACATGCACGACGCAGGCGAGCACCGCCGCGGCCTGCGCGCGGTCGAGTCGACGGGCATCGAAATCGAGCTGGATTTCGTCGCCGTCGGTGGTGACACGGAGGATCTCGATCGGCGCCTCGGCCGCGCCCGCGTGGCGCTGCTGCACGTTGATGCGGGCGATCCATCGCGTCACGTCCAGCGAAGTCTCCTGCGCCGACGCCACCGATCCGAGCCAGCGGACCGAGAGCAGGCACCATGCGGCGTCGACCAGGGCATTCGGTGTCCAGCCGGCCTGCCGCGTCATTTCGTTCAGCTGAGCGAGAAGGCGAGGCTCCATCGCAACAGACACTCGATCGCGGGGGGCGCCCTGCTGGGCATGTTGCGGCGGGACGAACAGGTCGGCCTCGGACAGCGACGGCACGTCGAGCTCCGCGGCGGAGAGGGGCTTCGTCTGCATGCGGGATTCGCCAGTCATGGTCCAGTTCGTCCAGGAGGACCGCGCAGCGGTTTGGTGCGCTCGCAAACGGGTTTCTGGACGAGGGTGCGAAACCCGCACGACCTGTGTGCCGGTACCGGTGGCCCGACCTTCTGAGGTTGAGGGTCATTATGGTCGGCGAGTGCTAGCTGCGGACCCCTAAGACGGGTGGATCAAGCCCCGCAAAGCGATGCGCATACTGCGAGTGTGCAAATTTCGACATTACTCAAAGGGGCCTCGACGGCCGGTTGGGCCGCCACGGCGTTCGGCGTGGCCGCCTTGGTGTTCTTCTCGGACGGATTCCAGTTGGCCGGGGCCGACGGCGCCGAGACCCGCCCGGCTTCAGCAGTGCCGCTGGCCGTGCTCGGCGACTCGGACAGCCACTCGTACCAGGACAAGGTCTCCTTCCCTGCGGGCAGCGGAAAGCGCGGTGGCGCTTACCGGGCCACCACGCTGCAATGGACCGAGGTGCTCGCGCGCCTGCGGGCGCAGGAACTCGACCAGGGCGAGTGGGGCGTCTGGGGCGTGCACCGCGTCGTGGCGCGAGTGCAGGAGTGGGTGGGTCTGCAGAACCGGGCGCCGCGCAAGGAGGACTACCAGTACAACTTCGCAATCTCCGGTGCCGGTTGCGAGACGTTGACCACGGGCGGTGGCCGACAGGTCCAGAGGCTGCTGGCACTGATGGATCGCGAGCCGGCGCGCTGGCGCGAAGGCGTGGTGGTGCTGCGCATCGGCGCCAACAGCTTCGGCATGGACGACGGACTCGATCAGTTCGCACGCGACCCGATGGGCGCCGGCATCCAGGGCGAGGTGGCGCAATGCCTGTCGCAGGTGCGAGCGGCGATCGCGCTCGTGCACGCGAAGCACGAGCAAACGCGCTTCGTGCTGGTGGGCATCTACGACAACAGCAACTGGCCGCGCTACTTCGACCGCTGGCAATCATCCGCTGCACTGGCCAACGTGGCGCGCGGCCTGGATGTCTACGACAAGGCCCTGCAACGCATGGCCGACGCGGACCCGCGCATTGCGTTCTTCGATGATCGCGCCTGGTTCGCCAAACGCTGGGGCACGCGTGACGCGCAGGGCCAGCCGGCATACCGCCCTGTCGTGCTGGCCTCAGGCCTGACAGTGCACAACACGATCGGCGACGAACCGCATCATGCCGTCATTGCCGACGGGCATGCCGGGCTGGTGTGGAATGTGCTGTGGGCCCAGTCCTTGGTCGAGTTGCTGAACCAGCGCCTGGGCCTGAAGATCACCCCGATCGGCGACGCCGAGGCCTCGCGCCTCGTGGACTCGCTGCTCGCCTCGAATCGTTGAACGGAGCTGGAATGGGACCCTTTGGATTGATGCACGGACTGGTGGATGCGCTCAAGGTGGCGCCTGGCGTGCTGCATCTGCGGCGAGCCTCGGCCGAACGCAATTTCGCGAGCAACGTGCGCTCGAACTTGTTCCGCGGTGTTTTCGCCACGGCGCAGGCTGCGCTGGCCAGTGCGCCGCCGACGCGGCCGCTGAGCTACGACAACGAAGGCTCGGCCAACCTCTACCTCGAGCGCCTGCAGATCGACGACTACGACTACCCGTCGATGTTCTGGTTGAAGCAGTCGTTCGACGAGGGCATGACGAGCCTGGTGGATGTCGGCGGCAGCATCGGCATCAAGTACTTCGCCTTTGGCGAGTTCATGAGCTATCCATCGAACCTGCTCTGGCGCGTCATCGACATGCCCGCGGTGGCCGAGCGCGGGCGGGAGTTCGCCGCGAGCCGCGGCGCTCCTGCGGCACTGCAGTTCTCCGGTGACATCGCCGACGCCGACGGGGTGGACATCATCTACGCCTCGGGCGTGCTGCAGTACCTCCCGCAGACACTCGCGGAGATCGTCGCGGGGCTGAAGCGCAGGCCGCGTCGCATCATCGTGAACACCGCGGCGATCCATCCGAGCAAGAGCTTCTTCACACTCAACAGCATCGGCACGGCGTTCTGCGCCTACCGCGTGCAGTCGCGCGATGAATTCGTCGCTGCCGTCATCGCCCAGGGCTACACGCTGCGCCACGAGTGGCGCAACATCGGCAAGCCGCTGCGCCTGCCCTTCGAGCCCGGCCACAGCCTTGAGGACTACGCGGGCTTCTGTTTCGACGCGGCGTCCTGAGGGCCGAAGACTTCGCCGGCCCAGCCGGCGATGGCGTCGATGACACGGCGCTGGGCGGACAGCGTGGTCAACGTGTGGTCGATGTCGGGCAGGAAGTCGCAGCGCACGCGTGCGGCAAACGGCCGATCGCCGAACACGTCGTGGAACTGCTGGGCGTAGCTGTAGCGCCAGAGCATGCCGCCGGTGTGCATGAGGAAGACTCGGCCACCACGCCGATCCAGCTTGTCGAGCATCGCGGCGAAGTCGTCGGGTGCAGGGGTGCTGTGGCCGTAGTCGATCTCCAGCGGTTCGCCGCCATCGGCGGCCGGTGCCGGCCGCGACAGACGCTTCGCCAGATATCGCAGCGGCCAGGCCGCCCACGCACGCAAGGTGGCTGCGGGATCGCGCCGCCACTGCAGCAGATAGCGTTGCAGGCGCGATCGGCCGCTCGGATAGGCGTAGCCGTCGAGCATCCACAGCCCCATGACGCGCTCGTCTTCCTGAGCCACGGCCAGGCCACGGTGGGCGCCCGAGCAGATGCCCGCGATCACGAAGCGCTTCAGGCCGGTCGTGCGCTCGAGGTGGTCCATCGCCGCACGCAGATCGGCGACGATCTGCCGATCGAAGGGCTGCGCCTGCGGCGCGTTGTCGCTGTCGCCCTGGCCGGCGAGGTCGAAGCGCAGGCTCGGCCAGCCCTGTGACGCGAGACGACGCGCCAGCTTGACGTTGAAGCGGTGCGGGCCGATGCGGTGGATCACGCCGGCATTGAGCATCAGGAAGCCGACATCGCGCTGACCGAGTTCATCGGGCAAGGCCAGGGTGCCCGACAGGTGCTTGCCCGGGCCGAAGCTGACGGCGATCTCATTCATCGCTGGCTGCCTCGATGTGTGTCGCGAGCATCTCCAGCACCGGTGCCGGGACCAGGGCGGTGCTCAGGGCTTCTTCCGAAGACCAGTCGAACACATGGGAGAACTCGACGACGCGGGTCTGCAGCCCCGACCGGGCCAGGCCTTGGGCAAGCGCTGGGCCGGCAGTCTGGTGGGGCGGCAGCACCAGGATGACTTGCTTCGCCTTCGCGGCTTCGAGGTCGGCCTGGACCAGCCGGCCCAGTTGCTCGAGCAAGGCCGCACTCACACCGAAGCCCAGCGCCTCATCGACGATTGCCGTCGGTGTCGTACTCGCGGGAGGTGGTGACCCTGCGTCTGCCAGGGCACGAGCGTGGGCCGTCTCCAATTCGCGCAGGTAGCTGCGCCCGTCCGCCACCGGCTCCCATAGGATCAGCCGATCGGCCGGCGAAGGCAGCTGGCTCGAAGCGATTGCCGCGATCGTCGCGCCCAGGCGTGCGCCGAGCCAGATGACCCGTGTGGCGCGGCTGCGGCGCAGGAGTTCGTTGTGGGCGATCAGCACGTCGTCTCGCCAGCCGAGGAGATCGCCTTCGTCGTCGTCGCCCGCGGACTCACCGACGCCGAAATAGTCGAAGCGCAGCACGCCAATGCCGCGGCTGGCCAGGCGGTCGCTGAGCACGCGCAGCATGCGATGGAAGCGGATGGATTCCTGGCCGAAAGGGCTGCACACCAGCACGGCGACCCCGCGTTGCTGCGCAGGCGCTGCCGGGTGAAAGACGCCGTACAGCTGCCTTGCCGCCGGGCCGAAACGAAACGGAGTCATGAATGCATCTTGGCGGCCACTTCGGGCCTTGTTCACCCTGGCTCGATTCTGGCGCAGCGAGGCCGGTGGGATTCTCTCGGCACGCTCAAGTTCGTGCGCATTGCGACATGCGCACCCCCCTGATCCCGGAGGGTGGCGTGTGGTCATGCCGCCTGCGGTGCGCGGGGCAGGCGGGCGCCGCCCGGTGGGCGACTGGGTTATCGTTCGCGCTCCTTCCCGATCCTGCATCCATGCTCGTTCATCCTCAATTCAGCCCCATCGCGCTGCAGCTCGGGCCCGTGGCGATCCACTGGTACGGCATCACCTACCTCGTGGCGTTCGGCCTGTTCCTGTGGCTGGCCGGGCGGCGCGCCGCGATGCCGCAGTTCGCCAGCGTCGGCTGGACGCGCAAGGACGTCGAGGACCTGCTCTTCTACGGCGTGCTCGGCGTGGTGATCGGCGGGCGCCTGGGCTACGTGCTGTTCTACAAGCCGGGCTATTACGCCGCCCACCCGCTGGAAGTGTTCGCAGTCTGGAAGGGCGGCATGGCCTTCCATGGCGGGCTGCTCGGCGTGATCGCCGCGATGGCGCTGTTCGGCCGGCTCAAACAACGACCGTTCCTGCAGGTGATGGACCTCATCGCGCCCTGCGTGCCCACAGGGCTGGCTTCGGGGCGCATCGGTAACTTCATCAACGGCGAGCTGTGGGGGCGAGAGGCCGATGCGTCGCTGCCCTGGGCGATGGCCTTTCCGCAATCGGGCAGCATGATCCCGCGCCATCCGTCGCCGCTGTACCAGTTCCTGCTCGAGGGCCTGTTGCTCTTCGTGATCCTGTGGCTCTACGCGCGCAAGCCGCGCGGGCCGGGGCAGGTGTCGGGGCTGTTCCTGATCGGCTACGGGCTGTTCCGCTTCATCGCCGAGTTCTTCCGCGAACCCGATGCATTCCTCGGCCTGCTGGCGCTGAACATGAGCATGGGCCAGTGGCTGTGCGTGCCGATGGTGGTGGCTGGCGCCTTCCTCTGGGCACGCGGCGCAAGGCAGGGAGCCTGAGATGCGACAGATCTTCCTCGACACCGAAACCACCGGCCTGAATGCCGAATCGGGCGACCGCATCATCGAGATCGGTTGCGTGGAGATGCTCAACCGGCGCCTGTCGGGGCGCAACCTGCACTTCTACCTGAACCCCGAGCGGCCCAGCCACGAGGATGCAGTCAAGGTGCACGGCCTGACCGACGAGTTTCTCGCCGACAAGCCGCTCTTCGCGTCGGTGGCGGACGAGATCATGGCGTACCTGGCCGGCGCCGAGATCCTCATCCACAACGCGGCGTTCGACATCGGCTTCCTGAATGCCGAACTGCGCCGGCTCGGCCGCCCCGCGTTCGAGTCGCAGGTCAGCGGCATCACCGACACGCTGCTGATGGCGCGCGAGATGTTTCCCGGCAAGTCCAACTCGCTGGACGCACTGTGCAAGCGGCTGGAGGTCGACAACGCCAGCCGCAGCCTGCACGGCGCGTTGCTCGACGCCGGGCTGCTGGCCGAGGTCTACATCCGCATGACGCGCGGGCAGGATTCGCTGGTCATCGACGAGGTTGAGGCCTCGGGCACAGAACTGTCGCTGGAGGCGATCGACCTGTCGCGATTCGAGCTCAAGGTGGTCGTTGCCGACGACACCGAAGCGGCTGCCCACGAGGCGCTGATCGCCGAGCTCGACAAGGCCAGCGGCGGCAAGGTGGTGTGGAAGCTGCCCGAGCCGGCTGTGGCATAATCCAAGGCTCTGCGGATCGCGAGGGCGGCTAGCTCAGGGGTAGAGCATCGCATTCACACTGCGGGGGTCGGGGGTTCGAAACCCTCGCCGCCCACCAACGATCCACTAGGCAGATCCAGAAAGCACAACGTTCACGGCCGGGCACCCACCCGGCCGTTTGCTTTTGCGCAGCAGAGCAGGGAGGCAGGCTCGCGATGGACAGCGTCGAGGCGGTGGTGATCGGGGCCGGCGTGGTCGGCCTGGCCGTTGGCCGCGCGCTCGCGCGCAGCGGCTTCGAGACGATCGTGCTCGAACGCGCCAACGCGATCGGCACCGGCACCAGCTCGCGCAACAGCGAGGTCATCCACGCAGGCATCTACTACCCGGCCGGATCGCTGAAGGCGCGGCTTTGCGTTCAGGGCCGCACCCAGCTCTATGCCTTCTGCGACTCACACGGTGTGTCGCACCGGCGCTGCGGCAAGCTGGTGGTGGCGACCTCGCCGCAACAGCACGCAGCACTGCAGGCCACGCGCGACAAGGCGGCGGCCAACGGCGTCGCACTGAGCTGGCTCGATGCGGACGCGGCGCGGGCGCTGGAGCCGGCGCTGAGCTGCTCCGCGGCGCTGCTGTCGCCGGAGACCGGCATCGTCGACAGCCATGGCCTGATGCTCGCGCTGCAGGGCGATCTCGAACGCCACGGTGGCGCGCTCGCGCTGCAGTCGCCGGTGCTGGGCGTGCAATGCGGCAGCGATGCGCATGTCGTCGAGGTCGGCGGCGAGATGCCGATCTCGTTGTCGGCACGCATCGTCGTGAATGCCGCGGGACTGTGGGCGCCGGGGCTGGCGGCGGCCGAGCGCGGCTTGCCTGGCGCACAGCGGCCGCAGGCCTTCTACGCCAAGGGCAACTACTTCTCGCTGGCCGGCCGCGCGCCGTTCGGCCGCTTGATCTATCCGGTGCCCGAGCAGGCCGGGCTGGGCGTGCATCTCACGCTGGATCTTGCCGGCCAGGCCCGCTTCGGCCCCGACGTGCAGTGGCTCGAAACCGGCGATCCCGACGCCATCGACTACCGCGTCGATCCGGCGCGCGCTGATGGCTTCTACGCCGAGATCCGTCGTTACTGGCCGGGCCTGCGCGATGGCACCCTGCAGCCCGCCTACAGCGGCGTGCGTCCCAAGCTGCAGGGGCCGGGCGCGCCGGCCGGCGACTTCGTGCTGCAGGGGCCGGCGGAGCACGGCTTCAGAGGGCTGCTGAACCTGTTCGGCATCGAATCGCCCGGGCTCACCGCCAGCCTGGCGCTGGCTGACGAAGTGCTGCGCCGCCTCGGGATCGAAGCTTCAGCCGACTGAGCCAGGCGGCGCCTGCCAGCGCCCGTCGAGCAGCAGCTCGTGCGGGGTGAACTGCGCCTTGTAGGCCATCTTGTCGCTCTGTGCGATCCAGTAGCCGAGGTAGACGTGCGGCAGCTTCAGCGAGCGCGTCTGCTCGATCTGCCACATCACGTTGTAGGTGCCATAGCTGGCGTGCGCCTCGGGTTCGAAGAAGGTGTAGACCGCGGACAGCCCGTCGTTGAGGATGTCGAGGATCGACACCATCTTCAGCGCGCCCAGCCCGTTCTCGGCCGGCTCGCGGAACTCCACCAGCCGCGAGTTGACGCGGCTTTGCAGCAGGAACTGCGTGTACTGGTCGATCGAGTCGTGGTCCATGCCGCCGCCGCTGTGGCGTCCGGCCTGGTAGCGCAGGTAGAGCTGGTAGTGCTCGGGCACGAAGCACAGGCGCAGCACGCGGGCCTGCAGGTTCTGGTGCGCTTTCCAGGCGCGGCGCTGGCTGCGCGTCGGCACGAAGCTGGCCACCGGCACGCGCAGCGGGACGCAGGCGCGGCAGCCGTCGCAGTAGGGCCGGTAGGTGAACATGCCGCTGCGGCGAAAGCCGTTGGCAACGAGCCCGGAGTAGGCGTCGGCGTGGATCAGGTGGCTCGGCGTGGCGACCTGCGAGCGGGCCATGCGCCCGGCCACGTAGCTGCACGGGTACGGTGCGGTGGCATAGAACTGCAACGAGGCGAGCGGTAGCTCTTTGGGATGCGTCACGGGCCGGTGTCCTGCTCGGCGTCGGCGCCCTCGACCCCGATGCCGAGGTGGCGCCACAGCGACGGATCATAGGTCCATTCGTCGATCGGGGGCTCCCCCAGACCGCGGGTCAGGCGCTGCTCGAACTCCGCACGCGGCAGCTCGCGCCCGCCCAGCGAAGCGAGGTGTCCGGTGCGCTGCTGGCAGTCGATCATGGCCACGCCGTGCTCGCGGCAGAAACACACCAGCGCAGCCAGCGCGATCTTGGACGCGTCGGTGCGGTGCGAGAACATCGACTCGCCGAACACCATGCGGCCCAGGCTCACGCCATAAAGCCCGCCGACCAGTTCGCCGCCCATCCAGGTCTCGACGCTGTGAACGGTGCCCAGGCGGTGCCAAGCCACGTAGGCCTCGACCATCTCCGGCACGATCCAGGTGCCGTCCTGGCCTTCGCGCGGCGTGCCGGCGCAGGCGCTGATGACCTGGCGGAACGCACTGTCGATGCGCACTTCGCAACCAGGCGTGCGGATGAACTTCGCGATCGTCTTGCGCAAGGAGCGCTTGAGGCGGAACTCGTCGACCAGCAGCACCATGCGCGGGTCGGGCGACCACCACAACACCGGCTGCCCCTCGCTGTACCAGGGGAACACGCCCTTGGAATAGGCCTCGCGCAGGCGCTGCGGCGTCAACTCGCCGCCCGCGGCGAGCAGCCCCGGTGCCTCGGAGCCGGGCGGCAACGCACGGCGCGTGTCGGGCAGCGCGTCGTCGGGGCCGCGCAGCCAGGGGATCACGCGCCGGCGCCCCTCATCGATGCTGCTTCAATTCGCGAACGCCGGGATGCCGGTGATCGCACGGCCGAGGATCAGCGCATGCACGTCGTGCGTGCCCTCGTAGGTGTTGACGACTTCCAGGTTGACGAGGTGGCGGGCCACGCCGAACTCGTCGCTGATGCCGTTGCCGCCCATCATGTCGCGCGCCATGCGCGCGATGTCGAGCGCCTTGCCGCAGCTGTTGCGCTTCATGATCGAGGTGACCTCGACCGAGGCCGTGCCTTCGTCCTTCATGCGGCCCAGCCGCAGGCAGCCCTGCAGGCCCAGCGTGATCTCGGTTTCCATGTCGGCCAGCTTCTTCTGGATCAGCTGGTTGGCCGCCAGCGGCCGGCCGAACTGCTGGCGATCGAGCACGTACTGGCGTGCGCGGTGGAAGCAGTCTTCCGCCGCGCCGAGCGCGCCCCAGGCGATGCCGTAGCGCGCGCTGTTCAGGCAGGTGAACGGGCCTTTCAGGCCGCGCACCTCGGGGAAGGCGTTCTCCTCGGGGCAGAACACGCGGTCCATGACGATCTCGCCGGTGATGCTGGCGCGCAGGCCCACCTTGCCGTGCACGGCAGGCGCGCTCAGGCCCTTCCAGCCCTTCTCGAGCACGAAGCCGCGAATCTGCCCGCCGTCGTCCTTGGCCCAGACGACGAACACGTCGGCGATCGGGCTGTTGCTGATCCACATCTTCGAGCCGGACAGCTCGTAGCCGCCGTCGACCTTGCGGGCGCGGGTGATCATGCTGCCGGGGTCGGAGCCGTGGTTGGGCTCGGTCAGGCCGAAGCAGCCGATCCACTGGCCGGTGGCGAGCTTGGGCAGGTACTTCTGCTTCTGCGCCTCGGTGCCGAACTCGTTGATCGGCACCATCACCAGCGAGCTCTGCACGCTCATCATCGAGCGGTAGCCGGAGTCGACCCGCTCCACTTCGCGCGCGATCAGCCCGTAGCAGACGTAGTTCAGGCCGGAGCCGCCATAGGCTTCGGGGATGGTCGGCCCGAGCAGGCCGAGTTCGCCCATCTCGCGGAAGATCGCCGGATCGGTCTTCTCGTGGCGGAAGGCCTCGAGCACGCGCGGCGCCAGGCGGCCCACGCAGTAGTCGCGCGCGGCGTCGCGCACGGCACGTTCATCGTCGGTGAGCTGCTGGTCGAGCAGCAGGGGGTCGTCCCACTGGAAAGCGGCGGCTTTGCTGGCCATGATCACACTCCTTCGCGTGGCGTCGAGTATGGCAGCGCGGGCGTGTCGCCCCGGTGCCAGGGGGCGCCTGCTCAGCATGGTATACGCAGCCTCCATGAACCACGAGACTGGCCACGGCATCGCCGATCGCCCCTTCGACACCATCGCCGAGTGCATCCGCCGCCATGCGCGGGATCGACCCGACGCGCCGGCGCTGTCGGATGGCGACATGTCGCTCGACTACGCGGCGCTCGACGCCCGCATGGACCGCATCGCCGCGGCGCTGCAGCGCGACGGGCTGGTGCCCGGCGATGCCATCGCACTGTGCGGCGCGCCGTCGGTGGTGCAGGCACTGGTCTTTCTGGGCGCGCTGCGCGCCGGCGTGGTGGTGGCGCCGCTGGCGCCGGGCAGCACACCGTCCAGCCTTGCACGCATGGTCGCCGACGCGCAGGCGAGGCGGCTGTTCGTCGATGCCTCAACGGCTGCCGACTTTGCCGGCAGCGCCGTGCCGGTCACGCGGCTGGGCGATGGCTTCGAGGCTTGGCTCGCCCCTGCGGGGGCCGTGCCGAACGTGGTGTCGCTCGCACCGGAATCGCCGTTCAACATCATCTACTCCTCGGGCACCACCGGCGAGCCCAAGGGCATCGTGCAGCCGCATGGCATGCGCTGGGCCCATGTGCGCCGCGGCATGCCCTACGGCTACGGGCCCGGTGCGGTGACGTTGCTGGCCACGCCGCTGTACTCGAACACCACGCTGGTGGTCTTCTTCCCCTCGCTGGCCTTCGGCGGCAGCGTGGTGCTGATGCGAAAGTTCGACACCCTCGGCTACCTCCAGCTCGCCGGGCGCGTGCGTGCCACGCACACGATGCTCGTGCCGGTGCAGTACCAGCGCCTGATGGCGCAGGCGGACTTCGGCCGCTTCGATCTCTCGTCGTTCCGCATGAAGTTCAGCACCAGCGCGCCGTTTTCCGCCGCGCTGAAGGCCGATGTGCTGGCGCGCTGGCCGGGCGGGCTGGTCGAGTTCTACGGCATGACCGAAGGCGGCGGCACCTGCCTGCTCGAGGCGCATCTTCACCCCGGCAAGCTGCACACCGTCGGCCGCCCCGCGCCGGGCACCGACATGCGCCTGATCGACGTGGCCGGCCGCGAACTGCCCGCTGGCGTGACCGACGCCACGGGCGAGGTCGTCGGCCATTCGCCCGGCATGATGGTCGGCTACCACGGCCGGCCCGACGCGACGCGCGAGGCCGAGTGGTTCGATGCCACGGGCAAGCGTTTCATCCGCACCGGCGACATCGGCCGATTCGACGCCGACGGTTTCTTGATCCTGATGGACCGCCGCAAGGACATGATCATCTCCGGCGGCTTCAACATCTACCCGAGCGACCTCGAAGCGCAGTTGCGCGAGCACCCGGCGGTGGCGGAGGTGGCGGTGGTGGGCGTGCCGTCGGAGCAATGGGGCGAAACGCCGGTGGCCTTCGTGGTGCGCCGGGCCGCCGACGACACCGCGGCCGAGGATCTTCGCGCGTGGCTGAACGGCCGCGTCGGCAAGACCCAGCGGCTGGCGGCCGTGCACCTGATCGATGAACTTCCGCGCAGCGCCATCGGCAAGGTGCTCAAGCGCGAGCTTCGCGAGCGCCACGCGTTGTACAGTGTCGCCAAAGTGGATCGCTGAAAGCTGTCAGCGGTCCTTGACAAGATTCTGGAGAGGCCATGGCCTGGACGTTCCCGTTTTCCGCGCTGGTCGGTCAGGACGAGATGAAGCTCGCCATCCTGATCGCCGCGATCGACCCGAGCGTCGGCGGCGTGCTGGTGTTCGGCGACCGCGGCACCGGCAAGTCCACCGCCGTGCGCGCGCTGGCCGCGCTGCTGCCGAAGATGCATGCGGTGGTCGGCTGCGCCTACCAGTGCGACCCGGCCTCGCCCTGCGGCGATTGCCAGGCGCGGCGTGCCGGCGGTGCGGCGCTGAAATCGCATCGTGTGTCCGTGCCGGTGGTCGACCTGCCGCTCGGTGCCACCGAAGACCGCGTGGTCGGCGCGCTCGATCTCGAGAAGGCGCTGGCGCAAGGCGTCAAGGCCTTCGAGCCCGGGCTGCTGGCGCGCGCGAATCGCGGCTTCCTCTACATCGACGAAGTGAACCTGCTCGAAGATCACCTCGTCGACCTGCTCATCGACGTGGCCGCCTCCGGCGAGAACGTCGTCGAGCGCGAGGGCCTGAGCGTGCGCCACCCTGCGCGCTTCGTGCTGGTGGGCAGCGGCAACCCGGAAGAGGGCGAGCTGCGCCCGCAATTGCTCGACCGCTTCGGCCTGTCGGTCGAGGTGCGCACACCGACCGAGCTGGCCATGCGCGTGGAGGTGGTGCGCCGGCGCGACCGATTCGAGCGCGACCCCGAGGCCTTCGTCGCGCAATGGCAGAAGGACGAAGAGAAGCTGCGCCGGCGCATCGTCAAGGCGCGCGAGCGCGTGGCCACGATCGATGCCGGCGATGCCGCGCTCGAATCGGCAGCGAAGCTCTGCATGGCGGTCGGCACCGACGGCCTGCGTGGCGAGCTGACGCTGATCCGCGCTGCGCGCGCGCTGGCGGCCTTCGAGGGCGACGACAAGGTGACCGACGCGCACCTGCGCCGCATCGCCACGCCGGCGCTGCGCCATCGCCTGCGCCGCGACCCGCTCGACGAAGCCGGCTCGACGGTGCGCGTGGAGCGCGCGCTCGCCGAGCACTTCGGCGCCTGAGCGTGCGGCGCTGACCCCGGCATGACCCACGCATGAACGAGACGGCGGCCCGCTGGCGCGACGCCTGCCTGGCAGCGGCCCTGTTCGCCGTGGCGCCGGCCGCGCTCGGCGGTGTGCTGCTGCGCAGCGGTGCCGGGCCGGTTCGCGACCGTTGGGCGGCCGGGCTCGGCGACTGGTTGCCCGAAGGCACGCCGGTGCGTCGCATGCCGCACGGCATCGCCGATGAACGGCTGCTCGGCGGGCTGGACCTCACCGCGACGTTGCGCCTCGGCCGCCCGGTCGCGCAGCGCGGTCTGCTCGCCGAAGCCGATGGCGGCGTGCTGCTGCTGCCGATGGCCGAGCGATTGCCGCCCGGCACGGCCGCGCGGCTGGCCTCGGCGATGGACCGCGGCGAGGTGCAGGTGGCGCGCGACGGCATCGCCGTCACCTTGCCCAGCCGCATCGGCGTGGTCGCCTTCGACGAGGGCGTGCTCGACGACGAGCCGCTCAGCCCGGTGCTCGCCGAGCGCCTGGCCTTCCGGCTCGATCTCGACGGCATCGGCTGGCGCGAGGTGCAGGGCGAGCCCGCAGGGCTGCCCTCGCGCGACGCCATCGCCCGTGCCCGCGAGCGCTGGACGGCGGTGCGCGCGGACGACGCCGTGCTGGAGGCGCTGTGCGCCGCCTGCGTTGCGCTGGGCATCGGCTCGGCGCGCGCGCCCTGGTACGCGCTGCAGGCGGCACGCATCTCGGCGGCGCTGTCCGGGCGCGACAGCGTCGAGCACGACGACGCCGAGCTGGCCGCGCGACTCGTGCTCGCGCCGCGCGCGCGGCAGTTGCCTGCGCCGCCGCCGCAGGCCGAACAGGACGAGACCCCGCCGCCGCCGCCGCCGCCGGGCGAGCCGAAGGAGCAGCAGGAAGAGGAAGAGATGGCCGTGCCCGACCAGCCGCTGGACGAGCAGGTGCTCGCCGCCGCCGCGGCCGCCATCCCGGCCGGCCTGCTGGCGCGATTGAAGATGGAACAGCGTGCGGCCGGTGCCGCACGCTCGATGGGCCGCAGTGGCGCCACGCGCATGGCATGGCGCCAGGGCCGACCGGCCGGCACGCGCGCCGGCAACATCCAGCGCGGCGCGCGCCTGAACCTGATCGAGACGCTGCGCGCCGCGGCGCCGTGGCAGGCGCTTCGCCGTCGCGAACGCGGCGGCGGCGAGGGCGTGGCGGTGCGGCCGGAGGACTTCCGCGTCACGCGCTACCGGCAGCACAGCCGCACCACCACCATCTTCGCGATCGATACCTCGGGATCCTCGGCACTGCACCGCCTGGCCGAGGCCAAGGGCGCGGTGGAACTGCTGCTGGCCGACTGCTACGTGCGGCGCGATCAGGTCGCCGTGCTGGCCTTCCGCGGGCAGGGCGCCGAACTGCTGCTGGCGCCCACACGTTCGCTGGTGCGCGCCAAGCGCTCGCTGGCTGGCTTGCCTGGTGGCGGCGGCACGCCGCTGGCGGCCGGGCTGGATGCCGCCTGGGCGCTCGCCGAAGGCATCGCACGGCGCGGCGACACGCCGCTGGTGGTGCTGCTCACCGATGGCCGCGCCAACATCGGCCGCGACGGCCAGCCCGGCCGTGCTGCGGCCGAAGCCGACGCGCTGAAGGCTGCCGAGCGCTGGCGCGGCAGTGCGATGGCGGCGGTCGTCGTCGACACCTCGGCGCGCCCCGAGCCGCGTGCCAAGGCGCTGGCGCAGCGCATGGACGCGCTGTACCTGCCGCTGCCGCACGCGCAGGCCGCCACGCTGAACCAGGCGGTGCAGGCGGTGGCGCGCGGCAACGCCGGCCGCTGAGCCGGCGAGGGCAGGTCGCCATGCCCGATCGGCTCGACTGGGACACCGACGGCCGCGACTGGCCGAACCGCGAGGCGAGCCGCTTCGTCGAGGCCGGCGGCATGCGCTGGCACGTGCAATGCGCAGGCGATCGGCGGCGGCCCGTGGTCGTGCTGCTGCATGGCACCGGCGCCTCCAGCCATTCCTGGCGTGACCTGTTGCCATTGCTGGCAGAGCACGCGTTCGTCGTGGCGCCCGACCTGCCCGGCCACGGTTTCAGTGGCACGCCGGCCGATCGCTCCGGCTTCACGCTGCCCGGCATGGCGCGCGGCGTGTCCGAACTGCTGCGGGCGCTGAGGCTGGAGCCGCAGCTGATTGCCGGCCACTCGGCCGGCGCGGCGGTGGCCGTCCAGATCTGCCTCGACGGGCTGGCCACACCGCAGGCGCTGCTCGGCCTGAATGCCGCGCTGCTGCCGATGCCCGGCGTGGTCGGCTCGATGTTCTCGCCGATGGCACGCACGCTGGCCGTCAATCCGCTGGTGCCGCGGCTGTTCGCCTGGGGCGCGGCCTGGCCCGGCACGCTGTCGCGCCTGCTCGAGGGCACCGGCTCGGAGCTCGATACGCGCGGGCGCGAACTGTACGGGCGCCTCGTGCGCAGCCCCGCCCACGTGGCGGCGGCGCTGGCGATGATGGCCGGCTGGGACCTGGACACGCTGGCGCGTCGCCTGCCCGAACTGCGCTGCCCCATGCACCTGGTCGTCGGCGAACGCGACCGCACGCTGCCGCCCGACCTGGCCTGGCAGGCCGCGCAGCGGATTCCCGGCTGCCGGGTGACGCGGCTGGACGGCCTGGGCCACCTGGCCCACGAGGAACGGCCCGCCGACGTGGCGCGCCTGCTCACCGACCTGCTCGCGCCTCACCCGCCGCCTTGATCGCGGGTGTGCGCTGTTGACGCCTTTCCGCAGAGTGTCTATTCTAGTTGACACATACCTGCGGAAACGAGAGTTGACACCGGCCGCCGGCCGACCGCAGCGCAGGAGATCGGCCTTGGACGCGATGCACCGGATCGAATGCGCCCTCGAGGCTGCCGTGGCTCTGGGCGAGGGCCGCGGCGGCCCGCCCCGGCTCGCCGCAGCAGTCCGTCATGCGGTGTTTCCCCCCGGAGCGCGCATCCGGCCGCAGCTGTGCGTGGCCGTGGCGCAGGCCTGCGGCGGCGACGATCCATCGCTGACCGACGCGGCCGCCGCCGCCGTCGAACTGCTGCACTGCGCTTCGCTGGTCCATGACGACCTGCCGTGTTTCGACAACGCCCTTTCGCGGCGCGGCCGGTCATCGGTGCACGTCGCCTACGGGGAGCGCCTGGCGGTGCTGGCCGGCGACGCGCTGATCGTGCTGGCCTTCCAGCAACTGGCGCAGTGCGCGTCGGTCCAGCCCTCGCGTCTGGGCCGCGTGATCGCCCGCGTGGCGGCCGGCGTGGCGATGCCGCACGGCATCGCGGCAGGGCAGGCCTGGGAGTGCGAACCGCGCCCGGTGCTGCGCGACTACCAGCGCGCCAAGACGGGCTCGCTGTTCGCCGCCGCCGCAGCGGCCGGTGCCGAATCGGCCGGGGCCGACCCGACGCCCTGGCTGGAGTTCGGCGATTGCCTCGGCGAGGCCTACCAGGTCGCCGACGACATCCGCGACGTGGTCGCCGAACCGCAGGCCATCGGCAAGCCCACCGGGCAGGACGTGACGCATGGCCGGCCCAGCTCGGCCATTGAGTTCGGCCTCGACGGCGCGCTCAGCCAGTTCGATGGCCTCGTGCAGGGCTGCATCGCCGCGATCCCCGATTGCCGCGGCGCCTCGGCGCTGCGCGCCCTGGTGCGCGCCGAAGCACGCCGCCTCGTGCCGCTGGAGATGACGGTGGCGCATGCCG
>Ga0209097_10000312_pt1 | contig 51057 bp, 48 predicted proteins | sample AD_UKC052_MetaG_FD_184419 | JGI IMG/M metagenome (GOLD analysis project Ga0209097, IMG submission 184419) | Active sludge microbial communities of municipal wastewater-treating anaerobic digesters from USA - AD_UKC052_MetaG (SPAdes) (version 2) | ecosystem: Engineered > Bioreactor > Anaerobic >... | reverse complement strand
TTTGCAATGTAAACTTACTGAGATTAAACAAAAGGGATGACCGGTAAAAACGACAATTCAAAGGGTTGATTGCGACAACCGTTTTTAATACCTTTAAAAGATGAAACATGTATGCATCCTTGTACCTGAGACAGCAGTAATTGAAGCGGTGGCTGATCCCCGATACCTGTTTTCCGCTGTAAATCAATTCCTGGCAGCAGCCGGAAGAGCGCCTTTATTTGAAGTAAAACTGGTGGCGGTCCGCAGGGAAACCCGACTCGACAATGCTGCATTCTCCGTACATGCGGACCTGTTACTGGATGAAGTGGAACATACCGACCTGGTGATCATACCTGCTTTGAGCGGTAACCTGTCAGCCGCTATCGATGCGAACAAAGCGCTGATCCCCTGGATTATTGAACAATATAATAAAGGGGCGGAGGTTGCTTCACTTTGCCTGGGTGCTTTTCTGTTTGCCTCCACCGGGTTGCTGGATGGAAAAAAATGTTCTACTCATTGGGGCTTTTGCAATGAGTTCAGGGCCATGTTCCCTAAGGTGGAAATGGTGGATGGCAGTATCATCACCGATGAGCAACGACTGTATAGCAGCGGGGGTGCTAATTCTTACTGGAACCTTTTATTATACCTGGTAGAGAAATATACTGATCGTCCAACAGCGATACTGGCCGCCAAGTATTTTGCGGTGGATATTGAGCGGGACAGCCAGGCGGCGTTTATGTTGTTCAACGGACAGCGGGCGCATGAAGACGATACGATCAAGCAGGTGCAGGCTTATCTTGAAGCGCATTATACCAATAAAGTAACGGTGGATGAACTGGCCGAACGATTTGCGATTGGCCGGAGGAGTTTTGAAAGAAGATTTAAGAAAGCCACGAACAATACGGTTGTCGAATACCTGCAACGGGTAAAAATGGAAGCTGCCAAACGGAGTTTTGAAACCAGCCGTAAGAATATCAGTGAAGTGATGTTTGATGTGGGCTATACGGATACCAAGGCGTTCCGGACTATTTTTAAGAAAGTAACCGGGCTGACCCCGGTAGAGTACCGGAACAAATACAATAAGCAGGCAATACCGGCCTGATCATTTTTTCTTTTTCCTGAAATGCTCCTCGTCAATAATGATGGCTTCGTATATATAAGCCTGCAGCAGCTCCGGATCTATTTCTTTTAAGGACCTGAAGTCCTTCCAGTAGATCTGCTTTCTGCCACCTTTGTCCAGGTAACAGATTTCATCAGTCAGCTGGTTGCCATAGGCAAAGCCAAAGCGAACCCCTTCATAGGTTTTCTTTTTACCCCAGGTAACGGATGCCGGCCAGATAAAACAAAAATTGCGGTGATGATAATAATAAGGGACATTGAAGGATAATTTCTCCCGGGCTTCAGGCAGACAGTAGAAAACCAGTTTGCGCAACCGTTCAACAATCACCAGTTCATCCTCCGGCAGGAAAGCCAGGAATTCGTCGATGGAGTTGAAATCGACTTGCTGCATTTTTCCGGCTTTAGCCATTACACTTTTTTATCGGTTTAGGGCTGTTTGTTTATGAGTATTGTATTATAATAGTTAAAAATCTCCTCTGTCCGCTGAATGATCATCGACGAATAATTACCCGTGGCAATATTCGTTTGTATCGTTCCGCCCCCGGAATACTCTTCTTTCATCATCATGGTGATCATTTCTCCCTCCGCATCCCGGAAGGCTAACCAGGCTTTCTGTGCTTTGATCAGGATTTTCTTGTCCTCCGATGATAAAAGTTTCAGCAGTTTGTTGTAATAGAGATTCATCAGCTTATCATATCCGTCTGCATGTTCTCCCGCCGCTTTATTCATTCCGTAAGTTGTATAATCAATAGCCACTTTTTTTTCCATGATCAGGAATAAACGATGTTTGGCCACTTCAAACGCGATGGCTTCAGTCGTCTTATCTTCTGTTTTCATCGTCTTCCTGTATTCCGCCACCTCTTTGTCTGCTTCGGCTTCTATTTTTTTCAGGATATCCGGGGTGACTTCCTTGGGATCGTTTTGCGAAAAGCCGGTGAGTGAACTAAACAAAAACAGGGTGATAAATATATGTTTCATACTTTATTATTGGAGTTCGTTAAAAACTGATCCCCGCTCCCACCGATCCACCTGCATAAACCTTCCCGTCCATTCTCCAGAAATTATCTGAAGCCGGATCAAGAAAAATGACAGGTGCTGCAATGGCTTTAAAGAAAAAACCACCGCCGGGAGGCTGATAACGGTAGCCAGCCCCGGGAATCAGGTAGAGTTGTTTATCTGCAATATTTCCGGGCTGAAAGAGTTTTTGGTATTTATCAATATAAGGAACAACGGTCAGCCCGAATTCAAAATGATGAAAACCATCGCCTTTCAGAAAGTTAAGTCCAACAGGCAGGGCAATGGCATTATGTAAGAGTGAAAAACCGACCCGGTAGGTATTGGTGAAACGAGCCCCCAGCCTGAAGATCCGGTCATAATTAATACTGTAATACGCTCCGTGACTGGTGCCTTCCACGTATACGGTGTTGCGGGCAATGGCGACGTCCTGGGAATTGGCTAAGAGGACAAAAGAGAAAAGGAGGATAAGAGAAATACAAAGGGATTTTGTTTTTTGAGAACCAGTTTTTTTCATAGTTGACATTTAGTGTGTTGGTTTTGTTGTTTATAGGAAATTATAAGCTAAGAGGTCAAAAGAGAAAAGGAGGATAAGAGAAATGCAAAGCGTTTTTTATTCAGTCTGTCTCAAAAGAATAAGAACTTTTCTGCTTTAAACCACCCTCTTTTTATCTCATTCTCTCTTTTGACCTCTTAGCTCCTACTTGGGTTTCACTATCACCACCTTAAACCGCATTACCCGTTGAAAATCGAAAAGAATATCCAGGTAATAGAGCGAGTTCTCCGGAATCACATAATCAAATTCGTACAGGTTACCTGTTTTCACAAAAGGAGTATAGCGTTGTCTTTTCAGGGCGAAGGTATCCTGCACCCAGACTTTTTTACGTTTATTAATCTGTTCCCAACCCCAGACTTCCGCGTTGCGGTAAAGATTGGTATTTACCTGCAGCTTTTCAATGGTGCCTGTATATTCAAATTTGAAATGTATGGTATCGCCTTTTTTTCCGTTGATCATACCGGTCGTGGGTGAATGTAATTTGATCTTGCTCAGAATATCCGGATCAAAATAGGGATTGGCGGCAAACTTGTCCTTGGTATAGCCCGGCTTGAGTACCCAGCGGGTGTATTGTGGAAAGTGATTCCGCGAGAATTCAGCAAAGGGGGTCAGGAAATAATAGTCGTTGTATTGTTTGACAAAGCCGTTGAGTTTGCCGGTGTTTTCATCTTCGGTGGTATACCCGGCTGACCAGGTGGCATCGAGTAAGTGCCAGGTGGTATCGAGCCAGATTACATTCCAGCTGTGGTTCACAGGACCGGCATTGCCGATCTGGTAGAGTTTAGTCTTGGTATGTCCGTTGATGGTAGCCGCTTCCAGTCCGGCAATATCACACATGCGGGTAAAGAGCCGGGCATAGCCATCGCTGATCGCTTTTCCTTTCCGGAGAATATTCGACAGGTATTTTTTTTCCCAATTGGCGAGTACTTCATCACAATCCTGTCCGGATTTACATTCGGGGATCTCTATTTCTTCATCCTTATTAAAGAATTTCCAGTCGTAGCGGATATGTTCCGTGATCCAGATAAAAATGGAGCGGACTTTAGAAAGCTTATCCGGGTATGGACTGGTGAGTGTGGTAGTGAGTTTTATCAGGTCGCCATCAAAGCGGATGCTGCGCGCCTGTTTGTCTATCCGGGTAAAATCAGGCAATGCCTGCTGGGCTGCAGCACCTGTACATAAACAGGTCAGGATCAGGAATATCGGGATCAGGCGGCGGGGCATGGGTTGGTTACGGGCTCAGGAGGTAAGGTACGTATTTAAAGCGGGAAGTGCAAGAAAGCCAGAAGCCAGAAGCTAGAAGCGAGAAGGACTTTTCTGCCAGGGTGTTTGTATTTCTCTGCGCTCTCTGCGTCCTCCGCGGTTTTGTGAGGGAGGCGAGAAGCGAGAGGCAAGAATGGGGTGAGGGCTTAACCTGCCTGGTTAAAAGAACTGAACCCTTGAATGCTATTCAACTGTTCATTCAGTTTTACGGAAGCAGTGGGGGATCCGGATTGTTTTGTGGTATTAAATGCCGGTTCTTTTTTTTCTTTGGCTAATGAGGTTGCTGTTTTGTTGAGCTGTATATTAAAAGTCGTGCCTTCTCCCGGTTTGGAAGAAATGGCGAAAACAGCATTCATTTTATCCAGCATTTCCTTACAGATATAAAGACCGAGTCCGGTGCCGGTGGCGCTTGAAGTACCACGATAAAACATTTCGAATACCCGGTGCTGGCTTTCCAGGGGAATACCCTCTCCGTTATCTGTTATACTGAATGAACAGTGCAGGTTGTTGTTTTCAAAACGCAGGAGAACAAAGGGATTGTCAATATCCTTTTTTTTATATTTAACAGAGTTACTGATGATATTACGAAGCACGGTACTGAGCCGGTTTTTATCCGCATAGATTTTGGTTTCACCGGAATATTCTTCAAGGAATGAAAAGCCCGATCCTGCCGAAAAGCGGAGTCCGTCAAAGACTTCTTTCACTACATCCTTCAATTCAAATTCCTCTTCCTTTAATTCCGTACGGGCATTTCTTGAGTAAGTGAGAATTTCATGTATAATATGGTCCAGGTTATTAATGCTTTGTCCTGCCAGACTGAGGTATTTCAATACCTGTTCCCGTTCGTCGATTTTTATTTTTGCAAGGTCAATCAACCCCTTGGTGGACAGCAGCGGGGAACGCAGATCATGAGATACGATATAGATAAAATTATCCAGTTCGTGATTGGTTTTGACGAGACTGCTGTTGAGCCGGTCATTCAGCGCCAGGATGTAAGCGACTTCTGCGAATGTGGCCACGGCGGCCCCGAGGATATTAAACAGCATATCATAGTTCGAACCTGTATAGTTTTGCAGCACCGGGTGTTCGGGGTAATGAATATCTGTAAGAATCAAAAATGATATAACGAATATCACGATGACGGCGAGCACCAGTCCGTAAACTTTTTGCTTGCCCTGGAAGGCGATCAGCGTGCCGATTAATACCGGAACATAAAAGGCCAGTACACTGTCGTTGATATGTTCGCCATAGGGTGAGGAAGGAAAGTAAAACATCAGGGCAATAAAGGCAATCAGCTGGGTGAAGTTGACCAGCTTTGAAAGAAGTGTATAGCCACGGCGGTGTATCAGCCAGGAAAAAAATGCGAAAACCCCGCAGGAGAAACTGAGGAAAGCCTGGTAATGATATTGCTGGATCAGGCTAATGACGGTATAGACTACCCCAAAAAAGATTACAATGGACAGCAGTGTAGTATGTACCCGGTCGCCTTTACTGACCAGGATATTATCGGTAGAATAATAACCTTTGGAGAAGTGGATATCCACATCGAGCAGATTTCTCAGATGTATATTTGAAAGCATCAGGGTACTTATTATTGGTGCTACTTAACCGGTATAAAGATATTTCGTAAATACGGAAAATACCAGTTTTGAGGTCATGAACCCGCTGCAAAAGCACCTGATTATCAGGAATTAATGATGAATGATTAGCCGGAGATAGTAGTTGTTACTTATAAATAGTTATGCGGGAACCACCGGGGTTGCCTGCTCCAGTGTGAAAGTAAAGCTGGTACCCTGGCCTTCAGTGGAATCCAGGTAAAATTCAGCTCCCATTTTTTCCAGCATTTCTTTGCATATGTATAAACCCAGTCCGGTTCCGGGGGCGGCTGAAGTAGCCCGGTAAAACATATCAAATACTTTATCCATACTTTCCCTGGCAATCCCCTGCCCGTTGTCCGAAACCGTAATGGTAAACCGGTTACCTGTTTTGCCGAATACAATTTTTACATATGTGTCGTTCAATTCTTTTTTCCGGTATTTCACCGCATTGGTGATCAGGTTCCGGAGAATCGTATGAAGTCTGCCTTTATCGGAATAAATCCGGCTATCCCCGTTGTATTCTTCGAGGAAGGAGAAGGACGGGCCGTCCTTTATTTCCAATCCATCTTTTATTTCCTTTATGATGGTTTTGAGGTCAAACGATTCATACTGCAGTCCTGTTCTTGAATTGCGGGAATAGGCCAGAATTTCTTTGATAATGTCATCCAGGTTATTGATGCTTTTGCCCGCGAGATCAAGGTACTTCAGGACTTCTTCCTTCTCCCCGACTTTAAGTTTTGAAATATCCAGCAATCCTTTGGTCAGCAGCAACGGGGAACGCAGATCGTGGCTCACGATATATACAAAATTATCCAGCTCATGATTAGCCTTGGTGAGGCTTTCATTCAACCGGTTGTTCAACGCCAGTATGTAGGCTACTTCGGTGAAAGTGGCGATAGCGGCACCGATAATATTATAGAGAAGGTCATAACTGATTCCGGTCAGTGTGGCAACAGGTTGATCGGTCAGGTAGTGTGGATCGAAAACAATCAGGGTCAGCGAAACAAGCAAAATCAGACCTGAAAAAATATAACCATACTTGTTTTCTTTTCCCTGGAAAGCAATCAGTGTGCCTACGCTTACCGGTATATAGAAGGCCAAAACACTGTCATTGGCGTGTATTCCATAAGGGGAAGCCGGAAAGTAAAACATCAGGGCGAGAATAATGATCAGCTGGCTGAGGTTAAAGATTTTCGAATAAAAAGCATATCCTTTGTATTGGATAATATAAGCCAGGCATGAAAAAACAAAAAGCGCTGCATTCAATACTGATTGATAATAATAGCCCTGTATCAGGGTCACGAACAGGAAGAAAAATCCGTAAAAGGCTTCAATATAGATCAGGGCTTTATGAACCTGGTTTCCTTCCCTGACCAGGAAATTATCCCGGCTGTTAGGCGCTTCGGCAGGAAGGCCATCCACATTCAGCAGATTTTTAAAAGGAGTAAATGGTCGCATTGTTTCCCGATCGTTTTTCAAAAAGCCAGGGTATTAAAGGTATCAATTCGGGGTTTAAAAAACGTTGATCTGAAAACAATCCGGTACTTATTTTTAACTAAGTATCAGATCAGTTGCCGGGTGTTGGTGCCAGGAGTTGGGGATATCCTTAGACGGATGAATATCGTTTTATGGCGACAGTACGTCGGGATACTTTGGTATTCGTATCTCGTACTTCGTACTTAGTTAAGGTGTTTGAACAGGTGCATCTGTTGTTCCACTTCTTTATAATGCGGCAGACTCAGCCACTTCAACTCCTTTATTTTAAGGATGGGTGAATAATCTTTGTCTTTTACTCTGACCATTTTCAGGCAGAGCCGTTTCAGCCAGGGAATAGATTCAAGGAATTTCAGGTCAGAAAGTACTACCGGTTTCATGGAGGAGAACCCATCTCCTTCAATATCGAGATCCTGCAGGGCGGTCAGGGAAGAGAGGAAACGGTAGTCTTGCACATTTACCAATCCGTCGGATTCCAGCGTTTTCAGTTGATGCAAACTGCCCACCGGGGAGAGGTCCGTGATACTTTTTCCATTACCAAGGTGCAGGTGTTCGAGGTTGGTCAGTTGGCGGATGGCCGACAGGTCAGGGTATACCCCCCATTTGATCCAGAGGGAAGTAAGACTTTTCTGTTTGCAGATCGCATCGAAGATTTTCTGCGAGATCCTTGTTTCCATCCAGATGCTTTTCAATGGCAGGGTATCATTCGTCAGGTGATCACACCATTCATCCACGATCCTGGACTGTTCTTTTGCGGTCTTTTTATCCAGTTGTGTACACATCAGTTCAATATCCGCTTCACCGTTGTACTCGCTGAAGCTGATCAGTTTGGGCCCCTGGTTAATAGTCTGTCCGGGAAATTCACCGAAGTTGTAGCTGAAAGGCATTGGATAAAGGTAGGGAGAAAAGGAAGTCGGTAGTTAGAAGTTAGTAGTCGGAAGTAAACAACCCCTCCTAAGCGAATAAAACCTGACAGGCATTTGTTTTTCAATGAAAATCAACCCACGTCCCTGTGCGAAGTTTCCACCTTCGTCGGAAGGACAAGCTGTGTGGGAGAGAAAAAAGTATCCAAGTGCCGGTAAACTTCTACTTGTGATCATAGCTCAGTACTTCGCGGAGCAACCAGCGGCCATTATCGAGCAGCCAGACATGGGTGAATTTTGCCCGGCTGCTATAGCGGTCGGGTTTACCGGTTTCCCGGATATAAAATTCATGGATGCCGGTCTGGATCACGCCATAGAAAATTCCATTGCTAAAAAGCGGAAATACTTCAAGACTGTTAGCCACAGCTTTGCGGATGGGCTTTTGTTCAGGGTTTCCGCAGATATTATTTTTTACTCCGGCGAGAAACTCTGTTTTGTGCTGTATGCCTCCCTGGTCATGGAAAAAGACCAATTCCGGGTGCGTGGTTTTATCGAGATAGTCCAGGTCGCATAAGTTAAAGGACCGTTCGAAGAAGATACTGTCCTGTTGTTTCAGGGCCAGGTAGAGGGAGTCGGTTTTTGCCAGTTGTGCTTTTGCGCTCAACGCGACCCCGAGTAATGATATAAAAAGCCAGCAAGATTTCAGCATAAACAGGATTGAGCATCAAAGATGCCCCGGGAATGCTGAATAGCAATGCCGCTGGTAATGGGTATTTGCCGGTACTGAAATATACAGGGGTGAACGGTTGTCAGTTGTCGGGTGTCGGGAAACAGCCCCTTCTGAGAAGATTTTATCAAATACAACGTACTGCTACTCGCTTTACGGCATCCCGCACGTACTTCTTACCTTGTACTTTGTATTTATTGTTTTTCCCCAACCGGCGCTACCTCAAATATTTCCGATTCTGAGGTTGGCAGGGGGTAGGTATTCACAGAAGTGATTTTACCTTTTTTGTCATATTCAGTTACCGTCCGCTTACCGTTTTTCTCCACTTCCTTTTTCCTGATCTTTTGATCGTCATAGTAAGTGAAGGTCACTATATCATTAAAGCGCCCGGTGTCATCTGTGAAGTGAACGATCCCCTTCGGGTCCCAGACGATCGAGAAGTTTTTCAGAATGGATTTGCTTTTAAGGATGCCTTTTTCGAATTCACTGGTTTCGATCTGCTTCAGGGTCCAGTTGTATTGGATGAGCTGGTATAGTTTTCCGGATGGATCCATTTTCTTTTCATGATAATGGGGGATCATTTCACTGACAAGGATGCCATCCACGTATTTATAACGGGCATAAGCGTTATAGGGCCCTTTTGTAAAACTGATGATCAGTCTCCGCCCTTTCTGACCATATTCTTTTTCCACCCTGACTGACTTTAATTCCGGATTCCATTTATTTTTTTTCGGATTATACAGGAGTACGGTAACAGTGGAGTCGAATGCCTCCGTGTGTACTGTCCCGTTCATGATAAAGTATTCCCGGTTTACGAGACCGTTTAAATAAGTTACCTCCCGGTAAACCTGCTGATCTGTAAAATCTTTAAAGGAGCCGTTCAGGTATCCGGAGTCACCCACCTGGAACAGGTGGTACCGGTTGCCGCCGCTTGTTTTATAGTGACCGGCCGGGAGCAGGCTGCTGTCAGCTGAATACATCACCCGCAATTTGCCCGGGATAGTAAGGGTGGGTCTGAAGTATACTTCCGTTTCCCTGAGTTCGGTAACGGGCTGGGCCAATGCCTGCAGACAGACCAGGGTAAAAAGCGTGAATAAGGTTGATTTCATATTGGTTGATTGAATGGGCTGGGAGGGTATTGTCCACAGTCGACAGACAACGGTCCACGGAAGTCCCCGAAAGAACAAATATACAAACAGGAGATACGATGTTGAGGTGCAGCCGGGATGTTTATCAGGTTTATAATACTTTGTTTCGGAATGGCTGTTTACTGGCAACTGACATCCGGCAACTGACATCTGATTCCTACAACCCCACATAACTATATACCCAGTAATAAAATTCGTTGATTGCGCCTTTTTGTGGTGAGTTGACATATTCAACCTTTACTTCAATCGATTTTTTTCCTTTGGTAAAGGATGACGGAATTTCAAAATCGCTGTCATACCAGCCATCCACCGGACCTTTGCCGGTACTGAGGGATGGAATTACAATATGCCAGGGACGGGGTACCTGTTTTCCATCAATATATACAAGGGCGGTCTGCACCCCGTTGCCGGTGCGGTTGATTCTCCGGCGCAGTTTTACGCCTTCATTGGAAGGATGAACCTGAACGGTGAACCGGCTGCTCCCGTTATAAGCTTTACCATCGTCGGTATAAGCGCCATACAGCAGGTTTCTTTCATAGCCATCGTATTCATCCTTCAGTTTTCCTTTCCAGGTAAGTCCGGTTACTTCATACTGATGCTGTTGTTCACTAAAATGATTGCCGGGATCCAGTTCATCGGTGAGTTGCAGGTTACCGGGGGTGGCTGATTTATAATAGTACACAATTACATCTGTTTTTCCCCCGTTTACAAAATGGGGTTTTGTAAGGGAGTATTCATAAGTGATCTGAATATTCCGGTTGAAGATATAGCAGTCATTGAGGTAAATCCGGTAAGCGCCGTCATACCCGTTTACCAATCCGCCCCAGAGTGGTTGCTGGTAAGCTCTTCCGGCCCATCCCTGGTTATGGTCATCTTCTGTGCCGCTGCCGTGTATCTGGGGTGTTTTACTATCGTCAATATAGCAAAATTCATCACCATCCATATCATAGCGGTCGGAGTAAAAGACCACCCCGGTTACATGACCTCTTCCTTTTTCTTCAAAAGCCACTGAGCGGTAGCCCAGGGTATCCGGATCGGAGTCAATGGTTCGCCGGGCCAGGAAATAACCTGTATTATTTTTATTGTAGGAGAGTATAGCAGCAGGTTTAAACCAGGTAGTGCATTGCAGGTTGCTGATATCGGTATCCGTGTTATTGGCAATTACGATCCGGGCAGATTTCCAGAAAGGCATGGGCCAATAGGAATAGAGTGTTCCTGTTTGCGGATTAAAACCAAAGAGTAAGGTAGTAAGTGATTTCTGTACCACTTTATCAACCGTAGCGGGATAGTCCTTGGCCCCGGCGCCGAAAAAATAACCGAGTGGTAATTCAATCGAAGGCACTTTGCTATCATCCCAGTAGATCTTCAATGTGGTATTGAATAGCGTTTCTTTGTTATAAGGGGTCAGTTGCAGGGTAAACCCGGCAAGGGATCCGGGTTGATTGATCGATAAAATCGTTGCGGAACTGCCTTTTTTAATTCTTGTCTGACTGGTAATTTTTTTACTGTCTTCCAGGTTGTTGGGGTTATCGCCGGTGTTTCGCCATTGGTCTATTACCGGGTTGGCAACTGCGGATTGCCCGGTCCAGCTTTCCAGTTTGTAGTCCGCCGGGAAGGAGAGGGCGGTATACTGGTACCACTTGGTATCCATTTGCTCAAATGATTTTGCATTGGGGCGCATGGTTACTTTCAGTCTTTTTTTATAGGTAAAGGGGTAATACAGGTTGGCAAACAAGTAGCCCGAATCCACAAAAGCCAGTGGTTCAGTAAAGGGAAATTTTTGGGTACCAAAGAAATCCTTCAGGTGCATATTGATCCGGGGTTCTTTTTCGTCATCGAAGTAGTACCGGATATTCGCATTGGCCCTGGGCTGATCGGCTTCTCCCCAGGCCAGCCAGCCATTGGGAATTTTGGAACGGTCGTACCAGGCATTCATCTGTTGGCGGTACAATACACCAGGACCGTATTCATCATAGATCACATATTCTTTTACCATTGTTCCGTCATCCTGTTTGATGGAGTCCACATATTGGGTAAAAGCCGCCATAAAATGATGGTCCCAGTTCTGACCCGTGGGATCATAAGCGAGGGGCTGACGGGTGCTGGTGCCATTTGGAAAGAGCAATGGCAGTTGTTCAATATGATACATCGCATCAAACCCGGTGCGGATCTGTGGTTTCACCTGGCTGATGCCAACTATAGGAAAGAACAGCAGGACAGCTAATGCAATTTGCAGTTGCTTGGAGGAAGTGGCAGGCATGGGAGGACTATTTGAAGAAGAGAATCGGTCGTTAACTGTAAAGTTCGGGAAAAAAGGAAGGTAAATTCCTGATTATCGTTGTTCGAAGGCAGCTAACCGTATTACCCGCTCCATGCCCTTAGTAGTGAAACGGAGGCGCGGCGCCCGAAATGGGAAGCCCCTCACTCCCTCACTAACTCCACATCATCCACCAGCCATACCGCGCCGGCGGCACCCGCTGCTTCAAATCCGATCTCCACTTTTCCTTTTCTTACCTTGATATGGGGGAGATTGATCTTTTTCCATTCATTGTTTTCACCGGTGATGGTATAGCGGAATGTCTTGCCCTTGCTTTTGGCATACATCATCATCGTATCGAATGAACCGCTGTTACGGATCATCGCGCTGAGGCGGTAGTAACCGTCTTGCAGTTTTACATAAGGAGTGGATATAATAGTTTGCGAGACCTTACGATTGAATTTTATCTTATCGGTAATGGCTAGACTTTTTTCACCAATTACGGTTTTGCGATCGGATTCGGTGTTGAAATAGTTGAGTACCGGACTCGTGAGTGAATCCTGGCTGATGGCATTGCCGAGGATGACAGTGCTGGTCCAGCCGGTGAGCTGGTCCTGTACGGGTTTTACGTGGGTGGGAACATAGCGGCGGTCGGCTTCAAAACTCGCATTGCGGACATAGTTGTTACCTGGGTCTACGGACCATAAGCCTGTTTGTGCATTGAGGTTCCAGCGGTGCAGGGAATTGAATACCGGCGTGCTGCCTTCAAATGACATTGGGAACCATTGGTTATAACCAAGTCCATTGCCTGCAAAATCGGCCCAGCGGTCACCGCAATATAGAATGGTTTCCTGCTTCGTGCCTTTCACGGAAACAAAGAAACCAGTTTGAGTGATATGGGCATAGTCGTCTTCGCAGCCCTTCATTACCGCCATACTTTTTGCCGGAGTGTATGGACCGCGGATATCATCTGCCACGAGGTAGTAGGCGAGGGAGGCATCCCAGCCATAAATATTGGAAGCGGCCATATAGTATTTGCCATTGTATTTGAACATACAATTGCCTTCGCGACTTTCACCGCGGAAAATTTCTTTGCAGTCCAACAAGTTAGCTTTACCTTCTTTTACACCGATCTCGGATACATAGATCTTATTCCGTCCGCTGCCATATGAATAGATGAGGTAAGATTTGCCATCATCATCCGTGAATACCGTCTGGTCACCGGTATTGGGGGTGCCGATCATTTCCTTCATGCTGATCTGGTTGTGCCAGGTAAAATTACCCGCAGGTGTATCTGATGTGGTAAATAGTACCTGGTTGCCGTGTTGCACCACCATCACATATTTTTTCAGTTCAGCCAGCCAGGCAACACCTAACCGTCCGAGCCAGCGTTTATAACCGCCGTTCTTTTCCAGTTCGGCCATGGTGAGTATATTATGTTCAAAGCTCCAGTTCACCAGGTCGATGGAACTATAGCAGGTCACGCTTTCAAAAGTAGACGTAGGTAAGGTGACTGCAGGATTCAGCCGGTAGGTTTCTGCTTCGCGGTAACGCACTCCGTACCAGTAATATTTTTCTACTCCACTCGAAGGATCTTTAAAACGGAAGATGCCGCCGCCCTGGCTGTAGATAGGCTGGCCTTCTTTGGTAAACCAGAAGGTGTCGTTTTGGATGAGGGGGGGTTGAGCCCGCAGGTGCAGAAAAGGGCTAAACACGAAAAGGAGAGCAAAGCAATGAATCAGCTTTTTCATAATTGATAAGGTGAATTTATCCAACTCCGGTGAAAAAAGAGGGGAATTGTTTTACCGGTGGCGACCGCATCGTAACGGAACAGGCAATATGTGAAATGCTGATATCATCGAATTCTCTTATTCAGCTGCTGCTTTTATTATCTGACTTTCTCGTTCTCAACTCTTTTATGATCTGTTTTGCAAACTTTTCCTTGTCTTTCTTTGCATCCCTCATGGTTGCTTTAAGGTCGGCGGGCATTTCATAATGTTTATCAAACCAGATGTATATCTCCATTAAAACAGGCAATAAGTCAATTCCTTTAGAAGTCAGACGGTACAAAAATTTTGCTTTACTGTCAGGATGGGCTGATTTTTCAATAATGCCATGCTCTTCCAGACCTTTCAGTCTGGAAGCTAGTATATTGGTGGCGATACCCTCATCCGATTTTAAAAAGTCGTTGTACGTGCACTTATTTCCGAACATCAGGTCGCGGATAATCAGTAAGGACCACTTATCACCAAACACATCTAATGAGCCACTTATGGGGCAATCCGACCTTTTTTTGCTTGTTTCCATAAAAAAGTTTTAAAAAGCACTTGCAATAGGAAAGTTAATTCTATATTTGCACTTGCAAAATGCAAGCAAATATACACCTTTTAAACTAAAAACATGAAACAAAACATATTAGTAACCGGTGCTTCTTCCGGTTTTGGATTACTGGTGGCTACCGAACTGCACAAGCGGGGACACCATGTCATTGGCACCAGCCGAAACCCGGAAAAGTATGCATCAAAGCTGCCTTTCAAGCTGATATCCCTGAATCTGGATTCCGCTGAATCCATCAACAGTTTGGCCCAGAGCGTTTTCAGTGAAGTTAAAAAACTGGATGTACTGATCAATAATGCCGGTTTTTTAGTATCGGGCATTGCAGAAGAAACGCCTATTGAGCTGGGTCGGCAACAACTGGAAACCAATTTTTGGGGAACTATAAAAGTGACTAACGCATTATTACCACAATTCAGAAGACAAAAATCCGGTAAGATCATAACGGTGGGTTCCATTGTCGGACTGGTATCCTTTCCGAATGGTGCTTATTATGCAGCTTCCAAGCATGCATTGGAAGGCTATTTCAAATCACTGCGTTATGAGCTGAAGGAATTTAATATCAATGTTGCCATGATTCAGCCGGCGGCCTTTAAAACCAATATCCTCGATAATTCATCCACTGCAGTACTGAAAATTGACGATTATGATCTGCTCAGACGGAAAATTGAAGGGTTCACCAATAACCTGGTTGCGCAAGCCGGAGATCCAGCCATCGTAGCTGGTAAAGTGATTAAAGTAGTGGAAACGGATAATCCAAAATTCAGAAATATCGTGGGGAAGGGTACTTCTGCATTAATTCACTTACAGCATTTTGCGTATGGGTTTTTGGAGAAAAATGTATTGAAACAATTGAATAGTTAGTAATCCCGGGGTTTTAAAAAAAGTATTTCTCCATTTCATAAGCAGAACAAATCATAAACAGTATCATGAAAGCATATATCGTAAAAAAATACGGCAAAAAAGAAAAATTACATTTATCGGATTGGGCAGAACCAGCGGTAAAGGAAAATGAAGTATTGGTACAAATTTATTCGGCCGGAGTGAATTCGCTGGATGCACTCATCCGGAATGGAGAATTCAAATTGTTCTTGCCCTATAAGCCTGCATTTGTAAACGGCCATGATATGGCGGGTGTGGTGATCAGCACAGGATCAAAGGTGAGCCGTTTCAAAGCTGGCGATGAAGTATATGCCCGGGTACCGGATCATCATATCGGTAGTTTCGCCGAATACATTGCTGTTCATGAAAATGCACTGGCATTAAAGCCAACTAACCTCTCTATGGAAGAGGCCGCCTCCATTCCGTTGGTAGGTCTAACAGCCTGGCAGGCACTTATCGGAATTGGCAGACTGGAAAAAGGGCAAAAACTGTTTATTCAGGCCGGTTCCGGCGGGGTGGGAATATTCGCCATTCAGCTGGCAAAACATGTTGGAGCTTTTGTGGCTACCACCACAAGTGCAAAGAACATGGATTTAGTAAAAGGCCTCGGTGCTGACCTTGTTATTGATTACAAAAAGGAAGGGTACGAAACTATACTGCAAGGATATGACATGGTTTTGCACAGTAGTAAGGAAAAGGGTTCGCTGGATAAATCGTTACAGATTTTAAAACCCGGCGGTCAGCTCATCTCCCTGGTAGGTCCGCCCACCCCTGAATTTGCAACAGCTATTGGGTTGCCCTGGTATTTAAGACTACTTACAAGTCTATTAAGTTCGGGTATGAAGCGAAAAGCCAAAAAGGGAAATATTGCATTCAGTTTCCTGTTTATGCGGGCGGATGGAGCGCAATTGAGTCAGATCACCAAACTAATCGAAGCCGGTGTCATCAGACCGGTGATTGATAAAGTGTTTCCTTTTGACCAAACAAATGAAGCACTGGCTTATGTGGAGGCCGGCCGGGCAAAGGGGAAAGTGGTGATTAAGGTGAAGGAGTGATTGTTTGTCTAATGGGTTGGTCGTTAGTTCTATGAGGAAGTTTAACTTGTTTTACGCTCATTCGGGAACAAGAAAGTTAATAATACTGCGATCAGCAGGAAATTGAACTCCACTCCATTGCTTCCCCCGCCTACCACAAACCAGCCTTCTTTAAAATGAACCATCACAATACCGGCTACCAGGATCAGGATGGTGATAACAGCGGCCCATTTTACATATTTGTTCAGCAAGAGGCAGATGGCAGCGGCTACATGGGAAAGTTTAATGGCCCAGGCCAGGGGTACCCCGGCAGGGGCGAAGCCAACCTCATTAAGATAGTGATTGCCAAAATCATTAATCCCGTTATTAAACATACCGGGAATGCTGTGCATGAACAGAATAATGGCAACGGCCAGTCGCAGTATGAAAGTGGGATGGAGTATAGTGGTTGGCATAAGTAAGTAGTATTTAAACCAAAGATACTTTTTACAGACCGATGCATCGGGAAGTTAGAGGATGTTTTGATTTCTCGCTGCCTTGCAAATACAAGGTTCCTCACTTTGTTCGGAATGACGGGCTGTGGGGGAGAGAGAAAGGAAATACAAGATTTCTCGCTTCGCTCGAAATAGCAGTAGCAGTACATTCTTCATACAAACCAACTCAGCAGGGGCTGTTTCCTTCTCGTTTCTAGCTTCTAGCTTCTAGCTTCTTCTCCAGCTTCTCCATATACTGTGTCCAGGCTCCCGAGCATCCCCCATAACATTCAAAATGCGGAACCAGTCCCTCATGTGTGAACAGGACTTTTGTTTTCCCGTTTTCATTTTCTATATCAAAGCAGATTTTTGTGCCGGCCCATTCGTTGGTGTTTTTCAGGAATGATAAATTGCTTTCGGTTACCTCCCAGGCTATTCTTTTATCAGGTACCAGCTCCGTTAATTTTTGCCTGGAAAAATGTACCCCATCGCCGGCGCTGAATGTAAACTCGTCATTGACCGCCTGACTTTTTCCTTCAATGGTTTCACCAAACAAACCGACCCACCAGTTTTTGGGATCCAGCAAAAGCGTAAATACTTCGGCTGGATTTTTGGGGGTGGTAAAGCTGTATTGAAAATTTTGATTACTCATGGGGGGTTATTTAAGCAATGCGATCTGACCGGTATGGTATTGCAGGTGAGAAGTACGGGAGATGATTATGTTTAATTTGTTGCGATGCGGTTCTTTGGCAAAATCATCTGCTGAAACGGCCGTATGTTTTTCAAACCATTGATCTGCTGTAAACTGATCAAATTTTTCCCGGTGCAAGGCCCTTTGTCCGGACCAGTAGTCGCGCAGTTCAGCAACGGAGGGAAGTTCCGTGGTCACTTTATCGGCCATTTTTATAAAGGGCTCAGTCAGCTCCGGATGTTGTTTTTCACCCAGGTCCAGGAGGGTCAGCATATCATCGTGTACGGCGACCAGGTGTCCCAGTAAATAGATGCCCCTGTTTTTGCCCGGGGCTGTTTCTTTTAGCAATTGATCGTCTGTCAGTACGTTCAGCACCTTATCCAGGCTGGCTACAGAACCGTACCAGCGGTCCAGGGTCATTTTAATGGCTGTTTCAATGGGAGTCATACTTTACAATTTAGAGGATAAAGTTAATGGGTGGAAAATAAAACCAGGTGATGCATTCCGAAAATTTCAGGGTGCAGCTGATTTCATAATTATGGAAGAGGTTTGAATATGCCGGAACAAATTAAGTCAAAATGCGAATCGGTGCCGGAAAATATTTGCCGGTTTCTTATTTCACCCTAATTAGCTGCATTTGCCAAAAAGAAACTTATCAGGGCGGTAATGCTTATTGTCGCCATCATTTTCTGATCGGTGATTGAATATACTTCCCGGATATTTTTTCGGCACATTAAATACATGGTTGCAACAAAAAACAACAGCTGAATAATAAACACAGTTAAGGGTGGAGTCTGATAAAAATTTTCAAAGACTCCATAAGCTGAATGTTTACGGGTAAAAGTCAGGAACATAAACCAAAGAACAGTTACCACAGTAAAACTCAGGTAAATGGTTAAGAGTATCCAGCCCAACATTTTTCTTTTCCAGAAAAATAATAATGCAACGGGTAACAGCACAAGGGAAAAAAAGTATAAAACGGTAAGAAAGGGGTAGCTGGAAAAGTCTTTGATATAGGCAATATGTTCCCTGAAATCGCTTATTAACTGGTAGAGAAAAATCACTCCAAAAACAATTGTTATCCGCCTGATCATTTTCTCCGTAGAAGGAATTCCCTGTTGTATCGGGTTGATGGCCTCAAAGAAGCCGGTCCCGGCGATTTTCAATTTTTCTTCCACGGCTTTTATTTTCTTCCGCTCCGCTTCTTTCCGCTGCACTTTCTCCACCAGGGGTTGCCGCGCTTCCTGTAATGCTGTCTCACTCAGCTGCCGGCTCTCCAGTTCCGCCTTGGCCGCTTCGATGGCCGACGGCTGATAGTCACCGGGATTATTCAGTATGGCCAGCAGTTCTGTAGCGGTGATGGTTTTGTAGTAGTCGGAGAAGTGGTTGGAGGAAGACATTAGTAAATGATTGGATGTAAATCTACTTAATTTGGTTTTTTATGATTGTAGGGAATCAGGTTGGAATAACTGATCAGATTGGTTTTTGCAGGATGTTTAAAAATTAGTTTAATCAAAATTATACACGGTAACCGGAATTCCGTAAGGTATAAAGGCGGAGATAATTATGGGTTCAACCTCATCCCAGGTGCCCCCGGCCAGGCCACAACCAATTTTTGGCATATGAACCGAGGCATTAAGCGGTTTACAGAAATCAGCAACTTTTCGTAATCCATCTGCCACTGCTTTATACCGGATGGGTGGAATATTTTGATTGTTTCTTTTGATGCCATGTTGGCCGATCAGGTTTGCCACCCAGGTTTCTACTTCTACTTGTACAAACTGTACTTCGCCCAGTGAAAAATTGACCGCTGAATTAAACCAGTTTCTGTATTCGTTTTCAGGTTTTTTCCAGCGGCTGGAGATTGCCATAACGAAACCCCTGCCCCAACCGCCAATATCATTGCATATATGTACAATTACTTTGTTTCCCGTACCGGTCGGTTGAGTAGCATCGCCTTTGGTATAGTGTACTTCGTTCGTCATTTGACGTGATAAAGTTCAGTATATATTGATCACTTCGATCAATTCATTCTTCTTTTCCATGAACAACTCCACGATCCGGTTAAAATGGTCCAGTTTGTCTTTCAGGATTTCTTCTTTGTACTTCAGGAATTGTTCAAACTGTGCTGTATTAATGAAGTAGGGATTCTCGAGAATCCAGAATTTCAGCACCTGGTGTCTGGAGATCAGTTCGGCCGATACCGATTTTTTGAGAAAGGGGAAGGCGGATTTACTGAAATAGTCCAGCATCTTTTTCCGGGGTGCGGCAAAGCGTTCCCGGAAGTCAGCCTCGTAGGGAGTGGTTTCCGGGTCGCCGATATAATGGCTCACATCATTGGTCAGCAACAGGTATAGCACCCCTTTCTCGAAGGCTTCCTGTTTGTTGTTGCTGATCAGCAGCGGGGGCAGGTGATCCATGTCGTGATAATATTTGCTGTCCAGCCCGAATTCACTGAATTGCTGGTGTTTGATCAGCGGGTAAAACCGGTCTTGCTGCGGATTGCCTTCGATGATCTTTGTAAAATTGAATTGCAGGGTGGCTTCCAGTTTTTTGTATTCGGCAACGGAAATCCGCTCCAGTTCTGATTCCCAGTTGTCCTCCGTTACCTTGCTGCCGAGTACTTCCAGCACCACTTGCCTTTCTTCAGCTGTCAAATCTTTATAACACCAGAGCTGTTTATAAAATGCATGCTGGTATTTATCCCGTAGGGACTGAATCATACTGGCCGAGCTGGCATGGTCCAGCAGGATGGTATGCTTATCTGTTATTTCATCGCCATCGTTGTGGCCAAAGGAGATGATGTTGCGACGGTAGAGGTAGAACATGGAAGGGTTTCGGTTAGTGAATGAAGGTATCTATAAGGTGACAAATTTAAATCAAACATGCAAAAAAACTACTCAACGAGCGACTCATCTAACCGGTTAAGCAGCTTACACATGTTGTAAAGACCTTTATCAATTGGTGAAGAGCCCGATACACTGTGATAGCGTTTACCCGTACAGGCATCGGGTATTGGTTTGTAAGCTTCCAGTCTCCAGTTGTCTGGGTCGAATACCATTTTATATGGCGGGTGGAAATAAGTCCAGAATCCAAGGATGGCCAGCGAATCGGTTATATTGTTCCAGGATTTCTTACTAATACTAAAATGACGGATCTCTGCTATATCACCATCTTTTGTAAATTTTTTTACCGTTACGTTATAGGAGTCAGAAATATGTTCAATCCGGCAAACTTTTGATCCATTAAAAGCACTATTCCAGATAAAACGGTATGTTTCGTTTTGGGCTGAATATACAGGGGCTTCTTTATAACCACCGGCATTCCATATACTATCACGTTCTCTTAGTGCCGGAACATTGACGAGGGAATCGAGTTTGGCTATATCTGCCAGGACAGATGCAGGGAGATTGCAGGGGTTCTTATTTTGTTTGCAACTCAAAAGGATAAGGCAACAGCAAAGCGCAATCGGAACAAACCAGGGAAAATTAAAATGACGGGGTAAATAGGTTTTCAGTGGCATTAGTTTTCGATTTATTTCCAATCCTGATTTTCTCTTAAATTAAACATCAGCTGGTGTACACGGTTGAGTCCGTATGTGCCAAGTAGGCCATAGTCAAGGATCGTTTTACTTTGGCCATTATCAAATGTGATTGTTAAGGTTGCTTGCTGGTCATCGGTCCATCTGACGGCGTAATCAAGTTGCAGCTTTTCAAAGTCTATATAGTTTAACAGGTTCGTCAGTTCTGCATATTTGTCTTCTGTGATTGTACAGGAATATGTTCCGGCTGATTTATGCGAACCAAATTGGTTATAACGAATGGCCTCCCATACAGATGACCTGTCAGTCCTGATTGTCATCTTGAAAACCGGGCAGGTGCCAAAGCACCCCGTAGTATTGTATTCAATTTTTTCAATTTTGTGTTCAGCCGGCAACGGATTCTCTTCAATAAAATCACCGAATTTATAGACAAGGGTTATGGTTTCCAGGCTGGCAGGTAATACCTGGTAAATCTTGTCTGAATTGGTTTCAAAAGTATATCTGATCTTATTGTTTTCAACAACCGGGAATGTGTGATCCTGGAAAGAGCGACGGGTGATCGGTATGATCTGATAATGGTCACCTTTGTTCAGGATGATCAGGATACTGGGGTCATTGTGCTGCCCGATAACCAGGAGATCAGTTAATCCGTTATGGTCAAAGTCCGCTTTAGACCATGGCCGGACACCTAAACTATCGGCGACTCTTTTATAGTTGAATGCTGCATACCGGCTTTCATAGTTTACCGGATCATTTAGTATGAATTTTCTATAGTTGCTATCTATCTGGTGAATGAAAGCCGTGATTTGTTTTGCGTTATGGAGACTATCAATAGACCCTGGCTTTTTCAGCATTGTATTATCAGCTCCTACATGGCAGGTGGAGAAGAGGAGGAGGGATAAGGTAAGTATGAATAGAAGTCTGAACATCCGTGGTTTTCGGGAAGCCGGCATTTCCCGAGTTCAATTTATATAGCTAAAGTTAGGGCAAATAGTGCTTAAACTGCTCCAGCAAATCTTCATACCTGATCTTTGCCGCCGTCGATGTAGAGTTTAAAATGACACACTCAATTTCACGGTCATTAACATATATTTTAAATGCCGCTTCAGCTTTGATGGGCGGAATATCCGATGAACGTATTCCTTTTTGTTCGATGTACTTTAAAAACGACCGGGTGGTACTATGTTCCGCTGAATAGCCCGGCAACAGGATCCTTGTCAGTTCCGGATGGGTTGTAATTATGGAGAGTATATCGTGGTATTTGGTAATCCTGATATCGGTATCCAGTGCACTTGTGCCCTTTCGTTCAATTTCGTAGCCGATATTCTGTACCCCGGTTTCCAGTTTTTGCATAATCGCATAGCGTTCCTCCACGGCTTTGACCGGATCTTTCCTGGTCCACTCCAGCGGCATACCTGCTATATCGGCCAATATCTTCCAGAACCGGTTGCGGCCATTGGGGTAGAAAAAGGGATAGATCCGTTTGGATGGGTGGGGCGGGAAGCTGCCAAGGATGAGCGTGCGAAGTGTGGGGAGGTCGCGGTACCAGGAGGGGTGAGTTTCTAGTCCCATATAGTATGCAGCGTTTCGCCATGAGCGTAAAGCCAGGCATTTAAGAATCAGCTTTTGTTATTACAAAGTAAATCTAACAGGTTTTCGTTTTATATGCATGCTCTTATTTTCCGTTAAACAACCGATACCCCACACTCAGCTCCGGATACAAAAAAGGGCTGGCAAAAACGGTGGGGTTGTCCCAGCAATAGCCGAGTTTCATTCCCGCCAACAGCTTTTTCTTTTGCCAGCCAAAGCCGGTACTGAGAAAGGGGAACAGAAAGTTTTTACGGGTTTCTTTTTCAGTGTAGCTGGTAGGGGATTGGTAAAAGCGGCGGGTTTCCTGGAAACCGGTGTTGAGGCCATTCAATCCGGCACCCAGGGATACGAGGAGTACCGATTTCCTGCGCGGGAAACGGTGGCTCAGCTCAGCCTCAAGATCTATGATCCACTTCCGCTTTATACTGTAACTGAAGTCGGGCGGTAAAACCAGGTCCATAGGCATTCGTTGATAAAGAAAATCATAACGGATCACCTGATGCAGGGAAAATTCCAGTTTACGGCCCAGGGCTTTCTTTTCACTAATCAGTAAACCTGGTCCGGATAAATGGTAATCGGGTTGCTCCATGTTATTGGGGAATCCTATTTCAAAACCTTCATGCAGCCGTTTTAAATAGATGGGGGTGACTCTTGTTTTGGCACCCAGATAGACTGTAACCGGATTTTTCTTTGCCGTGGCCTGCTGTCCATGTATATCCGCAAACAAGCCGGGCAATAAAAGCAATAGCAGTATTTTCATGATAAGCGTTTAATGGTGTTGGCGGGCAGGGGGTTGCTGTGAAACGGGAGGGGCGGGGTGGTTATTGTGGGCTCCGGGTAGTTGATTGTTGAGGGGTTGAAAGGTTAACAAGGAGGTTTTCTTAGCTGTTTTGGGTTTCAAGACTGGGGCATTTTCAGTACAGGACACCCCTTAGCGACTTTACTCATCTTCGACCTTTCTTCGGGACTTGTTCGACTCTCCTTCGCAAAATCTACAGGTATTGTCAATGAAAACACGAAGGATTTGCGAAGGAAACCAGATTCAGTTAAGGCAATGGGTTGAAAAAGAGAGGGTTAGAGAGTGTTGACTGTTAAAAGTGAGCGTGGGTTAGTTGTAAGGCAAAGAGTTGCAATGATTTATGTGGGGCTGAGCCGAGTTTTTTCCAGACCTGGTATTGGTTTTGTTCGGGGCTTGGATAGGGATAAAGCGCATGATGCGCTTTTAGTTTAGAGATGGTTCGGATGAGGTATAGGGTAGGTGTATGTCAGTCTGGTTATTTTATCGTAGCAAAGGGTATCTCCAAAGAACCCTTGTCACCCCGAAGCGCAGCGAGGGGTGGTGGCATTGATCGTGGACGTGCATATAGATTCCGACGATTGGAGGAATTGTCCCGTACTAAAATTAGTTGACGGAATTCAGCAAGCATATCAGCTCACTAAATTTTACCGGTAATCTTTGTCAACCCGCTTAAAAAGTTCAGAGAAATATTTTTCAACTTCAACAGATGTAAAAGGCAATTTGTCTTTTTTGAACTTATTATCCATTAGTTTAATCAATTCCTTTGCCTTGTCATATTTTGCCTGTGTCAATAAATGATATATGTTGTTGAAGTAAGCCCAGCGAAAGGAATTTAAAACACTCACCGCATCATCTGACTTAGTTATATCTTCTTTTTTCAGCTTGTCGATATTGTAGTCGTAAAGGTTTTTTGACACAGTAATTACGTCCTTTTTATAATCAATCAACTTTGTCATTACCCGGCTAACCAATCCTTCGTCAGCCAAATAAGGCGTTAGAAATAGATTGAAAGAAGAATCGGATTCATTGTAAAAATACATGGGTCTGCTGAAGAAATTTTGTTGAAAAATATCCAGTAGAATCCTGTCTCCTTTAAGTATGTATTTGTCCAAATAGGTTGGCCGTAATTCCCAACTGAAAACCTGTGTGGTGTCAACAGTATTGGTGATGGTAACTTGCTGAGGTTGCCATTGTATATAGTCGATGGTATCAATAACCGCATCTGAAAAGCTGATTTTCAGCTTTCTCTCAGACTTAAGAAATTTCGGATACCAATCTGTATGAATCAGGTTTGCATCTACCACCGTAATATCTGTCCGGTAATTTTCAATTGTCTGTAAGTACCAGGCCGGAACTGTAATATTGTCTCCGTAAGTAACAAGAATGGCGTTTTTGTCGCAACTGTTTAAAAGCTGCCTGTTAAATTCTAAAATCGGGTCTATAAATCCGCCCCTTTTCCTGCCTTCAGTAAAAGCCCAAACTGCAGAATCAACGAGTTTTCTATTTAAATAGGAGGCTGCGAGGCTTCCCCATATAGAAGCCAGTTTTGCATAGGGCCCTAGAATAAAAATCTCGCCTTTGTAAGTCGGTTCTAGTCTATTGACCTCTTCAAATTGTTCGCTGGCTTTAATGGTCATTTCTTTTTTAAGATTGATCATGTCCTTGCCGTATTCAGCATTGAGCCGGTCAATTGCGTACCCTAAAAAATACCGGCACTCGGCATTTAATGGATTTTGTTTTACCTGGTTAGATAATATTCTAAAGGCTTTCGAATAGTCTGCAGCGTCCTTTTTTGCCTGTAGTTTGAATTCATATATTCCACTATCCACTCTTACCGATTCAACAGTTATCACCTGTGTAAAACAAGTAACCGAAACAAGAGTTGATAAAATTGTAAAGAAAGGTCTCATAAAATTATTGCTATCTGTTTGTCCTGGTGCTATGACGACAGCTGAAAGCCCGCCGGTCAGCACGAAGAAATATTTATAATTATATATAATACTACCTGAAATTCACCTTTACCGGGTTTGCCCTTGAAGCTGTATCGACCGTGTAATCAGCCTTACTGGCCGCGTTTTTTGAAACGGTGTATTCGTGGTTCTTGTCAAAAATAAACAAATCGTCAATCTTGTAAGTAGCTGAATAGTCCGCTAAAATATGCTTTGTCAGCAGCAACAATTTTTCTTTCTCATCAAATACACGGGCATTATCCATATAAACAGTTGCATAACTAAACACGTTATTCACCTGGACTACGGAAAGAATACAATTGGTCAGGTCCGTTCCTCCGATCGCCTGCTCGTAGGTTTTCAGCTCAATACCAAAACCCTTTGTTACCACTTGTCCGTCAGGGCCATATTGAAAAAACGGGCCAATCATTTTCCCGTCTTTATAGCTCTGCAGTTCAATCATTTTACCACCCGATTTGCGGACCACTTTGCCATCCACTAATTTGTTAGTACCCTTTATATACGATAAACCGTGTTCCCGCTGTTCCGTATTGTCTACATCAATATGGTTTTTACAGGAGGCAAACAATAAAAGGGATATAACCAGTATGAATTTCATGGTTTACAGCTTTTTGAACATAACTGCTATGTCAGCAGGATCATCCATTGCGTTTTCAATAGTTAATCGCAACGCAAACATTTCTGTCGGTTTCAATCCGGCAAAATTCAGGTCTGTTTTTTCCCAATACAATGCTGAATCAAACTCCTTTACCACTTTTAAAACCGTGTAAGCCTTGTCAATAATACAGAGCGAGTAGCGGAGGTTAAGTAATGGTGGATTGGGCAGGTAAATAAAAAGTTCGTTTAACGGATCCGGGCTGGTAGTGGTTGTATACTTGTTTATACTCCAGAAAAAATAACTGTTGTTGTTGATTTTTTCGATCTTTTTTGGTTTATCATAATCGAGCGTAAACAATATTTCATTGTCCAGGGAGTAAAACGAATAGTTGCTTATTTTACCATTTTTGAAACTTTGAGAAGGGCCGGTTACTAAATCATAGTAATAGTTTTGCTTTTCAGTGATCTTTCCGGTCGTATCGTAAACGATTAACTCTCCGTTTATTTTTCCGTTTTCATATTTTATTTTCGTTTCCGGTCGTCCATTTTTATAATAATCTGTCCGCGGACCATCCAGCACACCTTTTTTGTAGCTGGCCACCATCACCAGCCGGTTATGTGTAGTATCGTAAAACCGGATCAGCCCGTTGAAAACGGTATCTTTTGAAATATCCCCTTCTGCATAAACATCTTCAACCAATACTCTTCTTTTGTTGGTTTTGCTGCAGGAGCAGATCAGCGATATTATTAAAATAGCCGAAACTATAAAAGGTAGAATACACCATCTCATTCAGCAAACTATTTTGTTATGCCCGTAATTGGTCATACAGTAAATTTAATTCATATCCATCGGTTTCTTCCAGCTGCGTTTCTTCAAGAATCAACATTTCGATGGCTTCTGCAAAGGCCTTTTTCACGGCCTCCTGTTGCATCCAGTTTCTGAGCAGATCAGCCAGTTCTTTTTCGCCAAATGCATTTGAAAGTTTTGCCGGATTATATTGGTTAAAACCATGCAGGTAAAGATCCCGGAAATGAAATACACTTTCCTTACCTGTAGCATTTTGCCAACAGGTTAATAAGTTACTGATGTCAAATCCGCTATTCCAAAACATGATGAGCATACAGTCTATACTTTCATTAAATGCGGGAATCGGATATACCCTAAGGCAATGGTTGAAAAAATCGATGGAGAATTGTTTCAGGAGTTCCTGTTCCTGCACCGTCCATTCGCTTTTATCAAAAGGAGCCAGTCTTGAAAAGGATAATTCCGCTGAATGGGAAGGAAACCGGAATTGTCCGATTAAATCGAAGTACCGGGGCAGAAAATACTTTACCTCATCAAGGCTTGTTTTGGCGGGTTTGGCACTGTCGTTGTATTTTGCCAAAAAATCAGCTGTAATTTCTTTCAAGGGCAGGGTAGCCAGGGTATTTTCTTCTTCCGGGGTCATACAGCAGTTCGTACAAACGTCAAGTGGTCTTGCCGGCTTATATTTAGCAAAGACTTTGTATGATCTGTCAATGGTTTCCTGCAACACGGGTATAAGTTATAAAAGAGAGAATCATAATTTGAAGGTAAGAAAAAATTTACCTTATGCTTCGGCATCCTTCGACCAACGTGTTTGCCGGTCAGTAACGCTCGTCGTTAGAACGGAAGAGTACTAAGAACCCTTGTCACCCCGAAGCGAAGCGAGGGGTGATAGATGTGTGTAATAGAAGTATATGCAGGTTCCAAAGTTTACCCTGAGTTTGTCGAAGGGCAGGAGGAATCCTGTATTGAACGAAATCTCCAAGAACAGCCAAATCCCTCCTTCGCAAAAGCTTCGGAGGACTCACCATCCCTTCGGTCGGGATTTAAGCAAGTGGTAGACTCAGACTGGGTTGATCCCTCCTTCGTCGGGATGACAAAACAGCCTGTTACTTCACCACTTCCCGGTCAAACACCCACACACTGTGATGATCGCGGGGACGTCCGGTGAATACTTCGTCGGCGATGAGTTCGTTCTCATTGACGCCAAATTTGTAATTCACGATATTCAGGAAGTTCTTCCGCCACATAGTGGCGATCAGGCTGTTCTCTTTTTGCTCGAGCTTTCCTTTAAAAATCAGTTTGACCTTACGAGTCCTGCCATCGGCCTTCATCTTGAAACCGATCTTCTTTTCTTTTTCACCATAGATATGATAGATCTTGATGCGGAATTTGTTGCCCTCTTGTTTGATCCTGAAAACACTTCCGGTCATGCCCTCAGACGGGTCTTCTATTTTGCTTTTTTCTTTATTCATAATCCAGGTGCCGGTGAAGTTGGGAGTCTGTGCGATCGCGGGGGATTGAATGACAAGGACAAGCAGGATTGTCCAAAAAAGCAGGGAGAGTTTTGGCATGGCAGTGGTTTGTCACTAAAGTTCGGACTGCAATGTATTGCCGGCACACAAGGAACTGTTAAAAAAGGCTGGTTGATAAACTTAATTACAATGAGCCTGCATCGGGCCAATTTTTCCAATGTGAAGTTGGCGCTAATGTTGGCTTGTAATGGGAAGGGTCACCGGTCACAATAACTTTAGCTATAAATTGCCAGGTTTCATAACTCCCAGGTCTGTTATTTTCTAATTCTTTTTTATTCTGCTCGAGCCTTATTTCATTTTGTTCTGTCAGGTTAAAAGAGTTTAACAATGTTTCTTTCGTAATGTTAAGTTCATTTAATTTTTCAATTTGATCTTCTATCACTCTACATAGCTCCTCGGGTCCGGGAAATGTGAAAGGTAAGTCGTCAATGGGGTTAAAATTATTTTGATAGAAATCTCTGTGATGCCATTCGTCAATAACTAATATTTTATCTAAGTCTTTTGGAATAGATTTATATAACTCTTCGTCAGTGGCTCTGAACAGATCCCGGTGTCTCGTAACTAAAAGCCGTGCTACTTCTTCTGCAGAAATAGTATTTGGTTCATATTCCTTTAATACTATTCCGGCATTTAAATATTCTTCTTTTTTATGGGGTAGTTGAATTTGATTATTTCTGACAATCCAAAATCCGGCATCTGGTTTTAGGTTTTCAAGTTCAATAGTGTTTTTGAAACTTTCTTCATCTATGGGAAAAACAGTATAGGAATTGGAAAAGTAGGTTTCACTGTAATCGAGGTTAATTAAACAATTTCCGTAATAAGTAATTTCAAGTCCTATAGGTTCAGAGCGAGGGTCATAGCCTAATTTTTCAATAGCTATTGCCCATTTTCCCTGGGTGTTTCTGAATACATTAATTCGTGAGTCAATAGGAAACACATAAGGGTGTCCTAGTTGAACAAATGCAGGGTCGTGTCCATTACGATAATTGTCCAACGTTTGTAGTATTTCTTCTTCTGTCAGCATTAAAAGCGAATTTTTAAAAATACAAAACGAACAGGTACAGCTTCGTTAAAACTGCGATGGGCGAAGCGGGCTCAGGGTGACAAGAACATCGTCATTCTTCTACAAACTAATCACCAGCTTCTTTCCCTCATACTCCACCTTATGTGCATCCCCGCCCGCAGGCTGATCGCCGGCTCCTTGCTTTTCGTTTACAAGTACCATCCGGAAACTGCGTTTTTCCAACATACCGGGAAACTGGCCCGTACGATCGGCGATAGTCAGTTGTTTCTTTTTATCATTCCAGGAAAAGCGAATCTGACTGTAGCTGCCTCTTTCATAATTGTAGTTGTCGTTCTCATCTTCATACAATACAAACTCGCCATCGGCACCCGGATAAATGCGGAGCTCGAGGTAATCCCATTTCTTTTCGGTGGCATATTGTACATCAGGACCCATGGGCAGGATGCTGCCGGCCTTTACATAGAGCGGTACTATATTCAGCGGGGTTTCTTTAGCAATGGTTTGTCCGCCAGTATGAGAGGTGCCGGTCCAGAAATCAATCCAGTTGGTGCCGGCGGGCAGGTACACCTGCCTTGAACGGGTAACGGAATAGTCGGGCGTGTAGATCGTGTCTTTGCCATTTACGCCCGTTGCCTTTGCATACTGACGTTCCGTTACCGGGGCTACCAGCAGGGAGCGGCCAAACATAAACTGATCGTTGATGTCGAGTGTTTTTTTATCATTGGCAAAATCCATCACCAGGGCCCGCATCATGGAGGAGTGATCATGGGTCACTTGCCAGGACGTGGAATAGATATAGGGCAGTAAGCGGTAACGGAGACGGATATACTTTTCTATGGCATCATACACGGGTTCGCCCTTGCTGCCGAACTGGTAGATCTCCCGGGGGGCATCAGTACCGTGTGAGCGCATCATAGGACAAAAGGTACCGAACTGTAACCAGCGGGTATAGAGCTCGCGGTAATCTGCATTGGCGAGGGGTTTGCGGAACTGACCGAGAAAGAAACCGCCGATATCACTATTCCAGTACGGAATACCCGTGAGTGAGAAATTGAGACCGGCGGAAATCTGGTTGCGCAGGGCATTCCAGGAAGCCGTCACATCGCCCGACCAGGTATTGGCGCCATAGCGTTGTTGTCCCGCAAAAGCGGAACGCGTAAGAATGAAAATACGTTTGGACGAATCCACCTGTCGCTGATGTGTATACACACCGCCTACGGTCATCAGCGGAAAGGCATTGCGCACTTTGCGGAAGGAACCGAGATATGTTTTGTTGTTCAGGTCTTCGTCTTTGAAGTCCAGATGATCGGGTTCGGAGGAATCCATCCACCAGGCATCGAGACCGAGGGCATGCATTTTACTTAGATATTTCCAGTAGATATCCCTGGCCTGCGGATTATAGGGATCGTAAACTTTTACACCGGAGGGATACTCCCGCAGCGGCGGCCATTTGTCCACCCCGGAGAGCGGCCAGGTACCGAAGTTCATCAGGGCTTTTATTGAATCCAGTTCGCGGTATTGTTTGGTCTCGGGACCAAAAGAGTTCCAGATGGAAATGGCTATGTGCGCATGGAGGCCATGAATATCGCTGATCATCTTTTTGGGGTTACCGAAGTCAGGATTGAGAAATTCCATCGCATTCCACAAATAATTACTGCTCCAGTACTGCCAGTCCTGGATGATGCCATCGATCGGCACGCCTAATTGACGATAACGACGCACTACTTCCACCGGTTCATCCTGTGTTTTGTAGCGTTCCTTGCTCTGCCAGAAACCAAAGGTCCAGAGCGGGAGCATGGGCGAAGCCCCGGTGAGGGTACGCATCCCCGCAATCACGGCATCGGCGTTTGTTCCTTTGATAAAATAGTAGTCGATCCCTTCGCCCACTTCAGAACTGAAGGAAGTGGCGGAAGGATCATCGCTGAAGACCGTGGGCGAATAATTATCCCAGAAGATCCCGTATCCTTTGGCGGAGAGAACAAAGGGCACATAGTCATCAGTATTGTCCTGGATCATTTTCAGCGTGAGGTTACGCTGGATCATTTTTCCTTTTTGTTGCTGCCCGAGTCCATAGATCGCTTCGTCTGTATCCAGCAGATAGGTTTGTTTGACACTCAGGGTTGGTGTACCGGCGTCATTAAAGGAGGTGAAGCGGGTACCATCGGGCTGTTCACGCAGGAGCACCGTACCATTCAGGGAAGTAAAAGTAAGCGCACCGGTATTCAGGTCCAGTATGGCATTCAACTCTGTTGTTTTGAGGGTTACCATCGTGCCCTTTGTTTTAATACTGTATGGCGTGCTCACCGGGCCTGCGGTAACAGAGAGACTCTGCGGGTTGAATGTCTTCTCTTTCGGATATTTTTTCACCCGGATGTTGCCGGGGCTGTATACCTGCAGTTCGGTCAGGTAATCTTTGCAGGCGACGGTGAAGCCGGTGGGGGTTTTACTGATAGGGGTGGGCTGGCTGTGAGAGATCAGGGTGAAGGCGAATGAGAAGAAGAGAATAATTAATTTAAGAAGCGTGTTCATGACAGATTGGTTTGGGTGGAACAGCGGTATAGGGAATAGACCTGAAAGGCTATTTCAATCTAAGATAATCATAGTTTTCCTTTCGGTTGATTTCTCGAATGGCAATGCAATCCTCCCCCGTCATGATGCAAAGGCATACAATCTATCTGTACTATTTTTCTTCCGGGGAATGCCTTTTCTAAAATACTTTTTGCGAGCTTATCTCTTTCTTGAAATTCGAATGGCAGTCCCTCCTTCCAGCATTTTCCAGCAACTACTACCTGATTGGCGATGATAAAATTCATATAGCCTGTGGCTAAATAGAATTCGACCGAATCAGTGGTAACCTGGTCAAACCAGGATTGTTCGTCTTTACTTAAGTTTTTATAAGCCACATTCTTTGACATCAGCGGACCGGCAGGTAACCGTATAATGTCCAATGGTTTTCCATCCTGATCCGTACTTTGAAGGAGTATTTTATAATTTTCCTCCATCCGGCGATAGGTTTCTTTTGATATTTCGTTTCCAATGGTATCCGCCGGCGCGACGGCTGCCAAAAGAACCGTGCTGTCATTTACAAACCGGCAAAATTCATCCACATGTCCACTCGTACCGATTCCGTATTTCCCATTTTCTAATTTCCCCCATTCTTCCTCTTTGGCTCCTTTTTTAAGCCAGATGAATTTTGTTACGCCAAGGACCCGCTTGTATTCCTCTTCAATCTGTTTTTTTGTCATGGATTTATTCCGGTCCAGTTCAACCGATTCAACCAGCAACATAGTCCCCCTGCCGTTTGTTTGCCAGGCCCCTCCTTCAGAAATCATGGTTGAAGAAATAACGGGGAGATTAAAATGTGCAGCCACATTTTTGTCGATGGACGCGGTGCGATTATCCGGGTGCAGGAAATTAAAATCGGCTATGGCAAACCGGCCCTCTGTATTTCTAAGAAAAACAGGCCCGGAATCCTGAATAGCACCACAATACACCTCATTATAAAAAAGGGTAATCCTTGACGTGTCAATATTATTTGCGATCAACGATTCATATATCCTGCTTTTCAATTGTGCTGAGTCATAGCCCATCTGCGGGCCATAAAACAATCTTACTTTCACATACGGGGTAATTTCTTTCATGGCGCTCATAGCAGTTACCTTAAAAGGTTCGCCTCCAAGAAAGCCCGATTCAACCCAGGTCAGCCAGATATATTCCTGTTCTTCAAATTCGGAAGGGATCGTGTAAGATTCTTTCTTTGTATCAGTACATCCGGACAGGAAAATACATGTTACAACAAACAGGAATTGTGGAATATACCGGTTCATATTGTATTATTGACTGTTAAACACTTTTATATTAAAGTTGGGCAACCCGGTAATAGCTTTTTATCAGGAATCAAATTTCGAGCCATCCCACTCCACTCCCGGGGGAAATAATTCCGTCTTTCTTTTCTTCATTTCCGCGGCGATCAATGCGCCTGCTCCGCCCTGTTCTTCCAGTTTTGAAATAATATTCAGGTAACTCGTCTCATCCCTGTTCTGGCTTAGCTTAAATACATTATCGATTTTATCGGCTTTAATCTCAAAACCGGCAATGGCTGGTAACATTTTATTGACGTAGGAAGCCGGCAGGTTGTCGATAATCGTTAATGACTCCCGGTTTCCCTTTTCAAATTTCAGGGTGAATTTTCGCATAAACTCAAGTAATTCATCAGCGGACATGAATTTTATCGGTCCGCTGATATGCACACTCATATAGTTCCAGGTGGAGCCGCCTTGCGGATTGCTGTACCAGGTGGCACTTACATAAGTACTGGGTCCGGTAAACACAACCAATGCGTTGGGGTTTTCCACTAAGGCTTTATGGTGGTCCGTATTCCGCATGATATGTCCCTGGATATATAATTCCTCCTCCCGTTCCTCTATCAAAACAGGAATCTGTGTGGCCACGGGTTTACCGGACAAACTACAGCCGGAGAGGAAGGCAAAGGGATGCGCTTCCATGAAGTTCAGTATGAGCTGTTTGTCTTTTTCTTTGAAGTATGAAAAGTGGTACATGTGTAGTCGTTGGGTTGTTTAAAGTTGAGTAATTAGATAAAGGGTTCCGGATCAGTCTTGCGGCAAACAGAACATGTTCAACTGACCCTCTTTCCCGATATCAGCACTACTTTCCATCTCTTATCTTAACCAGTTCGCTGACTTTTTTCTCAATATCAGCATTCAGTATTTCCAGGCTGTCGCTATACTGATCGGAGTTTTCGGAAACTGCTTTATAAAGCATATTATAGGAGCGGATACGCAGGTTGCAGTATTCTTTCAGTACCTGATTCTGTTGCTGCAGGTTGGCTGGCAATTTCAGGGTATTCAAACTTTCCAGCAGTTTAATATTATCGCCCCAGTATCCCAACCCCTTATTAATGGCAGTCAGTAAGGTATCGGTGGGGGTGTTCGACCCCATACTATACACGTTCAGTGCTTTTGACTCCAGTTCGGTAAAGGTGACAATTTTTTTATCATAGAGGCTGATATCGTTTGGTAGTTTGGTATAGACAAAAAAGGAAACGGCGAGGGCCAAAACGGTCAGCCCGGAAAGGGTGCCGTTAGTCAGTTTATTATTCCCCGGGTTTTTTAGTGAAGGTATTAATGCATAACCAATCACCAGTCCGCTGACGAGCCCCCCGATATGAGCCGCATTGTCAATACCTCCTTTCAGACCATAGAGCAAATTATATCCAACAAAGAGGCCGATACTTGAAAGCAGGGAAGTCCTTGCTGATTTTTCAATCAGGTTGGTAGTGAGCAAGGCCAGGAATACACCATACATTCCAAAGATGGCACCGGAGGCGCCGGCGCTGATGGTAAAATCGTGCCACCATAGGCTGGTTAAACTGGCCAGTAAGCCTGCGAGCAGGTATGCCACGATAAATCTTGTTTTACCAAGGAGTGGTTCCAGCAGCACCCCGATATACATCAGGGCATACATATTCATCAGCAGGTGTATAATGCCAATATGCAGGAAACAACAGGTGATAAGTCTCCACCATTCGCCATCCAGTGTGACCGGTCTGAAGTTAGCACCCCATTTCACCAGACTGGCGCCGTCCGGATCGAGTATACTTACCCCCGTGACCGCCATTAATACAAACACAAGAATATTCAGGATCAGCAACACCGGCGTGAAAAAGTACCCTTCGGCCGGTTTGAACAGGGAAATAAAATCATTAACGGGATTGGTTTTCACCGGGACAGCAGCCTGTTGTTCCTTTTCAGGTGTCGGAGAGGGGGAATCATTTTGTTCCGCTGGTTGTGGATGTTGGTCGGTGGACATATACGGGAGGGTTGAGTGTTTTGGTAACTGGTTTCGTATAGAATTTCTCCATTTCCTGAAGATGAAAATACTCCTTTTATATTTCTTGTATAAATGAATTTATGGTATTGTTGCTCTTCGATGATTGTTGTTTATCCTTTGTATCATTATCAAGAACCACACCTCCGGCATTTTCATTTTGTTTTGTTTTCATAGCTTGGCTGAATTGAAGGAACAGCGAATCCGGGAGGGATTGCTGAGTGAAGGAGGCTTGTGATTGCAATAGAGAGAGGAGCAGTCAATCCTCCAATATCTTAGTCGTATAACTGGTAATGTAACTACGGAGGAAAGAGTCGACAAACTCATCCGTGCTACCGTCTTTCTTCAGGTCTGTTTTTAGTTTCTGGTACTCTTCTGTCTTTCTGAAGGCCTCAAACTGACGGTCTTTAAACAGTTCGTATTTCTTGTAATTGTACTTCTTCTCTTTTTTCAGATCACCTTTGTCTATTTCCAGTAATATGTATTTTTCATATGTGGAGCCATACCCCATGTGTACGTAATTGACAAGCTTGCCGTATGGAATGACTAAAATACCGGTTACCCAATCGGTTTTGATTCGTTCATCGCCGGGAAATACTTCTTTCAGGACAGTTTTCCATTTGGTTTTATACAGTTCTTTACTGCTGCTGTCCATCACCTCAATCTGGATATCCTTCACGTATAGCTGACTGTCGATAAACTCAAAGCTGGCTACATATCCACGCCATAGCGCGGAGGACATCATTCCGCCTTTGGGTCTTTTGTCAGGGTATTTGTCAAAATAATCTTCCAGGGGATTGCTGTGCAGGGCATATTCTTTTCCTTTATAGATGAGTTTATCGGGATACTGGGCCGTGGCCATCAGGTTTACCGTATTGAGTATGGCAAAGGTTAAGACTAGAATGAGTTTCATCTGTTCAGGTTTAGGTGTATTTACATGATGCCGGCTGTTGTAAAATTACACAGGAAAAGGCTGTAGCCAGCACAACCCCGGGACGAGTTTTTTCTCTTCAGAATTGTTCCACGATCATTTTCTTACTCAGGCTTATCCCGGCCGCATTTCCCATCGCCACGGCATTGGCTACCGTACGCATTCTGGACGCATTGTCCCCAACAGCATATACACCCTCAATGCTTGTTTCGTGCCCGGGTCCTGTCTGGATATATCCTTCATCGGTCAACAAGCATCCCAGTTGCTCCGGGAGTTTACAATGTTGTTCAAAGGCGCTGGGGGTATAAATGGCTTTAAGTGAATAACGGGTTCCGTCTTTAAAAACAAGATGATCCAGCTGTCCCTGCTGATGTGCAGCACCCATTTGTCTTATGGGGATTTTTTTCATCCTGGCTGTTAACAGAGAATGAATTTAATAAAAAAGGGAGAATTGGATCCGGTCATTTTTGGCTATGCTCCCTGTCCACTGCATTGATCTCTCCGTCTTCCAGCATTTTTTTCAATTCCCCTTTTGTATAGACCAGTTCTTCTTCCGTTACAAAAAAATCAGATGGATCCATATCGGCGGGATAGCGGCGGTATTCGAAATTGCTGTGCCGGGTGTAAACAGAATCGCCGGAGATGTTGACTACACGTAAGAAATAATATAAAGTGCTGTCGTTCCGTTCAGCCCGGATGAGGTAAGTATCGCCGGTGAGGGGATTGGCGATATATTTCGCTTTCTGTTTCTGTGTTTCCAGGTTTACATACACCATAAAAAGGATCAGCGATGCTACAATGATTAGCCCGGAATAAAGATAGATGGGGTTTTTGGTACGTTTCTCGTATTCGTCTTCCAGTTCAATATAATAACCCTCTTCCCGGACAGGATCCTTATAAGGCTTACCACAATTCCCGCATTGGATATGGGCGAATTTCTCACTGGAGGGGAAGAAGGGAATATAGAAAAGATGGTAATAGAACTTTTCAACCTTCACATCCAGGTTCAGTCCACGGCAGTGGGGACAGGCATGCGTGTGATCCGTATATCTTTTAATGATGAGACTGCGTTTGCCGTAGAGGAGGAACATGGAGTGGAATTATTTCTTGGGATTAAAGGTATTGAAAGTAGCGCAGCAAGTTCAACCCCTCCGGGGTTGGAGGGACTTGTGGGGCGTATTACCCCGGGTTTCACCCAGGGCTATGAATGGTTCAACCCCGTTGGGGTTGGTCGCGGCGTTCATTAAATCAGCAGTGTGTTATTAATTGGAAGAACGTTTTTAATAATTCAACCCATTCCTCTGCTTAAAGAATGAAACATTTGTTTGTCAGTTTAACCCCATTCCTCCTTCACTTCGCTACGGAGGACAAGTTGGGTTGGTTGCGGGTATCCGCAGTACGCCATTGATAATTTATCAGGGAAATATTCCGGAGAATGAAATCAATAGCCCGAAGGGCTTAAACTTTTCATAGCCCCGGGTGAAACCCGGGGTAAAGATCCCCCACGATCCGGGGAACCCCGAAGGGGTGACATTATTATAGAAAGTCAATCAACAATATTAAACAGCTATGTCCTTCTCAGCTCAGTCAGCCGTATTCTTCACCGCTTCCTCCTCCCGTTTCCACTCCTTATCCATATAGAAGGTGCCGAAGGGCAGGAGCGAAGCCAGTCCGGCCTTCACTAACCAGCCAAATTTTTTCTTATAGGTCCGCATGACTTCCAGTGCCATTACCCCAAAAGCCACAAACAACAGCCCATGTAATGAACCGACAATGGTGACGGCTTTGGGGAAACCGAAGAAGTATTTCATGGGCATGGCAACAAGTAGAAGTACAAGGAAAGAGATTCCTTCGTAGAAAGCGACTTTGCGGAAACGAGTGTAGGGCATTGAAGAGAGTTGTTTTAGATGTGAACTGTTTACTTGTGTTCGAGGTTGGAAGTTGGATGTTGGAGGTTCTTTAGGCTGATCTTTCCGAAAGCTTTGAGACGTTCTTAATGAAATGTTTTTCCCTTAATACGATCAGTGTTTTCAATCTCATAAAGTCATTAAAAACTATAGTTCTGTTCTATAACCTTGAACCTCGAACCTCGAACATCCAACTATTACCAGCGTTTCTTAGTAATTAATTATTTGCTCCTGTATCCCCGCGGGCAATTCCCTCCACCCATACTGCTGATTCCTTAACTGCGGTTCGAAGCCGGCTTCCCGGATGGCGTCCTGCATGCTCTTGTAGGTGAAACGGTGGGGCGCGCCGGCGGCACTGACCACGTTTTCCTCGATCATGATGGAGCCAAAATCGTTGGCACCTGCATGCAGACAAAGCTGGGCGGTTTGTTTACCGACCGTAAGCCAGCTGGCCTGGATATTTTTCACATTGGGGAGCATGATCCGGCTGATAGCGATCATCCGGATATATTCTTCGGCGGTGGTCAGGTTCTTTACCCCGCGGATTTTGGCTAATAACGTGTCCACATCCATAAAGGTCCATGGAATAAAAGCCAGGAATCCCTTGGCCTGCTCTGGTTTCTTCGCCTGTACCTCGCGGATCTTCACCAGGTGTTCAAAACGCTCCTGAATTGTCTCCACATGGGCAAACATCATGGTAGCCGATGTCGTGATATCGAGTTTGTGGGCCTCATGCATAATATCAAGCCATTCCTGGGCTCCGCATTTGCCTTTACTGATAAGACGACGCACTCTGTCTATCAGGATCTCGGCCCCTGCCCCTGGCAGAGAATCCATACCGGCTTCCTTCAGTGCTTTGAGCACTTCATGATGGGTACTTTTTTCCAGCTTGGTGATATGGGCCACTTCGGGAGGCCCGAGAGCGTGAAGTTTTATCGTCGGGAATTCGCTCTTGATCTGTTTGAATGTATCTACATAAAACTGTAAACCGAGTTCGGGATGATGTCCTCCCTGCAGCAATAACTGATCGCCTCCGAACTTTAATGTCTCTTCGATTTTTTTCCGGTAAGCGGGCATGTCGGTGATATATGCTTCGGCATGTCCGGGTATACGGTAGAAATTACAGAATTTACAATTCGCTATACAGACATTGGTCGTGTTCACGTTCCGGTCGATCTGCCAGGTCACCTTACCATGGGGCACCTGCTTTTTGCGGAGCTCATCGGCAATCAGCATCAGATCCGCCAGCGGGGCATGGTGATACAGGTGCATACCTTCCTCCACGGTCAGAAAGCCAAACCCGGCGGCTTTATCATATAATTCGTTTAACTGCATGGGGCAAATTTACAGTTGTAATACAGATAATATGACGAGTGGTTGGAAAACCTCCTCATATTACAGTAATTTTAAAAGGGAAGGAGCCTGTATTGCATCATTTTGCCACATTTTCCTGTCTCTTTACTGAACTGTTAACCGCATGAAGTACTGCTTGTCCGGCATATTCATCCTCCTCACCTGGTTTTGTGCTCCGACGCTCCGGGCCCAGGAAGAGTTTATTGAGCCGCCCTCCCGGCATCTTGTAACCGTACCCTTTACCCAGCTGACCGGGGGGATTATTATCCTGCATGCGCTTATCGATTCGCATCCCGACACCCTCAATTTTGTACTGGATACCGGCAGCAGCGGAATTTCCCTCGACTCAGCCACAGCCGAATACCTGGGCATGAACCCGGTACCGTCTGAACGCACCATCCGCGGTATCGCGGGGATCCGGAAAGTGAATTTTCTGTATAACCGTAGCCTCCATTTCCCCGGACTGACCGTGGAAAATCTGGATTTTCATATCAACGATTATGAATTGCTCACCACCGTTTACGGGGAACGGATCGACGGGATCATTGGTTATTCCATTATCAGCCGTTATATCCTGAAGATCGATTATGACAGCATGAAGCTGAGTTTTTTCAGCAAGGGCACGATGCGTTATCCCAAGGGGGGCTACCTGCTTAAACCCACGATCAGTCAACTGGTCTCCCAACCCATGCGGGTCAGGGATGAAAAAACGATCTATTCCCGTTTCCTGTTTGACATCGGCGCGGGCCTTTGCCTGTTATTATCAAGGGAATTTGTGGTTGACAGCGCGTTTTTCAATAAGAAAAGAAAACGGTACATCAAGGAGGCTGAGGGACTGGGTGGCAAGATCGATATGGAACTGACGGTGATGAAGGAGGCGCGGGTTGGTCCCTATAAATTCAGGAATGTACCAGTCTTTATTTTTGATGATGAGTACAATGTCAGTTCTTATCCCTATATGGGTGGCATCGTTGGGAATGACCTGTTGCGGCGCTTTAATGTGATTCTCAACTATGGTAAAGGCGATATTCATATCACCCCCAATACGCATTATAATGATGTGTTCGACTACTCCTATTCCGGTATCGAACTGTACCTGCTCAATGGCGTCATCATTGTCGGGGATGTGGCCAAGGGTTCTCCCGCCGAAGCCGTAGGTTTAAAGGAAGGAGATGAAGTGATCGCCATCAATAAAAACCTGCTCCATAACCTCAATGCCTATAAAATAGCCCTGCAGGCACCCAATCAGAAAATCAAGATCATCATCCGCCGGGAAGGAGAGATGAGGGAGTTTGAGTTTAAGGTGAGGAGTATTAAATAGAGCTTCTTCCTCGTCACCTTTCGATACGACGCAGTAAGTTTATATCCTGCCCTGAAGTATATATTTAGCGTCTACTCCCCGCATGAGGCGGGACAAGCAGGATGACAACAACATTTCGTTTCTTAAGAGGCTCCGTTGAGGTATCTTTTGCATCCCTTATGATATTTCTGCTTTTCAATATTCGGAGCCGAATGCTCGTGTCACCCTGAGCGTGTCGAAGGGCGACTTGAAAATAGTTCTTTGTTCGCCATGCTTCGGCAAGCTCAGCATGACAACCGCTGTCACCCTGCTTGTCCCGCCTAATGCGGGAAGCGTATCTAAGGGTGATAAACAGAAGCCTTAAACAACCCCCCTTTTTCACTAATTTTACCGCTTCAACTATTCCCGTAAATAACTATGATACAATTCGAACGTTTCACCCTTTCCAACGGCCTTCGTGTGATCGTGCACCAGGACCTGAGCACGCCGCTGGCAGTGATGAATATTATGTACGATGTGGGGGCCCGCGATGAAAACCCGAAGCAGACCGGCTTTGCGCATTTATTCGAACACCTGATGTTTGGCGGCTCCGTGAATATTGAGGATTATGATGAACCCCTGCAGATGGCCGGCGGGGAAAACAATGCGTATACCACCAATGACCTCACGAATTACTATATCTCTCTTCCTGCTGAAAACCTGGAGACGGCTTTCTGGCTGGAAAGTGACCGGATGCTGTCACTGGCCTTTGGTGATAAAAGCCTGGAGACCCAACGCAAAGTGGTCTGTGAGGAGTTCAAGGAACATTACCTCACCAAACCCTATGGCGATGTATGGCATAAAATGCGGGAACTCTCCTATAAAGTGCATCCCTACCGCTGGATGACCATCGGGAAGGAACTCTCTCATATTGAAGACGCGAAACTGGAAGATGTAAAGAACTTTTTCTTCAAACATTATCGTCCGTTGAATGCCGTGCTGGTGGTGGCGGGAAATGTGACCACAGAAAAAGTAAAGGCCCTGGCGGAGAAATGGTTTGGCGATATTCCTTCCGGCGAAAAATATGTACGCAATCTGCCGCAGGAACCTGCGCAGACCGAAGCCCGCCGGATGGAGATCCATGCGGATGTGCCCCTGGATGCTTTTTATAAGACCTGGCATATGGGCAGCCGGCTCGAACAACGCTATTATATTACCGACCTGCTGACGGATATTCTCAGTGGTGGCGGTTCGTCCCGTCTTTACCAGTCTTTGGTAAAAGAGCAACAACTGTTCAGCAATATCGAGTGCCACCATTTCGGCAGTACGGAGAACGGATTAGTGGCGGTGGAAGGCAAACTGGTCAAAGGGGTGAAGATCGAAGACGCGGAGCAAGCAGTAATGGCCGAACTCGAAAAGATCAAGACCGTCCTGGTAAGTGAACTGGAACTGCAGAAAGTGAAGAACAAGACCGAAAGCATGATCGCGTTTGAAGATATGAGCGTAATGAGCCGGGCTAATAGTCTGGCATATTATGAAAACCTCGGCGATGCCGCCTGGATGAATGATGAACTGACGAAATACGCAGCAGTAACGGTGGAGGATATCCGAAATGAGGCAGGAAGGATATTCAGGGAGGAGAATTCGAATACGATTTATTATCTGGCAAAATAATCACCCTTCGATACGTCCCGTGAGACTTTGATCAACAGGCCTGAACATTTGGTTGGCGGGACTACTCAGGATGACACGATCATTCGGCTCCGATTATTGAAAAGCAGAAATGGTCCCAGGGGTGCAAAAAATACCTCTACGGAGCCTCTTAAGTAACGTGACGCTCGTGTCATCCTGAGTAGACGCTTCAGCATTGCTACAGGGCAGAAACAAAATTGGCAGCGTCGTATCGAAGGGTGACGAAACAAAAATAAATTATCATGACTATCAATAGAAAACAAGCGCCTCCCATCGTGGATGCCGTGAATTTTAACCTGCAACTGAAACCATACCAGGCCTATACTTTGCGGAATGGTGTACCCGTGTATGCCGTGAATGCCGGGGCGGAAGAAGTGATGCAGCTGGAGTGGGTATTTTTTGCCGGGAACAGCCAGGAAGAGCAGAACCTGGTGGCCGCCACCACGAATTTTTTGTTACGTAATGGCACGAATACAAAAACCGCTTTTCAGCTGAATGAATATTTTGAGTATTACGGGGCTTATGTCAACAGGGCCTGTTATAATGAAACGGCTACCATCTCCATGCATTGTCTTAGTAAACATGTGGGCGAACTGCTGCCGGTGGTGAAGGAAATGATTACCCAATCCACCATGCCTTCCGAGGAGCTGGCCATTTACAAGCAGAATATGAAGCAGCGGCTGAAGGTAAGCCTGAAGAAAAGTGATTTTGTAGCGGGGCGGCTGATCGACACTTACCTGTACGGGGAAAATCACCCTTATGGGAAATACAGCAGTGCGGAGGATTTTGATGCGTTGGAAAGAGACCAGTTGCTGCATTTTTATAATCAATATTATATACAGGGTAAACTGATGCTCTTTGTGGCAGGTAAACTACCGGAGAATATCAATATCCTGCTCGATCAGCATTTTGGCGACCTGCCCAATAACCCGGTAGAGGTAAAAGAACACCAGATTGTCCTGGCACAGGAGAAAAAATACCGGATCACGAATGATCCGAATGGCGTGCAGGGCTCCATCCGTATGGCCCGCAGCTTCCCGAACCGGCATCATCCGGATTTCTTAAAAGTGCAGGTGCTGAATGCTTTGTTTGGCGGCTTTTTCGGATCCAGGCTGATGAGCAATATCCGCGAAGACAAAGGTTACACGTATGGTATCCACAGTTACCTGCATAATCATATTCAGCATTCCGCCTGGATGGTAAGTACCGAAGCCGGCAAGGATGTGGCCGAAGCCACGGTGGCCGAAGTGTATAAGGAAATGAAACTTCTTCGGGAAGAGCTGGTGGATGAAGAAGAACTCTTACTGGTCCGCAACTACCTCATGGGCTCCATTCTCGGCGATCTGGATGGTCCCTTCCAGATCATCGGCCGCTGGAAGAATATTATCCTGAATAATATGTCGGAGAATTATTTCTACGATGCGATTCATACGATCAAGACGATTTCGGCGGAGGAACTGAAGGGGCTGGCGGAGAAGTATTTGCAACCGGAGGAGTTTTATGAACTTATTGTTGTTTAAGGTGAGGGGCCCTTCGGGCGCTGAAGAGGTCAAAGGAGAAAAAGATAGAGAATAAAGAGTGCGTGATATGGGTAAAGCCTTTGTTAAAGCCTAAATAACTAATTGCTAAATGCCCTTCGGGCGCTGAAGAGGTCAAAGGAGGAAAGGAGGGAGAATAAAGAGTGCGTGATATGGGAATGTCTCATCTAAACAACTGAATTACATTTGTCCTTTTGATATTAAAGAAATAGAAGTATAAAAGTGTGTTTTTTAAAGCAAGAGCCCTGTATTTTCCTTCCCTGTCTTTGATATTGCTTATTTTATTAGCCTCCCGCTTTACTCTTTTCTCTCGTTTTCTCCTTTGAACTCTTAGCTAAAAATTCCCGAACTTAGTACTATGCAATTCGACCGCAAAGAACTGTCCGACGAACAGCTTGTCCGTTTTTACCGTAGCCTCCTCTGGCCCCGCATGATCGAAGAGAAAATGCTGGTGTTGCTGCGCCAGGGAAAAGTTTCCAAATGGTTTAGCGGGATTGGTCAGGAAGCCATTTCCGTAGGTGCCACCCTGGCCCTGCAGGAAGATGAATGGATCATGCCCATGCACCGGAATCTCGGGGTGTTTACCTCCCGGAATATGCCCCTGAGTAAACTCTTTATGCAATGGCAGGGCGCCAAAGAAGGATACAGCAAGGCGCGGGAGCGCAGTTTCCACTTCGGCAGCCGTGAACATCATATCTGCGGGATGATTTCCCACCTCGGTCCCCAGCTGGCGATTGCCGATGGTGTGGCGCTCGCACATAAACTACGCAAGGAAAATAAAGTATCCCTGGCTTTTACCGGTGACGGGGCTACCAGTGAAGGCGATTTTCATGAAGCCCTGAACGTAGCCGCGGTCTGGGACCTGCCGGTAATTTTTATCATTGAGAATAACGGGTATGGCCTGAGTACACCTGTAAATGAACAATACCGTTGTATCAGCCTGGTCGATAAAGCCAAAGGCTACGGGATGGAAGGCATTCAGATCGATGGCAATAACCTGCTCACTGTATACGATACAATCAAAGGAGTGCGTGAGTTCTGTATAAAACACCAGAAGCCTTATCTCATCGAATGTATGACGTTCCGGATGCGGGGACATGAAGAAGCCAGTGGTACCAAGTATGTACCGCAGGACCTCTTCCGTCTCTGGGAACAAAAAGACCCGATCAAAAATTTTGAAGATTATCTGACCAGTATCGGTTTGCTGAATGAACAATCCATTGCGCAGATCAGGGAAGAATTCAAACATCAGATTGAAGAAGAGCTGAAGCTGGGATTTGACACTAAGGTTGTTATAGCAGATACACAGGAAGAGTTGAATGATCTGTATATGCCGAACTCTAAGAGTCGGGAGTCAGTAGTCGGTAGTCGGGAGTCAACAGCCGCATACTCCCGGTCATCTTTCAGAGGAAAGCCTGCGGGTAACATCCCCACACCCGACACCTCACACCTGACAGCATCTTCTACTAACCCGACACCTGACACCCGGCACCTGTCACCTTCTTCAACGTCCCTAACAGCTAACCCCGAACAGCTAGCACCTGAGAAGAGAATGATTGACGCCATCAAAGAAGGCCTCCATCAATCCATGCAGCGGCATTCGAATCTGATTCTGATGGGACAGGATATTGCGGAGTATGGGGGTGCTTTTAAGATCACGGAAGGGTTTGTGGAAGAGTTTGGGAAGGAGCGGGTGCGGAATACTCCGTTATGTGAGAGTGCCATTTTGGGTTCGGCCCTGGGACTTTCGCTCGAAGGATATAAGAGTATGATGGAAATGCAGTTTGCCGATTTTGTGACGGTGGGCTTCAACCAGATCATTAATAACCTGGCGAAGATCCATTATCGCTGGGGACAAAATGCCGATGTAGTGGTGCGGATGCCTACAGGGGCAGGCGTAGGTGCCGGTCCTTTTCATAGTCAGAGCAATGAAGCCTGGTTTACCCATACACCCGGACTGAAAGTGGTATATCCCAGCACACCGATGGATGCAAAGGGATTACTGATCGCCGCGATCAATGATCCTAATCCGGTGATGTACTTTGAGCATAAAGCACTTTATCGTTCGGTGAGCGGACCCGTGCCATCCGAATATTATGAAATAGAAATCGGCAAAGCCCGTCATGTAAGGAACGGCAGTGAACTGTCCATCATTACTTATGGCAGTGGTGTACATTGGGCCGAAGAATATGCGGCAGCTCATCCGGAGATTGATATGGATATACTGGACCTGCGGACTTTATTACCGCTGGATTATGAGGCTATCCGTGCGGCGGTTCAACGGACCGGACGTGTACTCATATTGCACGAAGACACATTGACCGGCGGATTGGGTGGCGAGATCGCGGCCTGGATTTCGGAGCATTGCTTTGGCATGCTGGATGCGCCGGTGATGCGCTGTGCCTCGCTGGATACACCCATTCCTTTCAGTATTGAATTAGAGAGGAATTTTCTGGCGAAGTCGAGGTTGGGAGAGAAAGTACAAGAGCTTTTACAGTATTAGGACTGGTTGGTTAAAATACGTAAACCAGGAGTCTGGTTACAGCTATGAGTTACGAGCTACGAGTTTGATTGTCTAAAAGAGATTGTCCAGGTAACTATGTTTGATTATTCGAAGTTCAAAACAGATGCCCACTGTTGGTCTCGTAGCTCTTCGCTCGCTGCTTTGTTTTTTATGTTTTCTTTAGCAGAGTATTTTTGTATTTTCCCAATTGCAACGGCCAGTGCACCCGATCCCCGCCAAAACCCCCTGTATGAAAAAGTCATTTTCCCTTTCCTTACTCTTATTTTTTTCCCTGATGGGATATTGCCAATCTCCCAACCTTACCGGCGAATGGGTGGGCGTTATGAGTGTGGATGTCAACCGAACCCAGCAAAATGTGTTTGTCAATTTCAGTTTGCAGATCAAACAATCCGGTCAGGCTATCTGGGGCATTTATACCGGGGGCAATAAACTTAGTACCGATTCCTGTGATTGTGCCGGCAGATTGACCAGTCGTGTGAGCCGGGAACAAGGGGTTCCGGTTATCTTTTACCAGGACGGCATCGTACATCATACCATACCGGAAGACTATTGTATGTATTTCAATATGCTCAATCTCAATTATAGTGTTGAAGACAGTCTTGAAATCCTTAAAGGCAGGTGGCATATGGTTTTGAGTAACCCAACGGCCATTGAAGGGGCGGCCGGGGTACTGGTACTGGCAAAAGTAGCCGACAAACCATCGGTGGATGTGGATCAGTATTTCCCCAGGTTGCAGGCGCTGATCAGAAGATTTAATGATAATTAATAGCTGCCGGCCGTTCAACGAGGGAACCTGTTAACTTTTCAACCGTTCAACTCCTAAACTTTTCTTACCTTTTACATCAATCCGTTTCACGGGTAAGTGTGGGTGCGTATACCTTATGCAGGCAATCCCGGCAAATCTTCTTTTCCCAGCCGAAGCATTGAAACAAAAACCAACCATACATGTCCAGTCCAACCACCCCGAACCTGGCGGCCCCGGTCAGCCAGCATGAACGGATTATTATCCTCGATGCCTTGCGCGGCATGGCTATCCTGGGCATTTTACTGATGAATATTCCGGGATTTGGTTTAGCGGTACCTTCTGGCTGGGACCCTTCGGTATTAAATGAGGCCGGTACAATCAATTACAAACTCTGGTATTTAGTGGAGTGGTTTCCGGAAGGCACCCAGCGGGCGATTTTTTCCCTCTTATACGGTGCCGGGATTATTTTATTTATGAAGAGACAGGAGGAAAAACTGGATGGGGTGAAACCGCTGGAGTATTTCATTCGCCGGAGTTTATGGCTGATGGTTTTTGGACTTATTAATGCCTGGGTGCTGTTGTGGTGGGGAGATATACTGTTTGATTATGCCTGTTATGGTATGATCATGGTGGTGTTCCGTAACCTTCCTGTTAAATCATTATTGATCGGGTCTGTTGTCTGTTTTCTCCTGATGGTCGCGCGGGATAACCGGGATCTATACCTGGAGAAAAAAGTGATCACCCGGGGCGAACAGGTGGCAGCGATGGATACCACCAAAGTAAAACTGACGGATAAACAAAAAAGTCAGCTTGAAGCGATGAACGAATTCAAGGATAAACAAACACATGCCAAGAAGGTGGAACGCAATGAAAAGTCGAAGCAGCAAGTGACCGGCAGTTATGAGGACTTGTATGAATACAGGACCAACAACTACCTGGGCGCCCTGATCCGCTATTTGTATATGAGTATCTGGGATGTGTTGTTTTTTATGTTCCTGGGTATGGCCTTTCTGAAAACCGGCATAATGACCGGGGAGGCGTCGGTAAAGTATTACTGGATCATGGCGATCCTGGGACTAGGCCTGGGACTGCTGCTTTCTTATTACCGGATCAAGCCGATGATCCAATATCAGTTTAATGAGTTTGAGTATATGAAAAACGTGAAAATTGAGACCTATACTATTTCAAGAGCCCTCCGTTCACTTGGGATATTTGGCGCCGTTATGCTCTTATTTAAATCCGGTTTTTTTAAATGGTTCTTCGCGCTGATGCGACCAGTCGGACAAATGGCGTTCACCAATTACCTGACACAGTCCCTGATCTGCGGAATCATTTTCTATGGAGTGGGTTTTGGTTATTATGGAAGCCTGCAGCGTTATGAAGTGTACCTGGTGGTGGGAGCGATCTGGGTGCTGCAGATTATATGGAGTCATCTCTGGTTAAGGTATTTTCGTTTTGGTCCGCTGGAATGGTGCTGGAGAAGCCTGACTTATTGGAAAAAGCAACCGATGCGGAAAGAGAACACAAAAGAAGTATTATCGATATAAAAGAATCCCTGCTTAATCCTTAATTTGAGAAATAAATCAGTTGGTATGAAACAGATCCTGGCAGCAGCCGGTATGGCAGTGCTTTTGTATTCCTGCGGTAATAAAAATCAATATCCGCCAGAGCCGGTCCTTTATGATTCTTCTTATCATCCGGCAGTATTTACCGACACGGCCCGATTATCAAGGATCCGTCAGTACTTGCCGGTGATCGATAGTATCTACCGCAAACATGCGGAGGATAATCATTTTCCCGCGATCTCCTTTGGGATAGTAGTGGATGGAGAACTGATCTACAAGAACAGTTATGGTTACACCGATATCGCGAAGAAAATTCCGGCGACATCATCTTCCATGTTCCGCATTGCATCGATGAGTAAGAGTTTTACCGCCATGGCTATCCTGAAACTCCGGGATGAAGGCAAACTCTATCTCGATTGCCCGGCTTATTTCTTTGTACCTGAATTAAAGAATATCAAATACCCCACGGCTGATGCACCCCCGATCACGATCCGTCACCTGCTCACCCATGGGGCGGGCTTCCCGGAAGATAATCCCTGGGGGGACCGGCAACTGGCGGATAGTGATAAAGACCTGATGGAGTTTATTGGTAAACAGATCAGCTTTTCCAATCCTCCCGGTATTGCCTTTGAGTACAGCAATCTTGGATTTGCCTTGCTGGGAAAAATAATTACCGAAGTATCCGGTGTGCCGTACCAGCAATATATCAAGGAAAATATCTGGAAGCCCCTGGGTATGGTAAATGCCGAATGGGAGTATGCCAATGTGCCCGCCGATAAACTGGCTCATGGTTACCGGTGGCTCAACAATCAGTGGAATGAGGAGCAGCTGCTGCACGATGTACCCGATGGCAGCTGGGGTGCCATGGGCAGTATGATCACGTCTATTGATGAGTTTGCCAAATACATGGCCCTGCATTTATCATCCTGGCCGCCTTCCAATGCTAAAGAAACTGGACCGGTTAACCGCAGTTCAGTAAGAGAGATGCATCATCCCTGGCGCTGGAACGGATTTAATGCAGCTTTCACTTATCCGGATGGAAGGAGTTGTCCGGTTACATCAGCTTATTGTTATGGGCTTGGCTGGATGAAAGACTGTGAGGGGAAAACCTATATCTCCCACAGTGGAGGCCTTCCCGGTTTCGGGAGTCAGTGGCGCATCATGCCGGATTATGGGATCGGGGTCGTGGGCTTTGCCAACCGTACGTATTCGCCTTTCGGAGGAGTAAACCTTCGGGTATTGGATACCCTGATCAAACTGGCCGGATTGCAGCCCCGTCAATTACCGCCATCAGCGATATTGGAACAACGGAAGAATGAACTGGTAAAACTGCTGCCCGACTGGACCAATGCGGAAAAGAGTGGCATCTTTGCTGAAAACTTCTTCCCGGATTATCCTATTGATTCATTGAAGAAAGAAGCCCGTGATCTCTTTGCCAAAGCCGGAAAGATTGTCGAGATAAAACCGATGAAGCCGGAGAATCAGCTACGCGGTTCCTTTATCATCCATGGCGAAAAGGCTGACCTGGAAGTGTACTTTACGCTGAGTCCGGAACGGCCGGCGCTGGTGCAGGAGTATCATATTAGGGAAATGCCTCCTTCGATACGCTAAGTGTGCATGGTTCGGCAAGCTCACCATGACAACGTCTGTCACCCTGAGCCTGCCTACCGGTCAGGCAGGCTTGCCGTAGGGTACAACTACTAATCATTCATAGCCCCATACAACATCGCCCTGAACTTTTCTACCACATCACCATGGGTGGAACTCTGTAATTGGCGATAAAAGAGGAAGACCATTTTTTCTTTGGGGTCTACCCAGTAGGAAGTGGCGAAGGCGCCGCCCCAGCTGAAAGTGCCGGGATTGGAGGGCGTGCGGGCACTGCCGCGTTCGGTGACCACCTGGAAACCGAGACCGAATTTATCATTGCCTAATGCGAGATCCCCGATCTGGTTCATGGTCATCAGGCGAACTGTGTTGCGGCTGAGGATGCGTTTGCCATTATGAATGCCGCCATTGAGGAGCATCTGCAGGAACACGCCATAATCATAAATGGTAGAGGATAAACCGGCACCACCGGAATAGTAGGTGCTTCCTTCCAGTGGATAATCGGGAGTAACCGTTTTACCATTCAGCATATTGGCTTCAGCCTTTACCAGTTTACCGGTGGAGTCTTCGCGGTAGAGTTTGGCCAGGCGCCAGGCTTTGTTTTTGGGAATACTGAAATAGGTATCAGTCATGGCCAGTGGTTCAAAGATCCTGGTGCGGAAAAATTCATCGAGGGACATGCCTGAGATTACCTCTACTAAACAACCTAACAGGTCGGTATTAAGTCCATAGGTCCATTTTTCCCCGGGCTGGTGCATCAGGGGCAGTTTGGCCAGGC
>Ga0209097_10000311_pt1 | contig 51121 bp, 45 predicted proteins | sample AD_UKC052_MetaG_FD_184419 | JGI IMG/M metagenome (GOLD analysis project Ga0209097, IMG submission 184419) | Active sludge microbial communities of municipal wastewater-treating anaerobic digesters from USA - AD_UKC052_MetaG (SPAdes) (version 2) | ecosystem: Engineered > Bioreactor > Anaerobic >... | reverse complement strand
CCTTCGCCTGAGCCTGCTGGTGGAGGGCGCGGCGAAGGCCTGGCTGCTGGAGCGTACCGCGCCCATCTGAGCCGCCGGAGCGAGGCGCCTGTGAAACTGTGCAGCGCAGGCGGCTCACCTCAGGCCGACGTTGGCCAGCTTCGCAGGGCCTTCGCTCTGGCCTGAGCGCGCTGCAGTTCATCCTCGCCACGGCGCAGTTCGTCGCAATCGGCTGTCGCCGCGCCGGGCCGGCTCCTACATTCACTTCAACGCGACACGTTGTCGTGACCCGAAGGAGCCCCAAATGATCGACCGCATCTTCTCCGCCCTGCTGACCTTCTGCCTGCTGGCCGGCGGCACCGTCGCGATCGGCAGCGCGCTGTTCAACGACAGCACCACGACGACGGTGGTGACGCTTCCGGCGGTCACCATCACCGGGCAGCGCGAAGCCGCCAGCGGGCCGGTGGCGCAGAACGAAGCGCAGGCCGAGCCCACCGCCCGCCGCCTGCAGTGAGCCTACATCTGGCGGAACAGGTGCAGGTAGCTGCGGCTCACCGGCAGCAGCTCGCGGCGGCCCTTGAGCTGCACCTCCGCCGTCTCGTTGGCGCCGCGCGTGACCTGCAGCACCTCGTGCAGGTTGACGATCACCGAGCGGTGCGTCTGCACGAAGCGTGAGGGGTCGAGTTCGTCCGCGAGTTCGCGGATGGTCTTGCGAATCAGCGCCTCGCCTCCCTCCCAGACCACCAGCGTGTACTTCTCGTCGGCGCGCAGATAGGCGATCTGCTCGACCGGGATCAGCCGCACGCTCTGGCCCACCGAGGCCTTGATCCACTGCAGGTGGCCAGCGGGCGCTCCGGCGCGGCGCTTCAGCTCGGCCGACAGGCCGTCGAGCACCGCCTCCAGCGCGATCGGTGCCGCCGGCACGGGCCGAATCAGTTGCTGGCGCAACCGCTGCACGGTGTCGGCCAGGCGCTCTTCTTCGACCGGCTTGACCAGGTAGTCGATCGCGCCCTGCTCGAAGGCCTGCACCGCGTACTGCTCGAATGCGGTGACGAACACGAGTTGGGCACGCCGCGCCAGCGAGCGCGCTGCCTCGATGCCGTTCAGCCCGGGCATGTGCACGTCGAGGAACACCACCTGCGGCGCATGCTGGTCGAACAGTTCCACCGCCTCGCGGCCGTTGCGCGCCTGCGCCACCACCTCCAGTTCGGGCCAGCAGCGCTGCAGCAGCGTGCACAGGCGTTCGCGCAACAACGGTTCGTCGTCGGCGATCAGCGCGGTGGGCGTCGTCATGTCGATATCGCGCCGGGGCAGTGCATGCAGACGAGCACGCCGCGCGGTGCGTTCTCCGCGATCTCCAGCCGTGCCGCGGCACCGTAGAACATCACCAGGCGCTCGCGCAGGTTGGCCAGGCCGGTGCCCGGCGGTGCACTCTCGCGAAGTCCGGCGCCGGTGTCCGCCACACGCAAGGTGAGCGTGCCGTCGCCGTTGCGTCGGGCCTGCACCTCGACGCGGCCGCCCTGCTCTGCCGGGTCGATGCCGTGGCGGATGGCGTTCTCCACCAGCGTGAGCAGCGCCATGCCCGGAAAACGCAGTCCGCGCAGATCGTCGGGCACGTCGATCTCGTACTGAAGCCGGTCGGGCATGCGCATCGTCATGAGATCGAGGTAGGCGCGCACCAGCGCCAGCTCGTCGCCGAGCGTTGCATGCTCGTCGGCCAGTCGCGGCATGGCCGCACGAAGATAGGCGATCAGGCTCTTCAGCACGGCACTGGCCTGCGGCGAACCGGACTCGACGAGCACCTGCACGTTGGCCAGCGTGTTGAACAGGAAGTGCGGCTCGATCTGCGCATGCAGCAGCTTCAGCCGGGCGTCGAGCGCCTGCTTCTCCAGCTGGCTGCGCTCGAGCGCGAAGCCCAGGGCCTGGCTGCGCGCCTGCGCGTCACGCTCGCGGTACAGCGCGCCCAGGGCCAGCAGCGGCGCCACCACCAGCACGGTGCCGGTGATCAGCACGAAGCCCGACAGTCGCCCCTCGTGACGCAATACCTCGAACACCTGCCCCTGCACTGCCGGGAGGTAGACGAGGTAGGTGGCCAGCGGCGCCGTCAGCACCACCGCGAGCACCTGCACCAGCCAGCGCGGCAGCCAGCCCACCGACCAGAACCCCGCCGCCGTGAACACCAGCAGCAGGAGCAGCGCGATGACCAGCATGCGCCCGAGCAGCACCGGAAAGGGCGTGACGAAGATCGGGTTCAGCAGCACCGCGGCCAGGCTCGCCAGCACCATGGCCAGCAACGCGCCGCGCAGGCTCAGCGCTGCGACGAAACGATTGAAGCCGCGCTCGGGCAAGGCCGCGGGTTCCAGGGTGGCCGACATGGCGCCACGATAGCGCCGCCGCCGCGGCAGCGCCATGCCCGGCGAAGCCCCGTGCGACAGGCCACGCCGCAAAGGGTGCGAACGGCGGCAGGCGCCGACTCAGTTGCGCAACATCGACGCGTTCAGCGCCTGATCGAGCAGGCCCAGGCTCTCTTGCAGGTGGGCGCGCGACTCGACCGCCCACTTTCGCGTGGCCAGGGCGCGGCGCAGGTCGTCGCGCAGCGCCACCGCGTTCAGGCGCACCAGGCTCTGCGCGTCCGCCGGCAGCGGCGACTGCACGCGAACCAGCAGTGCGTGCAGGCGCCTGAGGTGCTCGCGCTGCAGGTTGCGGCGCAGGCGGTCGATCTCGGAGCCGCTCTTCAGTTCGCTCCACACGGCGGACTGCAGGGTGCCGTAGACCTCGTTCAGGGAGATCAGGCCGCGGCGCTCGGCGGTCGGCACGTACAGCGGCAGATCGAGCAGCCGCGAGGCCGTGCCCGGGCTGAGCAGTCGGTCCAGCCCGGCCACCTGCAGCTGCAGCACCATCGCCGGGATGCTGACGACGGCCGGCCGGGTCCACTCGCGGTAGTCGGGTGCAAGGCCGGAGAGGAACTGCGGCTCGAAGCGGAAGCTGTCGGCCGAGAAGAGGCCGCCGACCATGAACTGCAATGCCTCGCGCTGGCGTGCCGGCTCGACGGGCCGGAAGGCGGGCCTTGCGGAGGCCCCCGGCGCGTCACGCGAGGTGTACATGCCACCGACGTACTTGGCCACCTGCACGGCCGCATCGTTGAGCGGGCTGAAGCCCGACAGCAGCACGCGGCGCTGGCGTGTCGGGTCGTCGCCCGGCTGCGGCTTGCGCTCCTGCACACGCTGCCACAGTTCGCGCGAGAGCTGCAGCCGCTTGCGGTAGTAGGCCAGTGGCTCGTCGCCGAGGTCGAAGCGGTTGATCAGCGGGTCCATGCCGTCGTTGCCGGGCACGCCACCGGCATCGGGGTCGTTGGCGAAGGCCAGCAGCGGCTCGGTGCTGCGCGCGGCGATGCGTTCGAGTTCGCGCTTCTCGTCGGATGGATCGATCGGCTTGTAGGCGTACTCGATGGCCCAGTAGTCGTAGGGGCCGATCGTGGTGTTGTTGAAGCTGGCCTGGCGCTCGCCCGCGGCGGCGATGTTGTAGGCGTTGTAGTCCATCACCGAGCCGGAAGTGCCGTTCTTCTCGGTGAAGTCCTTGTCCTGCAGCTGCGCGCGGGTGTAGACGGTCGAGGCCCTGAAGTTGTGCGTCAGCCCCAGCGTGTGGCCGACCTCGTGCATGATCGTGTCGCGGATCCGGGACTGCGCGAACGCCTCCGCCTCGGGGCTGTCCGGCGCGATCGCGCCGCGCGCATCGAGCAGGTCCAGGGCGAAGTTCAACTCCAGCGCCGCCGCGTCGGCATAGTCGCAGGCCTGCGCTGCGGCCTTCGACCAGGGCAGCGCGATCGGGGTGGCGAATGGCGCCGGAACGGGCTGCCCCGGCGAGCCCACGTTCTCGACGATGAAGCGCCGCGCGCCGCGCCCGAACACGTCGCTCATCGCGATGTCGGCATCGATGATCTCGCCGGTGCGCGGGTCGGAATGGCTGGGCCCGCGTGCGAAGCCCACGTCGGCGCCGACGAACCAGCGGATCGACGCGTGGCGCGAGTCGAGCGTGTCCCAGTCGGCATCGTCGGGCTGCTGCTTGACCACCACGGCGTTCTTGAAGCCGATGCGCTCGAAGGCCTTGTTCCACTCGAGAACGCCCTCGGTCACCGACTGGCGATAGACCGGCGGGATGTTCTTGTCGAGCCAGAACACGATCGGCTGCTTCGGCTCCGACAGCGCCGCGGCCGGGTCGGCCTTCTCGAGGCGCCAGCGGTTCACCATGAAGCGCTTCGGGTTGACCAGCAGGTCGTTTGACAGGTCGGTGACGGTGTCTGTGAAGTGGCCCACGCGCGGGTCGGCCTGACGCGCGGCCATCGGCTGTTCGGCCAGTTTGGTGAAGCTGTACACATAGCCGACGAAGAAGCTGCGTGCGTCGGGCAGTGTCGACGGTGGCCCCGGTGCGGGAACCGGCGGCGCCACCAGCGGCGGCGCCGGCAGGCGCGCAGTGGCAAAGTGCATGCGAAGGTTCAGCGTCGTCAGATCGTCGGTGACGCGCGACTTCTCGATGCTCGAGTTGCTTCGGTCCAGCGAGTACGGCAGGCGGAAGGCCGACTCCAGGCGCGTCGAGTAGGCCGGCAGGTCGCTGAGCAGGAAACTCGCATCGACGAGCAGCGACTTGCGCTGCGGGTGCGGCGCGCTGGCCACCGCGGTGGCGCCGAGCAGACTGTCGGAGAAGCCCTGGGCCACGGCGGCCTGCATCGCCGTGCCGCTGGCGATGTACTCGGTGTTCAGCGCGGTGAGCTGCACCTGGTTGTTCACCTTGCGGAAACTCGCCAGCCACGACGGGCCCATCTGGCTGCCGTACAGGCCACGCTCGCCGATCGATTGGGTGATGCTGGCCGACATCAGGAAGGGCTTGTCGAGCAGTTCGGCGGGGACCTCCAGCCACACCTTCTCGTCCTTGCGCCACACCGGGATGAAGCCGGCCTGCTGCGTGGCGCCCTTGATGACCTCGGCGAAGGGCTTGGGCGCCGCCGGGTCGGGCCGTGCCGGCGCGGATGCCGCAGCGCCCGGGCCGCTGGCGGCCGCGGCGTTGGGCGGGGCAGCGGCCGCCGCGCGGGGCAGGTTCAGCGAAGCACAACCGGTCAGCGCTGACGACAACAGGGCAAGCACGACAAGGCGGGAAGGCATGGGCATGGAGACGGCGTCGCACGCGACGAAGGCAGTTTGCGGACGATTCTGCAGCACGGGCTGTGCCGACAGGATCAGGGCAGTCCCCTTGCGCCGTGAGGGAACCCCGCGAAGCGCGGCGGATCCGCGCCGGGATTCTCAGCGCTTGCGGTCGCGGTCGGCCCAGCCGGCCAGGCTGACGACCGCGAGCAGCGCGACAGTCCAGCCGAACAGCGTCACCACCCAGCCCGCCACGCGAACGATGTCGCTCCAGCCAGATCCTGGCGCGGCCCCGGTGGCGGGCAGCCAGTGGCGCTTCTCGTTCAGGTCGATCAACGGCAACAGCAGATCCAGCGTGTAGGCCAGCGGGCTGAAGGGCACGAGCACCGCCGAACCGGCCGGCAGCAGCGCGCCCTCCTGCTGCGCGAACCCGAACAGAGCCGCGCCCAGCAGCCAGACCCCCAGCGACCACGCCACCAGCCGCTGCGGCCTCCAGCCGTAGCCGGCCAGTGCGCCGAAAGCGAGGTGGGCCGCCCGCGCCGACCAACGCATCGCGGCCGGGACCGCCTGGCCGATGCGCCCAATGCGACGCAGCCGCTGCTCGCGCCGCACCGCCAGGTCGTCGGCACTCGCGCCATGGCCCATGCGGCGCAACACGTGGATGGCACGGCGCCAGGGCTGCATGCGGAAGTCGCCGTCGATGTGCGAAGCCGGCTGGCGCTCCAGCCAGGCGAGGCGAAAGCGCGCATCCAGCGGCGCACCTTCGCCGAAGCGTGAGTAGTCGAAGCCGTCGAGCACCAGCCGCTCGCCCCAGGTGGACAGGTCGTCGACCAGCGCCTTCACGTGCGTGCCGGCGAACGAGGCGCCCAGCAGTGGCGCGGCCAGTTGTCCCAGCCGCAGCGTGCCGCCGATGCGGGCGCGGTCGAGCACCAGCGAGGTGCCGTCGCCCCAGGCCGCGTCGCCGACGCGGTCGAAGGCCGCCGAGGTGCAATCGAGATCACCGCCGATCTGCGCTCGCCGCAGGCTGACCAGGCCGGCCGCGGCGAAGCCTTCGTCCAGGCGCATGTCGCCGCCGACCTCGATGCGGTCGAGCACCAGCGCCGCGCGGCGAGCGCCGCCGGTGTCCAGCGGGCCGCTGACGCGTGCGCGGCCGGCGATGAAGTCACCCCCGACACGGGCCCCTGCGAAGCGCACTTCGCCGGAGGCGTCGAAGCCTTCGGACAGGCGCACGTCGCCCTCGACCTGCAGCCCATCGGCCAGCAGGCTGCGCCGGCCGGGGATCGGGCTCTCGCCGCCGGACAGCGTCAGCCGCGTGGCGCTGAAGTCGCCGCCGATGTGCGCCTGTTGCAGCCGCACCTCGCTGGCCACGCTGCAGCCGGCATTGAGCGCCAGGTCCTGCGCGATGCGGCAGCGTTCGGCCAGCAGGCCGGGCAGTTCGCAATCGGGAAAGCTCAGTGCGCCGCGCACCCGCGCGCCATCGAACAAGGGGGTGGTGTCGAACACGCAGCGGAAGAACCACAGGCTGCTCGGCACATCGCACTCGCCCAGATCGAGGCGGCCCAGCACCCAGGCTCCGAGAAGCTGGATGCGCCGCCCCTGGGCGCGGCCGGCACCGTGCAGTGCGAGTTCGGCGAGGAAGGCTGCGCGCACCGTCACGTCATCGCTGGCCTCGACCGGCCGGCGCAGTCCGATGCGGGCGATGTCGCCGTGGCGGAAGGCACGCAGCAGGATGCGCTCCGCACGGCGCAGGGGTTCGAAGCGCGCGAGCGGGTGGTCCGGCGGGAGTGGCGAGCCCGGCGCCGTCATCGGGCGGCGTGCTCCGCGCCGGCAGTGGGCCTGCCGAGCTCGAAGGGAAAGGGAAGGACGGTGTGCATGTCGTGTCGGCGCATCGCGATGCGTTCGCGCCGATTCTGAAGCAGCACCGCGCTGCGCTGGGGCGGCGCAGCTCCCGCGATCACGGGGCCGCGGCCCGAAAAGACACGGCGTGCCCCCGGGTCGAGGGGTGGGTCGTGCTCCGACGTGCTACTTGAGTGCCTTGAAGCGCAGGCGATGCGGGCGGGCGCCCTCCTCACCCAGGCGCCGCTTCTTGTCGGCCTCGTACTCCTGGTAGTTGCCGTCGAAGAAGACCCACTTCGAGTCGCCCTCGGCCGCCAGGATGTGCGTGGCGATGCGGTCGAGGAACCAGCGGTCGTGGCTGATGACCATGATCGACCCGGCGAACTCGAGCAGCGCGTCTTCGAGCGCGCGCAGCGTTTCCACGTCGAGGTCGTTCGACGGTTCGTCGAGCATCAGCACGTTGCCGCCCTGCGCCAGCGTCTTGGCCAGGTGCAGCCGGCCGCGTTCGCCGCCCGAGAGGCTGCCCACCAGCTTCTGCTGGTCGTTGCCCTTGAAGTTGAAGCGGCCGATGTAGGCGCGCGAGGGCATGACGAACTTGCCCACGACGATGTTGTCCAGGCCACCGGAGACGTCTTCCCACACCGTCTTGTCGGCGGCCAGCGCATCGCGGCTCTGGTCGACGAAGGCCATCTTCACCGTCGGGCCGATCTTCACCGTGCCCGAGTCCGGCTGCTCCTTGCCGGAGATCAGCCGGAACAGCGTCGACTTGCCGGCGCCGTTCGGGCCGATGATGCCGACGATGGCGCCCGCGGGCACCTTGAAGCTCAGGTCGTCGATCAGCACGCGGTCGCCGAAGCTCTTGGTGACGTTCTCGAACTCGATCACCTCGTGGCCGAGGCGGTCGGCCACCGGGATGAAGATCTCGTTGGTCTCGTTGCGCTTCTGGTAGTCGACGTCCGACAGCTCCTCGAAGCGTGCCAGGCGCGCCTTGCTCTTGGCCTGCCGGCCCTTCGGGTTCTTGCGCACCCACTCGAGCTCGCGCTTCATCGCGCGGGTGCGGGCGTCCTCGGTCTTCTGCTCGAGCTCGAGGCGCTTTTCCTTCTGGTCCAGCCAGATGCTGTAGTTGCCCTGGTAGGGGATGCCGCGGCCGCGGTCGAGTTCGAGGATCCACTCGGCGGCGTTGTCGAGGAAGTAGCGATCGTGGGTGATCGCCACCACGGTGCCCGGGAAGCGCTTGAGGAAGATCTCCAGCCACTCGACCGACTCGGCGTCCAGGTGGTTGGTCGGCTCGTCGAGCAGCAGCATGTCGGGCTTTTGCAGCAGCAGCCGGCACAGCGCCACGCGGCGCTTCTCGCCGCCGGAAAGCACGCCGATCTTCGCGTCCCAGGGCGGCAGGCGCAGCGCGTCGGCGGCGATCTCGAGCTGCAGATCGGTGTTCTCGCTGCCGGCCGCGGCGATGATGGCCTCGAGTTCGGCCTGCTCGGCGGCGAGCTTGTCGAAGTCGGCATCGGGCTCGGCGTAGGCGGCATAGACCTCGTCCAGCCGCGCCTTCGCGTCGAGCACGCCGCCGATGCCCTGCTCCACCGCCTCGCGCACCGTCTGCTCGGGCTCGAGCTGCGGCTCCTGCGGGAGGTAGCCGATCTTCAGGTTGGGCATCGGGATCGCTTCGCCCTCGATGTCCTTGTCGATGCCGGCCATGATCTTCAGCAGCGTCGACTTGCCCGAGCCGTTCAGGCCCAGCACGCCGATCTTGGCGCCGGGAAAGAAGGACAGCGAGATGTCCTTCAGGATCTGCCGCTTCGGCGGCACGATCTTGCCGACGCGGTTCATGGTGTAGACGTACTGGGCCATTGGGTTCTCGACGATCCGGGGATGCGGGGAATCCCGCGATTATCCCGGACGCCGCGCCGCCGCCCGCGGGCGCGCCCTGGCGCTCAGCCGGCGGACAGTTGCTCGCGCAGCTCTGCGAGCAAGCTCTGTGGCTCGATCGGCCGCACCAGGTAGGCATCGGCGCCCAGGGCCAGTCCGCGGTCGCGCGAGGCGTCGTCTCGCGCCGTGGCGGTGAGAAAGACGAAGGGCATGGCGTGCAGCGCAGCGTCCGCCCGCACACGTTCGAGCAGTTCGAAGCCATTGCCTTCATGCATCACCACGTCCGACAGGATGAGATCGACGTGCTGCGCGCGCGCCAGCGCGAACGCCTCGTCGCCGCCGCCGGCGGTCATCACCTGGTAGCCCGCTGGCTCGAGCAGGCTGAGCTTGAAGGCGAGGTTGGCATCGGTGTCGTCGACCATCAGCAGCACCAGCCCAGGCGTGGGCGCGCGCAGCTCGGGGCGGATAGGGCGCTGCACGGCCACCTCGTCAGGAGGTGGTGCCGGCGCGGGCTGCGGCGGCGCCGGCACGCCCGGCAGGAAGCGCGCGAGTTCGGTCATGAACTGCGCCGGGTCGATCGGCTTGGCGAAGTGGCCGTCGAATCCGGAACGCAAGGCGCGGTCGTGGTCGCCCACCATCGCATAGGCGGTCACCGCCAGCAGTGGCACGCTGGCCAGCGCCGCGTCGGCTTTCAGTGCGCGAGCCACCTCGTAGCCGTCCAGGCCGGGCATCTGGATGTCGCACACCACCAGGTCGGGTACTTCACGAAGCGCAGCGTCGAGTCCGGCCTGCCCGTCGGTGGCGCTGATCGGCTCGTGACCCCAGGCGCGCAGCAGGTAGGTCATCAGCTCCAGGTTGATGGGGTTGTCCTCGATGACCAGGATCCGGGCCATCTCAGCCTCGCGCCAGATTCAGCGTGAAGCAGCTGCCCTGGCCAAACTCGCTGCTCACGTCGATGCGTCCTCCCATCAACGCGGCCAGCTTGGTCGACAGATGCAGGCCCAGGCCGGTGCCCTCGGCGTTGCGCGTACGTGCGTCGCCGACCTGCGTGAAGGGCTCGAACAGCCGCGCTCGGTCGCTCGCGCTGAGGCCCGGCCCGGTGTCGCGGACCTCGATCCGGACGCCGTCATCGACATCGCGCACGGCCAGCGTGACGCCACCCGCCTGCGTGAACTTGACGGCGTTGCCGGTCAGGTTGATGAGGATCTGCAGCAGCGCCCGGCGGTCGGCGCGCACAGCCGGCCAGCCGGGCCGGGGGTCCAGCCGCAGCCAGAGTCCACGAGCCTGCGCCGCCGGGCGCAGCGTCTGCAGCACCTCGTCGAGCACCGTCGCGCAGTCCACCGCATCGAGACGCAGTTCGACCCGGCCCGACTCGATCTTCGCCAGGTCGAGCAGGTCATTGATCAGCGACAGCAGGTGCTTGCCGCTGGACTGCACCAGGCCGAGCTGCTTTTCCTGGTCGGGCGTGAGCGGGCCGGGCAGCTTCATGAGCATCAGGCCGGTGAAGCCGATGATGGCGTTCAGCGGCGTGCGCAGTTCGTGGCTCATGGTGGCGAGAAATCGGTCCTTCGCGCGGCTGGCGCGTTCGAGCTCGTCGTTCTTCTCGCGCAGCGCGAGTTCGAAGCGCTTGCGCTCGCTGATGTCACGGATCGCGCTCATCACCAGGCGGCCGGCCTCGGTGTCGATCGGGCTGAGGCTGATCTCGACCGGGAACTCCTCGCCGCTGGCGCGCACCCCGTGCAGCTCCCGGCCCTCGCCCATCGCCCGCATGCGTGGCGCGCCGAGGAATCCCAGGCGCTGGCTGAGGTGCGCACGCTGCAGCCGCTGCGGCAACAGCAGTTCGATCGGCTCGCCGATCACCGCCGCCGATTCGTGGCCGAACAGGCGGCGCGCCTGCGCGTTGAACAGCACGATGCGGCCGGCGCCGTTGACGATGACGATCGCATCGGGCGCGTTGTCGAGCACGGCATGGAAGCGCGCGTGCACGAACGCGGAGTCGCGCCAGGCGCGCTGGCGCGTCACGTCGGCCAGGTGGCTGACCAGGTGCGTGACCTCGCCTTGCGCATCGCGCACGGCGCCCATGCTGCAGTTGACGTACAGCGGCACGCCGTCCTTGCGCTGGCGCAGCACCTCGTGCCGGACGCCCAGGCCGTCGAGCGCCTCCTTGCGCAGCTGGATCTCGTCGTCGTGCAGTTCGCGTGGCACGATCAGCTGGGCCATCGCCAGTCCGAGCGCCTCTTCGGCGCTGTAGCCGAAGGTCGCTTCGGCGGCGCGGTTCCACAGGGCCACGCGGCCATCGGGATGCGTGGCGATGAGCGCGTCGGGTGACTGCGCGACCAGGACCTCACTGAGAGCAGAGTTCATGCATCCTGATCGGCGAATTGATTCGAATCAATGTAGTCCCGACGCCAGGCCGGGGCAATGCGGGTTTCGAAGCGCTTTCGCCGTGGGCACGATCCACACCAATGACAAGTGAGCACGCGGCGCATCGTGGCACCACCCATGAGCGCCGCCGTCACCGCGTGCGCAGCGCGGAGCACGCCGATCCGCGCTTTCTGCTACGTTCCGACGGGCCCCTTCCAATCGACACGCCCTCATGCCTGGACTGCTCTATCTCTTGACGCTGTGCAACCTGGTGATCGGCACCGGCGCCTTCGTGCTCAGCGGCGTGCTGGCGCCGATGGCCAGCGCGCTCGGCGTGAGCGTCGCGGCGGCCGGCCAGGCCATGACGGCCTATGCGCTGTCGACCGCCGTGCTCGCGCCGCTGGTGCTGGTGCTCACCGGCCGGTGGCCGCGCGCACGCGTGCTCGTCGTCTCGATGGCGGTGTTCGCACTGGGCAACCTCATCTGCGCGATGGCCGGCAGCCTGCCGGTGCTGCTGGCTGGCCGCGTGCTGATGGGCGTGGGCGCGGTGTTCACGGCAGTGGCGGCCGGCATCGCAGTGGCCCTCGTCGAGCCGCAGCGGCGCGGGCGGGCACTGTCGCTGGTCTTCATCGGCATCAGCATGAGCTACGTGATCGGCCTGCCGCTGGGCGCCTGGCTGGGCTTCCGCCACGGCTGGCAGGTGCCGGTGGCAGCGGTGGCCGGCGCGGCGGCGCTGACCTGCGGCGTGCTCGCGATGGCGCTGCCACGCACGATCTCCGCACCCGGGGCGAGCTTCGCCGGGCTGGGCGATCTGCTGCGACGCGCCGAGGTGCTATGGACGCTGTCGCTCACGCTGCTGTACTTCGTGGCGATCTTCTGCGTGTTCGCGTACATCGGCCCGGTGCTGCAGGCACTGTTGCCCATGTCGACCGAGCGCATGTCGGTCACGCTGATGCTGTTCGGCCTGTCGGGCGTGGTCGGCACCGTGGTGGGCGGCTGGGCCAACGACCGCTTCGGCCCGCGCCGCACGTTGACGGTGCAGCTCGCCGTGCTCGCGGCGATGATGCTGCTGGTGCCGTTGACGCGCGGCAATCACGCGCTGATCGTGCTGGTGTTCGTGGTGTGGGGCATCGCCGGCTTCGGCATGATGTCGCCGCAGCAGTCGCGCCTGGCGGCACTGGCACCGGCGCAGGCGCCCATCCTGCTGTCGCTGAACACCTCGATGCTCTACATCGGCACGGCGCTCGGTGCGGCGATCGGCGGTCCTGCGGCCTTTTCCGTCGGCTTCGACCGCCTGGCCTGGGTCGGCGTGCCGTTCGCGCTGGCGGGCTGGCTCACGCTGCGCCTGGGCGTGACAAAGGGCGCGAGCTGGCGTCCGGCATGAAATCGGAGCCGCAGGTAGAATCGCATCACCATCGCAGCACCCAGTCACTGCGCTGACGTCGTTTCCGACCCGGGCCTCGCGCCCCCCGCACCCTCTGCCTGCGACTGGCGCCCACATCCGGGCGACAGGCCGATCTCCTCACGGAACTCCATGTCCTTCGACACTCTCGGCCTCGCCGAGCCCCTGCTGCGCGCGATCCGCGAACACGGCTACACCACCCCCACCCCCATCCAGGCCCAGGCCATTCCGGTCGTGCTGCAAGGCGGCGACCTGCTCGGCGGCGCGCAGACCGGCACCGGCAAGACCGCCGGCTTCACGCTGCCGATGCTGCAGCGCCTGATGGCCAAGCCCGCCGTGCGCGACGGCCGCGGCCGCATCCCCATCCGCGCGCTGATCCTGACCCCGACGCGCGAACTCGCCGCGCAGGTCGAGGAGAGCGTGCGCACCTATGGCAAGTACACCGGCCTGACCAGCATGGTCATGTTCGGCGGCGTGGGCATGCAGCCGCAGATCGACAAGCTCAAGCGCGGCGTCGACATCCTGGTGGCCACGCCCGGCCGGCTGCTCGACCACCACGGCCAGCGCACGCTGGACCTGAGCCATGTCGAGATCTTCGTGCTCGACGAAGCCGACCGCATGCTCGACATGGGCTTCATCCACGACATCAAGAAGGTGCTGGCCATCGTGCCGGCGCAGAAGCAGAGCCTGCTCTTCTCGGCCACCTTCAGCGACGAGATCAAGGCCCTGGCCGACCGGCTGCTGAACAAGCCGGCGCTGATCGAGGTGGCACGCCGCAACCAGACCGCCGACACGATCGCGCAGAAGGTCCACCCGGTGGGCCGCGAGATGAAGAAGGACCTGCTGTGCCATCTCATCAAGAGCAACGACTGGCACCAGGTGCTCATCTTCACGCGCATGAAGCACGGTGCGAACCGCCTGTGCGAGCACCTCGTGAAGAGCGGCATCACCGCGATGGCGATCCACGGCAACAAGAGCCAGGGCGCGCGCACCAAGGCACTGGCCGACTTCAAGGCCGGTGACCTGACCTGCCTGGTGGCCACCGACATCGCCGCACGCGGCATCGACATCGACCAGCTGCCGCACGTCGTCAACTTCGAGCTGCCCAACGTGCCCGAGGACTACGTGCACCGCATCGGCCGCACCGGCCGCGCCGGCTCCCAGGGCGAGGCGATCTCGCTGGTGTGCGTCGACGAGAACGGCTTCCTGCGCGACATCGAGAAGCTCATCAAGCGCGAGATCCCGCGCGAGGTGGTGCCCGGTTTCGAGCCGCCCAGCGGCGAGCGCCCGGAGCCCATCGTGCTGGGCCGCATGGTGATCGGCGAAGGCGCCGGCCGCGGCGGCCACCGCCACCATGCGCCTGCGCGCGGCGGCCAGGGTGCTCCGCGCGGTGGCCAGGGCGCGCCCCGCGGCGGTCGTGGGGATGGCCGCAATGAATCTCGCTCGGATCGTCCGCGCAACGACAGCCGCCCGGCTGCCGCCCCCGCGGCGCGCCCGGCCGGCTCGCACGCGCCGCACGCCGCCCCCGCGGCCCAGCAGCCCGGCCGCGGCCCGGCGCCGGCGCGTGGCGCCGACCAGCGCGGCGGCGGCAAGCCGCAACCGCGCCTGACTCAGCCCAAGCCGCGCTGAGCACGCGTAGAGTCGGGGGCATGACCGCCAGGCCCGCTGCCCTGCCCCGCGCCGTCCTGCTGGCCGGCGCGACGGGGCTGGTGGGCCGGGCACTGCTGCCGCAGTTGCTGAACCATCCGTCCGTCAGCCGCGTGCACGTGCTGTTGCGCCGAGCGGCGCCGGGCATCGAGTCGCACCCCAAGCTCGAACTGCACAACGTCGACTTCGCGCACCTGAACCGGGTGCCGAAGGTCGACGACGTCTACGTCGCGCTGGGCACCACCATCAAGGTCGCCGGCTCGCAAGAGGCTTTCCGACAGGTCGACCACGACTATGTGCTGGCCACGGCACATGCGGCCCGCGAGGCCGGCGCCAGGCGCGTCGCCATCGTCTCGGCGCTCGGCGCCGACCGCGGCTCGCGCGTCTTCTACAACCGCGTGAAGGGCGACATGGAGGCCGACGTCGCCGCGCTCGGATTCGAGCAGGTGAACTTCGCGCAGCCTTCGCTGCTGATGGGCGACCGGGCCTCGCTCGGCCAGCCCGAACGGGCCGGCGAGCTGTGGACGATGCGCCTGCTGCGCCCGATGATGGGCCTGGTGCCGCGCGGCGTGCGGCCCATCGATGCACGCGACGTTGCCGCGGCACTGATCAGCGCCACGATGTCCGGCAAGCCCGGCGTGCACCACCTCCCTTCCGCGCGCATGCAAGGGGCCTACCAGCGTTGAGCGAGTCGCTGCTGCGCCACCGCGCGTTCATGCGCTTCTGGTTCGCGCGCCTGGCCGGCACCTCGGCCAACCAGATGCTGATGGTGGCCATCGGCTGGCAGATGTACGACCTGACGGCCAGCGCCTGGGACCTGGGCCTGGTCGGCCTGATGCAGTTCATGCCCTCGCTGCTGCTGGTGCTGGTCGCCGGCCATGTGCTTGATCGCTACCACCGCGCGCGCATCCTCGCCGCCTGCATGGCGCTGCAGGCCGCCGTGGCCGCGGCGCTCGCGCTGGCCGCATGGCAGGGCTGGGCCAGCCGCGATCTGCTGCTGGCGCTCTCGGTGCTGATCGGCGCCGCCAAGGCCTTCCAGCTCCCTGCGCAGCAGTCGATCACGCCGCTGCTCGTACCCGCCGAGGTGCTGCCACGGGCGCTGGCCTTCAGTTCGGCCGGCATGCAGGGCGCCATCATCGCCGGGCCGGCGATCGGCGGCTTCGTCTACGTGGCCGGCGCGCCGGCCGTCTATGCGAGCTGCACCGCGCTGTTCCTGCTCTCCTGCGCGATGGTGCTCGGCGTGCGCTACGAGCACGTGTCCCGCATCGCCGGTGCCGCCACGCTGGACACGCTGCTCGCCGGCGTGCGCTTCGTGCGCCAGCGCGAGGTCGTGCTCGGTGCGATCTCGCTGGACCTGTTCGCCGTGCTGCTCGGCGGCGCCAGCGCGCTGCTGCCGATGTTCGCCAAGGACGTGCTGCACGTCGGCCCCTGGGGTCTGGGCCTGCTGCGCGCCGCGCCGGCCGTCGGCGCGCTGGTCACGGCGCTGGCGCTGTCGCACTGGCCGATCCGGCAGCGCGCAGGCTTCGTGCTGCTGTCGTCGGTGGGCGTCTACGGCGCCGCGATGCTGGGCTTCGCGCTGTCGACGCAGCTCCTGCTGTCGATGCTGATGCTGGCCATCTCCGGCGCCGCTGACATGGTCAGCGTGGTGATCCGCCAATCGCTGGTGCAGCTGGAGACTCCGGACGAAATGCGCGGCCGCGTCAGCGCAGTCAACTCGGTCTTCATCGGTGCGTCGAATCAGCTCGGCGAGTTCGAGTCGGGCGTCACCGCGGCGCTGCTCGGGCCGGTGGGCTCGGTGGTGCTCGGCGGCCTGGGCTCGATGGCGATCGCGGCGCTGTGGGTGCGCTGGTTCCCGGCGCTGGCGCGGCGCGACCGGCTGGTCGAGACGACGCCGTGATCCTGCATCACGACGACGGCCTCATCGTGGCCGACAAGCCCGCCGGCTTGCCCACGGTGCCGGGCCGGCCGCCCGAACTGCATGACTGCCTGTGGCACCGCGTGCGCGAGCAGTGGCCCGACGCGCTGGTGGTGCACCGGCTCGACATGGCGACCTCGGGGCTGGTGTTGTTCGCCCGCGGCGTCGACATGCAACGCAGCCTGAGCATGGCGTTCGCGCAGCGGCAGGTCGGCAAGGGATACGAGGCGATCGCCGCGGGCGAACTGCAGGGCGACACGGGCGAGATCGCCCTGCCGCTGGCCGCCGATTGGCCGGACCGCCCGCGGCAAAAGGTCGACGCCGAACATGGCAAGCACTCCGTCACGCGCTGGCGGGTTCTCGAACGGGGTATTCCGCCGGGCGCCACCCGGCTCGCGCTTGAGCCCCTCACCGGCCGCACGCATCAGTTGCGCGTGCACCTCGCCGCGATCGGCCACCCCCTGCTCGGCGACACGCTCTATGCGCCGCCCGAACTTGCCGCGGCAGCACCCCGGCTGCTGCTGCATGCGACACGCCTGGCCTTCGTGCACCCGGGTGACGGCCGCGCGCTGAGCTTCGAAAGCGCCGCGCCGTTCTAGCCGACGGCTGCGCTAGAGGATCGCGCCGCTGGTGCGTTCGCCGCGTTCGTAGACCACGTGCGCCCGGCCCACCAGCAGCGGGTCGAGCTGCTTGATGTGCTCGAGGTCCTTGTTCGTGTAGGGCAGCTTGTGAAGCACGTAGCGCATGGCGTTCAGGCGCGCGCGCTTCTTGCAATCCGACTTGATCACCGTCCACGGCGCATCGGCGGTGTCGGTCTCGAAGAACATCGCTTCCTTGGCCTTGGTGTAGTCGTCCCACTTGTCGAGCGAGGCCATGTCGATCGGGCTGAGCTTCCACTGTTTGAGCGGGTGCGCCTCGCGCTCCTTGAAGCGGCGGCGTTGTTCGGCCTTGCTGACCGAGAACCAGAACTTGATCAGATGGATGCCGCTGCGCACGAGGTGGCGCTCGAAGTCCGGCGCCTGGCGCATGAACTCTTCGTACTCGTTCGCATTGCAGAAGCCCATCACGCGCTCCACGCCGGCGCGGTTGTACCAGCTGCGGTCGAACATGACGATCTCGCCGGCGGTGGGCAGGTGTTCCACGTAGCGCTGGAAGTACCACTGGCCGCGCTCGGTCTCGCTCGGCTTCTCGAGTGCGACGACACGGGCGCCGCGCGGATTCAGGTGCTCCATGAAACGCTTGATCGCGCCACCTTTGCCGGCCGCGTCGCGGCCCTCGAACAGCAGCACCACGCGCTGCCCGGTTTCCTTCACCCAGGCCTGCAGCTTGAGCAGCTCGACCTGCAGCAGGTACTTCTGCGCCTCATAGTTCTTGCGCGACATGAGGTTCTTGTACGGGTAGGCGCCGTTGCGCCAGTCGGCCGCCAGTTCCTCGTCGGGCTTGACCAGTCGGCTGCGCTGCAGCGCCTGCGCGCCTTCGAGCAGCTCGCGGCGAAGCGCCGCGGCATCGTCGGGCGAAGCGCCCTCGAGGATGGCGCGCAGCTGCCGGGCGGTCTCCTGCGCGTCATGGCCACGCTCGAGGATGTCACCCAGGGCCGCCACCTGGGCACCTCTCGCCGCCTGCACCGCCTGCGACACCACTTCCTTCTCCAGCGCCCGCGCGTCCTGGCCCTCGATCACGTCACCCTGCGCGGCACGGCGCGGGCCGCGGCGGCGAGCCGGTGTGGGGGCTGCGGAGCTGGTCTTGCCCGAAGTGCTGCGCGGCGTGCTGCGGGTGGTGGCGGTCGTGCGTGCCATGCGTTCGGTCCTTCTTTGTGAGTCGACCGATCACTTTGCGACGGCTCGATCCCGACCGGGTTGACCTGACTCAAGGCAGGGGCGTCGGCAGCCGACTAGCCTGCCGCTCACCTCAACGTGGAGCCCCCACATGCCCGTGCTCGAATGGTCCGAAGCGCTTGCGCTCGATCTGCCCCAGATGGATGACACGCACCGCGAGTTCGTCGATCTGCTTGCCGCCGTCGACGCCGCGGGCGATGCCACGCTGCTGCCCGCATGGCAGACGCTGATCGAGCACACCGAAGTGCACTTCGGGCAGGAAGACCGCTGGATGCGCGAAACCCGGTTCGCCTCGGGCAACTGCCACAGCGTCCAGCACCAGGTGGTGCTCAACGTGATGCGGGAGGGGCTCAAGCGCGCAGAAGCCGGCGACCTCGAACTACTGCGCATGATGTCGAGCGAGCTCGCGCAGTGGTTTCCGCAGCATGCGCAGAGCATGGACGCGGGCCTGGCGCTGCACCTGCGCAGCGTCGGTCACGACCCGCGCACCGGTGCGGTGGCGCGCCCCGAAGCGCTGCCGGCCGCCGAGATCAGCGGCTGCGGTTCGGCCGCCTGCACGCCGCACGGCGAGAGCGAGCAGGATAGCCGGCAGTCCGCGGCGGCCTGACCCGCCGCACACCGGCTTCTCGCACTCCCGCCGGCTCAGGTCGGCTCGCGCTTGGCCCTGGCGCGGGCGGCACCGGCGCGGCCACGCGCCTTCCACTGCGCCACCTGTCGCTGCCGATCGAGCGCGCTCATGATGTCGCGGCGTGCCTCGCGCAGCAGCTTGTGGTAATTGCGCAGGCGATCGTTCTCCACCCCCTCGCGCACCGCGCAGCCGGGCTCCTCGCGGTGCGTGCAGTTGCGGAAGCGGCACTTCTGCGCGAGCGCCGTCACGTCGGCGAAAGTCGCCGCCACACGCGCCTCGTCGGCATCGGGCCGCAGTGCACGCAACCCTGGCGTGTCGATCACGCAGGCACCGCCCGGCAGGCGGAACAGCGAGCGCGCCGTGGTGGTGTGCTGGCCGCGGCCATCGCTCTCGCGCACCGCGCCGGTGTCCTGGCGCAGCTCACCGAGCAGCGTGTTGGTCAGCGTGGATTTGCCGGCACCCGACGTGCCCAGCAGCGCCAGCGTGCGGCCCGGCAGCGTGTGCCCGGCCAGGCAGGCTGCCGCTTCGGGGTCCCGTGCATCCACGGCCACCATCTCCACGCCGCTGGGCAGACGCTCGCGCAGCTCCTGCATGCGGCAGAACAGCGCGCGCGCATCCGCCAGGGTGTCGGCCTTGCTGAGCACGATCACCGGCTGAACACCGCTGCCCTGCACCAGCGCCAGAAAGCGCTCCAGCCGCCGCGGGTTGAAGTCGTCGTCCAGCCCCATCACGAGCAGCGCCGTGTCGATGTTGCTGACCACCGGGTGGCGGCGCCCGTCGGCATCGCGGCGCACCAGGTGTGTCAGCGGCGGCACGCGCTCGTGCACCCAGGCCGCGCCATGCGCATCGAGCACGCAGAGCACCCAGTCGCCGACGGCGAGCGAGTCCTCGGCATCGAACAGCGCCCGGGCCAGTCGCGGCATCACGCGGGCGCTGATTTCGCTTTCGCCATCGTGCAGGCGCAACGTCTCGCGGTGCAGCACGGTCAGGCGCATCAGCCGGCAGGCCAGCTCGGCCAGCGGCGGTTCGCTGGCGCAGGCCGTGGCGCGGCTGGCCAGTGCGGGAGTCAGTCCCATCGAGCGCAGTCGCTCGAAATCGAAGTCGATCATGGTGGTGGAAGAACCTGTGTTTCGCAAGGCATGCGCGAGCGCATGCCGTTCGGCCCCGCGCGGCGCACGGGGTACGGACAAGGCGGAAACGGGCGCGGCGCGACAGGCCGCGACTCAGGTCAGGATTCGATCGACTCGAAGGGAGAAGACCCGAGGCGCGTCAGGCGACGGCCACTGAGGGGGCAAGGTCAATCGTCTTCATTGCGCGTCTCCTCAGGCTCGGGTGGATCGGTGGCCACGGGGCGTGGCCGGCGAATGCGTTCAGTGTGGCACGCGCTCCCGGCAGGGTCAATCGGCAGCGTGGCTTGCAATGCACGCCAGCCGCCCCATCTTCGGCCAGGGCTTTGGCGCACGCGCCAGCCCCTGTGCGTATCATCCGCGCGCCCCCTGTTGGATTGACCTTTCCGAAGGATTGACGACACCATGAAACGCTGGCTCCTCGCTCTCTCGCTCGCCCTGTGCTCGCTCGCCCTGCTGCCCTCGGTGGCCGACGCCAAGCGCCTGGGGGGCGGCGGCAGCGCCGGCCTCAAGCGCGACCTGCCGGCGCGTAGCACGCCCGATTCGCTGCCGGCCAAGCCGGCGCAGAACGCTGCCACGCCCTCGCCGGCGGCGCCCGCGGCAGCCGCCGCAGCGGCGCCCAAGCGCTCGTGGATGGGCCCGATTGCCGGCCTGGCCGCCGGCCTCGGCCTGGCCGCGCTGGCCAGCCACTTCGGTTTCGGCGATGAACTCGCCAACTTCATGATGATCGCCCTGCTGGCGATGGTTGCCGTGTTCGTGGTGCGTCTGCTGATGCGCCGCTTCGCGTCGAACCGCAGCGCTCCCGTCGGCATGCGGCTGGCGGGCGCCGGCGCACCGCTGCCGGCCGACAGCACGACCTGGCGCACGGCGCAGGCGCAGCCCGCCGCCGCGGCGGCGATGGCACCGGCGACGGCCGCATCGGGCCACGTCCCGGCCGACTTCGACGCCGCCGGCTTCGAGCGCATCGCCAAGATGATCTTCATCCGCATGCAGGCCGCCAACGACAGCGCCGACCTGAACGACCTGCGCGCCTTCACCACGCCGGAACTGTTCGCCTCGATCCGCCTGGACCTGCAGGAGCGCGGCAACGCGCCGCAGCAGACCGACGTGGTGCAGATCGACGCCGAGGTGCTCGACGTGGCGCAGGAGACCGAGCGCCAGGTCGTCAGCGTGCGTTTCCATGGGCTGGTGCGCGAACTGCGCGACAGCGGCGCCACGCCATTCGACGAGGTGTGGCACCTGGTGCGCCCGGTCGACGGCAGCCGCGAGTGGGCCATCGCCGGCATCCAGCAGATGGCTGCGGCCTGAGTGCCTGAGCCGGTGGGCGCGCAGCTCTTCATCGTCACCGGCCAATCGAGGGGCATGGGCGAGGCCATCGCGGCCCGCCTGCTGGCGCCCGGCCACACCGTGATCGGCCTGTCGCGGCGCACGAACGAGGCGCTCGCCAAGCTGGCCGCCGAGCGCGGCGCCACGCTGGAGCAATGGCCGGTGGATCTGGCCGACGCGCTGCCCGCCGCACAGCGGCTGCGCGACACGCTGGCCGGTTTCGACGCGCAGCAGTTCGCGCGCGCCGTGCTGATCAACAACGCCGGCGCCATCGATTCGCCGAGCGCGCTGCGCGATGCCGACCTCGGCGGGCTGGCGAAGACGCTGCGCATCGACCTGGAAGCCACGGCGCTGCTGTGCGCCGCCTTTCTGGACGCGACGCGCGGCTGGAGCGGCCAGCGCCGCGTGCTCAACATCTCCTCCGGGCTGGGCCGACGTGCCATGGCGAGCAGCGCCGCCTACTGCGCCGCCAAGGCCGGCATGGACCACCTGACGCGCTGCCTCGCCCTCGAGGAAGCGCTGGTGCCCAACGGCGCACGCGTGCTGTCGCTGGCCCCCGGCGTGATCGACACCGACATGCAGGTGCAGTTGCGCTCGGCCGATGCACAGGCATTCCCCGACCGCGAGCGTTTTGTCGCGCTGCAGCGCGACGGCCAGCTCAGCAGCGCCGATGCGGCCGCGGCGCGCGTGCTGGCCTGCCTGGAACGGCCCGACTTCGGCGAGCCGCCGATCGGCGACGTGCGCGAACTGGCCTGATCACGCGAGGCGCCGGCGAATGGCGCCAGAATGCGCAGCCTCGACCGCCTGAACTCGACCCGATGCGCCGCCTTGCCCTGACCTTACCGACCCTGCTGCTCGTGGCCTGCGCGGCACTGCCGCCGGCAACGCCGCCGCTTCCTGCCGCAGCCCCGGCCGCTCCCGCCGTCGAGGCGGTCGTGGTGCCGAACCCGAACCTGGTGCTGCAGGACATCCCGCCCATCCCGGCGGCGCTGGCGCAGCAGGTGGCGCGTTACACCGACTTCCGCGGCCACGGCTTCCTCGAGTGGCACCCGACGCGCCGCGAGATGCTGGTCACCCACCGCAAGGCCGGCGGCAGCACGACCCAGCTCTTCCGTGTCGCCGCGCCGATGGCCGAGCTCGAGCCGCTGACCGACTTCTCCGAACCGGTGCGTGTGGGCACGTGGGAGCCGCAGCGCGGCGAGTACCTCGTTTTCGAGCGCAGCAACGGCGGCGACGAAGCCGACCAGATCTACCGGCTCGACATCGCCGATCGCCAGGTGAGCTTGCTGACCGACCCGAAGGAGCGGCACGAAATCCAGGGCTGGCTGCACAAGAGCAGCCAGCTGCTCGTCGGCTCGGTGCCGCTGGACCGCACCGCGCAGGGCGGCAGCCGCGAGAAACTTCGGCAGACGCTCACGCTGATCGACCCGGCGAATCCGGGCCAGCGCCGCAAGCTGGCCGAACTGCCCGGCGCCGGCTGGGGCGTGGGCGGTGTGTCATGGGACGACCGGCGCGTGGCCCTGACACGCTACATCTCGGCCACCGAATCGCAGCTGTGGCTGCTCGACCTTCGCAACGGCAAGACCTGGCAGTTGCTGCCGGCCCCCGGCAGCAAGCGCAAGGCGAGTTTCCTCGCGGCCGGCTTCAAGCGCGACAACAGCGGCATCTGGCTGGTGACCGACCGCCACGGCGAGTTCAGGCAGCTCGCGCTGTACGACCTCTCCCGGCGCCGCTTGCTGCCGGTGTCGCGCCACGTTCCCTGGGACGTCGACCAGATCGGCGCCTCGCGCGACGGCCGCCTGCTCGCGGCGCAGGTGAACGTCGACGGGCGCAGCGAGGTGCGCCTGTTCGATGCCCGCTCGCGCAAGGAGCGGCCCGCACCGGCGCTGCCGCCGGGCGGCGTGCGCGCGCTGGGCTTCCATCCGCAGGCGGGCGAGCTCGCTTTCTCGCTCGACAGCGCCAAGGGCCCGGGCGAGGTGTGGTCGCTCGACCCGAACGCCGCGAAGGGCGCTGCGCCCGTGCAATGGACACGCGCGCTCGCCGCGCCCGGGGTGGACCCGCAGGCCTTCGGCGACCAGCAGATCGTCCGCTGGAAGAGCTTCGACGGCCGCAGCATCTCCGGCCTGCTGAGCCTGCCGCCCGAGCGCTTCGGCGGCAAGCGGCCGGTGCTCATCGACATCCATGGCGGGCCCGAAGGGCAGGCCGAGGTCGGCTTCATGGGCCGCGCCAACCACTTCGTCGAAGACCTGGGCATCGCCATCGTGCAGCCCAACGTGCGCGGTTCGTCGGGCTACGGCAAGACCTTCCTCGCGCTGGACAACGCCATGAAGCGCGAGGATTCGGTGAAGGACATCGGCGCGCTACTCGACTGGATCGCCACGCAGCCACGCCTGGACGCGTCACGCGTGGTCGTCAGCGGCGGCAGCTACGGCGGCTACATGAGCCTGGCGGTGGCGGCGACCTACCCGCAACGCATCGCCGGCGCGATCGACGTGGTGGGCATCTCCAACTTCGTGACCTTCCTGCGCAACACCGAGAGCTACCGCCGCGACCTGCGCCGCGTCGAATACGGCGACGAGCGCGATCCGGCGATGCGCGCGTTCCTGGAGCGCATCTCGCCGCTGACGAACGCTTCGCGCATCACCCGCCCGCTGCTCGTGGTGCAGGGCCGCAACGACCCTCGCGTGCCCTACACCGAGGCCGAGCAGATCGTCGAGAAGGTACGCGCCAACGGCACCCCGGTGTGGTACCTGCGCGCCGAGAACGAGGGGCACGGCTTCCGCCGCAAGGAGAACGCCGACTTCCAGTTCTACGTGACGACGCTGTTCCTGCAGCAAACGCTGCTGAAGTAACGGCGCGGCTACTTGTGCGCGGCGCGCTCGCGCGCCTCGTCCTCATGCATGTGCTTGAGGAAGTAGCGCACGTAGAAGGCACCCATGCCGAGCATGAACAGGATCACCGCCGCGCTCATCAGGCCGTAGTCGGTGGAGAAGAAATCGGCGAATGCACGCATGAGCGGCTCCTTCTGGTGAATAAAGGAAGTCTCCCCCTGATGCCCCCAGGGGTGTTTTGCGCAGCATCAACCCGCTGCCGGATCCTGGAAGCCATGCGCGCGGAAGGTCAGCACCAGCGTGTCGCGGTGGCCGGCTTCGGCTGCGGGCTGGATCGGCGTGGTCTCGTGCACCACGCGTTCGTCGTCGAGCAGCAGCGTGGTCCACGGCTGCGTGAGCGTGAAGCGCAGCCCCGCGGGGCCGTCGGCTTCGAAGATGCGTGTTTCGCCGCCCTTCACTCCCTCGCGCGAGACCAGGATCACGGCGACGAAATTGACGCCGTCGCGATGCGCACCTTCGGGCGTGGGCCGGCCGATGCCGTCGGTGGTGTCGATGCGGAACTGATGCGCCTCGACGTACCAGGGCTGCGCGCCCTTGATCGCCGAGCAGGCACCGGCCAGCGCCACGATCAGCCGCTCCCAGGCCGGCGTTGCCACCAGGGCGGTCTCCAGCGGCTCGAACCAGCGCTCCAGCCCGCCGTGCAGCGCGTTGTACGACACCGGTTGCCAGTGGGCGCGGTGAGGAACCTGCAGCAGGGCCTCGCCGGTGACCACGAAACTGCCGTGCCGCCGCCGCCGGTAGCGGCCACCGTCGCGCAGGTAGGCATCGGGCGGTAGACGCTCCCACGACGGCAGCCAGGCGGCGAGCGAGTCGGGTTCGAGCCGGGCCATCTGGGCCAGGCCCGAAGGCGAGAGTGCGGCGTGGCCGCGCGAGCGCAAGGCATCGGCAAGCGCGTCGGGTGCCGTGATGGGCGGTGCAAGCAAGGAGGTCATGCCCGAATGATGCCCGCATCGCCCGGGCGTATGCTGCGGGATCACTCGAAGAGGAGACCTGCCATGACGCTGTGCCCCATTGCAATGGCCGTCGGTTGCGCGAAATGCCCTGCGTTCTCGGTCTGCCCGCTGAAGTCGACACTGGGTGACCAGCCCAAGGCCGGCACCGAGGCGCCGAAGAAGCCGAGCGCGAACAAGCCGAAGTCCTGACCCAGGCCGGGGCACGGCGCATGCCCGTGCCGGCCTTGGAGGGTCTGGCGTCGCCTCGGTTCCGTGCCGCACGGGTGATGGCCTTGCCTTTCACTCGACGTTACGCGCACGGACAGAACTTCACGCTCGGAGAACACCCGCTTCACGCCTTCGCGGCATGGTGCATTCGTCAGCGGCGTCTTCGCTGCCGGCATTCACCCAAGAAACGGAGTCTCTCCATGAAGAAAGTCTTTCACGCTCTCGTGTGTGTGTCCCTGCTCGGCGCAACCGCCGCGCATGCGGAAGGCCTGTCGATCGGCGGCAGCCTCGGCAATTCGCGCGTCCAGGGCGACAGCCTCGGTGGCGCAGCGACGGTCGACCGCTCTTCCACCGGTGGCAAGCTCTATGGCGGGTATGCATTCACGCCGAACTTCGGCCTCGAGGCGGGTTACGCGCGCCTGGGCAAGTTCAGCAACGGCAACGGCGACGTGAAGGCCGACGGCTTCTACACCGACGCGGTCGGCACGCTGCCGCTGGGCAACGGCTTCTCGGCACTCGGACGCATCGGCCTGTTCAACGGCAAGCTCGACAGCAGCACCGCTGGCAGCGACCGCGGCACGAGCTACAAGGTCGGCGCCGGCGTGCAGTACGACTTCGACAAGCAGCTCGGCGTTCGCGGCGAATGGGAGCGCTACCGCTTCGACGCACTGGGCAGCAAGTCGAACGCCGACATGTACTCGGTCGGCCTGAACTACAAGTTCTAGCCGCCTAGGTGCCGTAGCGCTGGCGCGCGAGTGCTGCTCCGCGTGCCAGCGCCTCCAGCTTCTTCAGTGCAACCTCGCGGCTCATCGGCGCGAGGCCGCAGTTCGTGCAGGGGAACAGCCGTTCCTTCGGCACGAACTGCAGTGCGCGGCCGATGGTGTCGGCCACCTGCGCAGGCGTCTCGATCTCGGCCGAGGCCACGTCGATCACGCCGACCATCACGTCCTTGCCCGCCAGCAGCGCCATCAGCTCCGGCGGCACATGCGAGTGGAAGCACTCCAGCGAGACCTGGTCGATGCGGCTCCTGGCGAGCGCCGGGAACACCAGTTCGTATTGCCGCCACTCCTCGCCCAATGTGTTCTTCCAGTCCGTGTTGGCCTGGATGCCGTAGCCGTAGCAGATGTGCACCGCGGTCTTGCACTTCAGGCCCTGCGCAGCGCGCTCGAGCGCGGCCACGCCCCAGTCGGCCGCGTCCTTCATGTAGACGTTGAAGGCCGGCTCGTCGAACTGGACGATGTCGACGCCGTCGGCCTCGAGCGCGAGCGCTTCCTGGTTGAGCAGTTCGGCGAATGCGAAGGCCAGCTTGACCTTGTCGCCGTAGTAGCGGTCGGCCACGGTGTCGACGATCGTCATCGGCCCGGGCAGCGTGAACTTCAGCGTGTGCTTCGTGTGGGCACGTGCCGCCTGCGCCTCTAGCGCATGCACGCGACCGGACAGGCGCAGCGGCGCCACCACCTGCGGCACCATGGCGTCGTAGCGGTTGTTGCGGATGCCCATCTTCACCTTGTGCTCGAAGTCGATGCCCTCGACGCGTTCGACGAAGCCGTGCACGAAATGCTGGCGCGCCTGCTCGCCGTCGCCGACGATGTCCAGGCCGGCGTCTTCCTGCTCCTTGATGGCCAGCAGCGTGGCATCGCGCTTGGCGGCATCGAGCTCGGCACCGGCGACGCGCCACTGCGGCCACAGCTTCTCGGTTTCGGCGAGCCAGGCGGGCTTGGGCAGGCTGCCCGCGATGCAGGTTTCGAACATGGTCGGGGTCTCGGTGAAGTCAGACCCCGATGCTGCCTGCTTCAGGCCGGCGGCGCATCGGGATCGGCCATGACGCGCACGCGCGTGCCGGTCACCGCCACCACCTGGCCCGCGCGGATCTTGCAGGTCTTGCGCAGCTCATCGCGGCCGTCCACCTGCACCCGACCTTCGGCCACCATCGCCTTGGCCGCCCCGCCGCTGCCGGCCAGGCCGGTGGCCTTGAGCAGGGCATCGAGGGTGATGTACTCGCCGCGCAGCAGAAAGTCGATCGTGTTCATGTGCCCGCCTGGGCTTCGAGGCCGAACTCGCGGGCCAGCAGCGCATACGAGTGCCGCCGCACTTCGCTGTGGAACGACCAGCTGTTGATCACCAGTTCGTCGAGCTCCAGCCCGGCGGCCAAGGCGCGAAGCCGCGCCGACACCTCGGCCACGTCGCCGACGAAGGCTTTGGCACGCATCGCTTCCAGCGCGGCGGCGTCTTCGGCGCGAAAGCCGCGTTCGGCGAATGCGGTCCGGGTCCGCAGCGGCCCGAGTTCACCGCGCATCCGCGCCATGCGCCAGTGTTCGCGGCTCATCGCGTGGTGGCGGGCGTCGTCGGCGCGTTCGGCCACCAGCGCCCACACGCAGATGGTGGCCTGGGGCGTCGGATGCCGCTCGCTCGGCCGGTAAAGGCTGCGGTACAGCTCCAGCGCGCGCTCGACGCCCTGCCCGTCGGTGAAGAAGTAGGCGAAGGCATAGGGCAGGCCGAGGTGCGCGGCCAGTTGCGCGCCGTAATCCGAACTGCCCAGCATCCAGACCTCCGGTGCGTGCGGCCCGAGGGGATGCGCGGTGAGGCCGCGGTGCGAAGCCTGCGAGGTCCAGGCCTGGAGGTCGCGGACCTGCTCCGGAAATTGCTCGGCCGCACCGTAGGCGTTCGGGTTGAGCGCCTGCGCGATGCGCATGTCGCCCCCGGGGGCGCGACCCACGCCAAGGTCGATGCGTCCCGGTGCCAGCGCTTCCAGCACGCGGAACTGTTCTGCCACCTTCAGCGCACTGTAGTGCGGCAGCATGACGCCGGCGCTGCCGATTCGGATGCGCCGCGTGCGTGCGGCGATCGCCGCCATCAGGATCTCAGGGGCCGAGCCAACGATCGTCGGCAGGCCGTGGTGCTCGCTCAGCCAGAAGCGCGCGTAGCCCAGCGCTTCGGCATGCGCGGCCAGCGACAGCGTGTCGCGGATGGCTGCGTCCTGGCCCTGGCCTTCAAGGGCGACGGATTGGTCGAGGACGGAAAGGCGCATGAATGAAGACGGGGCCGACGAGGCCCCGAGCTTGGCACATCCGCTGCCGCCGTGCAGGGGCGGCTGTCAGCGTCAATCGTCGCGACCGCGTCCCTTGCCGTGGCCCTTGCCGTGACCGTGCTCTCGCCGCGGCTCGTACTCGGCCGACTTCACGAAGTACACCGGCCGCGCGCATGCATCGTAGCGATGGCAGTGCTTCGACCATCGCTTCGCGTGCCCCGGTGGCACATGCAGGTAAACCGGCTGGACGACCACCGGACGCGGCTGGCGCACGATCACCACCGGCTGCGGGTACAGCACCGGCGGGGGTGGCGCGTTGCCGAAGTCGACGCGCCCGTAGACGCCGGGGCTGATTTCGCCGCCCACGCTGACGTGGATGGACGGTTCGCCGGCTACGGCCTGCAGGCAAGCCAGCGACAGCGCGGCCAAGGCGACAAGGTTCTTGAACATCATGGTGAGGACTCTTTTCGCAAGTTCAGCGGGTCTCCCCGACTCCAACGCGAAAGCATCCCACAGAGACGGCCGCAAAGTACTTCGGTGGGTGTCCGCCGCACACTTGGTGACGATGCTGGACGCGCATTCGTGGTGCAGGTCACGATCAGTCCACACGGCCACTGGCGTGTCGTGTACATTACAGGCCACAGTTATACGCAAGTCTCGATTGTTCGTGATCTCCATCCTTCCACTGCGTCCCACGCAGTCGGCATCGCTAGAAATCCCCTTCTCGTCGCTTGAGTGTGCTGCGTGCGCCGGCACTGCCGTGCTCTATGTTCTTCATTTTTGATTGATAGATAGGAATACGTCCATGACGACCCAAACCGGTACCGTGAAGTGGTTCAACGAAGCCAAGGGCTATGGCTTCATTGCGCAAGACGCTGGCGGTGCCGACCTGTTCGCCCACTTCCGCGACATTCAAGGCAATGGTTTCAAGACCCTGGCCGAGAATCAGCGCGTCGAGTTCGAAGTCAAGCAAGGCCAGAAGGGCCTGCAAGCGGCGAACATCCGCCCGCTGTGACCGCAGGGCTTCGGCCCTCGAATGAAAGCCGCGGCTCCGTCCGCGGCTTTTTTTCGTCCGCACAATCGCGCGAGGCGTCACGCAGGCGACGCCGCGACGCGCAGCGCACACCTAACATCCGCGCTCTTCGTCAGGAGTGAACTTCATGCAGGACCTAGCCAACACCGTGAATCAACAGATCCGCCTGGCCGCCCGCCCGGTGGGCCTGCCCAAGGACGGCGACTGGAAATTCACCACCGAGCCGGTGGCGCTGCCCGGCGATGGCGGTGTGCTCGTGCGCACCTTGTCGCTGTCGCTCGACCCGGCCATGCGCGGCTGGATGAACGAGGGCAAGAGCTACATCCCGCCGGTGGGCATCGGCGAGGTGATGCGCGCCGGCGGCATCGGGGTGGTCATCGCATCGAAGAACCCGGCCTTCAAGGTGGGCGACCGCGTCAGCGCCGGCCTGGGCGTGCAGGCGTACTGCCTGATCCCGGATGCCGAGATCAAGCGCAGCGGCATCGTGAAGATCGACCCGCGCCTGGGTACCGACACGCAGTGGCTCAACGTGCTGGGCATGCCGGGCATGACCGGCTACTTCGGCCTGATGGACGTCGGCCAGCCCAAAGCAGGCGAGACGGTCGTCGTCTCCGGCGCGGCCGGTGCCGTGGGCCAGACCGTGGGCCAGCTCGCGAAGATCAAGGGCTGCCGCGTCGTGGGCATCGCCGGAGGACCGGACAAGTGCCGCTGGGTGGTCGACGAACTCGGCTTCGACGCCTGCATCGACTACAAGTCCGGCAACGTGCGCGACGGCCTCAAGCAGCACTGCCCGAACGGCGTGGACATCTACTTCGACAATGTCGGCGGCGAGATCCTCGACCACGTGCTGGCGCGAATCAACCGAAAGGCGCGCATCATCATCTGCGGCGCCATCAGCCAGTACAACAACACCACGCCGGTGCAAGGCCCGAAGAACTACCTCTCGCTGCTGGTCAACCGCGCGCGTATGGAAGGCATCGTCGTGTTCGACTATGCCGACCGCTACCCGGTTGCGGTGGCCGAGATGGCCGGCTACCTGAAGGACGGCCGCATGAAGAGCAAGGAAGACGTCGTCGAGGGTCTGTCGAATTTTCCGGCCACACTGCTCAAGCTGTTCAACGGGCAGAACTTCGGCAAACTGGTACTGCAGGTCGCCGCCGAGTAGGACGGAATTCGCGTTTGCCGCCTGCTGCGTCGCGAGCTACGCATCGTAGACTCGCCGCGTGAAGCGCGGCAGTACGGCCCCACCATTCTTGTCCATCGTTCGAGACGGCCCATGAGCGCCTCGGTCTCCCCCGGCCCGCAGGTGCTCGCGGCCTGGCTTGAGCTGTCACGTGGCCTGCTTGCCCTGTCATCTGCCGACGGCGTGCTGCTCGCCTGCAACGCCGCCTTTCGCGATCGATTCGCCCTGCGTGAAGGCGACCGCATCACCACGCTCGACCCCGATGGCCTGATGGCCGGTGGCCTCGGTGCCGATGGCTTCGAAAGCGCCGAGCTGTCGCTGCAAGGGGGGTGGTTCAGAGTCCAGGCGCGCCGAACAGAGCAAGGCGTCGCCTGGGTTCTGGAGGATGTCGGCGAGCGCCGAGCGCAGGCTGCAGAAGCGGCGCGGCTTCGCGAGCTGCTCGATATCGCGCAGGAGTTCGGCCGCCTCGGCCTGTGGGAGCGTGACGTCGCCACCGGGCTCGGTCACTGGGACCGCCACGTGTTCGAGTTCTGGGGCCTCGATCCGGAGCAAGGCACACCGAGCCTCGAAGAGGCCACGAGGCGCATCCATCCGGAAGACCACTTCACCGGCACCTACGGCCAGTCGATGGCGGCGCCGGGACGCTATTCGCAGCACTACCGCGTACTTCGGCCCGACGGCTCGATGCGCCGCATCCACTCGCAGTGGGAAGTCAAGGCCGCATCGGACGGGCGCTCCGAGCGCGTCGTCGGCGTGATGATGGACGACACGCAGGTCTACGACCTGGCCCGTTCGCTCGGCGACGCCAGCGCACAACTCAGGCTCGCCGTCGAGCTCGCCGACATCGGCATCTGGCGCCACGACCTGCTCAGCAACCGCATGCACTACAACGATCGTGCCTATGCGGTGCTGGGCATTTCGGCGCGGCCGGAGGGCCTGTCGATCGAGGAGGTGCGCTCCTTCATCCACCCGGATGACCTGCCCGAGGTGCTGGCCTCGGCGCAGCGCGCAGCTGCCTCCGACCGGCCCACCGACATGCAGGCGCGCTACCGCCGCATCGATGGCAGCTGGCGCCACGTGCTGACGCGGCGCGTCGTGCAGCGCGCCCCAGACGGCACGCCGCTGGCCTTTCTCGGCGTCGCGCTGGACCTCACCGAGCAGGTGGAGCGCCAGCGCGAAGCCAGCGAGCTCGCGCTGCGGCTGGAAATTGCCACCGGCGCGGCCGGCCTCGGCATCTGGAGTCGCGACCCCGAGACGGAAGCGGGCGAATGGAATCAGCAGATGTTCGAGCTCAGTGGCTGGCCGGCAGAGCGCGGCACGCCGAGCCGCACGCAGTGGGTCGAGCAGATCATCCATCCCGACGATCGCCTGCACATGAGCACGGCCCGTGACGAGTTGCTGGCCTCGCCCGACGCCACCGTCGAGCACGAATACAGGATCATCCGGCCAGGGGGCGAAGTGCGCTGGCTGGTCAACCGCGCACGCCACCGCAACTGGAACGGCAAGCTCATGATCTTCGGCGTGACGCTGGACATCACCGAACGCCGGCTGGCCGAACAGGCCTTGCGCAGCGCCGACCAGCGCGCCGCGCTGGCCGCGCGCAGCGCCGGCATCGGCACCTGGGAGGTCGACTTCGAGACATCGGGCGAACGCTGGGACGAGCAGATGTTCCGCCTGCGCGGCCTGTCGCCACGCCCGCAACCGCCGCAGCGGGCGGAGCGGCTGGCCCTGCTCCACCCTGACGACCGCGAACGCAATGTCGACGCCTCGGCGCAGGCGATGCGCGAGCGCTGGCCTCTGCGCTACGAGTTCCGCGTGCTGCTGCCCGATGGCAGCGTGCGCTGGCTGGCCTCGCGTTCGATCGCCGTCAGCGATGGCCAGGGTCGCACGTCGCGGCGCATCGGCATCAACTGGGACGTCACCGACGCCAAGGAAGCCGAGGCCGCTCGCCAGCAGACGGCCGTGGCCGAGCGGGCCAGCCAGGCCAAGTCGCAGTTCCTCGCGCGCATGAGCCACGAACTGCGCACACCGCTGAACGCCGTGCTCGGCTTCACGCAGTTGTTGCAGGTCGAGGAGCCTGACCCGGCGCGCAGCGCCAAGCTCGGCCACATCCGCTCGGCCGGCGAGCACCTGCTGACGCTGATCGACGGCGTGCTCGACCTGTCGAGCCTGGAGGCCGGCAGCCTGCGGCTCGATCCGCGGCCTGTCGAACTCGCCGGGCTGGTCGGACAGGCCCTCCCGCTCGTGGCCGCGCTGGCGCAGCGCCAGGGCGTGCGGCTGGTGAAGGGGGAGATCGATGGAACCGCCCACGCCGACCGCACGCGCACGCTGCAGGTGCTGGTGAATCTGCTGAGCAACGGCATCAAGTACAACCGGCCGGGCGGCGAGGTGCAGATCTCCGCGCACTCGCAAGGCGACCGGGTCCGGCTCACGGTCAGCGACACCGGCCGCGGCATGAGCGCTGCGCAACTCGAGCGCTTGTTCGAGCCCTTCAACCGCCTGGGCGCCGAGCGTGACGGCATCGAAGGCACGGGCATCGGCATGACCATCGTGAACGCGCTGGTCACCGGCATGGGCGGGCAGATCGAGGTTCGCAGCACGCCCGGCACGGGCAGCCACTTCGAGGTCACGCTGCCAGGCGCGCAGCCGGAAGCGTTCAATGGCCAGACAGACGAGCCGGAACACTCGGCGCCGATGCGGCTGGCAGGCCAGCGCGGGCAGCTCCTGTACATCGAGGACAACCCGGTGAACGTGATGCTGGTCGAGGAGCTGGTGCGTGGACTGTCGGGGCTGGACATCGCCAGCGAGACGACCGGCACGGCCGGTGTGGAGCGCGCCGCCGTGCTGCTGCCTGACCTGGTGCTGGTGGACATGCAACTGCCCGACTTCGACGGCTTCGAGGTGCTGCGCCGCTTGCGCCTGCAGCCTCAGACGGCGCTGATTCCCTGCGTCGCACTGTCGGCCAACGCGATGCCCGAGGACATCGAGCGCGCGCTGGCGGCCGGCTTCGCCGACTACTGGACCAAGCCGATCGACTTCAAGGTCTTCCTCGGCGCGCTCGAGGCACGCTTCCCGCAGAGCACGAGTCCACTCGGCCGCTGAGTACGGAAGCTCAGGCCCGCTCCGGCACCAGGCCCTTCTTGCGCAACATCGGTTCCACGGTCGCTTCACGGCCGCGGAAGGCGCGGTAGGCCGCCTTGGGCTCCAGCGAATCACCGGCCGAGTAGATGAACTGCTGCAGGCGCTGCGCCACCGCCGGGTCGAAGGGATTGCCGGCCTCGGCGAAGGCATCGAAGCCATCGGCGTCGAGCACCTCCGCCCACAGGTAGACGTAGTAACCCGCGGCGTAACCGGAGCCGGAGAACAGGTGCTGGAAATGCGGCAAGCGGTGGTTCAGGCCGACCCCGGCCGGCAGGCCCATGCGCTGCAGCTCGGCATGCTCGAAGGCACCGATGTCGACGCCATCAGGTGAGGTCTGCGCGTGCACGGCCATGTCGAGCAGCGCCGAGGCGGTGTAGCGCACCGTCTCGTAGCCCTGGTTGAAGCGCCGCGCCGCATGCAGCTTGGCCACCAGTGCGTCGGGAATCGGCTCGCCGCTGCGGTGGTGACGCGCGTGCTTCTTGAGAACTTCCGGCTCCGTCAGCCAGTGTTCGAACAGCTGCGAAGGCAGCTCGACGAAATCGCGCAGCACGTTGGTGCCCGACAGCCGCTCGTAGGTCACGCTGGACAGCAACCCGTGCAGGCCGTGGCCGAACTCGTGGAACAGCGTGCGCGCGTCGTCGAAGCTCAGCAGCGTCGGCTCGCCAGGCGCGCCCTTGGCGAAGTTGTTGTTGTTGACGACGATCGGCGTCACCGCGCTGCCGCCGGCGGTGTTGCGCGACTGCTGGCGGTAGTTGCTCATCCAGGCGCCGCTGCGCTTGCTCGGCCGCGCGAAGTTGTCGTGCAGGAACACGCCGATCTGCGCACCGTCGCGGCCGCGCACCTCGTAGACCTTGACGTCGGGATGGTAGGCGCGGATCTCCGGCCGCGCCTCGAAGCTCAGGCCGAACAGCCGGTTCGCACAATCGAACACCGCCTCGACCATGCGATCGAGCGGGAAGTAGGCCTTGACCACCGATTCGTCGAGGTCATAGCGCAGCGCGCGCACCTTCTCGGCGTAGTAGCGCCAGTCCCAGGCATCGACCTGCAGCGACTCGCCGCGCGACAGCACCAGCGCCTGCAGCGCGTCGCGCTCCTCCTCGACGCGGGCCTGGGCGCGCGTCCACACCTGCTGGAGCAGCTGACCGACGGCCGCCTGCGTGCCGGCCATGGTGTCGGCCAGCGCATAGTCGGCATAACTCGCGTAGCCGTGCGCGCGCGCCTGCTCGTTGCGCAGCGCCAGGATCTCGCGAGCGACCGGGCGGTTGTCGGTGGCGCCATCGTGTTCGCCGCGGCTGGTCCAGGCGCGCCAGGCCTGTTCTCGCAGGTCACGCCGGTCCGAGAAGGTCAGGAAGGGCACGATCAGCGAGCGCGACAGGGTGATCACGTGCGCGTCGGGCACGCCACGATCGATCGCTGCCTGGCGCGCCGCGGCACGCACGAAGTCGGGCAGGCCGGCGAGCTCGGACTCCTCGCGCAGCACCAGCCGGTACGCCGATTCGTCGGCCAGCACGTTCTGGCCGAAACGCGTCGTCAGTTCGGCCAGGCGCTCCATCACCTGCCCGTAACGCTGCTGCGCCGCTCCGGCGATGCGCGCGCCGGAGCGCACGAAGTCGAAGTGGAAGCGGTCGAGCAGGCGGCGCTGCTCGGACGTCAGGCCGAGTTCGTCTCGGCGCGCGTGCAGCGCGTCGATGCGCGCGAACAGGCCGCGGTGCATGTAGATCGCATTGCTGTGCGCGGCCAGCTTGGGGGCCAGTTCGCGCTCGACCTGCTGCAGCGCCGGCGAGGTCTCGCTCGCCGCGAGGTTGTGGAACACGCCTTCGACGCGGTAGTAGGCGCGCCCGCTGCGGTCCAGCGCGGCAATGGTGTTCTCGAAGCTGGGGGCATCCGCCTGCGCGGCAATCGCTTCGATCTCGGCCAGGTGGGCCGCACGCGCCGCCTCGAAGGCCGGCGGGAAGTGTTCGGCGCGGATGCGGTCGAAAGGGGGCAGGCCGTAGGGGGTATCCCAGGGCTGCAGCAGCGGGTTGCTGTCGGCGCTCGTCATGGCGGCTTCTCGGCGGTGTGAGAAGCCGGGATTCTAGGAGCCTCAGCGTTCCTTGGGCGGCGATGGGGGCTCGAAGCGCCGTGAAGAAAAGCGCTGTGCGGCGGCCTGGTAGAAGGCGATGCCCTCGTCCAGTGCCTCCTGCGCGTGCCCGGCGCTGGGTGTGCTGCCATCCACGCCGGTGACGCGGGTCGCCTGCTTGGGCCGCAGTTCGACCTGCAGGCCCTCGCCAACGAAGCCCACCGTCTGATAGTTGGCCATGAACAGCGACGGCGCCGGCCCGCCGTCACGCAGCACGTCGCGACCGAAGAACTCCGACACGTAGGGCACATTCAGCCAGCCGAGCAGCGTCGGCGCCACGTCGATCTGCGAGGCCAGCGCGTCGACGCGCCGCGGCGCGATCTTGCCGGGCGCGTACATCACCATCGGGATGTGATATCGCTCCATCGGCAGGTCGCTGCGGCCGCGGGCGATCGAGGTGTGATCGGCCACGAAGACGAACAGCGTGTTGTCGAACCACGGCCGCTGGCGCGCCTTGTCCACGAACTGGCCGATGGCGAAGTCGGTGTACTTGACGGCGCCGTCGCGGCCCGTGCCCGAAGGGATGTCGATGCGCTCCGCCGGGTAGGTGTAGGGCCGGTGGTTCGAGGTGGTCATCACGTGGGCGAACACCTTCTTGCCGGCGGCCACGCGGGTGTCGATCTCGCGCAGTGCCAGATCGAACAGGTCTTCGTCGGCCACGCCCCAGATGTTCTCGTGGTGGATGTCCTTCTTGTCGATCGCGGTGCGGTCGATGACGGTGTAGCCATTGCCGCCGAAGAAGCTGGCCATGTTGTCGAAGTAGCTGTAGCCGCCGTACAGGTACAGCGCCTCGTAGCCCTTCTCCTTGAACACGCCGCCGATCGTGAACAGGCCGCTGTTGTTGGGCCGCATGGGCACGGCGTGGCCGGGCGTGGGCGGCACCGACAGCGTGAGCGCCTCCAGCCCGCGCACTGTGCGTGTGCCGGTGGCGTACATCCTGTCGAAGAACAGGCCCTCGCGGCCGAGCCGCTCGAGGTTGGGCGTGAGCCCGCGCGCGCCGCCCAGGCTCTCGACGAACTCGGCCCCCAGGCTCTCTATGGACACCATGACGACGTTCATCTCGCGTTGCGGCCCGTCCGGGATCACCTCGCGGCGAATCGGCATCTCGGGGGTGGCCATCAGGCGGTAATGCGCCGGGTCGGCAAATCGGCGCTGCAGGATCGCATTCACCTGCGCCTGCGGCAGCGTGGCGTAGAAGCGCTGGTAGTCGATCTGGTTGTAGCGCACGGCGTGGAAGAACTCCCACACGCCGTTGCCGGCCACCTGCACCAGTTGCGGCTGGCCGAGGCGGTCTTTCCAGCCGGTGTTGACGCCGGCGGTCACGGCCACCGCCACGGCCACGTACAAGGCCGCGTGCCCGCTGCGCCGCCAGAGCCCGGGTGCCGGCTCCAGGGCCGCGCGGCGCGTGCGCCGGGCCAGGGCCAGCGTCAGCAGCAGGGTGGCCACGCCGATGCCGGCGAACAGCGGCGTCAACCGGTAGGACTCGCGGATGTTGCCGATCACCTCGCGCGTGTAGAGCAGGTAGTCGACGGCGATGAAGTTGAAGCGCGAGGCGAACTCGTTCCAGAACACGAACTCCGCGACGCTGACGAACACCAGGCCGCCGATCAGTGCCGCCGTCAATACCAGCGCCACGATGCCCAGCGCCGATCGGGCGCGGGCGGCCGGCCACCACCAACCCAGCAGCACCAGCGGCAGACACCACCACAACGCCACCGCCACGTCATAACCCAGGCCGAGCAGCACGGCCGGGCCCAGGCGCAAGGGCTCGAACAGCGAGGTATCGGCATTGAAGGCCGCCAGCCCGAGCCGGGTCAGCGCACTGACGACCACGAAAGCCACGAACAGCGGCCCGGCCAGTGCCAGGCGGCTGGTGACGGGCGCTGCGCGTTGAACTTGAACGGGAGTTTCGGTCATCGGTTTGAATGGCGGCGAACCCTCTGGGGGAATCGTCGGTGCACTCTAGCCATGCCCGCTTAAGCAGAGCTTGTCATCGCTCACGAACGCAGCCGTGTTGACGACTGTCACTTGCCGTTGCGAATGGCGGCTTCGTCCAGCTCGTCGAAGCGGCGGTTGTCGCATCTCTGGGTAAACCCTGCCCGATCCTCGCCGAGCGCGGTCAGCCGGGCGTTGAATTCGCTCGTGCGGGCCTCGAAGGCATCGATCGCCTTGTCGCGCGCCAGGGCATTGGCGCGGTACTGCTCGATCGCCTCGACGCTGGTGCGGTCCAGCGCCGCGAACTGGGCCTTGAGCTCCTCGCCCTGGCGCACCAGCTCGGCCTTCTCCTTCTGAAGCTGCTCGCGGTCGGCGGCGGCGGTGTCGCTGCCGCTCTTGATTCGCCCCTGCAGCGCGAAGCATTCGCGCAGTTCGGCGCGCGTGAGCAAGGGCCCGACGGCCTTGCCCGAACCGAACATGCCCAGGCGCAGCTTGTCACCCGGCGCGGCGGCCGCCTGTGGGAGGGCAGCAGCGCAGAGGATCAGGCTCAGGCCGAGGGCGACGACAAGTCTCATGGCAGTTCAGGTCAGTGCGAACGGGCGCCATCATGCCACCGGCTCGCGCAGCGTCACGAACTCCTCCGCCGCGCTGGGGTGGATGCCGATGGTGGCGTCGAACTGCGCCTTGGTTGCGCCGGCTTTCAACGCCACCGCGAAACCCTGCACCACCTCGCCGGCTTCGTCGCCCACCATGTGCAGGCCGACCACGCGATCGGTGGCAGCGTCGACCAGCAGCTTCATCAGCACCCGCTCCGGGCTGCCCGACAGCGTGTGCTTGAGCGGCTTGAAATCGGTGCGGAAAACCTTCACCACGCCATGCCGCTCGCGGGCCTGCGCCTCGGTCAAGCCGACGCTCGCCACGTTCGGGTGGGTGAAGACGGCGGTCGGCACGAGCTCGTAGTCGATGCGGCGAGCTCCGCTGCCGAACAGCCGGTCGACCAGCACCATCGCCTCGGCCAGCGCCACCGGCGTGAGCTGGATGCGGTCGATCACGTCGCCGATCGCATGCACGCCGGGCACGGAGCTCTCGAAAGCCTCGTCGACGACGATCGCGCCTCGTTCGTCCAGGCGCACGCCCAGCGCCTGCAGGCCGAGCCCCGCCGTGTTCGGGTGGCGCCCGGTGGCCTGCAGCACGGTATCGGCGGCCAGCGTGCTGCCGTCGCTCAGCGTGAGCAGCAGGGCCCCGCCGTCGCGCACCAGCGACGCCGGCCGCACGCCGGCACGCAGCTCGACGCCGTGCTGCGCCATCTGGCGGGCGAGGAATCCACGCACGTCTTCGTCGAAGCCGCGCAGGATCTGCTCGCCGCGCACGATCTGCGTCACCCTCGCCCCCAGGCCGCGGAAGATGGAAGCGAACTCGCAGGCGATGTAGCCACCGCCGACCACGACCAGATGGCGGGGGAACTCGGGCAGGTCGAACATCGCGTCGGATGTGACGGCCAGCTCGCCGCCGGGGTACTCCGGCAGCGCCGAGTGGCCTCCGGTGGCCACGAGGACGCGCTGCGCCGCATGCTCGACCCCGTCGACGAGCACCGTGCGCGGCGAGCCGAGCCGCGCGCGGCCGCGCAGGATCGTCACGCCGGCATCGCGCAGCAGCTTCTCGTAGACGCCGTTCAGGCGGGCGATCTCGCGCCCACGGTTGGCCTTGAGCAGCGACCAGTCGAAACGCGCCTGGCCGGGCGTCCAGCCGAAGCCGCGTGACTGCTCGAAAGCATCGGCGAAGTGCGCCGCGTGGCTGTACAGCTTCTTCGGGATGCAGCCCAGGTTGACGCAGGTGCCGCCGAGTGCGCTGCTTTCGGCCACCGCGACACGCGCGCCACGCTGTGCGGCCATGCGCGCGGCGCGCACGCCACCGCTGCCGGCGCCGATGACGAACAGATCGAAAGGGGTCGAGCTCATGCGTCGCTCCGCAGTCCGGCGCGACAATGCGCCGACCGCATCTTGCCGCACACCGCCATGCCCCCACCTGCCCTGCGCGTCGGCCTGATCGGCTATGGCTACGCCGGCCGGACCTTCCATGCACCGCTGATCGCCGGCGTGCCGGGGCTGGAACTGGCCGCCGTGTCCAGCCGCGACGCCGCGCGTGTGCACGCCGACTGGCCGGCGGTCGAGGTGCTCGCGGATGCGCACTCGCTCATCGCGCGCGCCGACCTCGACCTGGTGGTGATCGCCAGCCCCAACGACAGCCACCATCCGCTCGCCCACGCCGCGCTGATGGCGGGCCGAAACGTGGTCGTCGACAAGCCTTTCACGCTGACGCTGGCGCAGGCGCGCGAGCTGGCGGCGCTGGCGCAGGCGCGCGGGCGGCTGCTGTCGGTGTTCCACAACCGGCGCTGGGACGGCGACTTCCTGACGCTGCGCGCGCTGGTCGAGCAAGGCGAACTCGGGCGCATCGTGCACCTCGAGTCGGCGTTCGACCGCTACCGCCCGGTGGTTCGCGATCGCTGGCGCGAGTCGGCGGAGCCGGGCGCGGGGCTGTGGTTCGACCTCGGGCCGCACCTGCTCGACCAGGCGTTGCAGTTGTTCGGCACGCCGCAGGCGATCGCGCTCGACCAGGCGGTGCTGCGCGACAGCGGCCGCTGCGACGACTGGTTCCAGGCGCGGCTGTGTTACCCCGGGCGGCGCGTGGTGCTGCGCGCCAGCATGCTGGCCGCCGCCGCCTCGCCACGCTTCGTGGTGCATGGCACGCGGGGCAGTTGGGTCAAGCAGGGCCTGGATCCGCAGGAAGAGGCCCTGAAGGCCGGCGCCCGCCCGACCTGGCCCGCCGCCCCCGGCTGGGGCGCGGACCGGCAGCCCAGCCTGCTGACGCGGGCCGGTGCCGACGCGCTGCGCACCGAGCCGCTGCCTTTGTGCTGCGGCGGCCACGGCGCCTTCTATGCCGCGCTGCGGGACGCGTTGCAGGGTCTGGGCGACAACCCGGTGCCCGCGTCACAGGCCTGCGCAGTGATGGCCTGGCTCGAACTCGGCCAGCGCAGTGCCCGCGAGGGCCGCGAGTGCGGTGCCGAAGCGCCGGAAGGTTTGGACACATCCGGTATTGCCCCGGGCTGAACCAGGGCGCAGACTGCGGCACCCCTCCAACGACAGGAGTCGCGATGAAGATCGTCAAGGCACTGCTCGTGCTCATCCTGGTGCTCGCTGCTGTGCTCGTGCTCGGCGGTTTCCTGCTGTCGCCGAAGTTCTCGGTGGCGCGCAGCGTCTCGATCGCCGCGCCTCCGGACAAGGTCTATGCGCTGGTGGTCGACCCGCGCCGCTGGAAGGAATGGACGGTGTGGAACCAGCGCGACCCGCAGATGCAGATGACCTATGGCGGCCCGCCCAGCGGTGCGGGCGCGTCCTGGTCGTGGCAGAGCAAGACCGAGGGTGACGGCCGCATGACCTTCACCGCGGCCGCGGCCCCCACGCGCGTCGACTACGAACTCTTCTTCCCCGACTTCGGCACCACCTCCACCGGCGACGTCAGCCTGACGCCCGAGGGTGCCGGAACGCGCGTGACCTGGCGCATCAATGGTGACATGGGCAGCAACCCGCTGATGCGCTGGTTCGCGCTGGGCGCCGACGCCATGATCGGCAAGGACTTCGCCGACGGCCTGGCGGGCCTGAAGACGCTGGCCGAGAAGCCCTGAGCACGGCCGGCCCGCCGCGCGGGTTCGGCCGGCCGGTGCGCAGGGCTCTGGTCTAATCGCGGCTTTGCGCCGCACCGCCCATGGCACTCAAGGCCACCATCTTCAAAGCCCGCGTGCAGCTCGCCGACATGGACCGCGGCATCTACGCCGACCATGCACTGACGCTGGCCCGCCACCCTTCCGAAACCGACGAGCGCATGCTGGTGCGCGTGCTCGCCTTCGCGCTGAACGTGCCCGCCGACGACCACGAGGGCACGCTCGAGATGGGCAAGGGCCTGTCGGACGTCGACGAGCCCGAGCTCTGGCACCGCGACCTGACCGGCCGCATCCGCCACTGGCTCGAGATGGGCCAGCCCGACGACAAGCGCCTGCTGCGCGCCGCCGGCCGCGCCGACAAGGTCAGCGTCTACGCCTATGCGGCCAGCACGCCGATCTGGTGGAACGGCATCGCCAACAAGATCTCGCGCGCCTCCAACATCGAGGTCTGGCAGATCGACGCGGCGCAGAGCCAGGCGCTGGCGGCGCTGGCCCAACGTACCATGCAGCTGCAGGTGACGGTGCAGGACGGCAGCGCGTGGGTCGGCGACGGCGCCACTTCGGTGGAGGTGACGCCGGTGCGATTGAACCCGCGCTGAACCTGCGCCGATCCTTGTCCCACGGAGGCTGCCATGAGCATCACGATCGAGCACGACGCCGCGCTGGGCCGCTTCAGCGCGCAGGTGCACGGCCACCTGTGCGTGTGCGACTACCGGCTGCGTGACGGCGTGATGTTCATGACGCACACCGAGGTCGCGCCCGAACTCGAGGGCCAGGGCATCGCCTCGGAGCTGGTGCGCGCCGCACTGGCCCATGCCCGCGAGCACGGCCTGAAGGTGCGGCCGCTGTGCTCCTACGTGCAGGCCTACATGCGCCGCCACCCCGAAGTGCAGAGCCTGCTGGGCTGATGATGACGAATCGACGAACCCTGGCCCGCTGGCTGCTCTGCGCGCTGGCGACCGCCCTGACCCCGATGGCCATGTCCCAAGACAAACCCGCCGCTGCCGAAGACGACCCGCACCTCTGGCTCGAGGAGGTGCAGGGCGACAAGGCCCTCGCCTGGGTGCGAGAACGCAATGCGCAAACGCAGAAGCTGCTTGCAGCCCGATCGGACTTCGCGCCGACGCGCGAGAAGCTGCTCGCGGTGCTGAACTCGCAGGACCGCATCCCGGCCGTATCGCGCCGCGGCGAGTGGTTCTACAACCTCTGGCAGGACGCCACGAACAAGCGCGGCCTGTGGCGCCGCACCACGCTGGACGAGTACCGCAAGGCCAGCCCGAAGTGGGAGACCGTGCTCGACCTCGACGCGCTGGCCGCCGCCGAGAAGGAGAACTGGGTCTGGGCGGGTGCCGAATGCCTCGGGCCCGACTACCGCCGCTGCCTGATCTCGCTGTCGCGCGGCGGCGCCGATGCGAAGGTGGTCCGCGAGTTCGACAGCGTGGCCAAGTCCTTCGTCGCCGGTGGTTTCGTGCTGCCCGAAGCGAAGTCGGACGTCGCCTGGGTGGACGCCGACACGCTCTACGTCGGCACCGATTTCGGCCCCGGCTCGATGACCGATTCGGGTTACCCGCGCATCCTCAAGCGCTGGAAGCGCGGCACCCCGCTGGCCGAGGCGAAGACGGTGTTCGAGGGCCGGCGCGAGAACATCTGGGTCGGCGTGTCGGTGGACACCACGCCCGGCTTCGAGCGCACGCTGATCGTGCGCGCGCTCGATTTCTTCCGCCAGGAGCATTACCTGCTGCAAGGCGACGCGCTGGTGAGGCTCGAGGTGCCCGACGATGCCCGAGTCTCGTTCATGCACAGCGCCGGCGTGGCCGGCGACACGCTGCTGCTCGAGCTGCGCAGCGACCTGAAGGCGGGCGAGCGCCTGCACCCCAAGGGCTCGCTGCTGGCCGCCGACATGGCCGCCTACCTGAAGGGCGAGCGGCGCTTCCAGGTGCTGTTCGAGCCCACCGAGACACGATCGCTGGCCGGCATCGCGCTGACGCGCAGCCATGTGCTGGTGAACATCCTCGACAACGTCACCGGCCGGCTGGAGGAATGGAAGCGCGACGCCGACGGCCGCTTCGCGCGCCGCGCGGTCGACGCGCCCTCGCCCGGCAACCTGGGCGTGACCGGGCTGCACGACCCGCTCAAGCGCGACGATCCGCTGGCCGAGCAGTACCTGCTGAGCTACACCGACTTCCTCACGCCCGACTCGCTGCTGCTGGGCAGGAGCGGCAGCGACAGGCGCGACACGCTGAAGTCGCTGCCGGCCTCGTTCGACTCGGTGGGCATGCGCGCCGAGCAGCACTTCGCGACCAGCCGCGACGGCACGCGCGTGCCCTACTTCGTGGTCTGGCCGCGCGGCGCGAAGGCCGACGGCAGCAACCCGACTCTGCTCTACGGCTACGGCGGCTTCCAGATCTCGCTGGAGCCCTGGTACTCGCGCGGTTTCGGCGCGGCCTGGTACCAGCGCGGCGGCGTTCTGGTGGTGGCCAACATCCGCGGCGGCGGCGAGTATGGCCCGCGCTGGCACCAGGCCGCGATGAAGGCCGACAAGCAGCGCAGCTACGACGACTTCATCGCCGTGGCCGAAGACCTGGTGCGCCGCAAGATCAGCAGCCCGCGCCACTTGGGCATCGAGGGCGGCAGCAACGGCGGGCTGCTGGTCGGCGCCGTGATGCTGCAGCGGCCCGAGCTGTTCAATGCCGTGGTCTGCCAGGTGCCGCTGCTGGACATGAAGCGCTTCCACAAGCTGCTCGCCGGCGCCAGCTGGGTGGCCGAGTACGGCAATCCCGAGCTCCCGGAAGAATGGGCCTGGATCTCGCGCTACAGCCCGTACCAGAACATCAGGCGCGACGGCAAGTACCCGACGGCGCTGTTCACCACCTCGACGCGCGACGACCGTGTGCACCCGGGCCACGCGCGCAAGATGGTGGCGCGGCTGCGCGAGTACGGCCACCCGGTGCTCTACTACGAGAACATCGAGGGCGGCCACGGCGGCGCCGCCGACAACGAGCAACGCGCCACGCTGCAGGCGCTGGAGTTCACCTACCTGTGGCAGCAACTGTCGCGCACCGACTGAACCCATGAACCACGACGCCCAGGCCGTTCTCGACTTCTGGTTCGGTGTGCCGGGCTCGCCCGAGCACGGCAGCGACCGCCCGGAGTGGTTCCGCAAGGACGCCGGCTTCGACGCCCGCATCCGCGAGCGTTTCGGCACGCTGATCACCGCGGTGCTCGGCGGCGCGCGCTTCGGTGCGGCCCCGCAGGAGACGCTGGCGGCGATCGTCGTGCTCGACCAGTTCACCCGCAACGTGCACCGCGACACGCCGCTGGCCTTTGCCGGCGACGCGCAGGCACTCGGGCTCGCCCAGGCGATGACGGCGCGCGGCGCCGACCACGGCCTGCCCGTGCTGCAGCGCAGCTTCGTCTACCTGCCATTCGAACATGCCGAGGATCCGGCGCTGCAGGACCGTTCGGTGCGCTGCTTCGAGGCACTCGCGGCGAGCGCGCCCGCGATGCGCGACCGGCTCGACTACGCGATCAGGCACCGCGACGTGATCCGCCGTTTCGGCCGCTTCCCGCACCGCAACGAGATCCTCGGCCGCGCAAGCACGCCCGAGGAGATCGCCTTCCTGGGCGAGCCCGGCTCGCGCTTCTAGGTTCGGGCCGAGATCAGGCCTTGGCCGCCTTGTCGGCCTCGCGGTCCTGGAGCAGCCGCCACATCACCTTGCCCGCGCCCGACTTGGGCAGGCTGTCGACGAACTCGACGAACCTGGGCACCTTGTAGGCGGCCATGTGCTCGCGCGACCAACCGATGATGTCGTCGGCGCTGGTCTTGCCCTTCGCATCGGCACGCAGCACCACGACGGCCTTGACGGTCTCGCCGCGGTACTCGTCGCGGGCGCTGATGATGCAGGCCTCCTGCACGGCCGGGTGCTTGTACAGCAGCATCTCCACCTCGGCCGGCCAGATCTTGAAGCCGCTGGCGTTGATCATCCGCTTGAGCCGGTCGGTGAGGAAGAAGTAGCCTTCTTCGTCGATGCGGCCGAGGTCACCGGTGCGGAAGAACATTCTCCCGCTGTCGTCGCCGGGCAGCGCCACGAACGCGGCTCTCGTCGCCTCGGGGTGGCGCCAGTAGCCCTTGAAGACCATCGGCCCGAAGGTGACGATCTCGCCGACCTCGCCCACCGGCATCTCCTGCAGCGTCAGCGGGTCCACCACGCGCGAGTCGACGCCGAAAATCGGGATGCCCAGGCACTGCAGCTTGGCGCGCTCGGGCGGGTTGGCATGGCTGGGCGCGGCGGTCTCGGTCAGTCCGTAGCCTTCGGCGAAGGTCAGGCCGAACTCGTCGAGCAGCCGCTGCGCCACTGCCTGCGGCATCGCCGCGCCACCGCCGCTGAGGTTGCGCAGGCTGGACAGGTCGAAGCTCTTGTAGTTCGGGCTGCCGAACAGGTCGATGATCATCGTCGGGATGCAGGTCCAGTGCGACACCGCATGGCCGGCGATCAGGCGCGCGGCGAGCTCTCGATCCCAGCGTGGCAGGATCACCGTGGTGGAACCCGCATACACCGCGCCGAGCACGCTGTAGATCATGCCGGTGATGTGGAACATCGGCACCACGCCCAGGCCGACGGACTCCGGCCCGCTGTGCCCCCACTGCCCGCCCACCGCGTTGTGCATCAGCGTGCGATGGGTGTGGATGCAGCCCTTGGGCAGCCCGGTGGTGCCCGATGTGTAGGGCAGCAGCGCCATGTCGTCGGACACCGCGGTGTGCGGGCCGGGCGCGAGCTGCAGCGCCAGCGCGTCGGTCCAGCGCGTCCAGGCCGGCCCGCCCTCGGGCAGCGGCGGATCGGCGCGCAGCCACTGCTCGGTGGCGGGGTTGGGAGCCTCCTGCGGCGCGATGGGGCCGTCGGGCAGCGCGTCCGCGTAGCGCGTCACCAGCACGTCGGCCAGGCGCTGCGCCTCGGGCAGCGCCGCGTCGGCCTGCGCCACGATGCCGGCGAGGTCGGCGCTGCAAACCACGACACGCGCACCCGGGTCGGCGATGTAGTGGCCGAACTCCTCGGCGCGATTCATCGGGTTGACCGGCACCACCACCGCATCGGCGCGCAGGATGCCGTACAGCGCGGCCACGTACTGCGGGCAGTTCTGCATGAACAGCGACACGCGGTCGCCCTTCTTCACGCCGCGCGAGCGCAGCCAGCCGGCGATGGCCTCGGCCTGGGCATGCAGTTCGCGGTAAGTCAGCGAACGGCCGAAGAACAGGTAGGCCGGCTTGTCGGGATAGCGCCGGGCCGACACCTCCAGGTTGAACCACAGCGAGGTTTCCGGCGCGACGACGGCGCGCGGCAGGCGGCGCGGCCAGATGCGATGGTGCGGGCGCGGCGGCAGCGCGGTGGAGGTTTCGGACGGCACGGGAGCTCCCTGTCAGACGGCCGCAGGCATCGGCCGGATCGGCTTCGGGTATACCGCAGCAGCCCGGCAGCGCCCAGACGCGAAAGCCCGGGGAGCGGTGTCGCCGGCGGGACAGGCAGCTCGGCCCGGCACTTGCATGGCCCGGCGGCATGGCCACCCGCTTCCGCCCCATCCCCGACGTTCCCGCCTTCCTGGACATCGAGGCGTCGGGCTTCGGCCGCGACAGCTACCCGATCGAGATCGGCTTCGTGCTGCCGGACGGCAGCACGTGGTGCACGCTGATCCAGCCGCTGCCCGGGTGGACGCACTGGGACGAGTCGGCGCAGGCGCTGCACGGCATCACGCGCGAGACAGCGCTGCGCCACGGCCGGCCGGTGGCCGAGGTGGCCCGCGAACTCAATGAACGGCTGCGCGGCCGCACCCTGCATTGCGACGGCTGGGCGCACGACTACGCGTGGCTGAACCTGCTGTTCGACGCCGCCGGCAGCACGCCGGCGTTCCGCCTCGAACACCTGCGCAGCGCGCTGGACGAGCAGGACGCGCAAGCCTGGCAGCCGACCCGAGAGCGCATCGGCGCACTGCAGCCCCGGGAGCGGCACCGCGCCAGCAGCGACGCCCGTCAATTGCAGCTGACCTGGCTGGCGCTGCGCGGCGCCTCCGGTCGCTAGGTCGTCAGGGGGCCGTGCGCCGTCAGCGCGGCGCGCAGGCCGCTGCAGTAGGCCACGTCGAGTTCCCATGCCTCGGCTGCCGTCTGCCGATGGGCCCGGGCCTCGGCCTCGCGGCCCAGCAGGCCGGCCAGTTCGGCCAGGGAATCGTGCACCACCGCGCGCGAGTAGTCGTCGAACTCGCCGCTCAGGTCGATTTCGGCGAGCCGTCCCGTGCGCTCGGCTGATTCGAGCTGCCCGCAATGGGCGAGGCACACCGCGTGGTCGGCGCGCGCGATGGTGGCCTCCCAGGTCATGCCTGCGCGCACCGCAGGCTCCACGGTGCGCGCGAAGATGTCCAGCGCCTGCTCGAACTGCCCGCTCAGGCGCATCATCTCGCCCAGCCGCAGGTTGGACTGCAGCCCGGTGTCGTCGATCGTCAGTGCCGAGGCGAGCTGCTGGGCGCTGCCCAGGCCGGCCAGCGCCTGTTTCAGTTGCTCGCCGTCGAGCCGGCCGGCCGCCCGGGCACGGCGCACCTGCTGGGCCTGCGCCAGCGTCATGTAGCGGTGCACCGCAGCCACGAGTTGCTCGTCGTGCTCGGCACGTGCCAGGCTGCTCGCGCGCCGGTAGTGGCGCACGGCATCGTCGATCAGGTCGGCCTCGTGGTACAGCGTGGCGGCCACGTAGAGGCCGCGCGCCGCCGCCAGCGGGCGCTGCGCCGTCCCCAGGGCCACCGCCTGGCGCAGGTGCGGCAGCACTTCGTCCGGATCGTGGTGCAAGGTGCCGCGCACGCAGCCCAGCCAGGCTTCGCATTCCGCTTCGAGGCCCGCATCGCCGAGCAGGATGGCAGCATCGCGGGCCTCCCGCACGGGTTCGAGCGCGCTGCCGATCTGCGCGCCGTAGTAGCGCGCCACACCGCGTGCGAGGGAGAGTTCGGCGGCGGCGCGGCGATCTGCACTGGCGGCCACGGCCGCCTCGGCGTCGCTCAGGGCTTCGGGCACGTCGTCGAGGCGCCAGTGGCGCGCCAGCAGGAGCACACGCTGCGCCAGCAGCCGCGCGCGCTCGGTCGCGGCCTGGGTGCTGGCAATGGCGTGCTGGTTGCGTTGCAGGAGGCGCTGCATGGTGTTCGCCGGTGACGCGGGCGCAGTATGCATGAGGCGACGGGCCGGTTCAGCGCCAACCGGTAACAGGTCTTGCCGACCGCATCAGCCGCGCGCCTGGCGAGCCCGGCGCACCCAGTGCGCCAGCACGCGCACCAGGCGCTCGGGGTCGATCGGCTTGGACAGAAAGTCGTTCATGCCCTGGCGCATGGCGTTCTCGCGCTCGGACACCAGCACGTCGGCGGTCAATGCGATCACCGGCAGCAGCATCGCGCCATGCGTGCGTCGGATCGCGATCGTGGCGTCGATGCCGCCGAGCACCGGCATCTGCAGGTCCATGAGTACCGCGTCGAAGGGTTCGCCCGCCGCCGTGGCCGCGGCAACCGCCTCCACCGCCAGAGCACCATTTCCTGTGGTGACCACCTGTGCGCCCCAATGGGCCAGCGTGGCCTCGGCCACCAGCGTGTTGACCGGGTGATCCTCGACCAGCAGAATGCGCGCACCCGCGAGGGCATCGACCGGCGCGAAGCGCGTGGCCTGCGCCACCGGCGGCGCGCTCGAGGCGCGCAGCGGCAGGTCGGCCCAGAAGCGGCTGCCCTCGCCCGGTGTGCTGAGCATGCCCACGCCGCCGCCCATCAGCACGGCGAGCTGCCTGCAGATGCTCAGGCCGAGGCCGGTGCCGCCGTAGCGGCGCGTGGTCGAGGCATCGGCCTGCGAGAACGGGTGGAACAGGCGCGTCTGCAGCGCCGGCGCGATGCCCGGGCCGTTGTCGCTCACCTCGATGCGCGTGCCACCGTCCGCGCGGCGAAGGGCCCGCACCTCGATGGCGCCACGCTCGGTGAACTTGAGCGCATTGCTCAGGTAGTTGGCGACGATCTGGCGCAGCCGCATCGGGTCGCCGTTCACCCAGCGCGGAACGCCCGCGCCCAATTCGAAGCGAAAGCCCAGCCCCTTGGCTGCGGCAAGCTCCGTGTAGGCGTCGCGCACGCTGCCCAGCAGTTGGTGGAGGTCGAAGTCGACCTGCTCGAGCGTCAACCGCCCGGCCTCGATCTTCGACAGGTCGAGGATGTCGGAGATCAACCCGGCCAGCGCCTGGGCGCTGTCGTCGATGTGCTCGAGGTACTCACGCAGCTTGCCGGGCGCCAGCGCCGGGTCCTGGGCCAGGCGCACCAGGCCGAGCAAGCCGTTGAGCGGCGTGCGGATCTCGTGGCTGGTGTTGGCGAGAAACTCGCTCTTCGCCCGGCTGGCCGACTCGGCCTGGTCGCGCGCCTCGGCCAGCGCGTCGGCGCTGCGGCGGCTCTCTGTGATGTCGTCGATGATCCAGATCGTGCCGACGCTGCCCGGGCGGCGCGGGTCGATCGCCCGCGCCCGCACGCTGGCCCAGAACACCCGGCCATCGCGACGGGTCATCTCGAACTCGCCCTCGAAGGCCGCGCCGGACTGCAGCAACGGCCCGGCCAGGCCGCCGATCTCGGCATAGGCGGCGTCGCTGGGCCAGACAGCGCGGCCGGACTGCCCGATCAGCGTGCCGGCCGGCCAGCCGAAGATCTCCTCGAAGCGCGGATTGACGTGCTGGAACTGCCGGTCGCGCGTGAAGGCAATGCCCACCGAGGCGTTCTCCAGGATCGCCTCGTACTGCAGGTCGCGGTGCTGCGTGCCGGACACATCGCGCACCGTGCCGAGGATGCAGCGGCGGCCCTCGTGCTCGAACAGCGAGGCGTTGATCGACACCGGCACGGGCCCGCGGCCGCGGACGTTCAGCGTCGCCGCGTAGTCCTTGAGGCGGCCTCGCGTCTCCAGCAGGGTCAGGTAGGCGTGACGTTCGGTCTCGTCGGTCCAAATGCCCGACTCGGGCACGGTCAGGCCGTCCAGTTCGCCGGGTGCGCAGCCGATCAGGCGCTCGAACTGCGGGTTGAGCATCAGCATGCGGCCGGAGCCGAACTCGGCCACGACGGTCGGATCCGGGCTCGCCTCGAACAGGCGATGGAACATCGCGTCGAGCGGCAGGTCGGTGGTGGGTACGGCGAGCATGGGCGACGGGCGGTTGCCGATTACAACGCGCCGCCATCGGCACGGATGCAGCCATGCCGCGCGCCGCCGCGCAAAGCGTGAGCTAATGCCTGCCGCTCACAGACCCTCACAACGGTGCGCTAGCATCCGCGCTCCTTCGCCCTCGCTCGCCCTGCCATGACCGACAGCCTGAACGCCACCGTGCGCACCCGCGCGAATGTCTACTTCGACGGAAAGTGCGTCTCGCACAGCCTCGAGCTGGCTGACGGCAGCAAGAAGAGCGTCGGCGTGATCCTGCCCTCGTCGCTGCGCTTCAACACCGGCGCACCGGAGCGCATGGAGCTGATCGAAGGCGAGTGTCGCGTCAAGCTGCCCGGCAGCGCCGACTGGGTGGTGTTCCGCGGCGGCCAGTCCTTCGACGTGCCGGGCCAGTCGGCTTTCGACATCGAGGTAACGCAAACGCTGCACTACGTCTGCCACTTTCTCTGAAGCGACCCTGACCCAACGCGGCGAGCCCTTGCGGCTGCGCTCCAGGCTCACCGATCGGAATGGCCCGCTGCGGCCGCTCGCGGCCCTTTGCTGACTTTCGACGTCTGCTGTGCGGGTCTTGGGTGGCGCGGCAAAGGCACGCCCGGGCAGGCTACGGCGCTTCGCCTCGGCGGTCGGTGCTGCGCACCGACTCCCCTGCGATGC
>Ga0209097_10000305_pt1 | contig 51872 bp, 40 predicted proteins | sample AD_UKC052_MetaG_FD_184419 | JGI IMG/M metagenome (GOLD analysis project Ga0209097, IMG submission 184419) | Active sludge microbial communities of municipal wastewater-treating anaerobic digesters from USA - AD_UKC052_MetaG (SPAdes) (version 2) | ecosystem: Engineered > Bioreactor > Anaerobic >... | reverse complement strand
TACTCCTTTAGGAATAATTGTATTTTTAAATCCGCATATTAATGTTCCTGTTGTTTTATCAATTAATGCCGTGTTATTTGGTGCTGAATACCTAATATTTCCTGACTCAACAGTAATATTAGTTATAGAGTCACATCTATAAAATGCACCTTCTCCAATATAAATAACACCTTTTGGAATCACTACATCTTTTAAAGATCCACATTGATTAAATGCATATGAAGCAATTATTTTTGTATTAGAATGTATATCTATCGTATCAAATTGAGTAGTATTAATTAACTCATCTGTAGCATTTAATAAATAAAAATGTGGATTGTCAATACTACCTATATAATAAGCATTATCATATTTTGTTTTTGTTAGGGTATCTGTATTAGGAAAAGTATCATTGCCAATATATTCAATACTATTAGATAAATGAACAGTACGTAAATTATAGCATTGTGTAAATACATTAGAACCAAGATATTTTATAGCACTTTCTTCAGCAAATGAAAATGATGTAATTGATGAATTTGAAAAGGCTCTATTTTCTATTCTTTTAACAGTTTTCGGAATTACAATTGGACCTATTTTAGTACAGTGAGAAAACGCATTTTCACCTATTATTTGTACACCTTTACCAAAATCAATTGTATTTAGAGTTGATGAATATAGAAAAGCTTGATCTCCGATTATCTTACAATTATCATGTATTTCAATTGTATCTGAATATGTTGATACCATTCCAACAAAAACTAAATAAGGGTTAGTTACACTTCCAACATATTTTCCGTTTTTATACTCAGTGAACATATGATATCCCGTATTCGAAAGTGCACTATATCCAAATTTTTCAAGACCATCTGGTAAAGCAATTGATTCTAACGAAGAACATTGACTAAAAGCATAAGAATCTATAGTAGTTAAGCCTTCCGGTATCCTGATAAAGTCTAAGTTTTTACATGAACTAAAGGCATTATCACCAATTTTCTTTAAACCGCTACCCAATTTAACGGTTGTTAGATTTGAACATGCTGAAAAGGCATATCCTTTAATTTCTACCACACTATCTGGAACTACTAAAGTCTTTATTTTTTTGTTACTAAAAAAAGCACCATATTCAATTGAAACAATAGGTTTGTTATTATAGACTGCAGGAATTACAACATGATTGTCTGATCCATAGTATTTATATATCGCACAACCTTCTCCTAAATCAATAAATGCATAATCTTGTGCTATTTCCTCACCAGTTCTAAATACCGCAGTATATTCAATATTATCATAAACGGTATTTGGCACAGGAGACCATTCTTTAAAATAGTAATCACCTGGTCTTGTTGGAAGTTCTCCATCATATGATGGCATTACTCCAAATGGAACATTCATGTCTTTTTCTAATATTGTACCGTCATAATTTTTCCATATTACCGTATATTTATTAGGGTCTTGAGTTAAATCTTTAAATGTAACTGTTATTGTATGATTATCATAAACTATTAAGTCATAAGTTGTTTCATCATATAATTCAACAACTTCACCATCCACCATAAACTCATCAACTTCTTTACCATCTGGAACATCAATAATAATGCTTACTATCGTATATTCTTCAATATTGAGTAAAGGATCGTATGAACTTAAATGTGGTCCTAATATAACATTAAACTTACCTTCCTCTGCCTCTTGAATATTTTTAAATGTGACTGAAATTGTTAATCCTTTTTCAATCTTGATTGTAAACTTATTATCAATAACAATTGATGTTTTATCAATTCCATTAATGATAAGTTGATCTAATTCTTTTCCCAATTCTGGAGTAATTAAAAACTCAACATCGCTGTTTATTGCTAATTTTTCAGAGTCTAATCCTTGATCAACAAGTGATATTCCCTCTGGCAAATCTAAATTAATTGTTGTTTCCGAATCTTTACCCTTACATCCAGTTAAAAAAAGTAGCATTACTAAAAAAGTAGTAAAAAAAGCTATTATTCTTTTCATAAATTTCCCTCCATAAAATTTGTGTCAATTTTGTTTACTAAATTACAGTAAAAATGAACATACTTTTATTTATACTTTTTACTATAATTAAATTTGAAATATAAAAATATTAACGGAGTAATGAAAAATTTTTATCTTACCTAATATAATTCCCTCCTTAACTGCAAATTAATTTAGTATTTTATTATTGTCTTTATTATATACTAAAAATATGGATAAAATCAATGTTATATTTGAAGCTATTTAGTTTATTAATGTAATTTATCGCTTAAATATGGCTGAATAATAGTTTTTTTGAAATATTTCAATAATTTTATCTACTAATTCAATAATATCAATATTATGTTCAATAAAGATACATATTTTATCTTCTATATTAAACTATGACAAAAAATTATGGTCCTAAACAACCAAGCGGCACAACATATATGCCATCTTCTGGTCTTTGATATGCCATCTCAGTATTAGTTAATATCATTAGAAATGAAGGTTTGACTTCGGAAATATCCGCTAGTTTTAATAAATTACGACTTGCTTTATGTAGTTCATTACTGCCCAGTTTAACTTCAATACCTCCCCATGAACCATCTCTTAATTCAACAATTAAGTCAACTTCTAATCCGGTTGAATCATTATAATGATAAACCTTACCTCAAATTTCTTCTGAATAAACTCTTACATCACGAGTAACAATTGATTCAAATAAAAATCCGAAGGTTTCGAAATCATTTAATAATTTCTTAGGAGAAATATCAAGAGCTGCAACCGCAATACTAGGATCTACAAATTGTCTTTTATTTCTTTTTCTAAGTCTTGAAGAACTTCTAATATTTGGAAACCACGGCGAAACATCTTCTACAATAAATAATCTTTCTAGTGCATTCATATAAGTGTCAAAAGTTTTAACACTTACTATTTCTCCAAATGATTGATCTTTGAAGGTTGTTGAATTTGTTGCTAATGTAGAGATGTTTCTTGCGTAACTTCTAACAATTTTTTCTAATTTTTCTTTATCTTTTGATATTCCATCAACTTCATCGGAATCTTTTTCGATAATACTTTTTAAAAGGTGTATAGGAAGTTCAAATTGGAAGTCTTCTTCTAAATCAAAGCTTCCAGGCCATCCTCCTCTACAAATTAACTTTGCAATGTCATCAATACTAATAGTAGACATTGAAAGAGACGAAATGTTATTTGGATTATTAAACAAATCGCTTAATGAGACATTTCCATTTTGCTCCCTCAATAACTACGCCACCGCTAAAACCCATTATCTTTTCAATTCTTGATTCAATTAATATTTTTCTATAGTTAATATTCATCCTCAAGTAAATTATACAACTCAATTCCATAAATTGTAGGCGTTTTATTCCGTGTTTTGCAGTTTTTAATTATCTGCGTTATAATATGTTCACTTGTCTTTCCCCAAATAACTACATTTCACTTTCAACTTTTCAAATTATTTAAATCTTGAAAGTCAAACCAACATTAACTTTTATACTAATTACCACCTTTTGGTTATTTCAGCTAAATTTTCATTTAATAGAAAATCTTTTAAATTAATATAAAAAATTCCATCCTTATCATAAAAAGAACCAGTATAATTTTTAATAACCACTATTTTAATAAAGTTATCTTTTATTTTGTTTAATGGTCTTATTTCTCTTTCTATTGTTTTTACATCATCTAAAGTTAGAGCAGCTTGTATATAGTATCGCTCATTTGCACCCGTTACCATAAAGTCAACTTCCAACTGTCTTTGTGTGAGCCTGCCATCGACTCTATAATTATCACGCATTATTCCAACATCTACTTTATACCCTCTTTTTATTAAGTCTATATATATTATGTTTTCCATAATATGACCTTGATCTTTTTGAGGAAAATTAAGTCTTGCATTTCTTAGTCCTACATCAGTGTAATAATACTTATTATTGGTTTGATAATACCTTGCTCCGCTTATATCATATCTATTAGCTTTCGATAATACAAATGCATCATCAAAATATTCTAAATATCTATCGACTGTTGCACTAGATATTTTTATATTTTGTTCAGATAAAAATCTATTAGAAATTTTTGAAGGACTTATTAAAGAACCAACGCTAGATGATATAAAATCAAGAAGTGTTCCTAACACGTATTTATCATTTTGAATATTGTTTCTTTCTAAGACGTCTTTTATATATGTTTCCTCAAAAAGGTATTTAAGATATTCTCTTTTAGCTTCTTCATTATTAAATTTGGTATATATTTCCGGCATACCGCCATACATAAAATAATTATCTAATAAATCTTGAATGTCCCCGAAATGTTTATATAATTCATTAAAAGATAATGGAAGTAATCTTATTTGATGGGTTCTACCTCTAAATTGGGTCAATATATCTTTAGATAACATTTTAGAGTTCGAGCCAGTAATATATATATCTAAATTATCTAATTTTACAAACTCTAACATAAGGTCAACAAAAGTTATTATATCTTTAAATTCAACATATGGGTTTTGAATTGATTCGACATTTTGAATCTCATCAATAAAAAGGTAATATTTTTTATTATCATCTTTTAATCTCGATTTAATGCTTGCATATAAAACATTTATATTTCTTAGATGTATGTTCTCATACCCTTCCAAGCTATATTCTATTATTTGATCTTCACTTATACCCCGACTCATCAAGTATTCCTTATATAGTTTAAATAATAGATAAGATTTACCACATCTTCGTAAACCAGTTATCACTTTAACCTTTCCGTTATCCTTACTATTTATCAACTTGTTTATATAGAAATCTCTTTTTATCACTCTATCAACTCCTAAAATTTAATCGTATTGTTGACTGTTTTTCACGTATATTTTAACACTCATGTCAAAAATAGTCAACATTTTTAGTATTTTTAACGCGCAATATTATAAACACGTCATAATCAATTGATTTTAAGCGAATTTTTTTATTGTGCTTAGACATAATAAACCCCCTTCCTCCAGTTAGTCCGGATTTAGGGGGTCATTGTATATTAGGCGTTTTAATCAATTAATTATATTATTAATCAAATATTTAAATGGCAGGGCTATCTGGATTTGAACCAGAGAATGACGGAGTCAAAGTCCGTTGCCTTACCGCTTGGCTATAGCCCTACCTATCATAAAAAAATTAATGGTGGTGGGGAGTGGATTCGAACCACCGAACTCGGAGAGAGTGGATTTACAGTCCACCGCGTTTAGCCACTTCGCTACCCCACCAATTTAAGCAGCTTTTAAACTGCTTTATTATTCTACTATAAACGAATATAAAATGCAAGCCTTTTTTGCTTTTTTACGGATAAGGCATCTTCACCTATTCACGTGGCAAAACTTTAATTAATACCTGTAAATTATCTCGCATAATTGTTAAATAGTTTTTGCCGGCTTTCAATTCATTGGTTGTTATCGTTCCTAAATGATGTAATTCTTCTTGTTCAGCATTTAAATTCGATAAATATTGATCGAATAAAGCCGATTTTGTTTCGTTTTTAGAAGCAATTATATATTTAATTCCCAATTCTTTTGCTTGATTAATTTTGGCTATCAATGTTGCTGCATCTACCTCATTACTTTCGTTGTCACTACGCAATTTAATGCGATTAATTCCATAACGGAAAGTCCAATAAGCGTAAGCGTCATGATCTACCATAATTGTTTTACTCGTGATGGTTTCATCCGACAGTGTTTCAATAAACTCATTATGCAGTGTTTCCAGTTCCAAAATCAATGCGTTGGCATTACTGGTGAACTCTTCTGTATATTCGGGATAGATTAGAATTAATTCTTGAAGAATAGTGTTAGTTATTCCTATTACTGAGATTGGGTCAAGCCAAACATGAGTATCATAAATTTTTCCTTCATGATTATTTTCTCTATCGCCATGGGTATGAGTTCCATCCATTTCAACAAGCTGTAGTCCATCAGTTACTTTTACGGTTTTTAAGTTGTTAAACGTTGTTGTCAACGCATTCTCAATAAAGGGTTCTAATCCTAAGCCAATATAAAATAAAATGTCGCTATCAGCAATTGCTATAATTTGTTTTGGATATGGTTCATAGTCATGGACTTCTCCTCCACGAGGATACACAGACTTAACTATTTTTTTGTCTTTCACAATCTCCTTTGCAACAAATTCAATTGGATAAACAGTTGTATAGATATCTGCTTGATCACTCGCTTTACATCCTGTAATCATCATAATAATTCCTATTAAAATAAATATTAATAATGTTTTTTTCATATATTTCTCCTATTAAGTCGTCTATTTGATTAATTCTTTAAACGCTTCTTCAAAATCTAAAAATCTGATTGCCCTTGTTCCATAATTATTATCTAGCGGTTTAACTGTTGCCAATTCGCTTTCATTTAAGTACTTTAAAATTACTTCTGTATCGGGGTAAATTAAAACTACCTTAATCACTTTTTTCTCGTTTTGGTATTCACAAATCAAATAAGGAATTAATTCTTTCATATAACGCATATTAGGATAACTTCTTCCCACACGTTTTCCTCCCCATCTTAAACACCAAGTATTACGCGCATTGATAGTAACCGAGGAGTTGCTGGGAATCTTCGCTTTTTTTATATATATAACTACTTCCTTATTCTCGATAAGATAGTCATATTCTTCCTTAACCCCTAAAGAAAATTTCATATTATACTGCTTAGAGATTTCTCGTAAGTGGTCTTCTATTATTTTATTGTTGTTTTTATCTTTCATTACCGTAAAGACAACAAAAAAAGCAATTCCTAATATGATTATGCTACCTGTAATAAACCATTCCATTTAATCACCCGTTCATACTATGTAGTATTATACCATAATTTCGTCACAAGATAAAGTTTTTGTTTAGTTTTTTTACCCTTTGTGATACAATATTTTTGGAGGATTCCCATGATTACTTTTGAAAATGTAATGTTTTTTATCTTGATTATTCTTTTTCTATCTAACATTGTATTAATTAGTATCTTTTTGCATACTTTTATTAAATACATGAAAAATAGTAAGGAAGGGAAAAAAGAATATTATGAATTATTGAATCGAAAACTAGAGAAAGAAAGCATTGTCTTTTTAGGTGATTCTTTAACCGAATTTTATCGAACAGATGAATTTCTCCGCGAGTTTAATATTTACAATCGTGGTATCGCTGGTGATACTACTGATGGTGTTCTAGATCGACTGGAATCTAATGTCATCATGATGAAACCAAAAAAGATTTTCTTACAAATAGGAACAAACGATTTAAGCGAAAAGAAAAAACCTTCATATATTATAGAGAATATCAAGAAGATTGTTTTCATCCTAAAAGAAAAATTGCCTGAAACGAAATTGTATTTAATTTCTTTATACCCAATCAATAAAAAAGCAACCGCTGTCAGTAAAATCATCGTTGGTAGACGCAAACAACCAGACATCGAAAAGATAAACAGTGCTCTCGTTACATTTGCGGAAGAACAAAATATTACCTACATTGATATTTTCTCTCATCTTCTTGATGATGACAACCGATTAAAAAAAGAATTTACCGTTGAAGGGTTACATATATCCCTAGATGGTTATTCCTTTATTACTAATTTGCTATACAAGTATGTTGAAGAATAATTTATAGTATTATTGTAAATTATTCTTTTTATGCTATAATATATAAGAAATACGAGGTGAAAACTAATGGCAGATGAATTATACTTAAACGATCAAGAATTAGTCCGCCGTCAAAAAATGGAAGCTCTTCGCGAAATGGGAATTGACCCTTTTGGAAGTGCTTTTAAACGGACAACTAACTCTTTAGAATTGAAAACAAAGTATGAAAATGCTACAAAAGAAGAATTAATAGATTTGAATGTCTTTGCCACTGTTGCAGGGAGAATTATGACTAAACGCTTTAAGGGTAAGGTCGGCTTTATGCATATCCAAGACAAATTTGGTCAATTACAAATTTATGTTCGTAGCGACCATTTAAGTGAAAAAGAATACGAGATTTTTAAAAAAGGCGATATTGGAGATTTTGTTGGTATCGAAGGAGAAATTATCAGAACCGATACAGGAGAAATCACCATCAAAGCTAGTAAATACACTCATCTTTCTAAAGCTTTACGCCCACTACCAGAGAAGTTCCATGGTTTACAGGATCGTGAAGAAGCAAGACGACACCGTTATGTGGATTTAATCATGAACGAAGATTCTAAGAGAATTGCTTTTTTACGTCCAAAAATTATTCGAGCTTTTCAAAACTTTTTTGATAGTCGAGGATTTGTTGAGGTAGAAACTCCAATTTTACAACCAATTCTCGGAGGTGCTAATGCTCGTCCCTTTGTAACTCATCATAATGCCTTGGATATGGATTTTTATTTGCGTATTGCAACCGAATTGCCACTAAAAAGACTAATCGTTGGGGGAATGGAGGCTGTTTATGAAATCGGTCGTCTTTTCCGTAATGAGGGAATGGACTCAACACATAATCCAGAATTCACAACAGTCGAAGCCTATTTAGCCTACTCTGATATGGAAGGAATGATGGATTTAGTCGAAGACTGTTTCCAAACAATAAGCAAAGATATTTTAGGAAAGTCTGATATCGAATACCAAGGAAATCTAATTCATATTGGCGAACCTTTTAAAAGAATTCATATGGTAGACGCAATTAAAGAGATAACTGGTCTAGATTTCTTCGAAATAACCAATCTTGATGAAGCATTGATGCTTGCTAAAAAGCATGAAATTATTGTAGCTAAACATCAACAATCAATCGGTCATATTATCAATCTTTTCTTTGAAAAATATGTTGAAGAAACATTAATTCAGCCAACATTTGTCTATGGTCATCCGCTTGAGATTAGTCCACTGGCAAAAAAGAGCAAAGACCCTAGATTTACCGAAAGATTTGAGTTGTTTATCAATAAAAAAGAATTCGCTAATGCTTTCAGCGAGTTGAACGATCCAATTGATCAACGTGAACGCTTTGTCAATCAATTGAAAGAAAAAGATTTGGGTAACGATGAAGCAACAGAAATGGATAACGATTATATTGAAGCATTAGAATACGGTATGCCTCCTACTGGTGGTCTTGGAATTGGGATTGATAGAACTGTAATGTTACTAGGACAAATCGATTCTATTAGAGATGTTATCTTATTCCCACATATGCGTAAAAAATAAAAAAACGTTGACTATGTCAACGTGTAGCCTCTTAATGAGGCTTTTTTTATAATTCTAATTCCTCAACAATCATCGCGAATATTTCCTGAGTTGTATATATTGGTTCAGAAGAATTCACAAGTTCTCCAACCATCAAATCAAATCGATTGATATCATCATCATTAAATTTTTCTTGTTTTACTAGAATATTTTCAATTTCCTGCTCCAATTCTGTTAATCCTTCTTTTGTTTCGTTATTCAACAGTTCTTTTTCATTTAATGCTTCTTTTAAATCATCTAAATATAAATTATAATTAATCAATTGTGCATAGCGTTCAAACTTGATAAAGTTTCCTTTGAAATAATCTTTATAATAGATTTTTATCTGTTCTATTTGTTCATGAAAATAACTAAAACCCGTTTCAAAGATTATTTCTAATTCTTCATCAATTTTTTTATACATATCTACCATCATCTCGATGAATCCTAAAACTTTGAACACATCACTAAGCCGATCATAAACCAAGGAATTGTTTTCAATCAACAAAGCAAAAAAATCATGGTTATCTTGATAATAACTTTTATAATCTTCAATATTAATCATTGTTTTTTTCCTTAAAGCATTTTTTATACGATACTTTTCCCTTTTTGTTCGGTCTTAAATTCTTGTTAATCATATTTCTCAATGATTCAACATCGCCATTAACGATGTCATTCTTAACAACCACTAATCCTTGTTCTGCTGATAAATAGAAATAAAAAGCATCTTTTGTTTCATAAACACTATCCACGTTGTACCATCCAATCGCAACACTACCCGCTTTTTCCAATCTACGTAAAATCCTATCCTTTGTGATTTCAAGAATTTCGACTGTGTCTTTTCGTTCTTTTGCTTCTTGGCGAACAATGGAATATGTTCTAGTCATCATAATCATTGGCGTTAATAAGATAGAAAATATCGCTAACGACCAAACAATCATCAGATTTGTTGGATCCATTTCTGCTGTTAATGAATATCTAATCGCTAAATATAGAGTAAATGCTCCTATTAGCATAATGAAATATATTTTTGTTGATTTTCTAAACATATGAAACTTATAAAATGCAAGATGCATTTTTTTTGAATATTGGCTTTTCACAACTATTTTATTCATCGATACCCCTCTTAATACTTTATTTTTTACTCGTCTATTATAACATATTTTATTGCATAAGGGAAAACAATATTTATAAATAAGTTGATTTACATGGCATTTTATACTAGAATATATGTGGTTAAACGGAGAAAAATATGGGTATTTTAATAAAAGCTTTAGCACTAAATAAAAGAATAAGAGTTTTTCTTGCGGATACTGTTGATATTACAAATGAGGCAATCAAACGTCATGATTTATGGCCTAGCGCAGCTTCTGTTCTGGGAAAGACGATGACTATCGGAACAATGATGGGAGCGATGTTAAAGGGGGAAGAGTCTCTTACGATTAAAATCGATGGTAATGGTCCTGTCGGTAATGTCGTAGTTGAAGCTGATGCGAAAGGAAATGTTCGTGGTTATGTAAGTAGAGAACATGTTCATTTTGATAATAAACAAACCATTGATGATGTAACAACTCTTGGGTATAATGGTTATATTGAAGTTATTAAAGACTTAAAACTAAAGGATTTTTTCATATCTACAATTCCTATTCAAACAGGAGATTTAGCAAAAGACTTTACCTACTACTTTGCAACCAGCGAGCAAACTCCTTCTTTGATAAGTTTAGGGTCTTATTTTACAACTGATGGTTTTGCTCAAGTATTTGGAGGAATTTTAATTCAATTATTACCCGATGCATTAGAAGAAGATATCACCTATCTTGAAAATAAAGTTGAATTACTACGTTCTTATTCAAAATTATTAAAGAAATATCCCCACCAAGAAGAAATATTAAATTTGCTTTTTAATGATGATTATCACATCATAGAAACAAAAGAAATACAATTCAAATGCCCTTGTTCAAAAGAAAAATTTGCTGGAGGAATTGCTTCTCTAGGAAAGGAAGAAATAAGCGAAATGATTGCAAAAGATCATAAAGCGGAAGTTATTTGTCACTATTGTAAAGAAGTGTACCATTATAACGAAGAAGAATTAAACGAAATACTAATCTATGCGAAAGGTAAAAAGAAAGATGAAATCAATTAATCAAGAAAAATTATTGACATTCACAAAAGACATTTTAAGTATTCCAAGCCCATCAGGATATACAAAAGCTGCCGTTGAGTTTCTAAAAAAGGAAGCAAAAAAGCGCAACCTTGTCCATGAGGTTTTGAAAAATGGTAATTTAGTTATCACTATTACAGGAAAAAGCAAGAAAACAACAGGTTTAGTGGCTCATGTCGATACCTTAGGAGCTATGGTAAGAAGTATCACAAGCAAGGGAGAATTAAAATTTAGCGTCCTTGGAGGACCAATTCTTCCAACTTATGATGGAGAATATTGCTATATTATCACCCGCGGCGGAAAAAAATTTACTGGTACTTTCTTATCCGCCGCACCTTCTTCTCATGTTCATAAAGATTCTCGTACACTTCCCCGTGATGATGCTAATATGTTTGTTCGTCTTGATGAAAAGGTTAAAAGTAAACAAGATGTCCTTGATTTAGGAATTGGGAATGGTGATTTTATCGTCTTAGACCCTAAGACAGTTGTCACCCCTTCTGGTTTTATCAAATCCAGATTCTTGGATGATAAAATAAGTGTTGCCATACTATTTGGCTTTATTGATTATTTACTTGAAAATAATATTGAACCAAAAAACACATTGAAATTTATTTTTTCAACAAACGAAGAAGTTGGATTTGGTGCTAGTTATATTCCCGAAGTGGATGAATTAATCGCTGTTGACATGGGGTGTATCGGTGAAGATTTATCTTGTACAGAATATGATGTTTCCATTTGTGCTAAAGATGCTAGCGGTCCTTATAATCTCGACTTAACAAATGATTTAATTTCATGCGCAAAAAAAGCAAAATTATCTTATGTAGTTGATATCTATCCATTTTATAGCTCTGATGTTTCTGCTGCATTAAAAGCAGGAAATAATATTAGAGGAGCTTTAATTGGACCTGGTGTTCATGCTTCCCACGGAATGGAACGAACTCACATTGATGGTGTGGTCAACACCTTAAAACTATTAATTGCCTATAATGAAAAAAACTAGGATTAACACCCTAGTTTTTTAATTTCACGATAAACCCGATTAACTGGTAGTCCCATTACGTTATAGTAATCGCCTTCAATCTTCTTCACATATCTTCCAAAAAAGCCTTGAATTGCATAACCACCAGCCTTATCGTATGGTTCATTTGTATTTACATATTCTTCAATTTCCGCTTCACTCATATGATCGATTGTTACTTTTGTTTCTTCGATAAATACTTTAGTCTTATCTTTTAACCCCAAGTATACTGCGGTATAAACAAAATGTGCATCTCCTTGTAATTCTTGAATCATTTGGTGTGCTTCTTCTTTGGTTTTAGGTTTTTCCAAAATATGATTGCGATGAGTAACAATAGTATCGGCACAAATAACCAAGTCATTAGGGAAAACTTGTGATATCGCTTTTCCCTTTTTGAATGCTGTTTTAGTAACATAATCTTGAGGATTTTTAAAATCTTTAATATCTTCATTGACTTCTGAAAGATAAACTTCGAAAGAAATTCCCATTTGTTTTAGTAGTTCTTTTCTTCGTGGTGACTTTGACCCTAATATAATTTTCATATTATTCGTGATGTTCTATTCTTCCCAATTCTTTTTCAACATTGCCACTAATTAACTTTCTTGTTTCGTAATTAGGGAACTTTCCTGTAGCAAGTTCTAGTGCCCATACAATAGCACCTGTTGCTGGTGGAACGTTTAAAGTAATAATCTTACATTTTTTGTTTGTATATTGTTCGATTTTTTTGGTGAATTCTTCGATTAAAACAGGGCATGATCCTTTTACCCAAACACTTCCCGCCAATACAATCTCAACCTCTTCTGGGAAATTAAGATTGACTACACAACCACCGGCACTTCTGGCAAGATTGTCAGCCATACTTTTCAAGATTTGAAGTGCTACTTTATCTTTCTTATTAGCACATTCAAAAACAGCAATCGTCAATGTTGTTAGATTAACCTTGCGTTGAGTTAAGTTACTACTGATTGCCTCCATTAAATAATATTTGTCATTAACACCTAATTCTTTCATCACAATTTCTGTGAGTAAAGTTTGTTGACCAAAACGATAACAAGCATCATAAACAACTCTAATAGCTTGCCTAGCTATCCAAGAACCACCTGCTTCATCTCCAACAATAGCACCAATACCACCAACTTGCAGATTTTTACCATCTAAATCAATTCCTCCGCTTGATGTTCCTGTCCCATTAATAGAGCAAACACCATATCCATTAGTAGTCCCTGCTTTAATTCCTAAAAAAGAATCATTGACAACTTTAAATTGAGTGAATCCTAACATTTGTACTACTTCTTCAAGTTTTGCTTTTTGAAACGGGGTATCTACACCAGCCAAACCGAACACAGCTGTTTTGATTTGCTCGATAGTGATTTTATTCCTCTGAAATAAGTTTGTGAAAACCTCGTTCATTACTCTATATGAACCTGCAAAACTATCGTGCAAACCTTCATGACTACAGGTACCACCACGATAAAAATCGATAAAATTTCCAGCAATATCAAACAAAAAATAATCTGTTTTGGTATTACCACCATCTACTCCAATAATATATTCTTTCATGTTTTATTTCTCTTTCTTGAAGAATTGAGGTAAATGAGCTTTATGTGCTTCCTTTAATTCTTGAAAACAAGGGTATAATTTCTTATAATCAAAAACCAAAGGGTTAATCATTAATGCCCTAATTGCTTCATCCTCATCACCAGTTAAAGCTGCTGTAACAGCATGTTTTTCATAAGCTTTCATCATTAACATATATTCTTTTATATGTTCATTCTTAAAATGTGTTTTTATCGGTTTCGCTCCATCTTTACCAACAACAGCACATACTTCCACAGCATCATTGTCATTCATAAAAGGAATTGCTCCTTGATTCAATATATTCACAACCTGGATATCATTTTTATCGTTGTAGATCGAATCGACTAAATTGATAGCAACTTCAGAATAGCGAGACCCACCTCGTTTACTTAGCAATTCTGGTTTTACATGAAGTTCACTATTAGAATAGATATCTAGTAATTGTTCTTCTATTTCCATACATACTTCAGCACGACATTTTTCTACTTCTTTTGCTTTTGCTAACTTCTGGTCTTTAAAATAATAATACTCTAAATATGAAGAAGGAATAGCTCCAACTGTTTTAATTAATTCAGCAGTAAAACCACTTGCAGGGATATTTTTCATCGCTTCACTATTGATTCCTTCTTTAATTGCCTTTTGTAAGTAATCAACACCTTTATACTTGATTGAAGTAATCCAACTTAAGTGATTCAAACCAACATATTCAACTTCAGCATCAGGAATTGATAATCTCTTTTTTAAGCTATCAATCATATTGATAGGAACATTGCATAGACCCATCATTTTAATTTTGCTATGATTTAAAACCGCTTCCGCAATCATCCCTGAAGGATTAGAAAAATTGATTAGCCAAGCATTTGGACACAATTCTTCCATTTTATGAACAATATCCATGATTGCGGGGATCGTTCTCATCCCTTTGAAAAATCCGCCTATACCATTTGTTTCTTGACCTATTAAATCATATTTCAAAGGTATTCTTTCGTCAAGAACTCGTGCTGGAAGTTTCCCAACTCTGATTTGAGCTAACACAAAATCTGCTTTATCCAGTGCTTTAGTCAAATCTGTTGTTAGTACTACTTTACAAGATAATCCTGCTGCTTTAATCATTCGTTCGCATAAGCCACCAACAATATTCAACTTTCGTTCTTCAATATCCATTAAAAACAATTCTTTTACTGGTAAAGAATCTTTTTTATTAATGAATCCTTCAATTAATTCAGGTGTATACGTACTTCCTGAACCGACAATAGCAATTTTTAAACCTTTTTCCATAACCTTACCTCTTTTCAATTATTATATCATATTTTGTTGTTTTTATAAAGAAAATCAAAAGCAATTTTTCAAATTAAAAAATGCAAAGTTTTTTATTCCTTTGCATCAATTATCGATAACTTCTATGACCTCATACATAGCATCCGCATCTTCTTTTTTTGTTGATGTGGTTAGAGCTTTTACGATGACGATCATTTTTTTCTTGAAATAATTTATTTCCAATTTATCGCCTATTTTTAAAAGGGTACTAGGTTTAGCAATCTTTCCGTTCACAACAATCTTATCGCTGTTACTCGCTTCTTTCGCTACTGTTCTTCTTTTAATTAAGCGCGAAACCTTGAGAAACTTATCTACTCTCATTACTTATCCTCAGGTTTTTCTTTCTCATCTTTAGTTAGTGCTTCGCGAAACAATTCTTTTGTATCTGCAGCTGGATTAACATCACTTATGCTTGTAGAAACTGTTTCACCACTAGCTTTTTTTGCTTTTTCCATTGCTTTTAATTGCTTTTGATAGATTTCTTGTAATTCTTGTTCTTTCTCAGCAGCTATTTTTTGAGCTTCCTCTTTGGCTTTTTTCTTTTCCCACCACTCTAGACGACCTGTATTTACAATTTCATAAATATCTTCTTTTGTTAGAGTTTCTATATCCATTAAGTGCTTAGCAATGTTAATTAATAAATCTTTATTTTCTGTCAATACGGCTTTAGCTCTTTGATAACATTCTTCAATAATGTTACGAACTGCACGGTCAATCTCCATTGCAACTTGATCGGAGAAGTTTTTATCGCTCATGTAGTCACGACCAAGGAAAACTGTTTGACTTCTTTGTTCATATTGGACTGGTCCTAATTCACTCATTCCATATTCTGTAACCATTGCCCTTGCGATTAAAGTAGCTTTTTGGAAGTCATTATGAGCTCCTGTAGTAATTTCAGTTGTCATAATCTCTTCAGCAACTCGCCCACCTAAAAGACCTGTAATCGTATCTAATAATCCTTGTTTCGTTTGCAAGAACGTCTCTTCTTCTGGTGTCATCATTGAATATCCACCAGCTTCACCACGTGGTACAATAGTAACTTTTTGAACAATCTCAGCGTTCTCTAATTTAACACCTAAAACAGCATGTCCCGATTCGTGATAAGAAATTATTTGCTTTTCTTTATCTGAATATTTTCGACTTCGTTTTGCAGGGCCCATTAACACTCTATCAATGGCTTCATCGATATCATAAATCTTAATTTCTCGACGATTCTCGCGTGCAGCTAATAATGCTGCTTCATTTAATAAGTTTTCTAAGTCAGCACCACTAAAACCAGGCGTACGACGAGCAATGTCCTCAAGATTTATCTTTGGTGATAATTTCTTGTTCCGTGCATGCACTTCCATGATTTCTTTTCTTCCCCTAACATCGGGATTACTAATCCTGATTTGACGGTCAAATCTTCCTGGACGTAATAAAGCAGGGTCTAGAATATCGGCTCTATTTGTTGCTGCCATGACAATAACACCACTATTTTGAGCAAATCCATCCATCTCAACCAATAATTGATTTAATGTTTGTTCTCTTTCATCATGCCCACCACCAAGACCTGCTCCTCTTTGACGACCGACAGCATCAATCTCATCGATGAAAACAATACATGGAGCTGTCTGCTTCGCTGTTTTAAACATATCACGGACACGGCTGGCACCTACACCAACGAACATTTCAACAAAATCACTACCTGAAATAGAATAGAATGGAACCTTCGCTTCCCCAGCAACTGCTCTAGCTAGTAAAGTTTTACCTGTTCCTGGAGGACCTATTAATAAAACTCCCTTCGGTATTCTTGCTCCTATTTCAAAATATTTTCTTGGATTCTTTAAAAAATCGATGATTTCCTCTAATTCTTCTTTTTCTTCATCACAGCCGGCAACATCTTTAAATGTTGTGTCCGTTTTTTTATTTAATTTCGCTCTTGTTTTAGCAAATTCAAATGCCCTATTATTACTATTATTCGCATTTTTACTAATGAATACAACAAAACCAACAATTAAGGCTATCGGTAAAATTACCATAAAAATGATACTGAACCAATCCACTGTAACAAGTTTTATAATTTTAGGGTTGATGTTGTATTTCAACATCCCTTCAGTACTTAAAATATTTTCATTTACATATTCTACGGATAATACACTAGAGTAATTCTTTTCTTTGTTAGTAGCATCTAAATATATTCCATATACTTCAAAGAAATCCTTATTGTCCCCACCGATAGGTTTAATATTAATTGATTTGATTTTTTCATCTTCTAGTAGTTCATGAAAATCATATTGAGTTAGTTCATCTGGTTTTCCCAATGAATTATTAACTAAAATAAATATTCCCACTAAAATAGCAATGAAAACAAATAATAATCCTATATCTGATTTTCTAAACCTTCTTGATCCATCTTGTTTTTGTGGCATTTACACCACCTCCTTATTTATCATAAACCGATTTTTTCAGCACTCCCACATAATCTAAATTTCGATATAATTCATTATAATCAAGTCCAAAACCAACAACAAATTTTGGGGGAATGGTAAAACCGACATATTTTGGTTTAAATTGTTTTATAGTCCTTCCTGCTGGCTTGTCTAAAAGAACAACTACTTCAATGCTTGTTGCCTTACGATCTCTTAATAAATTTGTCACTTGTTGCAACGTTAACCCACTATCAACAATATCTTCTACAATGATAACATGGCGTCCCGCAACAGAAGTACTCGTATCTTTTGTTATTGTGACTGTTCCTGTTGAACATATTCCCTGATAACTAGAGGCTTTCATGAAATCTATTTCCATATCGCATTTGATGTGTTTAATTAATTCAGCCATAAATGGCACACATCCTTTTAGCAAACCAATTAAAATTGGACACTTGTCTTGATAATCTTTTGTAATCTTTTCCCCTAATTCTTTACATTTTTTAACAATTTCTTCGTGTGTGAACAAAATTTCTTCAATAAAATTGTCCATTAGTTTTTTCCTCCATTGATATTAGGATATCTTTGACCTTTATTTCTTTTAATTTCTCACTCTTCTTTATTCCTAAAACAGCTAATATTTCATGAGAATCGTCTTCTAAAATTAAAACTCTTTTTCTTTGCAAGATTCCTATTTTTTTATCAATCAGTAAATCTTTGACTTTTTTATACCCTTGAGAGAGTTTTATTTTATCCGCAGGTTTTCGTGAACGAACTACAAGCGGCAACTTGTCACTATTATAACATATACTATTATCATTTGTAATGTTTTCTGTTGTTTTTTTTGTTACATTTATGGCAATATTGTCAGTAATTTGATACTTTTTTAATTCACGAATGACAATATTTATGTTTTCACTAATCAACTCTTTAAAGAAAAAATAAATTTTATTATATTCTTTTACAAATGTTAAGTCCTTTTTGAATAAAACTTCATGATTTGCTTTGCTAGAATTCACCAATTTCAGCAATTCCACAATATTTGCTTTCCCCAAATTGTATTTTTTAAGCAATTCATAAAGCACTTCCGTTTGCATATATACAGAAAGTTTTTTAAAATCGGAAATGTTGAAGGATACACTCTCTTTACCAAAAACCACTTTTTTCTGAATAAAATTATCCCGAATCTTATGTAATTCAGCACTTGCTTCTTCTAGAGTTTCTGAAAACTCTAAAAATTTTAAATGAACATTTTGATCTTCTTTAATCAAAGCAGGAATAATTTCTTTACGAAGGCGATTACGAGTATATACATCCTCCGTATTTGATTGATCTTCAAAATACTCAATATGCTTTAATTGTTGATACTTTTCAAGATCGCTTTTTAACACAGTAAGGAAAGGTCGGATGATAGTTTTGTTGTTAAATGGTACAACAGCTTTCATTCCTGCATAACCGCTTAATGAACTTCCTCGCAATAGTCGCATCATAATTGTCTCCAAGACATCATTTCCGTGATGGGCTAAAGCCAAATACTCAGCTTTTTCTTTTACCAAAACCTCTTGAAAAAATTCATATCTTCTTCTTCGGGCTTCCGCTTGAAAATTCTCCGTAACAGAAGAAAAATCCAATCTCTTTACATAACAAACCAATTTATTATCCCGACAAAATTTTTGAATGAATTCTTCTTCTTGTTGCGATTGTAATCTTTTTTGATGATTTACATGGGCAACCACAATAGAAAAATTGAGTTCTTTTGTTAACTGTATAAATGCATGAAGCATCACCATGGAATCAATTCCTGTTGATACAGCCAAAACTATTTTTTTTCCATCAAGATTGATATTGTTTTCTTCTAAAAAAGTGATTATCCTGCGTTCCATAACTTTTTCCTCGACATATTATACTATAAATACACTCTTTCTTCAATGAAAAAGCAATCAAAAAAATAAAACCCCAGAAAAGAGTTTTATTTATTAAGAAAAATTTTATATTTTAAAATTTTATCGTTGATATTTTTGTATTCAAGCGTTCCGGAAATAATCTTATCAATTTCTGTGTCTTTATACATATAGTAATCTGTAAAGACCTTTTTCTCTGAACTTCCTGAAACAACAATCCCATCCGCAAGAATTGTTAGATTTCTTGGATTATAACAAGAAGTTTTAGCATCGCTTAACACATCAACACCAAAATAATATTCAGCTTCCAACCCGAACAAGTTGGCAATTGTCCTTTTTATTGATTCGTGTCCCCTAACCAAAGAAATTATTTTTGGTGGGAGTTTTCCCGATTCCGAGACATCATAGATAAAAAACGGAACATTCAATAGAAAACGTTGCTCCAATAAATCTCTAGAATTTTTATCCTCGACATATTCAATAATTGGGTTAATCTCATTAATAAATAGTTCTGGAGTTTGGTAAAACATTTCATAGATATCAATTCCACAACCATGATCACCATACAATTATACAATAGTATCATCAGCAAGTCCTTCGTTTTCTAAAGCTTCGATTGCTTTCCCGATTGCATAATCATTATAACTAGCATGTTCTAAATAATTAATATAATTTTCAGAAATTCCTTCAACACCATGAGGAAACAATAATTCCTTTTGACCATAAAAACCTTGCTCTTTATTCAAATAGTAAGGTAGATGATTGGATACGGTGATGGGATAGCTAAAAACAGCTTTTCCTGTATCCTCCTTTTGTAACTTCATTTCTCTTACCGTTTGTTCTAAAAAACTAACATCTCCTACCCAATCATGAACAAGTTTATCTTGATAATCAAGGATGCTTTCTTCAAAATAGGTTTTTTCAAAAAATAAATCAAACCCATAGGTGTTAATAAAATTCTCTTCTCGCGAATAAAAAAATCCAGCATTTGCATGTGTTGCAAAACTAAAATATCCTTTTTCCCTAAACAATTTCGGCAACGTTTCGTAGGCTTGATCATAGTATTCATAAACAGTATAACGATTTCCGTTAGGATTAATTCCTGTCATTGCTGTAAATTCCGCATCGGATGTATTCCCTATCCCCACTGTTGTATAAAACTGATTACAATAAATTGATTTATCGACTAAACGGTTCAAATTAGGTGTTACTTCAACATACTCTGTGCCTACTTTTACCTTTAATCCAATTAAAAAATTGCTTTCCGATTCAAGTTGAATTAATAACAGATTTTTTCCTGCGAAGATTCCTTTATATAATTCATTGTTTCTGATTTCACTATTATCAATAAAACTGATCTGTGAATCATTTTGATATTTTTTTAATTTTATTAACTGTTCTTCAATTTTTTCAGGTTCAGGCTCATCTTCACCCGTTATAAAATACTCTATCGCTTCACCCAAGTAAAAATTAAATACCCCTTTTGCTTGTAATCTGAAGGTAACTGTCGTGTTTTCTTCATGCCACGTCCCCTTAACCATCTGTTGATAAAACTTTTCAGACCCACCAAGCAATAAAACTCCAATTAAGAAAATAATGCTTGCCTGATACTTCCTAGATGAAAGGGATATCTCCTTATGTAAATCGTTGTTTTTATTTATAAAAATATATAAAACAACAATAGCGACAATCGGTAACCCAAATATCCATTTGATATTTTTTGATAACTCTATAATAGAACTAATGATGAATTCCAAAGCATCTTCACTTGATTCTCCATTAAAAACGGTCAGGTTATAAAAAGAAGGAAACATTTTATAAAATTCATAATACATAGTAATTCCTATCAAAAGAACAGACAAAATAATGGTTTCAACAACTAAAGCGATCATTAACCTTTTTTCTTGACTACAAAATATAAGAGCTAGTGACAATAAAACTGCAATAAAACCTATATTACCTAAAATACTATTGAAAGTCATTCCTGGTGTAGTTAGCCAATTATTTGCTTTATTAATCTTGATAATCATCATTGCATTAATTAGATTGATTAATATAAAGAAAACAATAACCCATATTTTTCTATATTTTTTAAAACTATTCATATTCTCACCCGATTTTCCTTTTAGTGATTGTTTTATAATTATTGAAAAACAAAACTACAATGGCAACTCCAAATCCGCTAAATACAAAAACATTATCAATTTGAAAATGATATAATAAAAATGTGATGACAAAGATAATCAATAAAACAATTACGAATAATTCTATCCTGATTTGCCTAATTCCACACCAAAAACCAACCATATTAATCAACAAAAACAATAAAACTAAAATCACAGTTTTCCGATTAAAGAGCATTGGAATAAGATTGCAATTTTGACCCATTATCATAAAATCCGCGATGGTATAAAATAAATAGATTCCAATCAACCAAGAAAAAACTTGAATGATTCGTAAAAGATAGGCTTTGTATATTTTTTTACGGTAATTCCAAAGGATGTTTGAAACTTTAAAAGTCGATTGGTTGTTGAAAAGGAGAGAAAAGCACCACCTATTATAGAGCTACAAAATAAAACTACAATAAAATTGTTTTTAATTATCGCGATTCCTTGGATTTCTATTCCGTTTATTAATATCAAAAATCCTGTAATTAAAACAGCAATGATGATTCCTAATACTAATAATTGAATTCCATAAGAATAAACATTCTTTTCTGTTTTTCTATTTTTCATTATCATCACCGAAATAATCTTCTATTTCATAAAACGATAGTTTTTGATATTTTAATTTAAAATGATTGAATCTCTTCAACTCTTCTTTCGTGTAAGTATTCAAACATATAACTAAACCCATCTTTTTCGTTCGAAACATTTTGTCGTGTAGATGAATATTATCTTCTATTAACAAAAAACTATCCTTTTGAGGATTGACAATTACATATGTTTGGTAATCGGTAAACACCAATACTCTTTCTAGTTTTTCTTTGAAGTTTTTAATCCTATCCAAACCAAGAATGATGCTTTCATATTTTCTTTTATCGACCAAACTGTTTGTTATCGTCTCGATAATTTTCGCTTTTTTTAAATAAATTGTAGGATTGTTAATGGTAATAAAAGGGATGTTCAAGGCTTTTAAAAAAGCAAAATTCACCATTGTATTACCTTTATCCGTAAACGTATAATTCGCTTTAAACGTTGTTTCTAGCCGAATTCCCATTTCTTGTACATAAGTATTAAAAACCTCTTTGTTGAAGGATAAATTAAATCGATTCATTAATGATTCTTCAATAAATTCAGCATTTATCGTCTTTAAATAGGATTCTTTAAAATTAATGTAAATTCTTTGTTTGAAAAAATCTTCGTTATCAAAAATATCCTTGTTTAGATATAAGCAAGAACCATTATTGGGATTTATTCCATTTAACACCAATAAGAAATCATTGACTATTTCTTCATTACGAGAATAAACAGCAAATATTTCTTGTTTGTTTAAGGAAATATCAATCTGCATATTATTAAATTGTAATTTTTGTATTTTGATATATTCCATAATAGTCAATCACCTTGTGTTATTATATCAATTTTTTCTAAAAAAATAAAGCGTTAATCTAATGACAAAAAAAAGCAGTCTTCCAAATAAGAGGTGACTGCTTTTAATTTCACTTTGAAATCGATATATTATTTTACCTATCGATACTCAGTCTTTTTTAAAAGGATTTATTTTATCCAATCGATCCTGTCATTTCTAGTTTGATTAACTGATTTAGTTCTACTGCATATTCCATTGGTAATTCTTTTGAAAAAGGTTCAATAAACCCCATCACAATCATTTCTAATGCTTGTGCCTCTGTTAAGCCACGGCTCATTAAATAAAATATCTGTTCTTCACTAACTTTTGATACCGTCGCTTCGTGTTCAATTCTTGCTTTCTGATTTTGAACAAAATTGAATGGTATCGTATCACTTCGTGATAAATTGTCTAAAATAATGGTATCGCATTCAACATGGCTACGGGCATTGATTGCTTTAGGACCATGACGAACAGTACCGCGATAATTAACTTCCCCACCACCCCGACAAATTGATTTAGATATGATATTACTAGTCGTATTTGGAGCCAAGTGAATCATTTTTGCCCCCGTATCTTGAATTTGCCCTTTTCCTGCGAAAGCAATGGAGATTGTTGTCCCCTTTGCTCCATCACCAACAAGAATACAAGCTGGATATTTCATGTTAATTCCTGAACCAATATTACCATCTATCCATTCCATATGGGCATGATTATAACAAATTGCTCTTTTAGTAACCAAATTCACAATATTGTTTGACCAGTTTTGAACAGTAGAATATCGGCAATATCCCTTATCTTTTACATAAATCTCTACAACTGCAGCATGAAGGGAATCCTTTGAATAAATGGGAGCTGTACAGCCCTCAACATAATTTAGACTCGCTTCTTCATCAACAATAATCAATGTTCGTTCAAACTGCCCCATTTGTTCGGTGTTGATTCGAAAATACGATTGCAATGGCTTTTCAATTTTTACTCCTTTGGGAACATAGATAAAAGAGCCACCACTCCAAACTGCAGTATTTAATGCTGCATACTTATTGTCTGTATAAGGAACCACTTTCGCAAAATATTCTTTTACAATCTCTGGATATTTTTTAACCGCTGTATCGGTATCACAAAACAAAACTCCTAGTTTTTCTAATTCTTCTAAAGTATTGTGATAAACCACTTCTGATTCAAATTGACTAGATAAACCACTTAAATATTTTCTTTCTGATTCAGGTATTCCTAATTTATCGAACGTTTCTCTAATTTCTTTGGGAACATCTTCCCAACTTTTTTCTACTCCCTGGCTTGATTTAATATAATAGATATATTCATTAAAATCAATAAAATCAAGCTTAGGTCCAAAATTAGGTTGAAGCATGTCGACGAATTTTTGATACGCTTTTACCCGAATTTCTTTCATCCATTCTGGTTCACCCTTGAATTTAGATATGTTTAAAACTACCTCTAAGTTTAATCCCCTACCCGTGCTATAGATTTCCTTAGCTTCTGTCCTAAATCCGTATTTATAATCACCGACGATGTTATCTATTTTTTCATTCTTCATCGACATCACCATTGATTACTCTTTCCAAAGCCTTCCAAGCTATTGTTGCACATTTTATTCTTGCTGGAAATTTAGAAACACCTTCATAAGCTAACGCTTCTTCCAATTCTTCCTCATCAACAATTGCTTCTCCTTTAATCATTTGGAAATATTTCTTGATTAAAGCTTTCGCCTCTACTACCGTTTTTCCTTTTAACAGTTCTGATAAGACACTTGCGGAAGAACAGCAAATCGAACATCCCACTCCTTGATGATTAATCTCAACAATAACATCGTTTTCTATTTTTGCCTCTACTGTAATATCGTCCCCACAAGAAGGATTCTTAATATGGACATGAGGATAACCCTTTAACCCTTTGTTGCGAGGATTTTTATAATGGTCCATAATCACTTGACGATATAAATTTTCAATGTTATTCATTATTTTCACCTGCAAATTTACGGAAGAACAAAACCGCTTCTTTTGTAATCTTTATTAGCTTATCTGCATCTTGATAGTCATTATAAATACTAAAAGATCCTCTTAGTGTTCCGTTTGTCTTTAACCATTTTGTGATTAATTGAGCACAATGGTGACCAGCTCGCAAAGCAATATCGGCATTATCATATATTGTCGCTGCATCATGAGGATGAATTCCATCAATATTAAAAGAAATAATCGCTGTTTCTGCTGTTGGATTATACACTGTAATTCCTTCTAGTGCTAACAAGCCCTTTAATGCATAGTTCTTAATCGCCATTGTATATTCATGAATAGTTTCTATTCCTATGGATTCTAATATATCAATTGCTTCTCCTAAACCGATGACTTCAGCAATCGCTGGTGTGCCTGTTTCAAAACGATAGGGAATTTCTTTTACAGTTACGCTACCCAAGTTTACTTCTTCGTTCATATCTCCACCATATAATAATGGTTCCAATTTTTGAAGCATCTTCTTTTTTCCATATAAAACGCCAATTCCTGTTGGACCTAACATTTTATGACCAGAAAAAGCTAAGAAATCTGCATCTATTTTCTTGACATCAATATTTAGATGCATGACAGCTTGCGCTGCATCAACAACAACAATTGCTTGGTATTGGTGGGCTAACTTGATAATTTCTTCGATTGGAGTGATATATCCCATCACATTGGATACATAAGTTAAAGCAACTACTTTCACTTTCTCTGATAATATTTTTTTAAACGCTGAAACAGTAATTCTTCCTTCTTCATCCAGAGGGATATATTTTAATTCAGCCTTCTTTCTTTCACAAAGTTTCATCCAAGGTAAAACTGAACTATGGTGTTCCAATTCAGAAGTAATGACAACATCGCCTTCTTGAAGGTATCGTTCACCATAGATTAATGCCACTAAATTAAGTGCTTCTGAGGCGTTTCTGGTAAAGATTACTTCTTCAAATTCGGCACGAATAAATTTTGCAACTTTATTGCGGGCGATATCATATTCATCAGAAGCTTTATAACTCAATTGATAAACTCCTCGATGAATATTAACACCATAATGTGTATAATATTCGTTCATTTTATCGATTACTCGCTGTGGCTTTAAACTGGTAGCACAGGAATCTAAGTAAGTCAATTGAGGATTTTCTTTATATATTGGAAACATCTCTTTAATTTTCTTTACATCTATCACAATAATCACCCTCTATATGTGTTTACTACTCCAATACTTAATATAGTTTTGAAATTTTTTACTCTTTATTTCTAATAAAAAAGGATTGATAAAACCTTCAACAATCAGCGTTTCACTTGCTTCTTTGGTTAATCCTCGACTCATTAAATAATATAATTCATCTTCATCGATGGCACCAATAGAAGCTCCATGAGCAGCCATACAATCATATTCATCAATTTGTAATTTAGGATTCGCACTAATCATCGCTTCCAAATCCATCAATAATCCTTTTACTTTTTGCGACAAGTTCGTATTCTTTGCTCCCTTTACAATGATTCCATTAGTATTTACATTCAATAATGATTTTTTCTTGCAAATTGCATAATTAACCATCGTAGAATTCGTATTAGGAACTTGATGATATAGGTTATAAGTGAAGTCTTGTTTTGCTTCACTACTATTGATAATTACATTAATACTATCATTAATAGCTCCTTCGCCATCTAAATAAACATATTGATTGGAAAAAACTTCACCATCAAAAAGAGCAATGCTTTTATTATTGATTTTTGCTTCTTTCCCAAGATGAATTCTAACATTAGTGATTATTTTTTGACTATCTTCATTACGTTCAAAGTTCAAATAGTCTAAGCAAGCATAATCTGCGATGGTAATATTGGTATTAATCTCGACATTATTCTTCACATAATAATAGATTTCTTCTATTTTAGTGGATATTCCTGAAGCAATTTCAATATCAATTTCAGTATTTTTATCAATGAAATGAATTACTTTTAATGACATGTTTTTTTCTATTTTCAAATCAGTACTCGAAAAAGAACAATAAATCATCTTCCCATTTTCTAGGATTGCGAAATTATCCTCTTTTTCCAAAATCTCATTTTGTATTTTCTCTAAATTCATTTTTCTACTCCTTAGAAGTCTTAAATGCACAAGAACCTAATACTGCATGAGCTTTTCTATTCACTATTTCTTCATCTTCAATTCCCAATTCGGTTTTAATCCAATCATACCCTTCCGCATCAATCTTAGAAATCAACTCTTTTCCCCCTGATTTTACGATTTTTCCATTCATAATAATATGAACATAATCGACATCGAGATAATCAAGTAATCTTTGATAATGGGTAATAATAATTGCCCCAAAATCATCGCTTCGCATATTATTGATATTTTCTCCTACAATTCTTAATGCGTCAACATCCAATCCTGAATCAATTTCATCAAGAATAGCAAAGCTAGGTTTCAACATCTTCATTTGTAAGATTTCATTTCGTTTCTTTTCTCCACCAGAAAATCCCTCGTTTAAATATCGATGGGGTAGGTCTTTATTCATTTTCAAATCATCAACAGCTTTGTCCATTTGTTTGATGAATTTAAATAAGGAAATGTGCTCTCCTTCAGCAAGTCGGGCTTGCATCGCTGTTTTGATAAAATCAGAGTTGGTAATTCCACTGATTTCATTCGGATATTGCATTGCTAGGAAAATACCTTTACGACTTCTTTCATCTACTGACATTGCCAGTAGGTCTTCATCATCTATTTTTACTTCCCCCTCAGTCACTTGATAACGATAATGTCCCATGATTACCGAAGCTAAGGTGCTCTTTCCTGTACCATTTGGTCCCATGATGGCATGAACTTCTCCAGTATTAACCTTTAAATTAATTCCTTTTAATATTTCTTTATCCTCTACACAAGCATGTAAGTTTTTTATTTCTAATGTTCTCATATTATTCACCGAAAACTCCTTTATATTCATAGCCTAAACTTCTCACATTTTCATTAAATTCAAATTGATCCAACAGTCCTTTAGAAATATATACTTGATACTTGTCATTATTCCTAATCACATATATTACTTCTAAATTTTCGGTTTGATTAACTAATTCCATTCCCATTTCCAAACCTAATGCCAATAGTGTTGTACTATACCCATCTGCATCGATAGATGAATCGGTAATAACACTAACACTAATGACCGAATTATCAAAAGGAAATCCTGTTCGCGGATCTAATATATGATGATATTCTTTTTGGTCTTTATCCATGATATATTTTTCATATACTCCAGAAGTCACTATTGTCTTATCGCTTAAATACAATCTTCCATAATAATACATTTGCTCTTCTTGAGAGTAACTATAGCGTTCAATATAGGGAGTCTGCAAGGAAGTTTTCCATCCTTTTCCTTGGTGTTTGCCCATAAGGATAATATTCTTACCAATATCTATCACTGCATCATGAAACCCTTGTTGTTGTAAATAAGTGCGAAGGCAATCGGCTACATACCCCTTTACAATTCCACCTAAATCTAGTCTCATTCCTTCTATTTGTAAGAAAACTGTTTTTTCAACTTCATCGATAACAACTTTTCGATAATCAACTAGTGGTAAAACCTCTTCAATATGATCGGGTACAGAGCCGATTATCGGATTATGAATACTATAATAAAATTCCGTGAAGTTCCAATAATCCCAAACAGGTGCAATCGTAGGATCAAATAATGCTACTCCTTCAACTTCAGATAATTTTGCAAATTCTAGCGCTTTTTTTAAAACGAAGATTACTTCATCACTTACTACGACGGGCTTGATTCCCGCATTTTCATTAACGAGCATTAATTCTGTTTTGTATTGATCTTCACGCGTTTGAACATTGAATAAACGATCATTTCGCAGTAAAATTTCTTCGATTCCTTGATATACTTTTTCTAATTGTTTTTCGTTTTCTATCGTAGTGACAATTTTTACATTATTTATTGTATTGTAATACATATCAAAATTTAAATCATAGATTTTACTTTGATTACTTTTACAACCTACAAGTATTATTATGATTATAAAAAAATTGATTAATAATAAAACTTTTTTCATAATATCCTCTTTTTTAACCTTTATTATTATATCAAATTTTTTTAAACATTGCCTTAAATATAATAATTTTTTTGCATAATAAAAGCACTTGGTAAGTCAAGTGCTCAATAAGTTAGAAATTATCAGCCCAATGATTGTAATAACCGATTACATCGTCATATGCCATCGAGCCCGAGGTATAGTCTAACATTTTTTGTTTTTCTTGTTCGATTAAATCTTTCCATTCTTGACTGTTTTCCAGTAGTTTTTTTGAAATGATATCTTGATAATGCTCGCTATAGAAAATAACATAGGGAATTTCCTCAGCAGCTTTCATCGCAATTGTTTGAATATTTTCCTGAATTTCTTGAACTTTTTTATTGTTCTTTTCCCATTCTTCAGCAATTTTTTTCTTGTTTTTTAATGCTTTTATGGTAATAATTACACCTATTCCTATTAATGTTATACTAAAAGCAAGGCTTCCCCATAAAAGATATTCATTTTTAAACCCTCCAAGGAGAATGACAACAACAAAAAAAATGAGCATGCATATCATCGCACCGGTATAATAAATCCGGTTTTTCAAACTCTTTTTGTTTTGAGCAATAATCGGCCAGTAATAACTGGTAATAGTGTGATACTCTCGCGAATAATAATCCTTTAATTGCAACATTTCAACTTGATATTCACGTAATTTTTCGTTTTTCCTAATTTCCATATCAATTACTCCTATATCCAATATTTTAACACAAAAAATAGGCTATGTAAATATTGACTCCCTATTTCTAATTAATAAAAAGCGATAGTCTAAAGCTAGATTATCGCTTTTTTTGATAATAATTTCTTTTTTCTCACGAACAAAGTAATACCTTACTTCGAATCTATCGATGATCTCAACGCTGATATTGCCTCGATATTTCTCATATCTACTACGAATAATCATGTTTGAATCATCATATAGAGCATCAAATCTTCCTCTTACCTTTCCTTCGCGAGAATCGATACTGATAATTCGATATCCATTTTTTTCACCTATTCCAATTGCTAATTCGCTGGTTCGATGATGACTAATAAATTCACGATAAACAAATTTTGTCATTCCTTCTTCAACCACTTGATGAATGGAAATAAAATTATTTGAATTAAAATAAATTCTTACCATAAGTACTTGTTCATCTTCTAAGCTTTCTTGAGTCCCTTTAATAAGATAAGGTTTCCCGCCGATTTCAATAATACCTTCTAGGTGATAGGCGTGTTCAGTAATATTTGTTTTATTATACTGAATTTGATATTCCATCATTTGATTTTCGTTTATTTTAGCACTAAGGGACATTTGATATTGGTAGTCTCCAGTAACTAGAACGGTTTCTTTTGTCTTTACTATCTCGTTATCCAGCAATTGTTTTATGGTATAGATGTATTTGTTTAGTTCAGTAGCAACATCATCTAAAGAAGATATTTCAGAGCCTTTTCTGGCTAATTCAATTGGAGTATACACACTATTAATACTACTTAACTTCATTTCACTTAAATCCATGTTGTGAACCATATTTGCTGCTGCTGCTATTTCAAAGGCATATGTCTCTTCCATAGTTTCCATTCCCGGTATTTCTATTGCTGGTTTAATTTTATTATCCTCCCAAATCAAGTAACCAACAAAAGCTAAAACTAATACGGCAAGCAAAGAAAATCCCCATTTGAAAAACGTCTTACTTTGTTTTAAAGAAGAAGTGTGATTCATTTTATATTGCGCTTTGATAACTGCGCTATAATCTGCAATCTCTTTATTATTCGCTTCTTTTTTTAAGTCGTCAATAAATTTTTCATAGTTGTTCATTTCCTTCACCTACCTTCCGCTTCATTTTTTTAACCGCATTATTATAAATCCAAGTAATAGTTCCTAACGGTTTATTCATTATTTTTGCTATTTCTCGATGTTTTAATTCATCAATAACATGTAACAAGAAAACTTCTAGTTCTACACCTTCTAAAGTTTCCATAACTAAATCAAGTAGTGGTGTCTCTTGTCTGTTTTCTGCTTGAAACAAATCATCGTATTCATAAATATCATAAATCGTTTCCTTTTTTCGACGATTAAAAGTATTGATTGCCAGATTACGAGCAATTGTCACCAGAAATGCCACAACATTCGTTCGATCTTTATAATAATTTATTTTGTCTAAAAATCGTAAATAGGTATCTTGCATGATATCTTCAGCTAAACTCTGGTCTTTTAAAATAGCGATAATCGCATAGAAAACTTGTTTTTTGGTCAATTCATAAAATTCATCAAAGACATCAAGATTTCCTTTTTTTAATTGAAAGACAAGTTCATTTATATTGTTACCAAATTGATTATTATTTTCACTTTCTCTATTCATGGCATTCCTACTCACTATATAAACAATCGAAAGATCGTTTTTATTGGTTTTTTTATTTTAAATTTTTAATTATGGAAACAATGATATTTCCATCTTCAATTCAATATATCCGTTATTTATTAAATCAGTCCCGATAAACTCTGTTTCTTTCGTTCCCGCTTCAACAATCACGTTTTGTATTATTTCATTTGATGTTATCATTTCTGCAAAGTTGAAAATTATTTTCTGATGAGGAATATCCATTTCCAACCAGGTTTCATCTTTCAAGACATTGGCAAGATAGCTAAGAATATTAGTTCGATCTACTTCACTACCAACGATTTCACCGAGATTCAGTTCAGTAAAATTGAGTTCTATCTTTAAATCTTGATTTTTTGTTCCTGTAAATTCAGTTTTTATAATTGTCTCTTTTCCATTTACATCTAGAACTAATTTGATTTCAATAATATCTTGAAAAATATCGACATAAAACGAACTTAATGCTATATAGGAAACGCGGTATTCTCCTGATTCTAAATAAGGAAAAGCAAAAGCAGTACCTACTAAATCCATTCCCAAAAAGATTTTGTTTAAATCTGTTTCTGTGATTCTTATTGTAAGCCAGCCTGGATTAATCAGTAAATCGGCTAATGTAATCGAATTAAAAACATCGGCCATAGTAAAATTCCCTTGAGGTATAATTCCTTGATAAGTTGATTTATTAGAAATGCCAACGGAAGAAAAATCGATTTTATTAATGATTGCTAAATCCTGATCTTTGATTCGTTGATAACCTAATAATAAATATCTAAAAGCTGCCGATAAATCTTTTTCGCTTAAACTATCATTATTCAACATCGTTTCTACTTTTGTCACTACAGAAGCAATACTATAATCAATATCATCTTTTCCATCAACGGTTTCATCATAAGTCATTTTTTGTAAGTCGAGTTTCGCTCCCGCTTTATTGTCTAATCCGAAATTAATATTCAAAACCTTATCTTCAAAAAGGAACATAGAAAAAACCGTTTTATATAAATCAAGGTTCTCATCTTCTTTTAAAGCTTCTAAAATGATGTTTTGCACTTGGTTTGTTGTTATCGTAAAGGAAAAATTATTCAAATCGAGTTCTGCTTCAATCCCATTACTTTCCAGTGTTGTTTTAATTTTCGCCTCAAGATCACTGATTCCCATTAATCTTTTTACTATTTTAGAAGCAAAAGAAATTCTTCCAATTTTAAAATCTATTAACTCAATAATTATATTTTGACCAACTTGAGTGATTTTAACCGCTGTCTTTACCACTGTTTTAATAGAAAACAATCGCGCAGGAATAAAGACATTTAATCCTGATTCTTCATCAATGGTAGTATAGATATAATCAATTTCCAGTGGGGATGTATTTATTTTTTCTTTTGATTCTCTTAGTACTGCATTTAAAAGATAATTCAATTCCTTTTCGTCTAAGGTAATATCAATAATATTTGTATCTTTCGTTTCTTCGATGCTTTCTCCAATAACATAACTAATATAGGAACTTGAACTTGTATCATCATCTAGTACATATTCAGGAGTTTTTATTTCTCCTCCTGTAAGCATAATAGCAAAAAAAACAACACCGATAATAACAAGAAATACAATTGTTCCAATTACACCTATGATAATTTTAAATATTTTTCCCATTTCATTTATCCTTTCTAAACATTGGTCTTATTATACCACATTTTTAAACCAGCAAGAAAAAAAAGGCTCTCATTTGAGCCTTTTAGTTTTGTTATTTACTATAATCCATTGCTGCGTATCTTTGATACATTTTATATCTTCTTTGAGCTTCAGCTTTATTTAATGCCAATAATGCTGATGCTTTTTCTGGATTGATTTGTTTTAATTGCGCATATCTTGTTTCTGTCATTAGATGGTCTTCATACTTGTTCCAATCCGGTTCTTTTGAATCTAATTGGAATGGATTTTTACCTTCTTCCGCTAATCTTGGATCATATCTAAATGTTGTCCAATATCCGCATTCCACAGCTAATTTTGCTTGTTCTTGTGTTTTGCCCATTCCTGATTTCAAACCATGAGCGATACATGGAGAGTATGCGATAATGATTGATGGACCTTTGTAACTTTCTGCTTCTTTAATCGCTTTCAACATCTGTGCTTGCGAAGCCCCATGAGAAATTTGTGCTACATAAACATGTCCATAACTCATAGCAATAGCCGCCAAATCCTTCTTCTTGCCTTTTTTACCTGAAGCAGTAAACTTAGCGATAGAAGCTGTTGGAGATGATTTAGAAGATTGTCCACCAGTATTTGAATATACTTCAGTATCCAGTACTAAAATATTAACGTCTTCTTGATTAGCAATAACATGGTCAAGACCACCGTATCCAATATCATAAGCCCATCCGTCACCACCAATAATCCATTGGCTACGTTTGATTAGATGTTCTTTTAATTTAAGGATTTCTTTTGCTGTTTCGCACTTGCTTGCTTCTAATAATGGAAGTAATTTCTTCGCTATTTTCTTTGTTTCTTCACCACTATCACGGTTATCTAACCAAGCTTGGAATAACTCTTTTACTTCACTATCATCGTTTGCACAATTGGCAATTGCTTGTTCCATCAATACACCAATACGATCACGTAAGGTTTCTGTAGCCATACGCATACCATATCCAAATTCCGCATTATCTTCAAACAATGAATTAGCCCAAGCAGGACCTTTTCCTTCTTTATTTACTGTATATGGTGTTGCAGGGAATGAGCCACCATAAATAGATGAACATCCGGTTGCATTAGCAACAATCATGCGATCGCCAAATAATTGAGTAACCAATTTAATATATGGCGTTTCACCACATCCACCACATGCTCCACTAAATTCAAATAAAGGTTGAGCAAATTGTGAATTTTTGGCGTTTGCTGTGATATCTACTAAATCGGATTTATAAGTTACATTTTCAAAGAAGTATTCCGCTTCTTTATCCTTTCCTTGATGAATTACTTCATCAATTGGTACCATTGACAATGCCTTGTTTTGTTTTTTGCCTGGACATGTGTTAACACAAACCTCACATCCAGTACAATCGGCAGCAGAAATTTGAATTGTAAACTTCAAACCCTCTAGTCCCCTTCCATTAGCATTTAAGTAACTAGCGCTCTTTGGTGCTTTTGCTTCTTCTTCTGGAGTTACTAAGAATGGACGAATAACGCCATGAGGACAAGAGAATGAGCATTGATTACATTGGATACAATTATCGCTATTCCATACTGGAACAAATGGAGCAATATAGCGTTTTTCATAAGCGGCTGAACCTGGAGTCATCGTACCATCAACAAAATCATTGAATGTAGAGACTGGTAAATCATAACCTTTGATTGCGTTAACTGGGTTAGCAATTTCTTTCACAAACTTAGGAAGATTTGGTCGTTCAACAACTTTTTCAAGTGGTAAATTAGCCCATGCTGGATCTACTTTAATTTCTTTTAATCCTTCTGCACCCAAATCAATTGCTTTATAGTTCATGTCTACAATTGCTTGACCTTTTTTAATATAGGCTTTATGAGCATATTTTTTCATTAATTCTTTCGCTTCTTCATATGGCATAATTTGTTCATTTAATTTAAAGAATGATGATTGCATAATCGTATTTGTACGATTACCTAAGCCAATTTCTCTTGCCAATGAAATAGCATCAATGATATATAATTTAGCATTCTTTTTAGCCAATTCTTTTTTAAATGAATTAGGCATAAATTGCATTAATTCTTCTTCATTCTTTACCGTATTCAATAGGAATCTACCACCAACTTTTAGTTTGCTTAACATATCATATTTTTCAATGTAAGTATCCAAAGAGCAAGATATGAAGTCAGCTTCAGTAACTAAGTATGGAGAACGAATTGGGTTTTTACCAAATCGTAGATGGCTACGAGTAACACCACCAGATTTTTTAGAATCATAAGCAAAATATGCTTGTGCATAATAATCTGTATTATCTCCGATTAATTTAATCGTACTCTTGTTAGCACCAACAGTACCATCACTACCTAACCCATAGAAAATCAACTGACTAACGCCTGCACCGGCAGTATTGATTTCTTTGGTAATAGGAAGAGAAAGGAAGGTAACATCATCTTCGATACCGATTGTGAAGTTATTCTTTGCTTGGCCTGCTAAGTTATCATACACCGCAAAAATTTGACCTGGTGTTGTATCTTTACTAGAAAGACCATATCTACCACCAATAATCATTGGAGCATTCTTTTGACCATAGAAAACATTTTTAATATCTAGGTATAAAGGTTCTCCATTTGAGCCTTGTTCTTTAGTTCTATCTAAAACAGCAATTCTCTTAACCGTTGATGGAATAACAGATAATAAGTGTTTTGGTGAGAAAGGACGATATAGATGTACTTTTACAAGTCCTACTTTCTTTCCTTCTTTTGTTAAGTGGTCAACAACTTCTTTAATTGTTTCACATACAGAACCCATCGCAACGATAATATCTGTTGCATCTTCAGCACCATAGTAAACAAATGGTGCGTAATGACGACCTGTTTCTTCTGAAATTGCTTTTAAGTACTCTTCAACAACTTCGGGAACACGATCATAGAATTTGTTTTGTGCTTCTCTTGTTTGAAAGTATACGTCATCATTTTGTGCTGAACCACGAGTAACTGGTCTGTTAGGTGTTAATGCACGCTCTCTAAATTCGGCAAGTGCCTCTTTATCCAATAAACGATCGAATACTTCGTAAGGTAAAACTTCTATTTTTTGAATTTCGTGACTTGTTCTAAAACCGTCAAAGAAATGTAAGAATGGAACACTTGCTTTAATCGCAGATAGATGAGCAACTCCTGCTAAGTCCATAACTTCTTGTACGCTTGATGAGGCTAACATCGCAAATCCTGTTTGACGACAAGCCATAACATCTTGATGATCGCCAAAAATTGATAAAGCTTGGACAGCTAAACTACGGGCTGACACATGGATAACGCCAGGTAATAATTCACCAGCAATTTTATACATATTTGGTATTTTCAACAATAATCCTTGTGATGCTGTAAATGTAGTTGTAAGTGCACCCGCTTGCAATGAACCATGAACAGTTCCTGCAGCTCCTGCTTCTGATTGCATTTCAACAACCTTTACAGGAACACCGAATAAATTCTTTTGTCCTTTTGCTGCCCACTCATCTACGTATTCTGCCATTGTTGAAGAAGGCGTGATAGGATAAATACCCGCAACTTCTGTGAAGGCATAAGCCCCCCATGCAGCTGCCTGATTTCCATCCATTGATTGAAAAACTTTTTTAGCCATTTTTTTCTATTAGGTCACTTTCTAGTGACTTTTCCTCCTATTTTATTATTATTATTAATTCCTACCATATTATACTATAGACTGCTTTTTTTCTCAAGACATAAATTTTAATTTATAAATAAAATATTTACCCATTTGTCCACCAATGACAATCTTTTTCCTTCTTTTAAATTGCCTTTTTTTATGGTAAAATGAATTAAGAGGCTTACAATATGAAAACATTACTAATTGGAATCAATTCAAAATACATTCATCCAGCTATCGGTGTTCATCAAATCTATGCAAATGCTGAAAGTGAAGTTTCATATTATGAATTTACTATCAAAGATAATAATCAAACCATTATCAAATCAATCCAAAATACATCCTTTGATATCTTAGGTTTCTCTGTTTATATATGGAATGTTGAAAAAGTAAAAGAACTCTTAAAAATTTTAGGAAATACTACCTATCCTATTATTCTTGGTGGCCCTGAAGCTGGATATCACACAGAACAGTTTGAAAATTTCAACAGTGTTTCTTATATTATTAAGGGAGAAGGAGAAATTTCTTTTAATTTATTAATTGCTTATTTGGAAAATAAGATCGATTTTTCTCAATTATATAACCTTATTTACCGGAAAGATAATCGTTTCTTTCCTACCCCTACAAAAGTATTTCCTTTAGATTCAATCAAACACGACTACTCTCTTATCGGTGATTTTGAAAACAAAGTATCTTACATTGAAGCTAGTCGAGGATGTTTTTTTAATTGTGCTTATTGTCTCGCCTCTTTAGAAAAACCCGTTCGTTTCTTCAATATCGATCTCGTCAAACAAGATATCTTCTTCTTATTACAAAAGAGAGCAAAAACAATAAAATTTCTAGACCGCTCTTTCAACATAAACGAAAAATACATGTTGGAAATTCTTCAATTTATCAAAGATCATGATAATAATTATTCTACTTTTCAATTTGAAATTGTCGGTGATTTATTATCTGAAAGAGCAATTTCTCTCATCAATAGCATGAGAAAAAATTACATCCGCCTTGAAATTGGAATTCAAACAACCAACGAAAAAACAACAGCTGCAATTTTACGAAAACAAAATTTTGAGATTTTAAAACAAAATATTCTTCTTTTAAAAGAAAATACCATCATTCATACTGACCTAATTGCTGGTCTTCCTTATGAAGATTTAGAAAGTTTTAAACGTTCGTTTAATGATGTTTTTCTCCTATTCACTGATGAATTACAATTAGGATTCTTGAAAGAATTAAAAGGAACACTTATCAGCAACACAAAAGAACTGCACGGATATCTCTTTGAAAAAGTCTCTCCTTATGAAGTAATCGCTAATAATTATATTACCAAGGAAGAGTTAGATAAAATAAGACTTGTTGAAAAAGGAGTGAATAAATTTTATAATAGCCACAAATTTCCTCGAACTATGTCCTATCTTTTTGAAACCTTAGCACTTAATCCGTTTGAAACTTTTTCTATCATCATGGAGTTTATTAGTAGAAACCCAGATTTTTCCCGATTGCAGTTTGATGAAATTACCCGCCTTTTATATGAAAGTTTACTCAACATTATTCCCGATAAAGAAACCCTTTTGTTTATTATCAAACAAGATTATCTTTTAAAAAACAAAATCAGACCAAAGATATGGTGGTCAAATAACATTACCCGAGGAGAAAGAAACTATATTTACCAAAGACTTGTTGAAACCTATTCTGAATTGACCTTGGATTCGCTTTATCGATATGGTCAACTAGAAAAAAATAAAAACAATTATTTTTTAGTCAACTATCAAAATCATTCTTTGTATTTCCTCGATAGTTGTATTGCTTTTTGTGGTTTTGACTGCGCTTTATGCCCGCTTTACAAAAAAGAATTCCAAGGCTCTTGCCTAGGATGCACTATTAGCCAAACAGAAATGTGTAAAGCTTGTAATATAAGGATTTGCAATCTAAACAAAAATATTAATAGTTGTAGTTTATGCTTAGACTATCCCTGTGATAAAACAAAAGTTCTATCGCAAAAGAGTATTGAATTACTCAATCTCCTAAACAAAAACCATTTTAAGAAAGGATAATTTATGGATTCAATTCGCAATTTATTTAATATCGGGAATGGACCTTCTAGTTCCCATACTATGGCCCCACAAAAAGCAGCGAAGATGTTTTTAGAACGTCATCCCGATGCTGATTTTTTTCTAGTTGAATTATTCGGTTCTCTCGCCTTAACCGGCAGAGGACATCTAACAGATTATGTTATTAAAAAAACACTAGGAGAAGAGCGTACTAAAATTGTTTTTAATCTACAACAAAGCTATAATTATCATACCAATGCTATGAAATTTAAAGCATTTAAAGATGATATTCAATTAGAAAAATGGTTAATATTTAGTGTTGGTGGTGGAGCTTTGAAGGAACTGGATGAACCACGTTACCATAGTAAAGAAGAAATTTATCCTCATAAGACAATGAACGAAATTCTAAACTATTGCAAGCATGAAAAAATCAATCTTGTTGAATATGTCGATCGTTTTGATCCAAACATTAAAGATTATTTACAACTAGTTTATGACTCGATGGAAAAAACAATTGAAAAGGGCTTATCGACTAGTGGAGTTTTACCTGGCAGACTCAAAGTTCAAAGAAAGGCTCCTTCTTTTCATAAACAATATCTACAAAATAAATCATTTTCAAAACTTCTTTATACCTATGCTTTAGCTACCGCTGAAGAAAACGCTAGTGGAGGAATTGTCGTTACTGCTCCTACTTGTGGCTCTAGCGGTGTTGTTCCTGCCGTTCTTTTCGCTTGTCGTGATTATCATCATATTTCCAAAGAAAAAATAATAGAAGGACTAATGATTGCTGGTCTTATTGGAAATATCATTAAATTCAACGCTTCCATTTCAGGGGCAGAAGTAGGTTGTCAAGGTGAAATTGGCGTAGCTTGTTCAATGGCTGCTGCTGCTGAAGCATATTTCTTAGGAGGAAATAACGAACAAATAGAATACGCCGCTGAAATAGCCTTAGAACACCATTTAGGATTAACTTGTGATCCTGTTGATGGTGTTGTACAAATCCCTTGTATTGAAAGAAATGCTATCGCTGCCGCAAAAGCTTTTGATGCTGCTAATTATGCCTTAATGACTTCGGGAATACACTTCATATCTTTTGATACGGTTGTTGAAGTAATGAAGGAAACTGGTCATGATTTACAAGCAAAATATAAAGAGACCTCAACCGGAGGCCTCGCAGCAAAATAAAAACCGCCAAAGCGGTTTTTTCTTTTAAGAAATTTTAATTGTTTCAATTAGTGGTAGTTTATCACTTAATTCATTGACTGTAATAAACTCATTAGATATACTATAAATCTTATCTCCAATGATAACACCTTTATCTACTATCCTATTATAGAAATAGCTCCATTCATCTTGACCTACTTTATCTAAATTTTGATGAATAATAGAACCTAAGACAACAATTTCTTTATTCTCAACATCAATCCACATTACATACATTCCTTGTGTGCTTTGATAATCATACCAATTATAAATAGGCAAAGCATAAATTTGTCTACTCTTTAGAGGAATTAAAGACTTATGATTATAAGCAATTTCACTAGAAGCTCCCTTAAGTTCAAATGTTGAAACATCAATTGGATTTTCTTCATCTGTTACATCAAATAAAGTGATTTTTAAGCCAACAGAAATAGTTGCACCATATTGTGTCAATTCTGTCATTCTTCCAATTCCTAATTTCAAAGTATCTGTAATTGGATGTAGATAATCACTAACTCCAGGTAATTTCAATTCACCTAAAATTTTCATATTGTTTGGATCTTCAACATCAATAACATAGAATGGATCGATTGTTCTAAACGTTACAATATATGCTCTATCTTCCTCAAAGCGAACACTGTAAATTCGTTCCTTTAATCCAATACCGCCTAAAGTACTAATTAAAGTAAAACGATTACCTGTAATATCAAATGTAGTTACAAATGATTCGCTTTTTTCTGAATCCCACTCATCGACTGTTGTTGCTACTCGTAAAACTCCTTTATATTCATCCATCGAAAATTGATCTTTGATACTTCCCTTTATTTCATGAAAGTTCTTGTAAATTATCTTAGCGCCATCATATTCAAATCGATAAATAAATGTTTGTGGTTTATAGTTGTATTCTCCTGTAACAAAAATTGCTGTTCGATAAGCCATGTTATAAACATTAGCTACATATAATCCCTTTAAAGATGAATATATGTTACTGAAATAGCCTACATAAGCATTGATATCTATTTTTTCTTCTTTTGTTACATCAACACCTACCAAAACAGTATAAGAATAATACACATTATCATCATTACCTATATAGAAAACATTGTCGCTTGGTAATTCAATCGCTTCTTCTCCTAAAAGGCTATCATAATAAACAAAAGGAGTTACTTTTTTATTTTCATAATCATAAATACTACTATTGTTTAATATCAAATAGAAATTATTATCAATAACCCTTGAAGAATTATAATAAGAATCCTTAAATCTTAATGTCCTAACAAGCTTGATTTCATTGATATCTTTACTACTGATATCATAAATCTTAACAAGATATTCATCAGAATAACCCCAATAATAGCCAGGATAAACTGCAGGTGCTGATTTTGATGGTTCAACTTCTGAAGTTCCATCATCAATACTATATTGAACATATTTTCTACCTAAAACTACTAAACGATTTTCTAATAAATACATTGTCTCAGCTTGGAAATCCTCGCTCTTGTATTTTACAAAATCATTTGTTTTTGTATCTAAAATTACCAAGAATCCTTCTCTAACGACATAAATAAAGCGACCATCATTCTTTATATTATCATCTTCATCGACACCTTCAACTTGAACATTGGTTTGACTTGATTCCTTAGTTACTTCTTTCTCTGCTGGTGTATCAGTTACAGCATTTTCTAACATATCGGAATCTTTCCTATTAAATCGCCAAAAATCCCTTATTTGTTGCGACTTAAAAAAGTTGCCTAATTCACTATATGAACCGATTGGACGAATACCATATTCCTCATAAGGATTTTCTTCTTGCGTCTTACAACCAAATAGTGAAAATATCATAAACATAGTAACTAAAACTAATAATATCTTTTTCATAAATCCTCCTTGTTTAATCCCTTACACTAATATAACAAATGATTTCGTCCTTTTTCTAATTTTTTTTACATTTTTCTAAAATATAAATACGACTTCCAAAATCACCAATGACACGGACTTGATTATTAAATCCTGTTCCTAAAAATTGTCCTTGTAATCTTATTCCTGCTTTTTCTGCCATCGCTCCGGTGAAAATGTATTCTTCTTTTGATGTTTTCAATTGATAAACTCGGCAAATAAAATTATGTAAACGACCATTCAGTTTTAGTTTGATTGGCGAAACCAGATTGATTAATCCACCAAATGTCTTTAAGTTGATCTTTTGAGGAAGATTTTTCATTTTATATTTTTCGTGTGAAGTTAGACCATAAATATAGAGAATATCTTCTTGTTGATCGGGATGAACTAATCCTTGAAAATACCCAACAATTGTTCTTTCTTCATCTATTACCCAAAAATAACAGTTGTTTTTATCAAAAATTGTTTTATTGCTACGATAGAATTGACCATACTGCAATGTTTTACGATATTGTTTATATAGTTCAACTTGTTTCTTGATTTGTGTTATTTCTGTTCCTGGTAACGCAGCAAGATTTAATTCATATCCTAAAACACCAAACATCGATATATTAAACCTAGAAGCAAGTGGAGTATTGCGAAGCGTTTGATGATTGGGAACAGCGCTTACATGAGCTCCCATTGTTGATAGTGGATATCCATAAGAAGTTCCTGTTTGAATAAATATACGCTCTAAATAATCCGTATCATCACTGGTCCAGATTTGAGGGAAATAACATAAGATCCCTAAATCAAAACGATTTCCGCCACTAGCACAAGCTTCAAAGAGAATTTTCGGGAAACGAAGAACCAATTCTTCTAATATTTCATATAGACCAAGAATATATCGATGAAAGAATTCTCCTTGATTGGTTAATTTTGAACCCCACATATCGGTTAATGTACGATTGTAGTCCCATTTTACATAGCTTAGATTGCAACTAGAAAATACTTCTGTCAGGCTGTCAATTAAATAGCTACGAACTTCTGGATTAGTTAAATCAAGTACTAATTGATTTCTTCCAAGAGCAGGTTTTCTCCCTGGAACTTGAATTGCCCATTCCGGATGCTTCCTATATAAATCACTATCAGGACTTATCATTTCTGGTTCCACCCATAAACCAAACATCAAACCCAGTGCATTGATTTTATCACAAAGATTGGCTAACCCTTTTGGCAGTTTCTTTAAATTAACATCATAATCACCTAGCGAAGAAGTATCATCATTTCTTTTTCCAAACCAACCATCATCTAAAACAAAAAGTTCGATTCCTACATCTTTACCAGCTTTAGCTAAGTCTAATAGTTTTTTTTCATCAAAATTGAAATAAGTTGCTTCCCAATTATTGATTAACACTGGTCGCTCTTTGTTTTTCCATTCTCCACGGACAATATGATGATTGACAAAATAGTGCATATTTTGTGATAAACTATTCAATCCCCTTGAAGAAAATGTCATCACTGCTTCTGGAGTAATGAATTCATCTTTTAAAATATAACGAAAAGCAAAATCATTAATTCCCGATAATAATCGCACTTTCCCATTTGGTTTTACCTCGACCATCGTTTTATGATTCCCGCTATATACTAAATTAAAACCATAGCATTGACCATAATCCTCACTTGTGTTTACTTTTTTCAATATCACAAAAGGATTATGTTTATTAGAACTTGCCCCTGATTTTGAATCGTTGATATAGATTCCGCTTGTTAATCTCTTTTGATTTACTTGTCTTTCCTTACTCCAAGCACCATCAAACGTCATCATCATGAAATCATTCTCACGAAAATCAATTTGATTTGAAAAAAATCGTTCCAATTCATAATCGTTTTTTGATAGATTAATTATTCTTGCGTATTTTGTAATGACATCTGCTTGAACAAAGACTTTGTAATATAGCTCTAATCGACACTCCAATACTTCATCATATAAGTCAATACGAAGAATTTCTGTTTCATCATAACTACAAGGAAGTGGTTTTGCCATACTATTTTCTAATATTTCATAGCCTTGATATTTAAAACAATTCGTATATCCGTGTGGCAAAGAATTGATAGAAATCATGTTTTCTCGATAATCACCAACACCGATTGTTGAAAGTTCTAAATCCAAATCATCAATAAATTCATGAGGATTATTTTCAAATAAAACGGCAGTTGCCCTACCGTTTTCTAATTTTTGACGAATACATTCGAAATCTACAAACTCTACTTTTTCTCCATAATAATCGTGAAGTAAAAGACCACTTTCTGTATAAGTGATGATATAGCTTGTTTTGTTTGTTTCAAGAATGAAATGATTATCAACAACTTTAATCATAAGCGACCTCTACTTTTTAAATAAATATACTTTTGCTTGATAAGGTTTTAAAACAAGATCGTCATCATCATAATTATTCAATAATAATTTTGCTTTTGGTAAATCATATGGTGCTTTTTGGAATGCTTCTTTTCCGGTAAAATTAGCAACCACAACCAATTTTTCATCTTCATAATTGCGTTCATAGCAAACAATCTTGTTATCATTTGGATAATGCTCCAAGTAATCACCATAAACAATAATCTCATGTTTTTTCCGTAAAGCGATTATTTTTTGATAATACTTCAAAATAGAATTTTTATTTTTTAAATCATTCTTGACATTGATTGTTTCGTAGTTTGTATTTACCTCAATCCATGGAGTTGCTTCAGAGAAACCACCATTAATTTCATTGCTCCATTGCATCGGAGTTCTCGCATTATCACGACTACTACGAGCTAATTTTTTCAACATCCTTCGTTTTGACCAAAGCAATTTTTTAGTTCCTATTCGATAGATATTCATGCTTTCAACATCGCGATATTGGCTGAGTTTTGTAAAATGAGCATTTGTCATTCCTATTTCTTGTCCTTGATAAATAAATGGTGTCCCTTGTTGGAAAAGAAAATACGTAGCTAACATTTTCGCACTTTCTTCGCGATATTTTAAACTACCAAAGCGAGAAACACTGCGAGGTTGATCGTGATTTTCTAAATATAAGGTGTTCCATCCCTTACCATTGATACCATATTGCCATTTTGTCATTGCCTTTTTCAATCGAACAGGTTTAAATTTGCGTCCGAACCATTTTACAAAGAAGCAATCAGCATTCATATGATCAAATTGGAAAAGCATATTTAATTCTCCTCTCCAATCGGCAATATAATCAAGAGCTGTTTCCGGGGTAATGAAAACTGATTCCCCAACAGTAAAGCATTGATATTTGCTTAAAACATCTTCATATAATTCGTGCAAATATTCATGGACTTTAGGTCCGTTGATATAATGTTCTGAACCTCTAAGTACAGGTTTCCATTTTCCTTCAGGAAGTCCTTCTCTTTTAGATATGATATTAATCACATCACAGCGAAAACCATCAACTCCTAAATCAAGCCAAAAAGTAAGAATTTTCTTTACTTCTTCTCTAACTTTAGGATTATCCCAATTTAGGTCAGGTTGTTTTTTGGAAAACAAATGAAGATAATACTGGTTGGTTACCTCATCGTATTCCCATGCTGAGCCACCAAAAAAACTTCCCCATTTATTAGGAGCTTTTAATTTGCCTGGTGTTTTCCCTTCAATTCCTTCTTTCCAAATATAGTAATCACGATAAGGATTATCCACACTCTTTCTTGATTCGATAAACCATGGATGTTCATCAGAAGTATGATTAACAACCAAATCCATGATTAAAGCAATTCCTCTTTCATGAAGACCATTGATTAATTCTTTAAAATCATCCATGGTACCATATTCAGGTAAAATCTGATAATAATTAGAAATATCATAACCATTGTCATCTAATGGTGAGTCATAGATGGGACTTAGCCAAATAATGCTAACGCCTAAATCCTTTAAATAATCTAATTTTTCGATAATTCCTCGTAAATCGCCAACCCCATCATTATTGGAATCTTTAAAACTCCTTGGGTAAATTTGATAAACAATCCCTTCCTTATACCATGTTTTTTTCATACTTTTTTTCCTTTTTTAAAATTTTTATAATTCCTCTTATTACTTTTCCATTAGCAAAATCGATAATTCCTTCTGCATTCTTTGGCGATACTCCAGCACCACCAATTGCCACTATCCCTCTAATTGGCATTTGTGTAGCATTGACAACAATAAATTTTTTATCGCTTTCACTAGCATCTTTAGGTAATAATGCTAATGCTCTTTTAATCAATTGCTTATATAAAATCCTACCCCAAAAAGTACTTTGAAAGTCTTCAGGAATCGAATCCATTGTAAATGGAGCTGTTCGTGCAATTGATTTTGGCGGTAATGTTCGACCCATAAGTTCAGCAAAATCATCGGTTGTAATTTTCCACTCGCTATTATGATATGCCGTTTTCTTATGTTCGATAAACCCTTCTTCGTTTTCTTTTTTGTTCACATTGTGAGAAAGAATAACTTCCTCAACATTCTTGCAAATCTGAATTTGGTAGGTTCCCTTATCAACATGAAATTGTTTCATATTGACATCATAGTAGGCAAAGTCTTGATAGTCCAAGATAAACTCCACTTTCTTTTCTTCTTGTGGTGCCAATTCAATTTTTGTAAACTTTTTTAACTCCCTTTTTGCTTTGTAAACAGAGGAATCGTTATTCTCTATATACAATTGTACTACTTCTTTTGCTTCCATTGAGCCATCATTTTTTACTTTACAAGTAACAACGATTTTCTTGTCCTTTTTTATTGTTGAAGAGTCAACGGTTAAATCGCTATAGGTAAATGGACAATAGCTTAATCCATATCCAAAAGGGTATCTAACCTTTTTCCCAAAGGTATTGAAATATCGATATCCGACAAAAATACTTTCCTCATAATAAACAGCATTATTACTATCAGCAAAGTTTTTTGAACTACTATAATCTTCTAGTTGAAAAGCATAGGTTTCATTTAATCTTCCACTTGGTGAAACCTTACCAAAAAGAATGTCTAGAAGAGGAGTACCATTTACTTGGCCTAGCAAATTACAATTTAAAATTGCTTTTGCTTGTTTTTCGAAATCTATCTCAACAACTGATCCCGAAGATATACAAATAATGATTTGTGGATTTACTCGATGAAGTGCTTTGATTAATTCTAATTGACCTTGTGGTAACTTCAAATCTTCTCGATCTATTCCTTCTGCCTCGTTAATTACACCAACAAAAACGATCACTTTATCAAATTTCTCAACTTCACTAATAACTTCATCAATTAATTCTTGATTAAAGCAATCTTCTTGTAAGGCGTATCCAGGGAAAAAGGCATAATTTTTCGTGTATTTCTCAATTTCTCCCAATATCGTTTCCATTTTATAGGGATTGATATTTGAACTGCCACCACCTTGTGTACGTGGTTTACGGGCAAATTCGCCAACAACAGCAATCTTTTCTGTTTTATTGATTGGTAACATCCCTTCATTCTTTAAAAGCACAATCCCTTCACGAGCAATCGCTTTTGCAATTTCTTCATTAGCTTCAATATTTGCTTTTTCTGGTAATACCTGTTGATATTTTTTCACTAATTCTATTACTTTATTGCATGCTCTATCAATCTCTGCTTCAGTTATTTGACCTTTTTTATACGCCTCATATATTTTTTTACTATTGTAGCCATTGCTATTTGGCATTTCTAAATCTAGTCCGTTTTTAATGCTCTCAACAGGATTACTAACCGCTCCCCAATCAGAAACAACTAAACCTTTAAAGCCCCATTCGTTTCGCAAAATATCCGTTAATAGTTCCTTGTTTTCACATCCATGAATTCCATTTACTTTATTATAACAAGCCATGATAGTCGCTACATTACTCTCTACTGCCTTTTTAAATGATGGCAAATAAATTTCTCTTAACGCCCTTTCATCAACAACTGAATCAATAGTTAATCGATATTTTTCTTGTGAATTAGCGGCAAAGTGTTTCACACAAGCACCTACATTCTCACTTTGAATACCCGAAATATAGCTACTAGCCATTTCCCCTGATAGGATTGGATCCTCTGAATAATATTCAAAATTGCGTCCACAACCAGGATTGCGTTTGATATTAACACCAGGAGCTAAAATAAGTTTTACTCCTTTTTCTTTTGCTTCTTGAGCTAAAGCACTTCCCATTTGATAAGCCAATTCTTTATTAAAAGTAGATGCTAATGTCGTTGTAGGTGGAAATAGCGTCGCTGGTAATGCCTCTCTGCTATTTTCCTTTTCTTTACGAATACCATGAGGGCCATCAGACATTTCCAATGATGGTAATTGAATACGGTCAATATTCTTTGTTAACCATGCTGTTTTCCCATTTAATAAACTGATTTTTTCTTTAATCGTTAATTTAGTTATCATTTTACCACCCTTTCAATGATTTTAAGTTCTTCTGTTAAGATAACACCATTAACTTCAATTTGTACTTTACCCGTGTTAGCCGTTTGATTCGTCTTAACCCAAAAACCGACTGCTCCTCCTAAAAGCGGAAGATTACTAGGACCAATTAAATCAATTCCACCACTTACAGTAATCTGACAACAAGCTACTCCATAAGGAACTACAATGTTATTTTGATCGACCATCTTAACAACCAGACGAGTGACATCATATGTCTTATCAACAACTAATTCTTTTTTATCTAATTCTAAAGTAAAACTTGTTCTCTTAATCTCGTTAAGTGTTTGCGAGATAACCACATTCTCGTTAGCATAACCATCAAATCGATAATATTGATTTTGATTGAATTTCCCCATTGCATATTCATAGAAAATATCTACAATTTGGGTTCGTTTTAACTTATATTTTATCATCAGAATAAACATTCTCATCAAATTGAATATTGATATTTTCCCTTGGGCAGCAGCGACTTGTTTAAAGGCTTTTTTTGCCATTGTTGAAGACTTTTTAGTAAATCCATAATGTTTTTCCAATTGAACACCAATAAAGTCATCGACGATAACTAAAGGATGTTTTAATCCAGAAAATTGCTTTTTATCAGGATAAAATGTTCCTACATAATCATCATTTCTAAACATCTTGATATATTCACAGTTCGTTGCAACATAGACTTTGTCCATCTTACTTGCAGGATAATCTCCCCTTGCAAAAGTAGATAACACTTCTAAGACGAAAGGTTTATCTTTTTGAGAAGCAAATACATATGCTGCATATTTCGGTATTCTAAACATATCCATTACACCATGATAACAGACACCATCACCACTGCCAAAGTCTTTATGTGTATTGTAATCAGCAAAACACCAACCAATGGAACCGACAATTTGTTCATTTTTTGCTGCTGCATCAAGAACTCTAGCGTGTCTTAAGGCATGTTCAAGACGATGCGGATCATCATCATAGCGTTTTGTTGGAAACATATGGCCATTGTTTTCAGTTACCAAATGAGGAGTTTTTCTTGGTTTTGCCAATACTTTTTTACCACCACTATGAGTAAAATCATTGAATGTGAAAACATCTTCGAAAAATCTAGAGTTGATGAAATTTCTTACCCCTCCCGTAGGTCGTGTATCATCTAGGTTGCGCGCTACTTCATTTGTCTTTCTATATAACTCATCATCATCGAACGATTCATTAATGCGAACTCCCCATAATACAATAGAAGGGTGATTTTTATCTCTTGTAATCATTTTTTCCACATTCACAATACAATTTTGTTTGAATTCTTCGTTACCAATGTATTGCCAACCAGGAATTTCTTCCAAAACCAATAGACCTATTTCATCACAACGATTTAAAAAATGTTTTGATTGCATATAGTGTGAAGTTCGAACAATATTGACACCCAGTTCATACTTCAAAATATCGGCATCTTTTTCTTGAGCGCTTTTAGGCATGGCATAGCCCACATAAGGATAACTCTGATGACGATTCAGTCCTCGTAATTTTATTTTTTTCCCATTTAAATTTAAGCCACCGCGCTCAAAAGAAATTTCACGAAAACCAAAACGGTCTTTCACCTCATCTAAAAGAACATTATCATCATACATCCTAACAATAATATCATATAAGTTAGGATTATCTAAATCCCATAGTTTTCTCTCTTTTACATCAAAATCAACAGTTGTTTTTTCACGATTAATATTATATCGATTTAATGAAACCTGCTTTCCTTTTTCTTGAATTTCCACTTCAACAATCACCGGTGTTTTATTAACCGTTATATCACAAAAAGCAGTGATACTATTATGAACATCCTTGGTCTTTACGAAAACATCAAGAATTCGGTCTTTATCTGCTATTTCAAGGTATACTTCACGATAAATACCACCATATCCTAAATAATCAATTAATCCACCAAAAGGAGGAACATTTGGATTTTCTCTAGAATCGACAATAACTGTGACAATATTTTTTTCGCCATATTTTACATATTCTGAGATATCGACTTTAAATTCATCGTATCCCCCTTTATGCGTCAATACAAAATCATCGTTGATATAGATTGTTGCTACATGAGCAACACCTTCAAAAATCAAATTTATGCTCTTATCTTGGTAAGCATCTTTTATATCTATATCGTGTTTATATGTTACAATCTTTTGAGTTTCTTTTTCATCAAAATAATTGAAAGGCGTCTCAAAAATATTATGAGGTATATGGACTTTTTGAAAATTTGTAACGTTCGCATAATCTTTCAAGTGTTCATCTTCAAAATTAGATGAAAAAAGCCAGTTAAAATTTAAGTTAATTATTTCGCGCATTAATATCACCTCTAATATTCATTATAACATTAAAAATCGGTTAATAAAAGCGTTTTTCTTGATTTTAAGTTTTCCCTCTCAACAAATATTAAAAGACCACGATGATTATTCTACTTCTTTTTTCGTGGTCTCTTCTTTTTCTTTATATTTTATTGATTATCTAAGTGGTTTTTTCGATTTGCTAGTGACAATTATTCTTGATTTCCTTATTTAAATTATTTTCTAAACGAACTCTTGCCTACATTTCTTTTTCTAAAGCAGCAATTCTTTGACTTAGTGGAGGATGAGTGTAACTCATACAAATAGTAAAAGGGTGAGGATTCAAACAAGCGTAATTATTTCTCGATAATTTCTTCAATCCGGAAATGAGTGCTTCCTGATAGCCTTCTTTTCTAGCGAACATATCCGCTTTGTATTCACGCTTTCGGCTAAAAGAATTAGCAATTGGTAAGGTAATCATATTGATAAAAGGGATAACTACGTTTAAAATAAGGATAAAGGCAAATCCATAATTTAACTTCTCAAAAGCAAAATCTTGAATAAAGATTACTCGAGAGATAATTAACCAGCTAATAAAAATTATGATGAAGATTTGTAATAAAGAAAATAAATAGCCTTTTAAAATATCTTTATTTTTTCCATGTCCTAATTCATGAGCAAAAACAGCAACAATTTCTTCTTCTGTCATTAATTCAAGAATCGTATCATATAAGACAATGTTTTTTGTTTTCCCTAAACCACTGAAATAAGCGTTCGCCTTGCTACTGCGACGCGAGCCGTCCATAACCTTAATTTCATTAACCTTGTATCCATTCTTTGTCAATAATTCTTCTAATTTAGTTCTTAACTGTCCTTCAGGAAGCGGAGTGAATTTGTTGAAAATCTTCGCTAATAACGGCATTAAAAAGAAAATGCCAAGAACAAACAAAAATAATAATAAGGAAAATGCCAATAATATAAAATCTCCTAACCAAAGATATAGTCCAATAAAAGCAGATAATAAACCTATCATTATACCTAAACTTAAAATTAAATTCTTTATTTGATCAGCAATAAAAGTTTTATT
>Ga0209097_10000304_pt1 | contig 51912 bp, 48 predicted proteins | sample AD_UKC052_MetaG_FD_184419 | JGI IMG/M metagenome (GOLD analysis project Ga0209097, IMG submission 184419) | Active sludge microbial communities of municipal wastewater-treating anaerobic digesters from USA - AD_UKC052_MetaG (SPAdes) (version 2) | ecosystem: Engineered > Bioreactor > Anaerobic >... | reverse complement strand
ATAGGCATTCCTTTTTTCTTCATCAAATTTTTCGGCTGCCAGTTCTAATTCATAATGAAAAGAGCGGTTATCATTAGAATAGAATGCGGCATAACCAACTACACTTTTCGGAATATAAACATATCTACCATAAACACGTGGTTCATAGAAATCGTATCTATCTAAAGGATTTATTCGAAACGAAGCTTCTATATAATGATTTTTCAAGGTTGTTGCTGTCAGTACTGTCTTATACCAAGCCTCTTGAAATTTTCCTGTGGTGTTTTGTATGTCTAAATTTATGTTTTGATTGAATTTAAGCGAGTTAAAAGTTTTGGTTGGATTAATAATTCTATAAGTCATTTCACCGTAACCCGAATGGTAATTATTAACAAAAATAATTCCTAAGTCATTGATATCATAATTTTCGGATAGGTATTTCCCAGAGAATAAATACCTGTATTTTCCGCTTGTTTTAGCAAAACTCAATTGCGTTTTGAAACCATCGTAATTGTCCAAACCTGTTATGGAACTGTATTTAAAATCCCCTGATAATTTATAGGTATTTACTTTTGTATTCAAATCAAATAACAGTGCCGAAACATTGGCATCACGAAAACCTCCGTTTCGAAGGGTATTTGTATTCACAAAAGTAACCGACGAATTTTGATTGAAACGCTGATCTAAAACCAAAACATTATAATTGACCAACGGCTCGACAACTTCTTTTCGTGTCGCCCCTGAAATAGTATCTCGTATTGTAGCATAGGTTTTCTCAGTAACGGCATTCAAAAACCCAATTCCAAGCCCTTTTTCTGTACGACCGGAAACTTTTACAGCATTTAATAAATCGGTAGAACTAGGATATTCTGTAACTTCTTCATTCTCATTTAAGGTTGGTTCTGTTATTGGCGCACCTCCAATTCTTCTGGAATAAAACAAATTTCCTTTGGAAAACAAATCAGCTGCTTCTGTAAAAAAACTTCTGTTTTCGTCAAATTGCTGTTCGAAGGGTTCAAGATTGAGAATGGCATTATCAAATTTTGTTTGTCCAAAATCAGGAACTAAAATTGCATCGAGTGTAAAAGCATCATTAATTCCGTATTTAATATCCAATCCAGCTTTTAATGTTTTATCCGAAGCATAATCATCTCGTTGATAATAAGCGGATGTGTAGGGAATAAAGAAAAGACGAGTAGGTGTATTTATGTTTTCAATTCCTTCTAAAACACCTTCTTGCGTAATTACAGCACCAATTTTTGTGTCGACAAAATTCCAAGTGTAACTTTGATCTTGGGCATCGCGTTTAATATCTCTTTTAAAATTTAAACCCCAAGTTTGTTTGGCTGCTTTCGAAAATCGTAGTGCAGCATAAGGAATTCTCATTTCGACAACCCAACCAAAATTGGTTATTTTTACTTCGCTATCCCAAATGGCATCCCAATTAAAATCTTCGCTTGCCTCAGTAGCCAAACAATCCATTTGAACTCCAGCTGCGCTTACAAAAAATCGAAAATCTTGTTGTCCATCATTATTTCCGTTAATAGAAACCGAAAAATTGTCGGAAACACCAAATTCATCTCTATTGGTTAATTCTCTTGAAATTTTATGGGGTTCATCATCGTATAAAACTGCGGAGATGAAAACCGCATTATTATCATACAAAACTTTGACTTCTGTTTTTTTACTTTCGCTTATTGGTTTTCCATTATCTGGCTCATACATAATAAAATCAGTTGCAATTGGAGCTATTCCCCATGCTTCTTCTTCAATTTTACCGTCAATGGTGATATTTCCTAGGGTAGATTTTGCCACAAGTACTTTTTTTTGACCATAAGTGCAAAAACTTATAAAAACAAAAAAAAGAAGAAAATAAGAATAATACTTCGGCATAAATTAGGATAATGGTTAAGCAAAAATAGTAAAATTAACACAAAAACCAAGCAAAATATAATTTTTAACACGTCTAAATAACTCAAAAACAGACACCAAATCATATTTTTTTCTTAAAATTATTTAAAAAATATAATCCTATTGTATATTTGCAACCCCAAGTACAATGTCTAACCTAAACGTTATCAATGATTTATAAGATATTTCCTGCTATATTTTTTTTGATATTTTCTATATTTTCAAGTAAGATTACTTTTACTGAGCCCGAAAAACCAAAAAAACCAGAAATCGCAAGTGCTTTAATCCCAAGTTCCGATTCCAACATCGAAACCATTTATAGCCACTTGAATTCCAATCAATTTGAGCTTCCCAATCTCGAAAGTTTTTCAGCAGCCTTGAAAGGGTTTTATTCATTGAAAGAGAGAGGATTAGTCCAAAAAGACATTTTGACTTTGGTGGATTTTAGCTTATCTTCAAATGTCAAAAGACTTTGGGTAATCGATTTAGAAACCAACACCATTTTATACAATTCCCTAGTTGCCCACGGAAGAAATACTGGCGAAGAATATGCAAACAGCTTTTCGAATACCAATAGCTCTTACAAAAGTAGTTTGGGTTTTTACCTTACCGGTGAAGTTTACCAAGGAAAACACGGAATGTCTCTAAAACTTGACGGTCTAGAAAAAGGTGTCAACGACAATGCTAGACAAAGAGGCGTAGTGATGCACTCGGCAAATTATGTGTCAAATTCTTTTATTAAATCCAACAAAAGATTAGGAAGAAGTCAAGGTTGTCCTGCCATTCCACAAGAATTACTTTCAGGAATTGTCAATACTATAAAAAACAAATCTTGCCTTTTTATTTACCATCCATCAAGAAGTTTGGATAAAATAGCTGTCTTATCGTCTTAATTTTTGATACAAATCGGCATCAAGATTATAAATATCATCTCTAAAAATCAAACTGTTATTTTCGCTCCAAGCGGTCCAATATAAAATATGAACGCTAACTTCATTGTTTATTTTTATGGCCTTTGTTTTTCCGTTTTGCAGTGTTTCGGTAATTTTTTCTATATTCCAATTCGCCTCATCGGCCAATAGATATTTGGCCAATTTCAACGGATTTTCTACTCGCACACAGCCTGAACTCAAAGAACGCTTTTGTTTCCCAAAAAAATCTCGATGATTGGTGTCGTGCAAATAAATCGAAAATCGATTTGGAAAAGAGAATTTAACCATCCCTAAGGAATTAAAAGTTCCGGGCATTTGCACATAACGATAGCCTTTCGCATTTGAAAGTTTCCAATTATTGGCAGACACTTCATTCCCATTGCTGTCATAAACTTTCATATTGGTTTGAGCCAAATAGTTTCTATTTCGTGAAATAGAAGGAATCACGTCTTCTCTCAAAATTGTAGGCGGAACTGTCCACGTAGGATTCAAAATCACATTACTTAATCTTGACGAAAGCACCGGTGTTGGCCTTTTATCTCTTCCCACGATAACTTTATGAGTTCGCATCGTGTCATTATTTTTGACTAAAATCAATTTATAATCCGGAATATTCACAATTACGTATTCATTACCCATTTCCTTTGGAAACCATCTCCAACGTTCGAGATTGGCAAGAATTTGCTCTTTTCGTTTTCTTTTGGAGAAATTGAGCGCAGCAATTGTCCCTTTTCCTATAACTCCATCAGCTGCTAAACCATGACGAATTTGGAATTTTTTCATAGCCTCATTGGTTATACTGTCGTAAATACCGGAAAGACTATCTTTTGGTTTCATCTCTTTCCAATAAATCAATCTTTTTTTAATATCAATTAATGATGGATTTGTATCATTCAACACAATTTTATTGGTTATTTCAATCGCTTTAAAATCATCTTTTGGAAAAGAATTAATGATTTTGAGTGCCTTTTTCAAGCTTTTATAAACAATATGATTGGGTTTTAATTGTTCGATTTTATACTGTAACGAATCACTTTTTAGCATTACAACAATGGTTTGATTGATGTCAAGTACATTTTCCTTCAAATCCCAATCTTTATAAAAATTTCTAGGATTCAATTGCCCATTGCTCAAATGCGAAATGTATTTTTGAAGACTACGCGTTAGCAAAATGTCATAGTTTCCTCGATTTTTATCATCTAAGGAAGCATATTTTTTTTCGAATTTCTGCAATTTATGTACATAATAATCATCTGGATTCAGTCCTTCTTCCTCAGAATTCAAAAGTTGTTTCAAGATAATTTTCCGGTCTTTATTGGATTGCCAAACCGATTTGAATCCGGAGGACAAATAAAACTCTTTAAGAATTTTACTGCCATAGGAATTTAACAAAACAGTATCAATCGCAACCGATTTCCCTTCAGGTTGAATCATAGGAATTGAAACAGGAACAGGAGTTACCTGCTTTTTTTTCGATTCTTTTCCGCAGCTGAAAAAAATAAAAACCAATAGAAAAATTAGAATTTTATTCATTATTATATATTTTTAAAATTAAATTGTTTCTCTGCTTGGGTTTTACAAAAGGTTTTATCGTTCGAAAATTTGAATTGTCTAAGAAATAAGTATCTCTAATCATTTGTTTATTTAGGAATGACGTTAAGATATAAAAATAATGCTTTTATAATGATTTAGTTTTAAAACGGTTATAAAAAAATAAACCCTTTTTATAAGAATTTCAAAAAAAAACTTGCAAAGAAGCCAACTTATTATTTATATTTGCACCGTTGTAATGCGAAAGTAGCTCAGTTGGTAGAGCTCCAGCCTTCCAAGCTGGTTGTCGCGAGTTCGAGCCTCGTCTTTCGCTCTAAAAACCTCAAACGAAAGTTTGGGGTTTTTTATTTCAACAAACTCAGGTCAGAACCACCGGCAATCTCTTCTGGAATTTGGTTTTGTCTAAAAAGTCTGGCCGTCAAATTTCCTTTTAAAATTATTTTATCGCCTTTTACATCCAACCAACTTCCTTCTCGAAGTCCTAAAACTGGAATAGAATTAAATGAATGAAACTCATTTATTCTCGTTTCTCGCGTTTCGCCCATATGTTTGGATTGTAAATCGGCATCCAAATAATGAGGATTTAAATTAAATGGAATCAACCCAAGTGTTTTAAAACTTGGCGGATAAACAATAGGCATATCATTGGTTGTTTGCATTGATAGTCCACAAATATTACTTCCTGCACTTGTTCCCAGATAGGGTGTTCCGTTTTTGACAGCTTCGGCAAGAGCAATCATACAATCCGTTTTATACAATTGAGCAACCAATAAAAAAGTATTCCCACCACCTGTAAAAATCCCTTCGGCGTTTTTGATTGCGTTAGAATAATCATCAAATTCATGAATTCCTTTCACTTCCTTTCCTATTTTGGCGAAAGCCGAAGCCACCATAGCAGTATATTCTTCGTGCGAAATACCACTTGGTCTCGCAAAAGGAATAAACAAAATCGTTTTGCAATCTTGGAAATGCAATTTTAATTCAGGTAGCAAATAGTCTAAATAATCACCTCCGTGAAGCGTTGATGTGCTTGCTATAATTATATTTTTCATTGATTTTTTTTAAAAAAAAGTTTGGGTTAAAGATATGAAATCGTGCTTTTAATGTGACAATTCTAAAATTTTAATTAACATATTCTTACCAAGTCCTTAATATTTAATTTGGAAGACAATGAGATAATTTTACAACATTAAATAATTGATTAACCCATTAATGAAATTAGGCATCTGTGTGTTTTTTGTTTTGATTGCCAACACGATTTTGGCTCAAGAACCTCCTAGAATTGTATTAAATGGTAAAATCAACGCCAATAGTATGGATCTTGAAGGAGTTTATGTCATTAATCTGAAAACTGAAAAATCAACAATAACCGAAAAAGACGGTTATTTTTCGATAACTGCAACACCAGGAGATACTCTTTTATTTTCGGCAATTCAGCTCAAAGAAAATCGGGTTGTCTTGGAGCCAAACCATTTTCAAGAAGAATTATTTCTTGTAAAAATGGAAGCCAACATTACTGCATTAAAGGAAGTAGTAATAAAAAGATATGACAACATTAATGCCGTTGCTCTTGGAATTTCACAAAGCGGCATTAAACATTTAACTCAGGCCGAAAGAAAATTATACACTGCCAAATCCACAACCGGTGATGCTATTTTAAATTTAATGTCCGGTAGAACTGCCATGCTCAAAAAAGAGCTTGAAGCAGAAAAAAAATGGTCTTATATGCAACTCCTAGACAATATGTTTGACCAAAATCATTTTGTAACCATTTTAAAAATACCTTTGGAATATGTAAAAGGTTTTAAATACTACGCCGTTGAAAACGATAAGTTTACAACAATATTAAAAACCAAAAACAAAATAACAGCCGAGTTTTTAATGGGCGAATTGGCAACAAAATACATAAAAATTATTGCTGGTGAAAACGAATAATACTTTAAACCTCTTTTTGTTTTTATTGTGCCAAATCTCTTTTGGCCAAACAGTTGGCGAGAAAATAATTCACGGAAAAATAATTGTCGAATCACGCAATATAGTTGGAGTTACTATTATTAATTTGGTGAATGAAAAAAGTACTATTAGCGATAGTAATGGAGAATTTTTCATTTTCGCGAAAGCCGATGATTTATTAGTTTTTACTTCGGTGAATTTAGAATATCATCGCAGGCAAATCGAAGAAGAAGATTTGAAATCAGACGTTTTAATCATAAAAATGATTGCTAAAATAACCGAACTCGAAGAAGTAATCGTCAACAAACATTCTGAAATAAATGCAGTTGCGTTGGGAATTTCTCCAAAAGGAATCATACAACGAACTCAAATGGAGAAAAAACTATACACGGCTGGGGATTTTAAACCTATTCATTTATTAGGACTTTTGGGAGGTTCATTGGCTGTTGACCCTATTTTAAATGCCATAAATGGCCGAACTGCAATGTTAAAAAAATCAATAGAAGCAGAAAATAAACAGCATTTATTAGCACTCTTCAGTTCGCTTTTTGACGACACTTATTTTACAAAAAAACTAAAAATTCCTGCTGATTACATAAAAGGATTTCAGTATTACTGTGTGGAAGATGGCAGAATTTCAGAAGCATTAAAGTCCAAAAATAAAACTAAAATAGAATTTTTGATAGCTCCTTTGGCAGTAAAATACAACGAAATTATTAATGATAAAAAATAAACCAAAAAACGAACTATTTTTTTATTCTAAAAAAAGATAAACTCATAAGTTTTACTACTTTTGAAAAATGAAAAAACAAATTATATCTATTTTATTAACAGTACTTTTATTTACATTAACAGCATCTACTGTTCATAAATTTCATATGGCTTTGTATCAAATAAATTATGCTTCGGATAAGAAAATGCTTCAAATTACTTCTCGAATACACATCGACGATTTGAACAAAGCGCTTGAAAAAAAACACAAAAAGAAAATTTCTGTCGAAAACGAAAATAATAGTTCTGATGAATTGTTATTAGAAGAATATTTATCCGGTTGCTTTACAATAAAAGTAAACGGACAAGTTAAACCTTTGAATTTTTTGAGTAAAGAAATAGATGGCGAAGAACTTGTTTGCTATTGGAACATTAAAAATATTTCCAAAATCAATAATCTCGAAATATACAACTCCGTTTTAATTGAATATTTTTCCGATCAACAAAACATGATTAATGTTACTGTTTTGGGTGTGAAAAAAAGTTTTCTTTTAACCAATTCAACAACTTCCAAATCATTAAAATATTAATTTCCAATCAATAATTATGTATCAAATTGCGAAGAACTTTCTTTCTATGAAAAATACCATTATACTACTATTTATTTCCCCAATTCTTGCTTGGTCACAAAACATTCCTGAACAAAAATCAACAAAAGAATCTGAAAGAAATGACACCAATAAATTCAGTCAAATGTATGATATATTGGCAACACCTAATATGTTTCGAACAGCATCAGGCGCGCCAGGTCCAGCTTATTATCAGCAACAGGCCGATTATAAAATTGACATTGAATTGGATGATAAAAATTCAAAATTAAGTGGCTCAGAAACCATCACCTATTACAACAATTCGCCTGATACTTTAGAGTATTTATGGGTACAATTAGACCAAAACCAAGCTGCAAAAAATTCGCAATCCCCTTTAGCAGAAAACCAAAGGACGGAAGAAGTATTTACTCCTAATAATTTTGCCAATAAATTTTTAAAACAAGGATTGGAACGCGGTTTTACTATTGAATACATCAAAGATTCCAAAGGAAATGCACTTCCTTATACGATAAATCAAACAATGATGCGCATCGATTTGCCAACTCCTATGGAATCAGGAGAAAAAATTTCTTTTTCTATCAAATGGTGGTACAACATCAATAATTACAGACAAGACGGAGGCAGATCTGGTTATGAATTATTCGAAAAAGACGGGAATAAACTCTACATAATCGCTCAGTTTTATCCCAGAATGGCGGTGTATAACGATGTTGAAGGCTGGCAAAATATGCAATTTTGGGGAAGTGGAGAATTTACACTCCCTTTTGGAAATTTTGATGTGAATATTACAGTTCCTGCTGACCATGTTTTGAATGCAACCGGTGAATTGATGAATAGAAACGAAGTGTTCACTGCCGCCCAAGTAAAACGATATGAATTAGCTCAAAAAACATTTGACAAACCCATTGTTATTGTCACACAAGCGGAAGCAGAAATTGCTGAAAAAGGATTTTCTGACAAGAAAAAAACTTGGAAATTCAGCGCCAAAAATGTTAGAGATTTTGGAATTGCAACTTCCAGAAAGTTCATATACGATGCAATGGCAGTACAATTGAATGGAAAAATAGTAATGGCAGAATCGGTTTATCCAAAAGAGGCCAATCCACTTTGGGGAGAAACTTCAACAATAACCGTAGCACATACTTTAAAAAGTTATTCCGCTCATACTTTTGATTATCCTTATCCCAAAGCAGTTTCGGTTTCGGCTGAAGATCAAGGCATGGAATACCCAATGATTTGTTGGAATTTTGGCCGACCTGACGAAAATGGTGTAACGAGTACACAAATCAAAAACGGAATGATAGGAGTAATAATTCACGAAGTTGGACATAATTTTTTTCCAATGATAGTCAATTCTGATGAGCGACAATGGTCTTGGATGGACGAAGGTCTCAATACTTTTATGCAATTTATGGCTCAACAAGAGTTGGGAACGAACTTTCCTTCTAGGCGTGGTTCTCCAAAAAGCATTGTTCCTTACATGAGTTCTGATAAAAAATTCTTAGAACCAATTATGTCTAATTCAGAGAGCCTTATCGATTTTGGAAACAATGCCTATGCAAAGCCAGCAACAGGTCTAAATATTTTGAGAGAAACCATTATGGGAAGAGAATTATTTGATTATGCTTTCAAAGTATATGCAAATCGTTGGAAATTCAAGCATCCTACACCCGAGGATTTTTTTAGAACTATGGAAGACGCATCGGCAGTAGATTTAGATTGGTTTTTCAGAGGCTGGTTTTACACTACAGACTATGTTGATATTGGCATTAAAGAGGTAAAACAATACTATGTTACGGAGAATGCACCAAATGAATTGAAAGATGTAACCATCAACAAAAGACGTTTTGGCAAAGAAAATGGACCTTACTTGTATTTGATTTCAGAGAATAATTCAGATTTAAATTCTGGTAAGAAACAAGCTTTCCAATTGGATTCGGTAAAATTACTTTCGGAATATGTTGCTCAAAATTTTTCGGCCGAAGAAAAAGCAACCATGAAGACTCCTAAATACTTTTACGAAGTAGAGTTCAACAAACCCGGAGGAATGCTAATGCCGATCATCGTAGAGATAACTTATGATGATAATACCAAAGAAAATTTTAAATTTCCAGCACAAATTTGGAGAAAGAACAATGATACTGCTAAAAGAGTTTTCACAACCGAGAAAGCAATTAAAACAATTCAGATTGATCCAAAGCTAGAAACTGCCGATATTGATATAACCAATAATACTTGGCCAAAGGCAGAAGTAAAATCGAAATTCGATTAATGTTAATTAAATTTAAATTACACTATTTTGTAACTGTACATCTTTGTAACTTTGCAACTTAAAAAATAAATTATGTTTGGAATTGGTGGAGGCGAATTAATTTTTATAATGTTTATCGTTTTAATGCTTTTCGGATCTGATAAAGTTCCCGAAATGGCGCGTACAATGGGAAAAGCTATGGCGCAATTAAAAAACGCCACAAACGATATCAAAAACGAAATTCAAAAAGGAGCTGAAGCCAATGGTTTCGACCAAAATATGTTGAGCGATTTAACCAACAATATCACGACTGAAATCAATAGTGCCAAAACCAATTTACTTGGAGATTCCAATCCTTTAAAAGGAATTTCGGATAATTTTTCGTCAGAAATTGACAAAGTCAAAAGTAGTATTGTTGACGAAAATCCAACTGCTGTAAAAGAAAATTTACCTTCATCTACAATTGAAAGCGACAAAGTCAAAGCAGATTTAGCAACAGACGAAACCCACAAGGAGGAGGAAATTGAAGACGCCATTGGACCAATAAAACGCAAAAAATAATGTTGGAAAAAATCCTGTCGATTGATACCGAATTATTTGTTTTCTTAAACGGTTTGGGTTCAGAAAAGTATGATGGATTTTGGTTAATAATTACCAAACAAACTTCTTGGATTCCGCTTTTTTTATTCTTGTTGTATCTTATTTTCAAAAAATTAGGAACAAAACAAACTCTGTATTTAATGCTATTCGTTACGATTTTATTGGTTTTTACGGACCAAATCGCAAACATATTCAAAAACGGATTTCAACGACTGCGACCTTGCAACAATCCCGAAATAAACACCTTTATACGAATAGTACAATCCAGAACCTCATTTAGTTTTTTCTCAGGTCACGCCACAAGTTCAATGGGAGTTGCCACGTTTTTATACCTAATTTTCAAAAAGGATTTCAACTACTTTTGGTTGCTGTTTTTATGGCCGTTAATATTCGCTTATAGCCGAATATACTTGGGATTACACTACCCGCTTGACATTCTTTGCGGCTATTTATGTGGTGCAATTGTAGGTTTGTTGATGTTCAAATTGTATCAAATTGCACAAAAAAGAAATTTTCCAGTTTAAAGTTATTGCGTGGAAGTAAGAAATCTAAAGTTATTTACAAAACCCGACTAACAGTCAATCCATCACGGATGGGCAATAAAACCGTTTCCACTCTCGGGTCGTTTTTCAATAAAAGATTGTATTCCAATAATATTTTGGTACTGACATCTTTAGGATTCAAGGGTTCCAGAACTTTTCCACTCCACAACACATTATCTGAAAGAATAATTCCTCCTTTGTTCATTTTTGGAACAATCAATTCAAAATAATTGATATAATTTTCCTTGTCAGCATCAATAAAAACCAAGTCAAATTTTAGATCTAAAGTTGGAATGATATCCAAAGCTTCGCCAAGATGTTGCACGATTTGATTTCCCCAAGGTGATTTGTCAAAATGTTTGCGCTGAAAATCGACCAATTCTTCCTTGATGTCAATCGTATGAAGCGAACCGTTTTCTTGCATTCCTTCGCACAAACACAAAGCTGAATAACCCGTATAAGTCCCGATTTCAAGAATATTTACAGGACGAATTAACTTAGACAACATACTCAAAACGCGTCCTTGAAAATGACCGCTGAGCATTCGTGGCAACAAAACTTTCTGATAAGTTTCTTTGTTCAAAGCCGCCAACAATTCCGTTTCTTTTTCAGAATGTTGCTCGATATAATTTTCTAGTTCTTGGGAAATGAAGTGCATTATTTTAATTTAAAATTACTCAAATCTTGGTAGTTGTTCCAAAATCGCAATAAATAAATGGTTTCGTTTTCAATGGAATAATAAATGGTAATTTGCTTTATAACTACCATTTTATAAACATTAGGATAATCAGATTTAACAAAAAGCACAGTCTCTTTTGCTAATAAATTTAGAGAAAAATCGATTTTATTGATAAAATTCAAGACTTCTTTTTCAGACCAATGGTTTTCAAGATATTCAATATTTTTCCAATAATCATTTTTGGACGCTAAAGTCCATTCAATTTTCATTTTTTGAAATATTTGGGATACCTTTTTTGGGTTTCTTCCATTACTACATCGTGGGAAATAGTTTGCTTGTTAGCAACTTGAATGAGTGCTTCGTCTATCGCTGTTTTTTCTGATAATGTCATCGAATTTTGGATAGTATTATCAGATGCATCTTCATTCAAATAATTATCAAAAACCGAGGAAACGATGCGCAATAAACGTTCGTCGGCATTTTCGATTTGCATTTGAATTTTCTGTTTCAATTCTGGAAGTCCCATACCTTTTCATTTTACAAAAACAAAGTTACAAAATATAATTTTGAGGGTTAGAAAAATTCAATATAATTAAAAATTGTAATTAACTTTGCACGATGTTGGAGAAAAAAGACATTCGAGCCTTATCTAAAGAAGAATTACGCGATTTTTTTGTTGCCAATGGCGATAAAGCTTTTCGCGGAAACCAAGTCTATGAATGGCTGTGGAGCAAAGGCGCACACAGTTTTGACGATATGACCAATGTGGCAAAAGCGACTAGAACGATGCTCGAAAACAACTTTGTTATCAATCATATTAAAGTTGATACAATGCAGCGAAGTGAAGACGGAACAGTAAAAAATGCGGTTCGTTTGCACGATGGTTTAGTGGTAGAAAGTGTTTTAATCCCAACCAATACCCGAACAACGGCTTGTGTTTCAAGTCAAGTGGGTTGCAGTTTGGATTGTAATTTTTGCGCCACGGCACGATTGAAAAGAATGCGAAACCTCGAGCCAGCCGAAATTTACGACCAAGTTATAGCCATCGATAAAGAAAGTCGTTTGTATTACAATCATCCGTTGTCGAATATTGTTTTTATGGGAATGGGCGAACCGCTTATGAATTATAACAATGTGATGAAAGCCATCGAAATGATAACTTCAAACGAAGGTTTGGGAATGTCGCCAAAACGAATCACAGTTTCCACATCTGGTATTCCGAAAATGATTAAAAAAATGGCCGACGATGAAGTGAAATTCAATTTAGCTGTTTCTTTACATTCTGCTATTGATGAAATTCGTTCTAAAATCATGCCTTTCAGCGAAAGTTTTCCTTTGGCAGATTTAAGAGAATCATTAGAATATTGGTATAGAAAAACCAAAAGCAAAATTTCCTTTGAATACGTGGTTTGGAAAGGAATAAATGACAATAAGACTTCGGTAGATGCCTTGGTCAAATTTTGCAAATATGTTCCTTGTAAAGTCAATTTGATAGAATACAATCCGATTGATGACGGCGAATTTCAACAAGCGTCTGAAGAATCAATCAATGCTTACATCAAAGCGCTAGAAGCCAGCGGAATTGTAGTAAAAGTGCGAAGAAGTCGCGGGAAAGATATTGATGCCGCTTGTGGTCAATTGGCTAACAAAGAAGCATAAAAAAACGTCCTAAAAAATAAAATTTAGGACGTTTTTCCGGTTATTTTTTAAACTACTTTCTTAGTACAATTTCTTTTGAAACTCCATCAATAGTTATGGTTGCAAGCTTATCACAATCTCCGTTTCCATAATCTAGAGTAGCTTGAGCATCATTTTTCACGATTTCTACAACACCAGAAACTGGGAAAGGCATTTTGCAACTCATCTTAATTAGAAGTGGTGTTTTTATGGTACAAGTATATACTGAACCATTAGGAAAAGTAGTTGTGTGGTTTCCCCAAACTTTGAAAACATTGTCTTCCCAATTGGTCATTGTAGCAAATCCCTCAACCATTTCACGAACTCTTTTTCCAACTCTAGAATAAATTTTACCATCAGGATAGGTGATTTTCACATCTATAGAATGGGAGCTTACAGGGTGTATATCAACCAATAAATCAGTGGTTTTTAACTCGTGAGTTATGGTTTTACTTCCTTCAATCAATTTATCATTGTGATAAAATCCTTCCAATTTATAAGAAATCGTTCTTATTGGAGTTGCAAAATTTTTAGAGAAACTAATAATAATTTTTCCTTTTAAAATATTTCCGTTTGGCATTGCACAACCTTCAGTGCCAAAATCAATAGTTCGTGTCCAAGTATCATTTGTCAAAACCGCAGTAACAGTTGCGCAAGGAGGAAGCATGCTTTTCATTCCTGCACTGGTTGTTTTTGCAGCCGAACTTTTTTTGTCAAATTGGTCTTCAGCAATGATAGAAACATCATCCACTGTGGCATCGATTTCTGAGTTTACAACTGTCTCATCAGCTGTAATTGTGTTTGAAGTTGCTGCTTCATTAACGGATTCATTGTTACAACTAATAAAAAAAGTAATGGATAACAATGTAGCGAATAATAAAATTTTACTTTTCATAATGAATAAAAATTTAAAGATTTATTTCTTTGATAAAGAAATTTACAAATGGTTTAATTTGGGTTAATAAATTTATGCAAAAAAAATAAGTTTAAACAAAAAACGAACTCCTAATCGATAAACAACGTTAAAAAAACAATGGTTATGAACTTAAAATCAATTACATAAGATATATTGTCTTAAAAATTGGAGCTGTTTTTCAAAATAAACATTTTCATTTACATTGATATAGATAACGCAGTTTAAACCGAAAATAGTATATTTGAAATCTAAATGAATATTACTTCTCAAATAAAGCAGCCTATTTTAAACGAGATGGAACTTTTCGAAAAAAAGTTCCACGAATCGATGATTTCTAAAGTGGCTTTGCTCAACAGAATCACCTATTATATCGTGAATCGCAAAGGAAAACAAATGCGTCCAATGTTTGTTTTCTTGACTGCTAAAATGGTTTCTGCGGGAATTGTAAACGAAAGAACCTACCGCGGGGCATCGGTTATTGAATTAATTCATACTGCAACCCTAGTTCATGATGATGTGGTCGATGACAGCAATCGCCGAAGAGGTTTTTTCTCTATCAATGCGCTTTGGAAAAACAAAATTGCAGTGCTTGTTGGCGATTATTTATTGTCTAAAGGCTTGTTACTTTCCATAGACAATGGCGATTTCGATTTACTGAGAATTATTTCGGTAGCCGTTCGCGAAATGAGTGAAGGCGAATTATTGCAAATCGAAAAAGCCAGAAGACTCGATATTACTGAAGACGTCTACTACGAAATTATCCGAAAAAAAACAGCTACTTTGATTGCGGCTTGTTGCGCTCTCGGGGCAAAATCAGTGATTGAAGATGAAATTCAAGTGGAGAATATGCGCAAATTTGGCGAACTCATCGGAATGGCTTTTCAAATCAAAGACGATTTATTCGATTATACTGAAGATGCCATTGGCAAACCCACCGGAATTGACATTAAGGAACAAAAAATGACTCTACCCCTAATTCATGTTTTGAATAATTGTACTTCCAAAGAAAAATCGTGGCTCATCAATTCCATCAAAAACCACAACAAAGACAAAAAACGCGTAAAAGAAGTTATCTCTTTTGTAAAAGACAATAAAGGATTGCTTTATGCGGAACAAAAAATGGCAGAATTCCAGCAAGAAGCGCTTTTACTTTTAGATAATTATCCTAAATCCGATTTCAAAGACGCCTTGATCTTGATGGTAAATTACGTTATTGAAAGAAAAAAATAATTTTTTTAATAAAAATACACCTTCTCAAACCTTGATTTTACTAAGGTTTTTATTTTTTATCATAAATTTTTCATTGCTGATGCAACCTTTTTGCAAGCAAGCTCGTCTTACTTATAGAAACACTTTATAAAACAAAATTGAAAGTAATTCACTTTAACCAGGAAGAAAATGAAATCATTCGTTTGGCAATCGAGAACAATCGATCCGCCCAACAAAAGATTTACGTCAAATTTTCTTCAAAAATGTTGAGTGTTTGCCGACAATACATAAAAGACATTCATCAGGCCGAAGATATTATGATTACCGCTTTTATGAAAGTGTTTACCAATTTGAAAAATTTTGAAAACAAAGGAAGTTTTGAAGGTTGGATTAGACGGATTATGGTCAACGAATGCATTTCGCATATCAGGGTTCAAAAAAAAGTGAATTTTCTAGAAGAGGAACATTATTTTGAAGACCGTTTTAACAACATAGAAAGTCAATTTTCTGTCGAAGATATTCAATATTTAATTGACAGTTTACCCGATGGTTACAAAATAATTTTCAATTTGTATGCGATAGAAGGATACAAACACAAGGAAATTTCGAGTATGTTGGGCATCAACGAAGGAACATCGAAATCACAATTGTCACACGCTCGGCAACTATTGAAAGAGCAAATACTGACACTAAAAAATTACAGCAATGGAACAGAATAAATTAGAAACACAATTCAAGGAAAAATTGAATTCTCGCGAAATCAAGCCGTCAGAAATGGCCTGGGATCGATTGAATGCAATGTTATCTGTTGCCGAACTGAACGATACCCAGCAAGAAAATCAAAAAACTAAAAGCAAATTCACTTGGCTTTATATTGCCGCTAGTTTTATTGGATTTTTATTGATTTCAACTGTGTTTTTTAAGGCAAAAGAAAACACAATCAACATCAAGAAAAATACAGTTGTAATTGAAAATAGTAATCCAAAAGAAAGTTCAAAAGTTGAAATTAAATCCATAAAAGCAGAATCAAATGTTTCTCAAACCAAAGTAAAATCAGATTCAAACCCTTTGGTTCAAACTCAAAAAGATACTAAAAGCAATGTTGAGATTCCAATATTTAAAACTCAAGAAAATGCAGTAGCTGAAATTCAACCCAATAATCAAAACTTACAAGTTGATGAAAATAAAAACATAAGCCACGAAAACATGGAGAGCTTATTAGCTTCGGCAGAAAAAAATTCAAAAACAGATCGTAAAAATTCATCCATAAAAATAAATTCAACCGATTTATTACAACAAGTTGACGGAGAATTGGAAGTATCCTTTCGAGAAAAAGCATTGAATACAATTACCAAAAAATACAAAGAAGCCAAAGAAGCATTTGCCAACAGAAATAATCAATAATCAATAATCATCATCAATCAAAAATCGAACAATTAAATCTTAACATTATGACAAAAATTATCTTTTATCTAACCGTATTTATTCTTCTATGTGTAAGTAAATTAAACGCACAAGACCCGAGCCCTAAAGACAATCAAGAGAAGCAATCCTTTGAATCCCAAGTAAAATCAATCTCATCCAAGATTGAAACCATTACTAAAGAAGAAAAATCAGCTCTAAAAATTGAAGTCGAAGCTGTAAATGTAGAATTGGAAAATGGCAAAATCACAAAAGAAGAAGCCGAAGCTAAAAAACAAAAATTAGCCGATACTAGAGCTAAAAACATTGAAGACAGGGTGGCAGTTGAACAAGAAAATCTAAAAAATTTAGTTCAACTGAAAGTGGATGGACAAATTACAGGTCAGGACACCATAAAAAAACCAGCTAAACTAATACTAACATGGGATAAAGGAGACAAAGATTATGTTAAGAAACCTAAACCCGAAAAAAGAACCACTTCGCAGTTTGTCCTTGCCTTCGGAGCCAATAATCTAGTCACAAATAAAGCAGTTGCCAACTCGGATTTCTATTATTGGCAATCTCATTTCTTCGAATGGGGATTTACTGAGAATACCAGAATTTTCAAAAACCATAATTTATTACATCTGAAATATGGCTTTTCGGTAATGTACAATAACATTTGCCCAACCGATAATCGCTATTTTGTTACGGCTCCAAATAACCAAACCAACCTTGAGGTTTTTCCTTATGAATTAGAGGATTCCCGTTTCAAAAATGTCTATTTGGTTGCACCTTTGCATTTAGAATTTGATTTTTCTGGCAATAAATCAAAGTATGGAAATTCTAGTTTTTCAACACACAAAGGCGTTCGTTTCGGAATTGGAGGTTATGGTGGTTTCCGCATCAAATCAAAACAAAAAATGTATTACAACATCGACGATGATAAAATTAGAATAAAAACCAAAGGCGATTTTAATGCCAATGATTTTATTTACGGTGTGAGCACTTACCTTGGTTACAAAGAAACGAGCTTGTATTTGAAATACGATTTAAATCCATTATTCGAAAATAATACAATAGATCAAAACAACATTTCGCTTGGTATTCGCTTCGATTTTAATTAGAATTTTTGAGTTAGTTTTGTAAAGTAAAAAGTGTTTCAGCAATGGAACACTTTTTCATTTAAATAATCCAAAATTAACTTTGTATCTTTGAACTTTTCGAATATTGAACACAAAACAAATTGATTTCAAAATCCACCATAGATACCGTTTTCGAAACTGCTCGTGTTGAGGAGGTTATTGGTGATTTTGTACAATTGAAACGTGCAGGAAGCAACTTCAAAGGATTGAGTCCGTTCTCGGATGAGCGTTCTCCTTCATTTATGGTTTCGCCGGCCAAAGGAATTTGGAAAGATTTTAGCTCTGGAAAAGGTGGAAATGCAGTGGCTTTCCTGATGGAGCACTCGCATTTTACGTATCCAGAAGCCATTCGATATTTAGCCAAAAAATACAATATCGAAATCGAAGAAACCGAACAAACAGACGAAGAAAAAGCCAATACCGATGTTCGCGAAAGTATGTACTTGGTTTCTGAATTTGCCAAAGATTATTTCCACAACACACTTTTACATTCAGAAGAAGGCAAAGCCATTGGACTTTCCTATTTCAAAGAAAGAGGTTTTACGGGAGAAACTATTAAGAAATTTGCTCTAGGTTATTCGCCGGAAACTTGGGATGCTTTCACTAAAGAAGCCTTAGGAAAAGGGTATAAATTAGAGTTTTTGGAAAGCACAGGATTGACAATTCCCAAAGACGACAGACCTTTCGACCGATTCAAAGGACGCGTAATGTTCCCCATTCAAAGTATGTCGGGAAGGATTTTGGGTTTTGGAGGAAGAATTTTGGCCAATGACAAAAAAGCAGCAAAATACCTCAATTCACCCGAAAGTGAAATCTACCATAAAAGCAAAGTTTTGTACGGTATTTTTCAAGCCAAACAAGCCATTGCCAAGGAAAATAACTGCTATTTAGTCGAAGGTTATACCGATGTAATTCAGTTCAATCAAGCTGGAATAGAAAATGTTGTGGCTTCTTCAGGAACGGCTTTGACACCAGACCAAATACGTTTAATCAACAGATTGACCAAAAATATAACCGTTCTTTTTGACGGTGATGCAGCTGGATTGCGCGCTTCTGTTCGTGGAATCGACTTGATTTTGGAGGAAGGAATGAACGTAAAAGTTTGCGCTTTTCCCGATGGAGAAGATCCAGATAGTTTTGCCAAGAAAACTCCTTACGAAGAATTGGTCAACTATTTAGAGGAAAATGCTAAAGATTTTATCCAATTCAAGGCCTCGCTTTTAATGAATGAGGCGAAAAACGATCCGATAAAAAAAGCCGATTTGATTCGGGATATGGTAGTGAGTATTTCTAAAATTCCAGACAGAATTCAGCGCGAAATCTACATTCAGGAATGTTCTAGAATTATGGATATTTCGGAACAAGTTTTAGTCAGCACATTAGCGCAATTGGTTCAAAAAGATATTTCTGAACTTGGCAAAAAACAAAAACAAGAGCAAAAAGCCTTTGAAGTAGTTAAAAATGAAATGCCAATTCAGGTTCAAAAAGTTGATATTCTTTATGGGTTAGAACGAAAAATTATCGAAATTCTTTTGTTGTACGGAAATAAAACAGAAGAATTTGAAGACGTGCTTTTGAAAACCAATGAAGCCGGTGATATCGAAAATGTCATTGAAAAGAAAGAATACAAAGTGTTTCAAAGAATTTATTTAAGTTTACAGGAAGACGAAGTAGAACTCGCAAATCCTTTGTTTAGAGATATTTACAATAATTTAATAGCTTATTTTCATCAAAATGAAACATTTAGTATCGAACAGTATTTAATGCACTTGCATCCTGACTTTGCGCAAGAGGTGACCGATATTTTGATGGCAGACGAAAGAGTTGTCTTGCACAATTGGGAAGGGCAAAATATTTTTCCAAAAACAAAAGACAAAACAATAAGTCAATATGTTTCTGAAACTATTCTGACTTTAAGATGGTATTTAGTCGATAGAATTATCGAAGAAATAAAAAGCTCAATATCGTCAGAACCTGATTCTGACAACATTGAGCCTTTATCTATGGCGATGGATTATTCTAAATTAATCAATTCTTTTTCGAAAAAATTAGGCAGAGTAATGTCGCGATATAGCTAAACTATTTCTAGTGTTTTGGCTTTGTTTACCAAATCTACTAGGTTTGTAACGTTTAATTTTTGCAACAATCTTAATTTATAAGTACTAATTGTTTTTTCGTTAAGACCCAAAATTTTAGAAATCTCGTTGTTTTTCTTACCGTCACTCAAATAGCGCAAAACTTCAACTTCGCGATTAGAAAGCTTACGATATAAACGTTCACTTTTGTTTTGTTTGGCAATTAGTGCAAGATTTTTCTTGACAGTTTCGTCAATAATAATTTTACCTTGATTCACTTTTATAATTGCCTGACCCAAAGTTTCTAATTTTTCTTTTTGAGAAACAAATCCAGAAACACCCGCTTTTATTGCATTTGGCGCATAAATTTGTTCTGAAAGATCACTGAATATGATGATTTTTGTTTTTGGAAAATTTTTCAAAATATTTTTAACTTCAAAAATACTAGAAAGACCTTCTAATTCAAGATCCAAAATTAAAACATCAATCTCCTTAGTAAGGAGGATGTCTCTTACCATTAAAAAATTCCCCACATTGGCAACTATCGAAATACTATCGTGATCTTTAAAATACGATTTTACCCCGAAATGCACTACTGGATGGTTATTTGCTAAACAAACTTTTATCATAATATTAATTTTTAGAGTTGCCTTTATTTTACGAATTAGTAAAGTTACTAAAAATTTTATTAAACTCCCAAAAAATATTAGGAAAATACTACTTAATATCGTTTGAAATGATACAAACTGGAATTTCTATCATTTTGTGCTGATTTATGGTGTTCAATTTTTTATAAATATCAAAAACAATCTTTTCTCTTCCTAGAAAATTTTCACTGATTTTACCTTTTTCCTCCTCAAGCATTGCCCACTCCAATTCATCATAACTGGCACCCAATTGATCCTCATCGGTTCTATCATCACCAAATAATCCATCTGTTGGAGAAGCTTCTAATATTGAATTTGGAATTTGTAAATATTTGCCCAAAGCATAAACATCCGATTTCATTAAGTCAGCAATCGGACTCAAATCTACTCCTCCATCGCCATATTTTGTATAAAAACCAACGCCAAAATCTTCTACTTTATTTCCAGTTCCTGCAACTAAATACCCTTGAATACCAGCAAAATAATACAAAGTAGTCATTCTCAAACGGGCACGAGTATTGGCTAATGATAAATTTACTTTATCTAAATCATCCACAACTGGCACTATAGTTTTGAAATTCTCAAAAACAGTTGTCAAATCAGCTTCAATAGTAGAAACATTTGGAAATCTTTTTTTCAATTGTTCTATATGTTCCCGACCACGACTAACGTGACTTGGAGCCTGATGAATAGGCATTTCGACACATAAAACGGTCATGCCAGTTTGTGCACAAAGAGTTGAAGTAACAGCCGAATCGACTCCGCCAGAAATTCCCACAACAAAACCATTTACTTTTGCGTTTTCAGCGTAGGTTTTTAACCAATTGACAATATGCGTATTTACTTTTTCGACTTGAATAGTACTTATTTTAGACATAATAGTTTGGGTTTTTAAAATGTAGGTATTGTATATTTGCAAAAATAATAATTTTCAGAAGCTATTCCCGCTATCCGTTGCAATCTTTTCTTTTTTAAAGAAAAAAAGAAAAGGATTTCCACTGCTATCGGGGCTAAAAAAAATAAAATGAGAAGAATAATTATACTATTTACCCTAATAATTGCTTTTGTTTCTTGCGATAAGAAAACAAAAGTAGAAAAAGCCGTCGAAGATATTCCTGTAGAAATCAAAGTCGAACGTTTCGACAAATTATTTTTCGAAACTTCACCAAAGGATTTAGGCCAATTAAAAAAACAATTCCCTTTCTTCTTTCCGCCAGGAAATCCCGACAGCGTTTGGTTAGACAAAATGCAAAATCCTCTTTGGAGAGAGTTATATACCGAAGTTCAAAAAAAATACTCCAATTTTGAGCCTGTCCAAAAAGAATTGAACAACCTTTTTAAACATATAAAATACTATTTCCCAGAAACCAAAACTCCAAAAGTTATCACGGTAATATCCGAAATGGATTATAACAGCAAGGTGATTTATGCCGATAGTTTAGTCATTATTTCACTAGAATTGTATTTAGGAAAAGACCATAAATTTTATCAGTTTCCCAACTATTTAAAACAAAATTTCGAGCAAAAACATATCCTTCCCGATGTAGTTGAGAGTTTTTCAATACAAAAAATTGCTCCTCTCACAGACACCTCTTTGTTGAGCCAAATGGTTTATTACGGAAAACAATTGTATCTAAAAGATTTGCTTTTACCTGAATATACCGATGCCGACAAAATAGGATATACATTAGACCAAAATAAGTGGTGTGAAGAAAATGAAGGCTATATGTGGCGGTATTTACTAGAGAATGAAATGCTTTACAGCGACGATCCTAAACTGGGCAATCGCTTTATAAACCCTGCCCCATTTTCGAAATTTTATCTCGAAATTGACAATGAATCCCCAGGAAGAGTGGGCACTTGGATTGGCTGGCAAATGGTACGGTCTTATATGAACAACAATGATGTACCGCTAGAAAAGATGCTAAAAATGAATGCAAAAGAATTATTTGAAAAATCTAAATACAAACCCAAAAAAAATGGCGAATAACAATACATCCGAAATTAAAATAAATGTCCAACTAGACGAAAACCGAATTCCAGAAAAATTGTCATGGGCTGCGGTTGAAGGCGGCGTAGAACTTGAAGAAGCAAAAGCCTTTATGCTTTCGGTTTGGAATAGCGACGAAAAATCAACAAAATGTATCGAATTGTGGACAAAAGACATGTCTATGGATGAAATGAAAATCTTTTTTCATCAAACTTTATTGTCAATGACTGAAACTTTTCAAAGAGCTACTGGCGACGAAAAAATGTCAGCCACAATGCAGGATTTTTGTGATTATTTTGCAGAGAAATTAGAGTTGAGGAAGTAATTTTTTAAAATTTAAGCAGTAAAAATCCCAAAATCGTTTAAAACGATTTTGGGATTTTTTATTATTATAATTTTTTATAATCTATCCATTTATTGTTAACTATTTGAATTATATTCGCTTATTCTTTAAAAAAAACACTTCATGAAAAAAGCAATCGGTTCCATTTTTGTGATATTATCAGTGATGACAATATTAAAGGTTGACGCTCAAAATTTAAAACTTCACCCTAAAGGTTATTTTTCTGCTCGAGGAATTGATGTAACGGTCTTTGATGATATCTATCCTGACGGTCATCAAACAGGTGTAACAATGATTCAGCATGGAGAGCGCGTTATGGCTAATGGAGATTTGCGTTTAGAAATTTCTCCTGGTCAATGGTCACCAGTTCCGAGAGAAGTGGAAAAAAAAATAGATATTGCTACGCAAACTATATCTCAATCGCTATCTTATCCTGATGAAACAAAAAATCGTAAAGGCTTTAATCCAATAGATTATCCCGATTTGAAGTTAAAATATAAAGTAAATGTAACTCCTACTGAAGGCAATAATTTTCGTATTACTGTTGATTTAGAAAATGATGTAGATGTAAAATGGTTAGGAAAAATTGGTTTTAATATCGAGTTGTTTCCAGGTGATTTATTTGGCAAATCTTATATATGTGATGGGAATTTTGGAATTTTCACTCATTCTCCTTATGGGCCTCTTCAAGCTCAAATGGACGGTCAGAATCTGGGAACACCTTTGTGTAAAGGAAAAAAAATCACAATTGCTCCTGAAAGTGATTTATCAAGAGTAACTATTCAATCTAATTTAGAAGATATTGCATTGTGGGATGGGCGAATCAATCATAATAACGGTTGGTTTATTATCCGTGCTCCTATCTCCAATATTTCAGGAAAAAGAGTTATAGATATTATTGTTTCTCCAAATGTGATGCCAAATTGGACTTACAAACCTGTAGTTCAGGTTTCTCAAGTTGGCTATTATCCAACACAATCCAAAGTAGCTATTTTAGAAAATGATCCTAATGATATTGAACCATCGGAAGTTATTTTAATAAAACACGATGAGCTTGGTAAAAAAAACATTAAAACCATAAAACCTAAAAAATGGGGCGACTTTTTAAGATATAACTATTACCAAATAGACTTTTCTGAAATAAAAGAGGAAGGAATGTACACGATAAGTTATAGAGGAAATGAAACATCTCCCTTCCAAATAAGTAAAAAATTATATGATAGAAATGTTTGGCAACCTATTCTAGAATATTTTTTGCCGGTACAAATGTGTCACGTCAGAGTGAATGAAAAATACAGAATTTGGCATGATTTCTGTCATTTAGATGATGCTCAGATGGCACCAACTAATATCAATCATTTTGATGGTTATGTCCAAGGCCCATCAACACTTACAAAATTTAAATCTCATGAAATTGTTCCCGATTTAAATCAAGGCGGGTGGCATGATGCTGGTGATGATGATTTAAGGGTAGAATCTCAAATTGGTACAGTTTGGAATCTCGCACTAATGTTAGAGGAATTTAATATTGAGTCTTACGATGCAACAAGCATTGATTATGATAAAAAAATAGTTGAAATTCACCAACCTGACGGCAAATCGGATGCTTTGCAGCAAATGGAACATGGGCTTGCTTCAATTTTGGCAGGATATCGTTCTATGGGGCGTTTGTACCGAGGAATAATTACAAATAGTCTAAAACAATATGTTCTTCTTGGTGATTTTGGAGGAGTTACGGATGGTATTTGGAACCCTAATCCAAGTGCAAAAGATGATGATCGATGGGTTTTTACGGAAGATAATCCTGATAGAGAACTGAATGTAGCTGCTGGACTTGCTGCTTCTTACCGAGTTTTAAAAGTCAAAAATCCAAAATTAGCAACCGAATGTTTGGAAACATCAAAGGCACTTTATAAAACTTCCTATGCAAAATCAAAAAGAGCAGATAGCAAAATAACATTACTTGTTGAATTGGCATTGGCAACAAATGAAGCAATTTATACGAATGAAATTGTCAATTTACAATCAGAAGTATTGAAAAATTTCGAAAATTTAGGATGGAAAGTGGGTAGAATGAAACATCTTATCAATGATAAATCTTTTCTTGACAAACTAAATTCTGAAGCACAAAAATGGAGTGTTAAAACCAAAAATAATGCACTTACAGATTCTCCATATGGAGTTCCTTATACTCCTAATATCTGGGGAGCAGGTTGGACTTTGCAAGATTTTGGAGTACAACAGTATTATTTTTCGAAGTCTTGGCCGGAGTTTGCTAATTACGAGGTATATAGTAATGCTTTGAATTTCATACTTGGAGTTCATCCGGGTAATAATACAGCCTCTTTTGCTTCGGGAATTGGGTCAAATTCATTGCTGGTAGCTTATGGTATGAACCGCGCAGATTGGTCATACATTCCTGGAGGTGTAACTTCTGGCACAGCTCTTATTAGACCTAACCTGCCTGAACTTAAAACATGGCCTTACTTTTGGCAACAAACAGAATATGTTATGGGTGGAGGGTCTACTGACTTTATGTTTTTAGTGTTGGCGGTACAAAAACATTTTGGAAAATAAATTTCAAAAAAAAGGATAAAATGTAGAGTGAGTTCTGCATTTTATCCTTTTTCAATTATATGTTTTTTAAAACTCACTATTGTTCTTGAAAACCTCTTGATTTACTTCGTCAATATAATCTAAAACTTCTTCTTTTCCGGTCATTTCAGTAGCTGAAGTAACAAAATACTGTGGCATTTCGGCCCAATTGTTGGCAAACATTTTCTTTTTGTAAGCAGCAACATGAGAATCTATTTTTACTTTACTAATTTTATCAGCTTTGGTAAAAATGATACAAAACGGAATTTCACTTTCGCCCATATATGCCATAAATTCAATATCTATATTTTGTGCTTCGTGACGAATGTCAATCAAAACAAATGCACAAACGAGTTGCTCCCTGGTTTCAAAATAATCCGTAATAAATTGTTGAAAAACGGATTTGGTTTTTTTCGACACTTTGGCATAACCATAACCAGGCAAATCGACTAGAAACCAATTGTTGTTGATTTTAAAATGATTTATCAACTGAGTTTTTCCTGGTCTGCCTGAGGTTTTTGCTAAATTTTTATGATTGGTAAGCATATTAATCAAAGACGATTTTCCAACATTGGAACGACCAATAAAAGCATATTCTGGCAAAAAGTCTTTGGGACATTTGTCGACTTCGGAGTTACTTACAATAAATTCGGCTGTATTAATTTTCATTTAATAATGTTTTTGCTTCATTAAGTAATAATGGAATGTCTTTATTAATTATTTTCCAAATTAAAATATCATCCACGTTATCATAAGCATGAATTACTTTATTTCTTAAATCAACAATTATTCTGGAATAAGAAATTGAAACATTAGGATTTATTTTCAAGAGTTTCGACATAGCTTCACCTATGATTTCTATTTCTCTTTCTACGGCTCTTCTCTTGGTTTTATTAGACAAATATTCTTCAAGAATTCTATTTCCTTCAAGATGTTCATCTATTGAATTTATAGATTCAACAATATCAACAAGTAGTTTTTTTTCCTCTCGAGTTGTCATAATAATTGAATTTTACTTTCATTTATGCTTTCGATAAGATAAGGATTTCGCAATGTTTTTTCGGCAACTAAATCGACTTGTGTTTCCAACAACTCTTGTAATTCATCCAATAAACTGAAATAATTATTGGCGTAAGTTTCATAATCTAAATCTTCAGGAAATGTATATAAAAAATCAACGTCACTATTTTCATTGAATTTATTAGTTGCAGCACTTCCAAACAAAAATACCTTTTTAGCTCCATACTTGGAGAATAATTTTTTTATTTGAGGGAGTTTGTTTTCTATTTGTTTTTCCATTTCAATAACTTTTTATAAACACAAAAATTCTATTTAGTGTGCTTTTAAATGTGTATGAGAAAGCCAGTCTTCAAGCAAACGATTAAACTCATCTGGGCTTTCCATCATTGCTGCGTGGCCACATTTTTCTATCCAATATAATGTCGCATTGGGCAATAATTCATTGAATTCTTCGGCAACAGAAGGAGGAGTTACAAGGTCATTTCTTCCCCAAATCAAGCAAGTTTGAACATGCATCTTTGGTAAATCTTTCGCCATATTATGTCGTATAGCACTTTTAGCAATAGTCAAGGTTTTTATAAGTTTTATTCTATCGTTTACAGAAGCATACACTTCGTCTACTAGTTCCTTGGTAGCCATTTTTGGATCATAAAAAACATCTTGCGCTTTCTTTTTTATGTATTCATAATCGCCTCTTTTGGGATAACTATCACCCATCGCACTTTCATAAAGTCCTGAACTACCTGTTAATACAAGACCAGCCACTTTTTCTGGATACATCTTAGTGTGGTATAAAGCGATGTGTCCTCCCAATGAATTTCCCAACAAAATCACTCTGTCAAATCCTTTGTAAGTAATAAAATCCTTCACATATCTTGCAAATGCTTTAACATTAGTTTTCAAAATACTTTGAGTGTAAATCGGCAAATCTGGTATTACTATTTTATACCCTTTTTCAGAAAAATGACTGGCAACGGCATCAAAATTACTCAAACCTCCCATTAAACCATGCAATACAACAATCGGAGTTCCTTCACCAGCTTCATAATAGCTGTATTTGCCTTCTTTTTTATAGTATTTTTCCATACTTTATATAGCGAATTTTCAGTTGCCACAAAGATAGGTTTTAATAAATTAAAAAAAATTCTTAAAATCAAATTTTATGCATTTTAATCCTTAATGTTAAAAAAATTGTTAAAAACTCTATCGATTTCGGTTCTATTATTTTCCGTTTTTAATTCATTCCAATTGCCGTTTAAAAAATGACACTTTTCCATTTTTACTGTAGAATCGTTTCTAAATATCAATGGTTCTTAACCCGGTATTAAAAAACTGCTAATTCCCTGATTCACTAAAAACTAGTCATTTTTATTCTGAAGTGGTAAAACTTATTAACAAAGTGGGATATTGTGGTAAATTGTGGTAATAATTTTTATATTTTTGCTCTACATCATTTAAAAATTTGAACTTGAATACAATTGTCGGAACCTATGAATGTAAAGTCGATGCCAAAGGAAGGCTGCTTCTGCCTGCGCCTTTGAAAAAGCAATTGGCTTCGTCCCTTCAAAATGGCTTTGTTTTGAAGCGTTCCGTATTTCAACCTTGTTTAGAATTGTATCCAATGGAAGAATGGGATTTGATGATGCAAAAAATCAATAAACTCAACCGATTCGTTAAGAAAAACAATGACTTCATACGCCGATTTACTGCGGGTGTAAAAGTAGTTGAGATTGATGCTTTAGGAAGATTACTGGTTCCTAAGGATTTAGTGGTTTTTGCTAGTATTTCAAAAGAGGTTGTGTTTTCGTCTGCTGTTAATATTGTGGAGATTTGGGATAAAGATTTATATGAAAAATCGATTAACGGTGAAGATGTAGATTTTGCAGATTTAGCCGAAGAAGTAATGGGAAATACAAATGACGACAATGGAATATCATAATCCAGTTTTGCTTCAAGCATCGGTTGATGGGTTGAATATAAAACCCGACGGAATCTACGTTGACGTGACTTTTGGCGGTGGTGGACATTCAAAAGAAATTTTGAAAAGACTAGGTCCAGCCGGAAAATTGTTTGCTTTTGATCAAGATGAAGATGCTTTGGCTAATGCACTACCAGACGAAAGATTTACTCTAATCAATGAAAATTTCAGATTTATAAAAAGATTTTTACGTTTTTATGGTGTGAAAAGTGTCGATGGAGTTTTGGCTGATTTAGGCGTTTCATCACATCAATTTGATGTTCCTGAAAGAGGTTTTTCGACTCGTTTTGATGCTGAATTGGACATGAGAATGAGTCAAAAAAATGATTTGAATGCTTTCAGAGTGGTCAATGAATATGATGATGCCAACCTGAGAAGAGTGTTTTTGGATTATGGAGAATTGAAAAACGCACCTGCATTGGCACGAACCATTATCGAGGCTAGGGAATATCAACCCATTAATACTACAGATGAACTGAAAGACATTTTGGCAAAATATTTACCTGAGAAAGTTCGAAATAAAGTGTTGGCACAAATTTATCAAGCCATTCGAATTGAAGTCAATCAGGAAATGGATGTTTTGAAAGAATTTCTGGAACAATCCTTAGAAATATTAAATCCAGGTGGAAGATTAAGCGTCATTTCCTACCACTCATTGGAAGACAGATTGGTAAAAAGATACATCAAAAACGGAATGTTTGAAGGCGAGCCAGAGCGCGATTTTTTTGGAAATTATTCAGTTCCATTCCAAACCATCGGCAAATTAATTGTTCCGGATAATGCCGAAATCAAGATCAACAATAGAGCAAGAAGTGCCAAATTAAGAATTGCCGAGAAAAAATGAAAACTGGAGTTTACGACATATTAAAAGCGCGATTCCTTATTGAAGATGATGCAATAAAAAGCTGGCGTTTTATCGTTTTTTTGATTGTTCTCGCTATTATAATGATTGCAAACACACAGCGTTTTGAACAAAAGGTATTTAAAATAGCTGAACTGTCAAACCAAGTTAAAGAACTTCGTTCAGAATTTGTAGATAGACGTTCGGAATTAATGAAACTAAAAATGGAATCGACAGTTTCTGAAAAAATGGAAGTAAAACAAATTTTTCCATCAACAGTTCCGCCAACAAAAATTAAAGTCAAAAAAACAGTAGAAAAGAAAAATTTCTTTCAAAAATTATGGCAATAGAAGATAAAAATATCTCTTACAGAATTTATCTGGTAGCGTTCGTCATCTTTATGATGGCAATTGCTATTGCTATTAAATTGACCAATATTCAATGGGTCGAAGGAGATTATTATAGAAAATTAGCTAAAGACAGAACGGTAAAGAATTTTGTTATTCCTGCCAATAAAGGAAATATTTATTCTGCCGATGGAAGTCTTTTAGCAACTTCAATTCCAAATTACGAAATACGATTTGACGCTATTGCACCAAAATCAGAAGCTTTCGAAAAAAACATAAAACCATTAGCCGATTCTTTATCGCTTCTTTTGAAGAAACCAAGTGGTTTCTATTTAAACGAATTACGAAAAGCGAGAGCGAACAAAAACAGATATTTTTTAGTAGCTCGCAATTTGAGTTACACCGAATTTGTAAAAATAAAAGGTTTCCCATTATTCAAATTAGGCCCTTATAAAGGCGGAATTATTGTAGAACAGGAAACCGTTAGAGAACATCCCATTGGCGAAATTGCCGAGAGAACCATTGGATACGAAAGAAAAAATTCCGACGGAACAGCTAGCGGCAAAGGAATTGAATGGGCTTACAGAAAATATCTAGACGGTAAAGACGGTAAAATTTTAAAACAAAAAATTGCAAAAGGGCAATGGAAACCTATCAGTGATGCAAACGAAGTAGATCCGCAAGATGGCTATGATGTACTCTCTACAATCGATGTTTACATTCAGGATATTGCGCATCACGCCTTGCTAAAACAATTAGAATTGTACCAAGCAGATCACGGATGTGTTGTGGTTATGGAAACAAAAACCGGAAATATAAAAGCAATTTCAAACTTAGGAAGGCATAATGATGGCACCTATTATGAAACTACAAATTATGCTTACACAGAGTCTCACGAACCAGGTTCTACTTTTAAATTGGTGGATTTGATGATTCTATTGGAAGATAAAAAAATTGATACTAGTGCTGTTTTCAATACCTATGGCGGAGTTATTAAATATTCCGGAAAATCAGTAAGAGATTCACACGAAGGAGGATATGGAAAAATATCATTAGCACGTGGATTTGAAGTTTCATCAAACACGGTAATGGTTCAAGCGGTTTATAATAATTACAAAAATAATCCAAGTGAATTTGTAAATCACATTAACGCTATTGGTTTAAACAAAAAATTAGGCTTAGAATTCAAAGGCGAAGGCGCACCATTTATACCTCAACCTAGCGACAAAAACTGGTCAAATATTTCGCTTCCTTGGATGGCTTTTGGATATGGTGTTTCTGTAACCCCGTTGCAAACGCTCACTTTTTATAACGCTGTTGCCAATGATGGAAAAATGGTCAAGCCACAACTTGTTTCCGAAATAAAACAATGGGATAAAACTATCAAAAAATACAACACAGTGGTACTGAATCCTAAAGTTTGCTCCACAGAAACCCTCTTGAAATTAAAAGCAGTTTTAGCAAATGTTGTAAAAAAAGGAACTGGTTCAAAGTTGTATTCTAAAGATTTTTCAATGGCAGGAAAAACAGGAACAGCCGCAGTAAATTACGCAAAAAACGGAGGTTCTGAGAAATATTATGCCTCATCGTTTGTAGGGTACTTTCCAGCAGATCAACCTAAATACTCCTGTATTGTGGTAGTTCATAAACCAAGTACCGTGAACAATAATTATTATGGAGCCGATGTCGCCGGTCCCGTTTTTAAACGAATTGCCCAAAAGATTTTCACAGATGCTCCTTCAACTAATGAAATAAAAAACATCAACAGAAAAATATTAAAACAAGAAAAAGACTATGACTCTTATTATGCTAAAACACAAAAAGAGCAAAAGTCAATAATTCCAAATGTAAAAGGAATGGCGGGAATGGATGCCGTCGCCTTATTTGGTAATCTTGGATTGAAAGTAAAAATTATTGGCGTTGGAAAAGTCAAAAAACAATCGATTCAAGCTGGTGAACCATTAGATAAAAACTCAACTATAACATTAGAATTATCGTGATTATTTTAAAAGAAATAATATACAAAGTCGCTATCGAAGCCGTAAAAGGTTCGACAGATATTGCTATCGATAAAATAGAATTTGATTCTAGAAAAATCGGAGCCAATGATGCCTTTGTAGCTATTCGAGGAACGATTTCAAACGGTCACGATTATATTGAAACGGCGATTTGGAATGGTGCTATTGCAATTGTTTGCGATACTTTACCAGAAATTCTAACTCCCGGAATTACTTTTATTCAGGTGAAAGACACCAATGAAGCTTTAGCGTTTATGGCTGCCAATTATTTTGGAAATCCCTCTCAAGATTTAAAATTAGTTGGTATAACAGGAACAAATGGTAAAACAACAATTGCTTCTTTATTGTTCCAATTATTTAAAAAAGCGGGTTTCAAAGTTGGGTTATTGTCCACGGTAAAAATTTTAGTTGATGAAGTAGAATATAAAGCGACACACACCACACCAGATTCATTAACAATCAATCATTATTTAAGAGAAATGGTTGAGGCTGGTGTTGAATACTGTTTTATGGAAGTGAGTTCCCACGGAATTCATCAAAAACGCACCGAAGCCTTACATTTTGTAGGCGGAATTTTTACTAATTTATCGCACGATCATTTAGATTATCATCCCACTTTTGCTGAATATCGAGATGTGAAAAAATCATTTTTCGACAATTTGCCAAAAACTGCTTTTGCATTGTCCAATATCGATGATAAAAATGGTCAAGTAATGCTTCAAAATACAGCTGCCAAAAAATTGACCTATGCCTTAAAATCTTATGCAGATTATAAAGCACAAATCCTAGAAAACCAATTATCAGGCTTATTGTTGAAAATTAACGGTAATGAAGTTTGGGTAAAACTAATAGGAACTTTCAACGCTTATAATTTGTTGGCCATCTATGGAACAGCAATCGAATTAGGAATGGAAAGTCTGGAAGTACTTCGATTATTATCAGATTTAGAAAGTGTTTCAGGTCGTTTCCAATTTATAGTTTCTAACTCGAATATTACTGCGATTGTCGATTACGCGCATACACCTGATGCATTAGAAAATGTACTAAAAACGATTAATGATATTCGAACCAAAAACGAACAATTAATAACTGTTGTAGGTTGCGGTGGTAACAGAGATAAAGCCAAACGCCCAATAATGGCAAACATCGCTACAGAATTAAGCGATAAAACCATCCTAACATCTGACAACCCTCGTAATGAAGACCCAGAAGTTATTATTAACGAAATGGAACAAGGTGTTGAACCTCAAAATTTTAAAAAATCATTATCTATAACCGACAGAAAACAAGCTATAAAAACAGCTTGCCAACTTGCTCAACCCAATGACATTATACTAATTGCAGGGAAAGGGCACGAAACTTATCAAGAAGTTCAAGGAATTCGTCACGATTTTGACGATATGAAAACAGTAACTGAATTACTAAATCAACTCAACAAATAGAAATATGCTATACTATTTATTTGAATATTTAAACAAAACAATGGATATTCCTGGGACAGGAGTTTTTCAATATATCACATTTAGATCAGCACTGGCTTTTATACTTTCTTTACTTCTATCTACTATTTATGGAAAAAGAGTGGTTGGTTTTTTGCGAAGACAACAAATTGGAGAAACAGTAAGAGAACTTGGTCTAACAGGACAAAACGAAAAAAAAGGAACACCAACTATGGGTGGTTTGATTATTATTTTCGCCACTTTAATTCCAGTATTCCTTTTCGCAAAGCTTCAAAATATCTACATCGTATTACTAATCGTAACAACTTTGTGGATGGGAACAATTGGATTTATTGATGATTATATCAAAGTATTCAAAAAAGACAAAGAAGGACTAAAGGGTATATTCAAAGTTTTTGGCCAGGTAGGCTTGGGTTTAATTGTGGGTTCAGTACTTTATTTTAACCCAGATGTAACTATTAGAACTGACACTGCAACGAGTAATATCACAAAAGAAATATCTGTAAACGAAATTAAAACAGCCCCTGTTTACGAAAAATCGACAGCAACAACGATTCCTTTTGTAAAAAACAATCAATTTGATTATGCCGAAGCCTTATCCTGGATGGGAGAAGGATATGAAAAATGGGCTTGGTTAATTTTTATCCCGATGGTAATATTTATTATCACTGCTGTTTCAAACGGAGCAAATCTAACTGATGGAATCGATGGTTTAGCAGCAGGAACATCAGCTGTCTCGGTGCTTGCGCTGGGAATTTTCACATTTGTTTCGGGAAATATTATTTTCTCCAATTATTTGAACATTATGTATATCCCCTATTCGGGTGAAATGACGGTTTTCATTTCAGCATTTGTAGGGTCGTTAATCGGATTTCTATGGTACAATTCCTATCCGGCATCGGTATTTATGGGCGATACAGGAAGCTTAACTATTGGTGGTGTGATAGCCGTATTGGCAATTGCAGTTAGAAAAGAATTGCTAATCCCACTACTATGCGGAATATTCTTAGCAGAAAATTTCTCGGTGGTTTTACAAGTGTTCTATTTCAAATACACCAAAAAACGTTTTGGCGAAGGCCGCAGAATATTTTTGATGGCGCCTTTGCATCATCATTATCAAAAGAAAGGTTATCACGAAAGTAAAATTGTAACCCGATTTTGGATTGTAGCCATAATGCTAGCCATTCTATCAATAGTCACATTAAAATTAAGATAATGAGATTAGTAGTTTTGGGTGGCGGCGAGAGCGGTGTTGGAACTGCAATTCTGGGAAAGAATAAAGGATATGATGTTTTTGTATCCGATTATGGAAAAATAAAAGAAAATTACAAAGAAGTTCTTATCAATAATGGCATTGCTTGGGAAGAAGAGAAGCACACAGAAGAATTGATTTTGAATGCTGATGTGGTGATGAAAAGCCCAGGAATCCCTGAAAAAAAATCAGCAATTGTTATTAAACTGATTGAAAAAGGAATCCCAGTAATTTCAGAAATTGAGTTTGCAGCCTCATTTACAAAAGCAATCACAATAGGAATAACAGGAAGTAACGGAAAGACAACAACGACAATGTTGACCTATCACTTACTGAAATCGGCGGGATTAAATGTAGCCTTGGGAGGCAATATTGGAAAGAGTTTCGCTTGGCAAGTTGCAGAAGATAAATTTGATAGTTATGTGCTGGAGTTGAGTAGTTTTCAGTTGGATGGAATCATAAATTACAAGCCGCACATTGCCATTATTACCAATATCAGTCCGGATCATTTAGACCGATATGATTATAAATATGAGAATTACATTGCATCAAAATTCAGAATAACAATGAACCAAACCGAGGATGATTTCCTCATTTACGATGCCGATGACGAGGCAATCGCAGAATGGTTAAAGAACAATAAAACAAAAGCTCAATTAATTCCTTTTTCGCTGACAAAAAAATTCGAAATGGGAGCCTTTATAAAAGAAAAAACAATGGAAGTAAACATCATCAACGAGGAAGAATTCACAATGGAAACCGAAACTATGGCACTTGAAGGAAAGCATAATATGAAAAATGCAATGGCAGCAACTTCTGTAGCAAAATTGATGAAAATTAGAAACTCAACCATTAGAGAAAGTTTATCCAATTTTCAAGGTGTAGAACATCGTTTGGAAAAAGTGCTTAAAATTCAAAATGTGCAATACATCAACGATTCAAAAGCGACTAATGTGAACGCCACTTTTTTTGCATTGGACAGTATGAATACGCCAACAGTTTGGATTGTGGGTGGTGTTGACAAAGGAAATGATTACAACGAATTGATGTCTTTAGTTCGTGAAAAAGTAAAAGCTATTATTTGTTTGGGAGTGGATAACAAAAAAATAATTAACGTTTTTGGCGATGTAGTAGATGTAATGATTGAGGTCAATACTATGGAAGATGCCGTAAAAATGGCCCAAAGATTATCTGAAAAAGGAGACACCGTTTTATTATCTCCAGCTTGTGCAAGTTTCGATTTATTCGAAAATTATGAAGACAGAGGAAATCAATTTAAGCAAGCTGTAAAGCATTTGTAAAAAAAAAACGGTTAAAAACGATTTTTGATTTGGGTTGGAGGAATAAACCTTTAAAACAATTACAAACATCATAAATCGTATTTCAAATATCATAAATCGTACATTAAGATGAAAGAACTAGTAAACAACTTAAAAGGAGACAGAGTAATATGGACATTCGTGGCCTTATTAGCTTTATTTTCGTTTATGCCTGTTTTTAGTGCGAGTAGTAATTTGGCATATATTGGTCAAGGGACAGGTAACACCATTAGTTATTTATTGAAACATTTAGCTCATATTTTTATTGGCTTAATCATTATTTATTGGGTTCATAAAGTACCTTTTCATTATTACAGAGGGCTTTCCAAAATTGGTTTGCCCATAGTTTGGGTATTGCTTGGCTATACGCTCATAAAAGGAACCGTAATCGCAGGTGCGAACGCAAGTAGATGGATACAGTTACCGTTTATTGGAATATCATTTCAAACATCTACATTGGCTGCACTTGTATTATTTGTATTTGTAGCTAGGTATTTATCCAAAAAAAATGTTGAACCTATAACTTTTCAAACCTCTTTTATAGCCCTTTGGGTTCCAGTATTTATCACTTTAGGCTTTATTTTACCGGCAAATTTCTCCACCACAGCATTAATTTTTTCAATGGTTCTAATGTTGACTTTCGTGGGTAAATATCCATTAAAATATATCGGATTTATAATTGGATTAGGAATTCTTTCGTTAGCTTTTTTTGTATTGGTAGCCAAAGCTTTTCCAGATGCGTTTAAAAATCGTGTGAATACTTGGGAAAGTCGTATCGAAAATTTTATTAGCGATAAACCTGGCGAAGATGATTATCAAATAGAAAAAGCCAAAATCGCAATAGCTTCGGGAGGTGTTTACGGACTTGGACCAGGAAAAAGCGTACAAAAACACTTTTTACCACAATCTTCATCCGATTTTATTTATGCCATTATTGTCGAAGAATGGGGATTAATTGGAGGTTTCGGAATATTGATTTTGTATTTATTGTTGTTTTTTAGATTCGTCATCGCAGCCCATAAAGCCAACTCGTTGTTTGGCAAACTTTTAGTCGTCGGATTAGGGTTTCCAATGATTTTTCAAGCGATGATTAATATGGCTGTTGCGGTAGAATTATTGCCCGTAACAGGACAAACTTTACCTTTGATAAGTAGTGGAGGAAGTTCTATTTGGATGTCATGTATCGCTCTAGGAATTATCATCAATGTCACTAAAAAAGACGAAGAAATCGCCCAGGAATTAAGTGATAAAGCAAAACGTGAAGCCGCTTTACAAAAACTAATCGACAAGCAATTAGAAGAAGAAAATGAAGCCGAAATGGCTGCCGATGAAAACTATTCTATCGAAGATAATACCAATAATCCAATGAATGCAGTTCTGAATAAATAAGAACTTGTTTGATTAAAAATAAAATTTTTGGAAAAATGGAAAAATTAAAATTCATACTAAGTGGTGGCGGAACTGGTGGACATATCTACCCAGCCGTTGCGATTGCCAATGAACTAAAATCTCGTTTCCCTAATGCCGAATTCCTTTTTGTAGGTGCCAAAGATAAAATGGAAATGCAAAAAGTTCCTCAATCAGGATACAAAATCGAAGGACTTTGGATAGCAGGTTTACAACGAAAACTGACCTTGCAAAACGCAATGTTTCCATTCAAATTAATTGATAGTTTGTGGAAATCCAGAAAAATAATTAAGGAATTCAAACCCAACGTAGTCATTGGAACCGGTGGTTTTGCTTCGGGTCCGTTATTGCAAATGGCGAATATGCTGAATATTCCAACCGTGATTCAGGAACAAAATTCATATCCAGGGATTACCAACAAAATATTAAGTAAGAAAGCCAATAAAATCTGTGTGGCCTATGAAAATTTAGAACGTTTTTTTCCAAAAGAAAAAATGATTTTGACTGGAAATCCAGTTCGTCAGGATTTAATCGACATCGAAAGTAAAAAAGCAGAAGCAATTCAATATTTCAATTTAGATACCAATAAAAAAACGTTGTTGGTTCTTGGCGGAAGCCTTGGCGCAAGAAGAGTCAATCAATTAATTGAAAAAGAATTAGACAATTTGAATGCGCTAAATGTTCAGGTAATCTGGCAATGTGGAAAATTGTATTTTGAAGATTATAAAAAATACAATTCGAATAATGTGCAAGTTTTAGCGTTTATAGATAGAATGGATTTGGTCTATGCCGCCGCCGATATTGTGATTTCCAGAGCTGGTGCATCATCAGTTTCAGAATTGTGTATTGTTGGTAAACCCGTGATTTTTATTCCATCTCCAAACGTTGCCGAAGATCATCAAACCAAAAATGCAAAATCGATTGTAGATAGAAAAGGAGCTTTAATGCTAAAAGAATCTGAGTTGGATACACAATTCAGCATTGTTTTTGAAGCCTTACTGAAAGACCTTGGAAAACAAGACCAATTGAGCAAAAATATCAAACAATTGGCTTTGCCAAACGCTACAAAACAAATTGTGGACGAAATCGTGAAATTAATAAAATGAATCTAAATCAAATAAAGAACGTTTATTTTATAGGAATCGGAGGAATCGGAATGAGTGCTTTGGCACGATATTTCAAAGCCATCGGAAAGAACGTATCGGGTTATGATAAGACCGAAACCGAACTTACAATAGACCTGCAGCAACTTGGAATTGACATTCATTTTGAAGATAAAATCGATTTAATTCCTGCTGATTACTATCCAGAAAACACCTTGGTAATAATCACTCCAGCAGTTCCCAAACATCATTCGGAATGGAATTATTTCTTGGAACGTGACTATGAAGTAAAGAAAAGAGCCGAGGTTTTGGGAATCATTACAAAAGACACTTTTTGTTTTGCGGTTGCTGGCACTCACGGAAAGACAACAACCTCTAGTATTTTAGGACACATTTTATACGAAAGCGGCGCAGATGTTACGGCATTTGTTGGCGGAATTGTCGAAAATTATAATTCAAATTTAATTGGAAACGGAAAAACTATAACGGTTGTCGAAGCCGATGAATTCGATCGTTCCTTTTTGCATTTGCACCCTGATATCGCTTGCGTAACCTCGATGGATGCAGACCATTTAGACATCTATGGAGACAAATCGGCTATCGAAGAATCATTTAGAGAATTTGCTAACAAAGTTACCGATAAAACTAAAATTTTTATTCCAAAAGGATTGCCTTTAGAAGGGATTAGTTGTGCCATCAACGAAGAAGCGTATTTCACAGCTTTCAATATAAGAATCATCAACAGTCAATACGTTTTTGATGTAAAAACTCCATCGGAAACATTAGAAAATATAGAATTTGGATTACCTGGAAAACACAATTTAATGAACGCGTTAATGGCATTGGCAATGGCAAAAACTTTCGGCCTCCCAACTGAAGACATTGCTAGTGCTTTGCGCTCATTTAAAGGAATAAAACGACGATTTTCGTATCAAATTAAAAACGAAAAATTAGTTTACATCGATGATTATGCGCATCATCCAACCGAAATAAATGCGGTGCATCAAGCGGTACGAGAATTATATCCAAACCAGAAAGTTTTGGCTATTTTTCAACCCCATTTGTTTAGCAGAACCAAAGATTTTGCCGATGATTTTGCCAGAAGTTTGGCTGCATTTGACGAAGTGATTTTGTTAGATATTTATCCTGCAAGAGAATTGCCGATGGAAGGAATTACTTCGAGTTGGTTGTTGGATAAAATAGAAAATTCTAATAACAAATTAGTTTCAAAACAAGAATTGATTCCAACAATTTTAGAAAGTAACGCAACCGTTATAGTAACAATTGGCGCAGGAGATATTGGAGAAATGGTAACCTCTATTAAAAAAGCATTAAATGAAACTATTTAATTGGTCTACTATTCGATTAGTGCTAATGTTTTCATTGGTAATTTTCCTGTATTCGTTTACTTCAAATCGAAATAATAATCGAAAATTGACAAAATCGGTTGTTGTTTTTGTAGGAGATGACGCACCATATATCAACCAAGAAACGGTTAATAAATTGTTAATAGAAAATAATAAAGACGCTAAAAGTATAGGTAAAGATAAATTAGATTTGAATAGATTGGAAAAAAGGCTGAACTCACACGAAATGATAGAAAAATCTGATGTGTTTGTGAGCATTGATGGGGTAATGAAAGCAGTAGTAAAACAAAAAACTCCAGTAGCTAGAGTTTTTGATGGAGACAATTCTTTCTACATTGATTATAAAGGAAATAGGATGCCTTTGTCGGCAAATTATACAGCTAGAGTTCCACTTGTTTCGGGGGTAATAAATAAAAAAAACAGAGAAAAATTAGCCGAATTTTTTCGTATAATGTACGACGATGAGTTTTTGAAAAAAAACATCATTGGTGTTCAGATTATGCCAAACGGAAGCTTAAAATTGCTCAACAGAAATTACAATTATCAAATAGATTTTGGTGGAACCATAAGAATGAACGCTAAATTTAATAACTATAAAGTTTTTTTTCAAAAAGCAGTTTTAGACAGTTCGTTATATAAATATAAAACCATCGACCTGAGATTTGCGCAGCAAGTGATATGTACTAAAAAATAGAAAATGGAAAAAGAGAATATTGCAGTAGGTCTAGATATTGGGACAACAAAAATAGTTGCCATGATAGGCAAAAAAAATGAGTATGGAAAACTAGAAATTTTAGGCGTTGGAAAATCTAAAAGTCTCGGTGTTGCTAGAGGTGTTGTAAACAATATCACTCAAACCATTCAATCCATTCAGCAAGCGGTGCTTGAAGCAGAAAACAAATCAGGATACAAGATCAATAATGTGGTTGTAGGTATTGCAGGTCAACACATTCGTAGTATTCAACATAGTGATTATATCATCAGAAAAAGTTCAGAAGAAGTTATAGACGGCAATGATATTCAACTTTTAATAGACCAAGTAAACAAATTGGCTATGTTGCCTGGGGAAGAAATTATACACGTTTTGCCTCAAGAATATAAAATTGACGGTCAATCCGATATAAAAGAGCCCATAGGAATGTATGGTGGCCGATTAGAATCAAGTTTTCATGTCGTGGTTGGACAAGCTTCGTCTATTCGTAACGTTGCAAGATGCATTCAAAGTGCAGACATTGAACTTTCTGGTCTAACCTTAGAGCCTTTAGCTTCGGCAAATGCGGTTTTAAGCCAAGAAGAAAAAGAAGCAGGTGTCGCATTGATAGATATTGGCGGTGGAACAACAGATTTGGCCATTTTCAAAGACGGAATTATTCGCCATACAGCAGTAATCCCTTTTGGTGGAAATGTAATTACAGATGATATCAAAGAAGGGTGTTCCATTATCGAAAAGCAAGCTGAATTATTGAAAGTGAAGTTTGGATCAGCTTGGCCAGGAGAAAATAAAGACAACGAAATAGTTTCTATTCCAGGTTTAAGAGGAAGAGAGCCGAAAGAAATTTCGCTGAAGAATTTGTCAAAAATAATTCACGCTCGTGTTGTAGAAATTATTGAACAAGTTTTTACAGAGATCAAAGAGTATGGACACGATGATCCTCGTAAAAAACTAATTGCTGGAATTGTATTGACTGGTGGTGGTGCTCAATTGAAACACATCAAACAATTAGTAGAATACATCACTGGCATGGATACAAGAATTGGGTATCCAAACGAGCATTTGGCTGGAAACTCTGACGAAGAAATATCTTGCCCACTTTATGCAACTGTAGTTGGTTTAGTGATGAATAGCATTGAAAACAAAACGCAAAGCGCTGTTAGAGTTGAAAAATACACGGAACAAAAAATCGTTAGGCCACCAAAATTAGAAGTTATAGAAGAGGAAATTATAAAAGAAGACATTCAGGATATAAAAACTCCTCCAACGGCGACTTCAAACAAAAAAAACTTTTTTGATTTAAGTGGTTACCTGGGAAAAATAAAAGAATTCTTAGACAACGCAGAATAAAGAACTAAAATATATTAACAAAATAATAAAAACCATAAGATGATGAGCAACTCAGAATTTGGCAGTATTTCGTTTGATTTACCAAAAAACCAATCAAATGTAATAAAAGTTATAGGTGTAGGCGGCGGCGGGAGTAACGCTATAAACCACATGTTTAAACAAGGTATCAAAGGCGTAGATTTTATCGTTTGCAATACCGATTCTCAAGCATTAGATAACAGTTCTGTACCAAACAAAATTCAGTTAGGTGTCAACTTGACCGAAGGACTTGGAGCAGGAGCAAATCCAGATGTAGGACAGCAATCGGCAATCGAAAGTATAGCCGAGATTGAAAAAATGCTTGACAGTAACACCAAAATGGTTTTCATAACCGCAGGAATGGGTGGAGGAACTGGTACAGGTGCAGCGCCAGTAATTGCTCAATTGGCCAAAGAAAGAGATATTTTAACGGTTGGAATAGTGACTTTGCCTTTCTCATTTGAAGGAAAAGTTCGTCTTGAACAAGCGCAAATAGGTATTAATAAATTGCGAAAACAAGTTGATTCACTAATTGTAATCAACAACAATAAATTAAGAGAAGTATATGGAAATTTGGGCTTCAAAGCTGGATTTTCGAAAGCCGATGAAGTTTTGGCCACAGCCTCAAGAGGTATTGCCGAGGTAATTACACATCACTATACTCAAAATATCGATTTAAAAGATGCCAAAACAGTATTGGCCAATAGCGGAACTGCTATTATGGGATCAGCTGTTTCTACAGGTGAAAACAGAGCCAAAGAAGGAATTATTTCGGCCTTGGACTCCCCTCTTTTAAATGATAATAAAATCACTGGAGCCAAAAACGTATTGTTGCTCATCGTTTCTGGATCTGACGAAATCACAATTGATGAAATTGGAGAAATTAACGATTATATTCAAGCCGAAGCAGGACATAATGCTAATATCATTATGGGAGTTGGTGAAGACGAATCACTTGGCGAATCAATTTCTGTGACCATTATTGCAACTGGATTTGACATCGAACAACAACGTGAAATAGTAAATGTTGAACCGGCTAAGATTATACATACACTTGATGACGAACAAAAAAATGTGTATGATTTGACAAAAAAAACAGTTACTGCATTTAACCAAGAAACTGAAACACCTCTTGCTAAAACCGAAGACAGAATCGTTTTTGAACTATTAGAAGAAGAACAAGAAGTTGTTGAAGAACCTGCAAAAGTTATTCTTAAAAGTGAAGAACTTATGGGTATGAATGAGTTTATCAGAAATTTAGATGTGACTTTTGAAATTGTTTCACCAATCAAAGACTTGGACTTTGTTGTGTCATCACCAGAAGTTAAACAGATAGAAGTTGTCGAACCAAAAATATACCACAAAGAAGAACAAGCTTCTTTATCATTCGACTTGCCTCTTTTCAAGTCTGAGCCAGTAAAAAAAGAAGAAACAAGAACTTTATTTGAACTGAGTAATGAAACAAAAGATATTAAAGTAAATGAGCCTGTTCAATTTGTCCCAGTAACAGAATTGACTGATAATGGAATAATAAGATATTCTCTTGAAGAATATACTGAAGTTGAAAATGCATTGTTAGACTCAAAACCTACTGCGGCTGTAGTTGAGGAAGTAATTCCAGAAGAGTTGAACATCACCATGAAAAAGATTGATGTAGTTGAAAACTCCACTTCTACTCTCGAGAGTATTTCACCAATGGATATGACAATTCAGGAATCGATGAAATTAAGAACTGATGAAAGAAGAAAAAAATTAAAAGAATTTAATTATAAATTTCACAATACTATTTCGAAAGTTGACGAATTAGAGAGAGTACCTGCTTATAAAAGACAAAATATTGAACTTTCAAAAGGACAAGTAACTGGAACTAATTCAAGAATTTCAGTTGGGATAGATAGTAATGACGACCTCCAATTGAGATCAAACAATTCTTTCTTACACGATAATGTTGACTAACTAATTCAAACCAAAGTTGCCTAACCCGAAAATTAAATTAATTTTCGGGTTATTTTTTGCAATTTCATTAATGAACACTGCCAGAATCAGTTGTTAATTCCATTAAAAAAACATAAATTTGTGCTCCAGATTACTCCCGAAACTTTTGGTTAAAAGGATGCTTCAATCTGAAATTAAAAACCTAACCCGAGCGTCAACGAACTGACGTTGCAAATCATAAATTAGTATGAGCTTATCAACACAAATCATGGAGGAAATTAAAACCGCCATGAGAGCCAAAGATACTTTAGCCTTAGAAGCTTTAAGAGCCATTAAATCTGAAATTCTTTTAGCTCAAACTGCAACTGGATCTAAAGAAGAAATCTCCGAAGCAGACGAAATTAAATTACTTCAAAAATTAGTAAAAACCCGTAAGGACAGTGCCAAAATTTTCACGGAACAAAATCGCATGGATCTTGCAGAACCTGAATTAGCTCAAATAGCTGTAATCGAAAAATTCCTTCCAGCACAACTAAGCGAAGCCCAAGTAGAAGCTATTATTGCAAAAATTATTGCTGAAACAGGAGCAACAGGCATTGCTTCGATGGGAAAAGTAATGGGAATCGCCTCAGCACAATTAGGCGGAACAGCCGAAGGAAAAACCATCTCTTCTATCGTCAAAAAACTATTGACATAGTTTTTAAATTCCAAAATTTTAAATTCCAAATTGCGTCTTGTAAACAAAATTCAAATTTGGAATTTAAAATATTGGGTTTTAATAATTAATGGCCTTGTAGTTCAACTGGATAGAATATCAGATTTCGGCTCTGAGGGTTGGGGGTTCGAACCCCTCCAAGGTCACAAATACAAAATAAAAAAGCGTGAAATTCACACAAAAGGGTGTTTATTTCACGCTTTATCAGTTTTAGAAAACTGTTCAGCTTTTGCATCACGCAACAACAGATTTAATTTTAAAAATAAAAAACAAATACACAATTGCTCAACTCTAAACGTAATTCCCTTCCTGATTTATGATAATTCACCATTTACTTTTGACCTATTTTGGGATACTATTTTTAGTTCTAATTTTATTTAGAATAGTTGAGCCTACCTATATGATGATTTTTAATAAACCGCTGTATTTATATCTTTATCCATTCCCGAAAAAATTGAGTCTAACTCAAAAGCAAATTTTAGAAAAAGAGTTTCCGTTTTATAAAAAGTTGTCAAATAAAAAGAAAATCTATTTTGAACATCGGGTAAAAGGGTTTTTAAACCATTATCAATTCATAGGAAAAGAAGAACTTTTGGTTACTGACGAAATGAAAATTATCATAGCTGGCACTTATATTATGCTGACTTTTGGGATGAGACAATACCTTATTAATTTATTTAAAGTCATCATAATTTACCCATCGGCCTATTTTTCGAATTCAAACCAGCAATATCATAAAGGGGAATTTAATCCTGCTATGAAAGCTGTGGCATTTTCTTGGGAAGATTTTATCCTTGGACATCAATCAACAAACGACAATATTAATCTAGGCCTTCACGAATTTGCACACGCATTACACTTTCATGGCATGAAAAGCAATGACCCAAGTGCAATCCTTTTTTTTGACGAATTCAATAAAGTGATAACTTATTTCAAAGATGAAAAACTGAACAAAAAACTATCTGAACAGGGCTATTTTAGGGAATATGCGTATGAAAATGGATTTGAATTTATAGCCGTAATTTTAGAACACTTTTTTGAAACACCACATCTTTTTAAAAGCAAATATCCCGAATTGTATCAACACGTTTCTTCGATGATTAATTACAACGAAAAGAATTTTGATGAATTATTAGAAAGCAATTAAATATATGACAAAACCCTCGCCTGATTGCTCAAACGAGGGTTTTTAAAATACATTTCTAACTTATTTTTTAATCACACGAACTGTTTTGGCGTTTTGTCCTTGTGTCAAAATAATATTATAAATACCTGATGTATAATTATTTCCTGTATTTAGACTTTTCGATTCGGTAGTATCTAATTTACGAACTTCTACCAATTTTCCGTTCATATCATACACTTTCATATCCACCTCATCATTACTAGTTGTTGTGAAATCCAACTGAAATGCTGAATTAAATGGATTAGGATAAGCAATTACATTAAATGGGGTTATGTTTTCTAGAAAAGTATCTGTTGACAAGCTAGTTGTTTTAGTAAAAACACCCGGAGAACCAATTTCGCTACTACTGTTTACGGCAACAAACGCTCCGTTTACACCTACTGCGCTCAATTGCGTAATTGCAGTAGTTATTGTGTTGAGTCCAGCAGTGTTATCAAAGGTTCCAAAAGTTGCGGTAGGTGACGTACCAAACAATACAGAAGCTACTGGTGTACTGCTTACACCGTTATATAAATTTACTTGATCTCCACCTGTTCCTAAACCAATTCCGGTACCCGTGTAGTTTCCTATTCTTAAACCTGACGGAGGATTTATTCCAAACCAGTTGCTTAAAAAAGCAGTCGTTTTTCCAGCCAAATCACTAGTTTCAATAAAGATTACTGATTCTCCCGGATTGATAGTTGTGATTCCACTTAATGCAACGGCAGCGGCAGGAGATTGTGAACTATCATCTACTTTCCAACCTGTAATATCAACAGCAACCGCTTTTGTATTGGTAACTTCAAACCAATCGGCAGCTACAGGACTATTTCCACTCGACCACGGTGCTACTTCTGAGATAAATAATTTACCTATAGTTCCAGGTGAACCAATTTGATTCGCATCATTTATTGCAGCAAAAGCATCATTCACTCCTACTTGACTCAATGTTGAAATTGTAGTATTCGTAAGACCTAAAGCATTGTTGAATGTAATATTGGTAGTTACTACTCCGAAAGTGACACTAGATTTAAGATTTCCAGAAGCATCAAATAGGTTTACTTGATCGCCTCCTGTACTTAAACCAATTCCACTACCTGTATAAGATCCCACTTGTAAATTAGCAGGTACATTAGCACCAAACCAAGCCGATTTGAAATTAGCAATAATAGTCGAAGCATTGGTAGAACTTGTTTCTAAGAAAATTACAGATTCTCCAGGAGCGATGCTTGTAATCCCATTCAAAGCTAAAGCTGAAGCAAATGAATTAGAACTATCATCTACTTTCCAACCTGTGATGTCAAGAGTGGCATTTCCATTATTGGTTAGTTCAAACCAATCGGCACCAACTAGAGCATTACCACTAGACCAAGGCGTTACTTCCGATATGATTACAGCAGCAGCTTGTGCGCTTTCTACCACTACATCTGTAATTGATAAAGTAAAATTAACCGTTGCATCAGGTGTAGTACCTACAGTGGTATCGTCAACATTTATAGTTACTGCATAACTTGTTTTAGTTTCATAATCTAATATTGTACCAGCTTTGATGTACAATCCTGCTCCAGTGATTTGGAAAAAGCTTGCATCAGCACCAGATAAAGATAAATTGTTCATTCCTAATCCATCGTCAGTCACTAAAATATCTGAAATTTTTACCGCCGAAGTAGTGTTTGAGTTTTCTAAAACAGAATTGATAGTGTTTGCCAATGCAACAGCCGTTGGTGCTTGATTGGCTAAAGATGAAGGCGCACAAACCCATAGTTGTGGGTGATTGATATCTCCACCACCATTTTCGTTTACAATATACAACACACCATCACGATCCATAGTAAGTCCTTCGTGTTGTTGAGATGGAGCATCTAAAGGATTTCCTGGATCGGTCACTATGGTTAGCGAATTAGTAATAGTTCCGTCTCTTGTTACATTTACTACTTTAGCATTTTCCTGACTCAATACCAATAAATTGTTGAATAATGGTTTTCCGTTCAAGGCTGGCAAATTAGATAATGCAAAAACATCAGCAACATCTGTAAAGCCCAACAAAGCTGGATCAAAAAGGTTAGTCGAATTTTCAGTTGTAGCTGAACCATTAGTAGCAGTTCCGGCAATAAAGTCAATTCCTGTTTGGAAAATTCCTATAGGAGTTATTTCTTTTAAAACGATATAACCATTAGTCAATGGATCATAAGTCAGCCCTTCGGTTCCTGTATTATTTACAAATGTTCCTAGTTTTACTGTTTTAGCATTACTTCTGGTAAGTGTAGTTCCGGCAGCGTAAGTAAACAAAACTACTTGTCGGTCACGCTCTTCCGTCATTACAAATTGACCGTTTCCAATATAGGTAATTCCTTCAGAATCATAGAATTCAGTTCCTTGTGGGCTACTCCCTTGAGCTAATGTCATAGTATCAATAAGTTGTCCAGTTTTTGATACTTGAGTAACAGATGTAGTTCCATCTCCAACAATAAAAAGAGTATCAGTATCCCAATTGTAAGTTACTCCAGAAGCTTCCTGAGTCAATAAATTGTTAGTTGGAGCTGTAGTTCTTGTTGGTTCTGGTAAATCATAACGACCTACTCTAACATAATTAGAAAGATCTACAGTTTGACCAATACTATTGTTAAAAGCCAATAATGCAACAATAGAAAATAATCCCATAGCCATTTTAGAGCTTGCAGCGTTCTTCAATCTTAATTGTAAATGTTTTTGCATAAAGTAGTTTTTAAATTAAATACAAATGTATTTATCAGGTAACACCTGTATTTAATGTAATAGTTACTTTATTATTAACTCTTTGTATGCTGTAGTTTAAGGGAATGTTGTGTAATAATGACAGATTTAAACAAAAAAATCCGAAGTTTATAGCTTCGGATTTCTTGAATGAAAAGATTTTAATGTTTTTAGAAACAAGTCAGTTTCTTTAAATCAGCAATAGTTGTTGTCGGGCTTTCAGCTTTAAAAACAAAACTTCCGGCAACTAGAACATCGGCACCAGCTTCTACTAATTGTTTTGCATTTTTATTGGTTACACCACCGTCAATTTCGATAATGGTATTTGCTCCTTTTCGAGTAATCAATGCTTTTAGTTTTTCAACTTTAGAGTAAGTGTTCTCAATAAAAGATTGTCCTCCAAAACCAGGATTGACACTCATTATTAAAACCATATCGATATCATTGATTACATCTTCCAATAAATCAACATTTGTATGTGGATTCAATGCTACTCCGGCTTTCATTCCTTCGGCTTTGATGGCCTGTAAAGTTCTGTGAAGATGCGGACAAGCTTCATAATGAACGCATAACACATTAGCTCCTAAATCAGCAAAAGTTTTAATATATCGATCTGGATCAACAATCATCAAATGGACATCGATTGTTTTCTTAGCGTGTTTTGCAATGGCGGCCAAAACGGGCATTCCAAAAGAAATATTGGGTACAAAAACACCGTCCATAATATCAATATGAAACCAATCGGCTTCTGAATTGTTAATCATTTCGATGTCTCTTTGTAAATTGGCAAAATCTGCAGCAAGAACTGATGGTGCAATGAGTGTATTCTTCATTATGTAGTTAAATTGTTTTTGCAAAGGTAAATATAAAAAATAAAACTCGGATACCCGAGCGAAGCGAACTGACCGGAGTTTTGCTGAAAAAGCAAAAACTCCGGTAATCAGCCGGAGTTTCAATCATCAATCAAAAAACGAACAGTTAATCAGACCGTCGTTACTCTTCTATTAACCTAAATAGGTTTTTAATATTTTACTTCTTGAAGTATGTTTCAATCTGCGAATGGCTTTTTCTTTAATCTGACGTACACGTTCGCGAGTCAGGTCAAAAGTTTCTCCTATTTCTTCTAAAGTCATTGGATGTTGGTCACCAAGACCAAAATACAAACGAACCACATCAGCTTCTCTTGGAGTTAATGTTTCTAATGAACGCTCAATTTCGGTACGCAATGATTCTTGAATTAAACTTCTGTCTGGATTTGGCGATTCGCCAGAACGTAATACATCGTAAAGGTTCGAATCTTCTCCTTCAACCAATGGCGCATCCATAGAAAGGTGGCGACCCGAGTTTTTCATAGATTCTCTTACGTCATTTACGGTCATATCCAATTCCTTGGCAATTTCCTCAGCTGTTGGTGGTCTTTCGTTAGATTGCTCTAACAAAGCATACATTTTATTGATTTTATTGATCGAACCAATTTTGTTCAAAGGCAAACGAACGATACGAGATTGTTCGGCCAAAGCTTGCAAAATAGATTGACGAATCCACCAAACGGCATACGAAATGAATTTGAAACCACGTGTTTCATCAAAACGTTGTGCAGCTTTTATCAAACCTAAATTTCCTTCGTTGATCAAATCGGGAAGTGTTAATCCTTGATTTTGATATTGTTTAGCCACCGAAACCACGAAACGCAAATTGGCTTTGGTCAATTTCTCTAAAGCTCTTTGATCTCCAGCTTTAATCTTTTGTGCCAATTCTACTTCTTCATCGGCAGTGATAAGATCCACTTTTCCAATTTCCTGTAAGTACTTGTCTAATGATGCAGTTTCACGATTGGTTACCTGCTTGGTGATTTTAAGTTGTCTCATGTTTTTGTCTCCTCAATTTTTAAGTGTACGAATGGTTATACGTGTGGAGTTTCAAAAAAGTTACAAAAGGATTGAAAATATTTTTTATTTAACAAAAAAACCCGTTTCATCAGCTTGAAACGGGAATTACTAAAACTAAAATATAAAAAAGAAAATCTGATTTGTATTATTTGAACTTGTTTTTGTCACCATTAAGGATTTCGTCGAAAATTTTGTTCAAGGAGCATATATATAAAGGAATTCCAATTGCTAGAAAAACATACTCTTTCCTTACTACTGTTATATCTCCTAAAATTATGTATAAACTTGGAAGAATAAGTAGCAATGACGCACAAACTCCAACGTATGGATTTGATATTATTTTTTGGCAAACTGTGATAAACTTCAACATGGGGTGATGGTTATTTGATAATGTCATGATGATTTATTTTTTTTATTTTGTTCTTCAAATGTACTGTGGTTTTCCCTCTGCTCAGTTTCAATTGTCATGAAGCACGTATTTAATGTCATGAAATTTCGATTTTGGTTATAAACAAAAAAATCCTCTCGGCTAAGAGAAGATTTAGTGAAATTTGGTTTGTTATTAATTTTGACTAAGACAAAATATTCATTTTTTTTATAAAGTCTTTATAAGTGTCGCTAAGGTTTATTTTGTGATTCCCTTTCAGAATAATCAGATTGTCAGCAAGGATGATTTCTTCAATTTTATCCGAGTTGACTATGGTGTTGCGATGCGTTCTTATGAATTTGTTTTTATCGAGTAAATCACTGATTTTGGTTAATGAAATCAGGATTACAAACTTTTCTTTTTCGGTTATAATGTTGCAATAACGATCTTCGACTTCGATATAAAGAATGTCGTTGATGGCTACTTTTTTCAGAGCATTTTTCTTTTTTATAAACAGAAAATCGTTGCTGATTACAGTGTCTTGATCTTCGCTAAGAAAGACATTATTTTGTTCGTAGAATTTTTCTACAGCCATTTCTAAAGCATAGAGAATTTCTAATTCGTTGAAAGGTTTCATCAAAAAACTAAATGGTTTAGTCAATTTGGCTCTTTCAAATATTTGACGGTCTTGCGAACTGGTCAAAAACACAAATGGTTTTGAAGCATTGGGAACAATGTTGATGGTTTCGGCAAAGGTGATTCCGTCGGGTTTTCCGTCAAGAAACACATCAATAACGATGATGTCAACTGCATGCTCATAAAAAAGTTTTAACGCTTCGGTATAACTTCTGGCAACTCCTACGATGTTGTATTTGTTGGCCAAAAGTACTTTGCTAAGCGCATCACTTTGCTCGGGCGTGTCTTCTATTATCAGTACATTGATATTATCCATTTTGTTCTGTTTTTGGGAACGTCAATATCATTTTGGTCCCTTTTTGGAGTTCACTTTCTATCCGAATTGTGCCTCCATTTTTCTTGATCATTTGTTTGCACAATTGCATTCCCAGGCCTGTTCCAATGGCTTCGGACTTTCCTTTTTTGGTTAATAATTCGTCGTCTTTTAAAATGGCTGCGATGGTTTCTTCGTCCATTCCCAAACCAGTGTCTTCCAAGACGAGTTGGCAAGATTCAGTATTAT
>Ga0209097_10000300_pt1 | contig 52211 bp, 33 predicted proteins | sample AD_UKC052_MetaG_FD_184419 | JGI IMG/M metagenome (GOLD analysis project Ga0209097, IMG submission 184419) | Active sludge microbial communities of municipal wastewater-treating anaerobic digesters from USA - AD_UKC052_MetaG (SPAdes) (version 2) | ecosystem: Engineered > Bioreactor > Anaerobic >... | reverse complement strand
TCGATCTCATCGCCCTATTGCGAAAAGAGATGGACGAACACCCCGAAATCATCGAACCCCTCGGCATAATCACGTCCAGAACTCGAATGGCCGACGCCGCTGCCGCCTAATAATGGAGAAACTCCAGATAGCGGAGCAAGCTCCGCTCGAGCCAGAGCGCAAGCAAGCTTGCGCACTCCACAGAGCGCCTTGCCCCATGCCGGCCAATTGGGCCATACTAGACAAGGACGGCATTGGAGAAAGGGAGCGCCATGTTGCAACAAGCTTCATCCGAGCCGCCAGCGGCTCACTCCGCCGAGGAATCGACTACACCAAGGCGGCCGCGCCTATCACGCCTGGCCGTCGCCAGCTTCGTGTTGGGCCTAGGCTCTTCCTATGTCATTGCCGAGATCATCTTGGCTTTCTCTCGTTCCCATGCTCTGCGTGGGAATGCATACGGACGGCGTCACGCCAAGGCGCCCATTCGTGCTCACACCGGATCTGCATTCCCACGGAGGACCGTGGGAACGAGCGATTCCGAACGCGCCCTTCTGTCATTCCGAACGCAGTGAGGAATCTCGAAGGAGATCTCTCGCTACGCTTCGAGATGACAGGGAGAAAGCCCGAGATGTCAGGGAAGAGAACCAAGATCACGACCAAGATGGCCGTGCCACCTCTGGCAAGACACAACCGAGGAAGCATGGGCATCTTGCCCATGATCATGACCCGAAAGACCACGTTGGCAAATGGTTTGTAGTCCACCCTTTAGGGTGTCTTCATCCTCGCCGCTACTCGCGGATGTCGACGACAAACACCGTCGGCATGGGCCCAACCTCGATCCTTGGCGACTGGATACCACCATCAACGCCGGTGAATTCGACGGGCTGCGTCGCGGCATCGGTAGACGTCGCGAGAAGGTCGTATTGCGCGGCGGACACGACATGCCCGGCGTCAACACCATCAACATGTACCTCGGTGGGAATGAGCACGGGATCGTCGGGCGCGATGGCGCGCCAGGCCTCGTAGAAGTCGTCGCCGATCCGCTTGCGATTGTCGAGGATGCGCCCGTCAAAGGCCTCGATGGGATTCCACACGGCGACCACGAGTCGCGCCTGGCCAGCACCCTCTTTCAGGTACGAGCGGAGATAGGTTCGCACGGTGAGGCTACCATCCGGGGCGCTCTGTTTATCCGGCAGATCGACGAGCGACACCGCATGGCGGTTGTTGACGAGCTTCTTCGGATTCTCTGGCAAGAGCGCCGCGAGGTTGCGGTAGACGTGGCCTATGGGCCGCAGGCCTTGCGCGTCCTCTTCGGTGCCGTAGTAAAGCGAGAAGCACGATTCGCCGCGCATATCTTTGTACCACACGCCGATCTCGACGCCGAGCGAGATAGTCTCGAGGTAGTGGCGCGCGAGGTACGCCGCCTGTTCGGACTCGCCATAGGTAAGGTTCCGCCACGAGTGCCACGCCTTCGGCTCAAGGAAGGGCACGATGGCATAGCCGCGTTCGGAGTCGGCCAGAATCACCGGCTTGCGGGACGGCGCATAACGGCCGACTTGCTCGCGCAACCAGGCCACGTCCTCGGCGAGGCCGCTCTCGGGCATGAGGTCGCGCCGATGGTATCCGTGATATGTCAGGATATCGACGGTGCCATCCGCAATGAGGCCGTCATCGAGCGCCTTGCTGATGAATCCGCGATCGAACCATGCCACCGAGAGGGCCGCCACGCGCGCATCGGCATCGGCCGCTTTGATGGCCCCGGCGACCTTGCGCGCCATAGCGGTGTAGGTCTCGGGATGGTTCCAGTAGTCGCCCATGGGGAAGACTTCGGGCTCATTGCCGATCTCCCAGACGAGTCCTTTGCCGCTGTACCGCGCCGCTGCTGCGCCGGCCCACTGCGCGATGGCGTCGATGACGACTTGCTTGTTCTCGGCGTCAGACTCGTAGAGCGGACACAGGTTCTCGATGGTGAGGATGGCCATGACCTTGAACCCGTTGTCGACGTAGCAGCCGAGCAGTTCATCGGCCCCCGCCCAGTCATACTGGCCGCGCTGACCGGTCTCGATGTTGCGCCAGCGCAGGTTCACGCGCACCCATTGGACACCGATATCCTTGAGCGCTTGTGCGTGGAACGGCGTGTGGACGACGACGCCCCAGAGGCCGGCGTCGGGAAACATGCACTCCGGGAGTTCCGCCGCGCTGACGGCCAACGCCGGGGCAAGCAACAACAGTGTCGCCAGTAGGCCATGCTTCATGGGTGACTCTCCTCGAGTCGATAGACTCACGGGCTTAGTGTAGAATAACGCTACGGCCTGCGCCAAGGGCGGAGGAAAACGGCATTGCGTCGTTGCGAGGCGCGCGCAAGGAGGGTGACAGGATGCGGATTCTCTTGGTGATCGTGTTGGCGTTGGCGGCGGCGCGCGTGGCGCAGGCCGAGGATCTCGCGGTGCTCGGCGCAGCCGAGGGCGATGCCTCGCCGAAAGCAATGATGAAGACGTACCTGAACGCGCAGTGCGCCGAAGCCTTGGCGCGGCGAATGCAGGCCTACGAGGAAGTGAAAACCGTCGAAGCCGGCAAGGAGTACCAGGCGCAGCGCAAGGCCTTCTTCGTCGAACAGTTGGGCGGCTGGCCCGAACGGACGCCCCTCAACGCGCAGATCGTCGCCGAGGTGCCGCGCGACGGCTACCGGATCCAGAAGGTGATCTTCGAGAGCCGGCCCAAGTTCTTCGTCACGGCGCTCATGTACCTCCCCCTTGCCGATCCGCCGTATCCGGCCGTGCTGGTGCCATGCGGCCACAGCGATAACGGCAAGGCCTACGAATCCTATCAGCGCGCGAGCATCATCCTTGCGCTGAACGGCATGGCCGCGCTGTGCTACGACCCCATCGGCCAAGGCGAGCGGCATCAGCACTTGCTCGAATCCGGCCAGCCCGCCGTCGCGAGCAGCACCATCGAGCACACGCTCGTCGGCGTCGGCGCGATCCTCGTCGGCATGAACACGGCCTCGTTCCGCATCTGGGACGGCATACGCGGCATCGACTACCTCACCGAACGCGACGACATCGATGCTGAGCGTATCGGCTGTGCCGGCAACTCGGGCGGCGGCACGCTGACGAGTTATCTCATGGCCCTCGACGAGCGCATCAAGGCCGCCGCGCCCAACTGCTACCTCACTTCCTTCGAGAAATTGATTCCCGAGGCCGGGCCGCAAGACGCTGAGCAGAATATCTACGGTCAGGTCGCCTTCGGCATGAACCACGCCGACTACGCCATCATGCGCGCGCCGAATCCCACGCTGTTCTGTACCGCCACGCGCGATTTCTTCGATATCGCCGGGGCCTGGGATAGTTTCCGCCAAGCGAAACGGTTCTACACGCGCCTGGGGTTTGCCGAACGGGTGGACATCATCGAGGCCGATGAGGAACACGGTTTCACCGAGCCGTTGCGCGTGGCCACGACGCGTTGGATGCGCCGCTGGCTTCTCGACACCGACGATGCCATCACCGAGTCCGATTTCCCGGTCTTGTCCGATGACGAGGCGCGGTGCACGCCGCAAGGGCAAGTCATGACCCTCGAAGGCGCGCGCTCGGCGTGGGATATCCTGACGGATCGCGAGACGGAGCTCGCTGCCCCGCGTAAGGCCTTCCTTGAGGGGGCATCGCCGGCGGACCTTGTGGCGAAGGTGCGTGAGTTGGCCGGTATCCGGCCGCTGGCGAAACTGCCGGAGCCGGAAATCGAGCGGGTCGACTCGGTGGGACGCATCGGCTACGCCGTCGAAAGACTCGTCATCAAGCCCGAGGCCGGAATCCACCTGCCAGCCCTGGCCTTCCTGCCGGAGACGCCCAACGCGGACGCGTACCTCTACCTTCACGGCCAAGGAAAGGCGGAAGACGCCGCCGAGGGCGGCCCCATTGACGCCCTCGTCAAGGCCGGGCACATCGTCCTTGCCGTCGACTTGCGCGGCATGGGCGAGACCGAGTGCGAAGCCAAGCACGAGGGTTGGACGCCGTACTTCGGCCCGGACTGGCAAGACTACTTCCGGGCGTACCTGCTGGGTCGCTCCTACCTCGGGATGCGTGCTGAAGATGCGCTCGCGTGCGGGCGTTTCCTGGCAGGCTACCTCTGCGGAGAGACGCCGCGCGCCGTCCATGTCGTGGCTATCGGCGAGGCCGCCCCGCCCGTGTTGCACGCGGCGGTCGCGGAGCCGGAGGTCTTCGCCTCGGTGCACCTCGAAGGCATGGTGACGTCGTGGGCGGATACCGTGCGGACGCCGGTTACGAGCAACCAGCTCGTGAACACCCTCCACGGCGTCCTGGCGTGGTACGACCTGCCGGACCTCGTTGCGGCGTTGCCGGAAGGCAAAGTGACGGTTGCCTCGTCGGTGACGCCTGCGGGCGGGCGGTTGGATTGAGGCCGACGCACACGTGGCGGTGCTAGAGGTTCAACGCTTGTGCCCGCGCGTTCGAGTTTATGGTACAATTCGCATAAGCTTGGGCTAGGCAGAGGCATAAGGTCGTTTTCCATATGAAATTCCGCCAGGCGGCTGGGCAACATGGCAGAACCGGGCTCGCGGCAGCTGCCTTACTCCTCGTTTCCTTCGGTGCGATGGCCGCCACGTACTATGTCGACGCCGAGACGGGCAACGATACGTCCTATGGCCTGACTACCGACACGGCGTGGCGTTCGGCGGAGAAGGTCTCTGGAACCGCCTTCGCACCGGGCGACGAGATCCTCTTTAGACGCGGCCAGATGTGGCGCGGCCAGATCAACGTGACAAGTTCCGGCGTCGAAGGCAATCCCATCACTTACGGCGCCTATGGCAGCGGCGCGGCGCCGATCTTCCACGGGGCGCGCGAGGTTGCGGGTTGGATCGACGCCGGCAGTGGCCGCTACTCGGCCACCGTTACACCGAAACCCGAACTGGTTATCTTCGCCGGTACCAAAGGGCTCCAACAAGATACGCTGGGCGATGTCGACGAGGAACTCGAGTGGTTCTGGGAGTCCGACACCTTGACGGTGTACTCCCTCGTCGAGCCTGAGGAAATCGAGGCGTCTTCGACCGCGGGCCTGCTTGCCATTCTCGACAAGTCGTACATCACGGCGCGCGACATCGAGTTCCGGTACGCCAACTACTGCGTCGCGGTCATGGATTCAAATTGCGTGATTCTGGACAATCTCGAGGTGCACGACAACGTCGGGCCTGGTGGCATAAGCATCGTCTCGACGCAAGCCGGAAAGGGTGAATACAACACCGTCCAAAACTGTTCCGTATCGAACACGTCGGGGAGTGAGGAGTCCCTGGCCTCCGACAATGCCGGTAACGGCATCTTCATCTACCCCGAGCACTGCACCCACAACATCGTCACCCAGAACACCGTGTTGTACAGCGGCCACGACGGCATCTCAATCCTTGGCGGCTCGGACAACGTCATCTCCCACAACATCGTTGCCGAGAGCGCCCAGACCGGTATCCGAATCGGCTCGGAGACCTCGAGCGCCAACGTGATCGAGTTCAACGCGCTGTACGCGAACTGCCGAGAGGTCGACGATCGGTGCGCCATCGACCTGTTGCGCGTCGGCAACGACAACATCGTGCGGTACAACGTCACGCACGATCAGTACAACCTGCCTGAAGGCCTGCTGGGCAGCGGGGGCATCCGCTTCGACGGCGGCAACTGGGCGGGCCACGATTTCATGGACTCCACCGGGAACACGGTTTGCTACAACCTTGTCTACAATGAGGGACGCGGCATCGAGAGCTTCAACTTCTCGAACATCCACATCTACAACAACACGGTGGTCAACACCATCCGTTACGGAATCGCGGTCCTCTCGTATTCGCTCACGGCCGTGTCCTCAGACAACGTCATCATGAACAACATCGCGTGTCCGCTCAGCGGCTACGCCATATTCAACACCGTCGCCACGAACACGACGTATGATTACAACTGCTATTTCCCGGATGGCGCTACCTCCTTCTATTTCGATATGGGCATCGCCAATCTCGATTCCTGGAGGGCCATTACCGGCCAGGATGCCCATTCATTCGCCGAATGGCCCATGTTCGTGGATGTCGTGCTTCTCGATTTCTCTCTTCAGGCGGATTCCCCGTGCATCGATCAGGGAACGCCGCTTGGATTCGTACGCGACTATGCCGGCGTTCCTGTGCCTCAAGGCGCAGGCGTGGACATTGGGGCCTTCGAGCGGGATATGGGCGCCGAGGGCGAATTGGCCGTCACGTCGCCCAACGGCGGCGAGGTATGGGCCTGCGGCGCGGTGCACACCATAACCTGGACAGATCCCCTCAAGACCGCCGGCGATTCGGTTCGCCTCGGACTGCACGGCCATGGCGCGTTCGTGGACTGGATCGTGCGGCAAACCGAGAACGATGGTTCCTACAACTGGGTCGTCTGGGACGATCTCGAGCCGGACGACGAGTATTCGATCCGCGTTCAGTCCTATGCGAACTCGGACCTGCGCGACTACAGCGACGCCTACTTCACCATCGCGCCCATCGTCGTCCTGTCACCGAATGGCGGCGAGGTATGGACGATGGGCGATTTCTATACGATTACCTGGGCCGGCAATCCTTCCCTGGTGGGAGCGGACGTCCGAATAGCCCTCCACAAAGGTTCCGCCTTCGTCGACTGGATAGTCCGCCGCACCGAGAATGACGGGAAGCACTCGTGGAAAGTCCCCGCCGATCTTGAGGAAAGCGCCGGATATCGGATTCGCGTGCAGTCGTATGCGGACGATGCGGTTCGCGATTATGGCGACGACACTTTCTCGACGGTATTGCCGCCGCTCCTGTGGCTATCGCCCGAGCGCAACGAGGTGTGGCCCGTGGGCGAGGAGCATGTGGCGACATGGCAGTGCAACGATCTCGAAGCCGTCGGCCTCGACGTCCGGATCGCCCTGCACAAGGGCGGGGCCTTTGTCGACTGGCTCGTGAGGCAAACGCCAAACGACGGCGAGTGGGCCTGGAACATCCCGGAGGGCCTGGAACCGGCACCGAGCTATCGCCTGCGCCTCCAGTCGCACACAGACAAGGCACTGCGCTCCATGACAGCCGCCTTCACTCTCGCGGAATGACTGAAGTCCAACGGTCATGCCGTGCACGTTCGAGCTTATGATACAATTCACATAACCTGCGCCAGGGCAGAGGTATGAGGTCATTCCCTACATGAAGTTCCGTCAAACGGCTGCGCAAAATGGCAGAAACGGACTAATGGCGGCCGCTCTGCTCCTCTTCTCGTTCGGTACAACGGCCGCCACATACTATGTCGACGCCGAATCCGGCGACGACATGTCTGACGGCCTCACCACGGACACGGCATGGCGCTCGGTGGACCGAGTCTCCGGAACCGCCTTCGCACCGGGCGACCAGATCCTATTCAAGCGGGGCCAGACGTGGTATAGCCGGATCAACGTGACGAGTTCCGGAACCGAGGGCAGTCCCATCACCTACGGCGCCTACGGCAGCGGCGCGGCGCCCATCTTCGATGGCGCAAGCGGGGTCACCGGCTGGAGCGACGCCGGCGATGGCCGCTACTCGGCCACCGTAACGCCGAGGCCTGAGCTCGTTGTCTTCGCCGACGTCAAGGGCAGCAAGCAGGACGTCCTCGAGGATGTCGACGAGGAGCTCGAGTGGTACTGGGACGCCGACACCTTGACGGTGTATTCGCCGTCCGAGCCGACAGACATCGAGGTGTCTTCGACGATGGGCCTGGTGGTCATGTTTGGCAAGTCGTACGTCACGGTACGCGATCTCGCGCTTCGGCACGCCAACTACTGCGTCGCGGTCATGGATTCAAACTACGTCATCCTCGACAACCTCGACGTTTACGACAACGTCGGGCCCGGCGGAATCAGCATCATGGGCACACAAGCCGGCAAGGGCGAGCACAACACCGTACGATACTGTGAGGTCTCGAACACGTCCGGCAGTGTAGAGTCGTTGGCCTGCGATAATGCCGGCGACGGCATCTTCATCTATCCGGAGTACTGCAACTACAATGTCGTCACGCACAACACCGTGTCGTACAGCGGCCACGACGGCATTTCCATTCTCGGCGGCTCGCACTGCACCGTGTCGCACAACGTTGTCACGGAGAGCGCCCAGTCCGGCATCCGAATCGGCTCGGAGACCTCGAGCGCCAACGTGATCGAGTTCAACACCGTCTACCAGAACTGCCGCGAGGTCGACGACCGATGCGCCATCGACCTGCTGCGTGTCGGAAACGACAATATCGTGCGTTACAACGTCACGCACGATCAGTACAACCTGCCTGAAGGGCCCTTGGGCAGCGCTGGTATCCGTTTCGATGGCGGCGATTGGGTCGATCACGATTTCATGGACTCGACCGGCAACACCGCCTGCTACAACCTCGTCTACAACGAGGGGCGCGGCATCGAGAGTTTCAACTTCTCGAACGTTCATATCTACAACAACACCGTCGTCAACACCCGATTCCTCGGAATCACCATCGAGTCGTATTCACTGACCGCCGTATCCTCGGACAACGTCGTCATGAACAACATCGTGTGTCCGCTCAGCGGCTACGCGATGTTCAACAGCGTTTCCGTGAACACGACGTGCGATTACAACTGCTACTTCCCGGACGGCGCCACGTCGTTCTACTTCGACATGGGGATTGCCAATCTCGATTCGTGGAGAACCGTCACCGGCCAGGACTCCCACTCGTTCGCGGCATGGCCGGAGTTTACGGACGCGCCGGCCCTCGACTTCTCGCTTCAGCCTGGCTCGCCATGTGTCGATCAAGGCGTGGCCCTCGGCCTCACGCGCGATTTCGACGGCGTCCCGGTGCCACAAGGCCTTGGCGTGGATATCGGCGCCCTCGAGGTCGACATGGGCACCGAAGGGGAAGGCGAAGGCGAGGGAGAACTGGCACTCATCTCACCCAATGGCGGCGAGATTTGGGCCTGTGGCGCAGCGTACACCATCACATGGTCGGATCCATTCAACACCGCCGGCGATTCGGTTCGGCTGGCGCTTCATCGCCACGGCGCGCTCGTGGACTGGATTGTGCGGCAAACCGAGAACGACGGCTCCTATGGCTGGATCGTCTGGGACGATCTCGAGCCGGGCGACGAATACTCGATCCGCGTCCAGTCCTACGCGAACCCGGACCTGCGCGACTACAGCGACGCCTACTTCACCGTCGAGCCCGTCGCCGTCCTGTCACCAAACGGCGGGGAGGTATGGACAATGGGCGATTTCTACACGATCACCTGGGCCGGCAATCCGGCTATCGTGGGCGCGGACGTCCGGATAGCTCTCCACAAGGGATTCGGCTTCGTCGACTGGATCGTCCGCCGTACTGAGAATGACGGCAAGTACTCGTGGAAGGTCCCCGCCGACCTCGAGGAAGGCTCCGGGTACCGGATTCGCGTGCAGGCCTATGACGACGATACCGTCCGAGACTACGGGGACGACACCTTCTTGACGATATTGCCGCCGCTGTTGTGGCTGTCGCCCGAACGCGACAACGTGTGGCTCACGGGCGAGGAGCGTACAGCCACATGGCAGTGCAACGATCTCGAGGCCGTCGGTCCTGACGTTCGAATCGCGCTGCACAGAGGCGGCGCGTTCGTCGACTGGCTCGTGAGACAGACGCCGAACGACGGCGAATGGGCCTGGAGCATCCCGGAGGGCATCGAGCCGGCGGCGAGCTATCGCCTACGCCTCCAGTCGTACACGGACAAGGCGCTGCGGTCCATGACAGCCGCCTTCACCATCGCGGAATGAAGGCCTGGCGGCAGAATGAGCCGGTTGCGCCTTGGCACGGAATGCGCTATGCTTTCGCACAAAGACGTCCACTAACTGGGACCGATTCCCAGGAGGCATTGAGTGATGGATCCGCTTGTGGCCAGCATCGACGAGTTTTTCAGGAACACGGTATTCCTCTTGATCAAGGTGATGTTCCAGTTCCAGGACATCTGGGCACAGGTCCTCGAAATCGTCGATCAGATCAAAGACCTGTTCACGATCACCCCGCCCGCGTGAAGCTCGCCGCCAGCCGTGACCGAGCGCTAGACGTGCGCCAGGTAGGCGTCCTTGATCCGTTCCACGAACTCCGTCTGATCCGAGGCCCAATGCTCGTTCGAGAAGATCTCGACCTCATTGAATCCGTGGAATCCCGTCGCCTCGACCCAGGCGCGGATCTGCCGGATGTCAATACAGCCATCCCCCATGAGCGCGCGATCGTTGAGCAAATCCCGCGTGGGCGTGCGCCAATCGCACACATGAAATGAAAACACCGTCTTACCGGCGCGCTGAATCTGCTCCTCCAACTCCGAGTCCCACCAGACGTGATAGACGTCCACCGTCACGCCGACGTTCGGCATGGCAAGCGCGTCCACGATATCGTTGGCCTGTTTGAGCGTGTTTACGGCCGAGCGATCGTCGGCGAACATGGGATGGAGCGGCTCGATAGACAGCTTGACGCCCGCCTCGGCGGCGTACGGCGCAACCGCCGCGATGCCGTCGGCGATCTGGCGACGCGCTTCGTCGAGGGGGATGCCCGGCACGGCGCCGCACACGAGGACAATCAGCGGGGCACCGATGGCCTCGGCCTCATCGACGGCGCGGCGATTGTCGTCGAGCGCTTCCTGGCGTCCGGCAGCCGTCTCGGCCGGAAAGAAGCCGCCCCGGCACACGCTGACCACCTCGAGGCCGGAATCGCGGAGGCGCCGCGCCGATTCGTCGACGCCCAGCGGTTCGAGCCATTGACGCCATACCGTAACGCCCGGCACGCCGGCCCTGGTGTAGCCGTCGATGGCCTCGGCCAAAGACCACGGCTTGGTCGTGATCGTATGAATGCACAGTCGGTTGAGATCGGTCAGCGGTTCAGTCATCACTCAGAGCTCCGGTACGTCGACCCACGCGCGCGTCTCAGCCGAGCGCTCCGCCAGTTCGGCCAACTGCACGCCCTTAGCGCCTTCTTTCAGGTTCCACGGAAACGGCTCGTCCAACGCGACGTGGCGCAGAAACAACTCCCACTGCGCCTTGAACGCATTGTCGTAGACTTGATTCGTCGGCATCAGCGTCCAGTCCTTGAAGTAGTCGATGGGACTCTGGAGGTCCGGATTCCACACCGGTTTCGGCGTTGTGGCCTCCGGCTGGACACGGCACTCGCGGAGGCCGGCCACGGCCGAGCCCTTGGTGCCGTCCACGTGGATCGTCAGCAGATCGTCCCGCCGGACGCGCGTGCACCACGACGAGCTGAAATGGCAGACGATGTTGCGATCCGTCAAGAAGGTACCGTAGGCGGCGTCCTCGGCCGTACTCTCGTACGGTTTGCCGTCTTCGTCCCATCGCTTCGGAATGTGGATTGTGCTGAAGCACGTCAACGAGGTGATATTGCCGAACAGGCGGTCAATCACGTAGCGCCAATGGGCGTACATGTCGAGGATGATGCCGCCGCCATCCTCTTTGCGGTAGTTCCACGAGGGCCGCTGCGCCGGCTGGTGCTCGCCCGCGAACACCCAATAGCCGAACTCGCCGCACACCGAGAGGATCCGGCCGAAGAAGCCGGAATCCATGAGAAGCTTCAGCTTCAGCAGCCCCGGCAGCCACAACTTGTCTTGCACGACGCCATGTTTCAGGCCGGCCTCCTCGGCGAGCATATGCAGTTCCATCGCCTCTTTCGAGGTCAACGCGATGGGCTTCTCGCAGTACACATGCTTACCGGCCGCGAGGGCCTGCTTGACGCACGCGTACCGGCGATCCGTCGTCTGCGCGTCGAAATACACGGAGTAGCGATCATCCGCCAGCAACGCGTCCATATCCGTCGAGAATGGCAAGTCGCCGTGGGCTTTCGATAACGCCTCGAGCTTGTTGGGGTTCCGGCCGAGGAGCACCGGCTCCGGCACGATGCGCTCATCGGGGCCGACCCGCACGCCGCCCTGTTCGCGGATGGCCAGAATCGAGCGGACCAGGTGCTGGTTCGTTCCCATCCGGCCCGTCACGCCGTTCATGATGATGCCAATCAAATGCGTTTTCATGGTTTCATACTCCGATTCCCACCGCTATCATCCAGCGCCGATGTCGCGCCCACGCCCGAACGTAACGCCGATGAAGGAGAGTGTAGCATACGGCCACGCCTTGATTCCGCGCCGTGCGGACGGTACCGTATGGCGATTGAGAACACCGAGTCATTCCAGACTGAGTGTGAAGGAGTCTGCTTCGCCCATGGCCACGTCTCATAGCTCGAACACGGCGTTGCCGCCGTTCAATCCGGTGCGCCGGTCGCTGGTCGATTTGCTCGGACGCGAGTACGTCGAAGGGGTGTGCGCCGCCCGCGCGTATCTGACCGGTGGGGACGCCGACGCGCTGATCGAGTCAGCCACAACGCCCGTGGATTTCTTTCCGGAAGCCTTCCGCCACCGGCTTGTGAATCTCTTGCCCAGCGTCGGTACGGTGTGCTGCGCCGAGACATCCGCGACGGCCGAAGGCGCGACATCGAGCCAGTTCCGGGCAAACTCGAAGCGCAACGCGGCCCCGCTGAGCGGCCTCGGGTACCTGCGCGTAGGCGAGGATGGCCGGCTGTACTTCTGCCTCAAGAGCGAGCACTACCACACGCCCCTCGGCCACGCGTTCCCCGGCTATGCGCTCATGGATCGCGCGCGACGCCTCGGCATTCCGAACGCCACGCACAACAACACGCGCGGCCACGTGACACGACTGGTCGAGGAAAGACTCGCCTGCGCCGCCTCGGGCGTCGAGTGGCGTAACGCCGCCGCCCGCGCGGCATTGCTGGCATCCGACAATCCGGCTGCCCTGAACCGCGTGCTCAACCTCGACACGGGCAGCCTCGCCGCCGAGGCGGCCCTCAAGATGGCCCTGGGCCGATTCTATGCACCTCAACCGGATGGACCGACGCCCAAGTACGCCGGCCGGACACCGGTGCTGCTCGTCATCGGCGACGACGACGGCGGCCTCAAGGCCAACTACCACGGCACGACGGTGCTCACACAGGTCATGCGCGGCATGTGGCCCGACATGGGCGACGCCCTCGAGCGGTCCGGCGCCTTCCTCGTCCGGGCCGTGCGGCGGAACCGCATCGAGGACCTCGAGGCCGCCTTCGACACCTACGAGCGCGCGCCCTACAAGATCGCCGGCCTGTTCCACGAACTGGTACTCATGAACTACGCCGCGCTCGGGCTCTCGGACGCCTTCGTGCAGCGGATGTACGCCCTCGCCGCCGAGCACGATGCACCAACCGTAGTCGACGAGATCCAGACCGGCGTGTGGAGTTCCGACGTGTTCCTGTTTCGCGAATACCGCGTCAAACCGACCATCGTGGTGGTCGGCAAAGGTTTCCCAGGCGGCGAATACGCGGCGTCGCGCGTGATCTTCGGCCCCGGCGTAGACACGCTACCGCAGTTCGGCGCGCTGGTGACCAACGGGCAGGAGGAATTGGCCTCGTTGGCGTACCTCGTCACCCTCGAGTGGATCCAGGCCAATGCCGACGCCATCCGAAGCCTTGGCGACTACTACCGCGCGCGTCTTGACAATCTCGCGGCCAAGCACCCGACGCTCATCGAATCGATCGAAGGCCGACGTCATCTCGCCGGTATTTTCTTCAACGATATCGAACCGGCGCATGCCTTCGTCCGAACGCTCCAGCAAGGCGGACTCGACATCAGCGTTCAGGCGTACAAGAGCGACTGCACGCCCTGCGCCCTGACGAAACTCCCCCTCATCGCCGGCGCCGAGGCCATCGACCTCGTCATCGCGCGTATGCACGAGGCCCTGAAGGCCACCTGACGGCCCGTGGCCTCTACCGCGCGGTCATCTCGGGCAGGTAGGCCCAGTAGCGCTGGGGCATGAATTGGCGCTGGAGACGCGGATTCGCGCGATTCCGGATGGCGATGGTCTCGGCGAAGAGACGCCAGAGCCGTTGGTAATCGCGCTCGTCGTCGGCAAGGAGGGCGTCGATGTCGGCCGGCGTCTCAACGACCTGCCTGAGCCGATCTCCGTCCCAGGCGACGGCGATATCGCGTTTGCGGTCGTGGATCACCCATCGCTGGGCGCGCAGGCGCTCGCGGAAGTGCCTCGCCAAAGGCTGCGTGATGTTGTGGTCGGGCGCGTAGGCGGCGTAGAAGGCGCCATCGCGCAGTTTCTTGAATCGGAGCAGGCCCGCGAACCGATGGACCTCGCGCGACACCTTGTCGGCCCAACGCTGAACCTCGGCCACGGCGTCGTTGTGCCGCCAGGCCGCCACCGAGCATCCATGGTCGAGCGTCAGGCGCGCAAACTCGAACATCGCGTGCTCGAGTCTCTCCGTATCCGCGAGGTAGGCATAGATGAGGCAGCGTAGCGTGTCGACGCCACCTGCGGACCTGAGGCGACGGCACAGGTCTTGCGCGGCCTCGGCATCCGTCTCGACGGGCTCGATGTCGAGTAACCAGCCATCGCGCCCGGCCATCGCCGCCTCGAAAGTAGGCGACGCCACGCCCTCGTCGAGTGCGGCCTGGAACGCTGTCATCAGCCCTTCGAAGGAGCCGTCGTAGGCGTACGTCTTCATAGCGGCAGGGCCAACTCCAACTGCTTGGGCGCGTCGGCGATGCCCGCGAGGATGTCCCGACGCGCCTGGACGGGATCCCATCGGCGCCCGGCCACGTACCGCCCGCCGCAGGTGATGAAGAATCGCGCGCGTTTCATCACGACGCCGATTCGACGCAGGGCGTCAACATCCAGGCGACTGAATCGGCGCGCGGCGACGATCCGCTGGGCCGACCTAACGCCGATGCCCGGCACGCGTAGCAGCGCCTCGTAATCGGCCCGGTTGACCTCGACGGGGAACCGCTCGGGATGCCGCAACGCCCAGCTCGTTTTCGGATCGAGGGCCTCCTCGATATCCGGATGCGCGTCGTCGAGGAGTTCATCAACGTGAAAGCCGTAGAAGCGCAAGAGCCAGTCGGCCTGGTAGAGGCGATGCTCGCGCTGCATCGGCGGCAACGTCGCCGGCAGACGGCTGTCGTCGTTGACAGGCACGTAGGCGCTGTAGTAGACGCGTTTGAGGCCGAATCGGTCGTAGAGCGACTCGGACAACCTCAGGATCTGGCAATCTCTCTCCGGGCTGGCGCCGATGACGAGCTGCGTGCTCTGCCCGGCCGGTGCGAACACCGGCGCCGAACGGTATCGCTTGCGCTCGTCGATGCTCTCGGCCACCGCTTGGCCGATCTGGCGCATCGGATTGAGGATCAGTTCTTTCCTCTTCTGCGGCGCCAACAGGTTCAGCGAGCGCTCGGTGGGCAGCTCGATATTGACGCTGAGGCGATCCGCGAGGCGTCCGGCGCGGGCGATCAGCACCGGATCGGCGCCGGGAATCGCCTTGACATGGAGGTAACCGCCGAACCCGTGCACCGTCCGCAGTTCTTCGGCGACGCGCACCAGCGATTCCATCGTACGGTTCGGACTGCCGAAAATGGCCGAACTGAGGAACAGGCCCTCGATGTAGTTCCGCGTGTAGAAGTTCAGCGTGATGTCCACCATCTCCTCGACGGTAAAGGTGGCGCGCGGAATGTCGTTGCTACGCCGATTAACACAGAAGGCGCAGTCGAAGATGCAATCGTTGCTGAACAAGACCTTGAGCAACGAGATACACCGGCCGTCCGCCGACCAACTGTGGCAGATGCCGCCGAGCGAGCAGTTGCCCGTGCGCGCGCCCTTGCGCTGGGCATTTGAGCCGCTCGACGCGCACGACACGTCGTACTTCGCCGCTTCGGTGAGCACGGCGAACTTGCCCGTAGCGTCCGGCGCCTTGCCGACACGGACGGTCGAGTTGCACGAAAATGCGGTGGCCAGAGCGCCCATCGAACGATACTGAACCTTTCTTCAGCTATTGTATACCATCGGGTGGCAGAGAGCAAGGCTTTTCAGGCACGCCGATTCTCAGTTTTGGCGTTGTTGACCCCATTGACCTTATTGACACCATGAAGCGGCCGACATCCGTCCGCGGCGTCTGTAGTCAGTAAGGTCAATGAGGTCAACGGAACCGACAAGAGGTCCAATGGCAGACCTTGACATTTTTGCAGTGGCGTTGCACGAAATATGCAATGGGAATGCACAAATGCACGAACGCCCCTCCTCGACGAGACCCGCACGCATCGGCCGCAGCCCGACTGTCTCCCCCTCCGGCTACAGCTTCTTGTAGACGAAGAAGGCCGAGCCGGGCCTGTCGGCGATGGTGACTTCGAGGCCGCGCTCGAGGAGGTCTTTGCCGGAGACCTCGACGGGCGAGTCGGGTCGGTCGAGGTCGGTGACGCGGTACCGCACGTCGGCGTCGAGCGCGTGGAGCGGTAACTGGGCGGCCGTGTAGACGCTGGCATCGCGGCGGAAAACCTGCACCATGCCTTCGCCGGCCTCGGGCCGGTCGAACTGCCAGCCGATCCACGCGTCATCCGCGAGCGAGTAGGCCGTCAGCGGATAGTAGTCGCCGTAGTAATTGGGCGCGAACGCTTTCCACTGATCGACGAGGGTCTTGATGGTCGCCCAATCGATGCTGTCGTCGCGCTGGTCCCAGCACGCGGTGTAGTGCGGACAGAGCGTGCTGCGGATCATGTACGAATCGGTCTTCGAGCTGCCGGTGCCATAGAAGGGGAACCACGAAGCCAGGGCGTAGGTGTGGCACTGGTTGCCGACGGGCTCCATGATGTAGTCGCTCCGCAACAACGGCACGGCGCGCCGCAGGGTTTCGAGGTCATTGCGGCGTCCGCCGCTGGCGCATGAGTCGATGAGCATATTGGGATGGCGGCGGCGGAGTTCGTCCCAGTAGGCGTAGTAGCCCTCGACGTGGCGAATCTCGGTGATGCCCTGGCGGTCTTCCACGTCGTTTCCGCGCCAGAAGCCGAGGGGATCGATGTTGTAATCCTGCCGATAGAGGTCGATGCCCTGTTCCGTAATGAGCTTGTCGACGTGATTGGTGAGCCACTCGCGCACCTCCGGCTCTCCGAGTTTGAGGAGGCCGCCGTTTGCCCCGCCGAATACCCATTCCGGATGATTCTCGGTCAGCCACGTGCCGGGGTGAACGCGTTCCGGCTCGAACCAGACGATACTCTTCACGTCCTTGGCGTGGGCGTGGTCCGTGATCGCGCGGAGGCCGCCTGGAAAGCGGTCCGTGTCGACCTCCCAGGTGCCGGTCTTCGGCCACTGGCCATCGCACCAGTACCAGCCTGCGTCCATCCACCAGTAGTCGAGCTTGAGGCCGCGCTCGAGGTACTTGTCGACGAAGAAGATCTGGCTGTCTCGGTCGGCGTGAATCATCTCGCCGAACTGATGCGAGCTACACGCGGCGAGTTCCGGCACCGGCGGCAGTTGCCCGCCGGGACGCGGCAGGTTGTGGGCGATCATCCACGCACGCCAGACGTTCTGCGCATGTAGGCGATCGCCTTTCCAGAATTGGAGGACGATCATGGGCGTGCGCACTTCTTCGCCCGGATGCAACGTGAAATGTGTGAGTTCCTGGCCGGCGCGCAGCCGCAGGCCGTAGCCGGCGTCGCGGATGAAGTCGGCGGCCCACTGGCCACCCCAGCTCACGACGAAGATGAGGCCTTCGTTGCCGGAGGCAATGTTGAAGTACGGCCACTCGATTTGCGTCGGGCGGCCGCGCGCGTTGGTGATGCGTTTCTCGACGCCGGCCGGTAGCGGATCCGTCAGCGGCTCGAAACTATCCTTCGAGCAATCGTCGCCCTTGTTTCGATACAGGACAAACTCGGTCTCGCCGGCGCGATGGAAGGGCGTGTCGATGGCGCAGATGTCGCTGAGGATCGGCGTATCGGCGCTGCCGGTGTTCTTGAAATACAGTGTCCACTCGATGTTCGGGAAATCCTGGTACTCGACGCCGACGCAGCGAACGACGAGGCCGGTGTCCTTGTCGGTATACGTGATGGTGTGTTGTGTGCGCACATCGTCGAGCCGCTCCGAGGCGCGCGTCACGTCCCAGGATGCGAGGAACTCGCTCGACAGCACGCCGCCGTACGTGAACGAGAAGAAAGGTGCGGCGTCGTACGGCACGCGCTGGTGGACGACGAGCGGCAAATCGCCCAGCCACAACGCGCTGCCGTCGGCGAGCGTGACCTGCGCGTCGGCCCAGTCCGACTGATCGCAGCCGATGCCGTCGCCGGCGTCATCGACGAGTAGGAAGAACTCGGTCGCGCCGCCGAGATCGACGGAAACCGGTACGCCGGCCATGCCTTCGCGCATGACATCGGACTTCCAGAGCTCGCGATCACCCACGCGCACCGAGAAGATGACGCTGCCGCGTCCGCCGCTGGTTTGGTCATTGCTGTCGACGCCGACGATGGCCGTCAACCGCGCGCCGGGCTGCGGCAACCGGACGATGAGTTTGCTGACGGCATGACAGTAGAGGCCGCGCGTGAACTGCTGGTCGAGGATATGCATCGGTTTGCCACCGCGCGCGTTCAGTTGCACCGGATCGTTGTTTGCCAAGACCTCGATGCCGGCTTCGGCGGCGGCGGTGTCGACGATGCCCTCGAACTTCGCCACGATCCACTTGCGCGCCTCTTGAAGCTCGACGGGCGTGGGCGTCGCGCCACACGCGATCTGCGCGATCATCGTTACTGCGATCCAACTGGCCATACCTACCTCCTGTCACTTCCGGCGACTATGTCGAGAGAAACACATTCGAGATCCAACCGTAAAAACATATACCGAGATCGCCTCGGGCGCAAGCCTGGCGGCTTGACATGGCTACTCAGCGCGTCACGGAGCCGCCTGACCGAGGACGTCCGTGTAGGGATGAAGGGCAAACCACCGCTGGCTTCCGGAGCCTTTCGATCGCACGGCAAGCCGGCAGGGCGCGCCTGACGTGAGCACCGCCGCAGGCACACGCACGTAGAACAGGCCAGCGGCATCCTCATTCGTAACGCGTTTCGGTATGAACGTGAGCGCCACGGATCGGGCCTCGTCTGCCCACGTGGTCAGCGCATCGGCGACATCGAGATCCAGGACGTCCTCGCCATTGACGGCAAGGGCGAATCCGTCGGTCTTGGGCTGGCTCTTCCATCCGAGGCCGCCGGCAAACACGAAGGTCACGGCCTCAGTGGCGAGGTCGGCCGGAACGGCCGCGGTTTCCCACTCGATGAGGTTGCCGGGTTGCGTCTGCCGGCAGGTGTACTGCTTCGCGTCCGGCTCGCGGTAGGTAAACCAGTTGGCTTCCTCGGCCTGATTTCGAGTGACCCGCGCAAATCCTTCCACGAAGGGCCCGATGATCTTCGGCATCTCGGCCGCGCGCTCGTGCAAGTACGCTTCGGGCAGCCGCGCCTCCGGCGTGGGCCTCGAGGCGGCATATTCGATCAAGCGCGCCACGAACCAGGCCTTCTCCGGATGATCCTGCGGGGCTTCGACGTTGAGTCCGCAGACGATCACGGCCCCCTCCCCCACGCCCGCCTGCATCAGCAGGGCCTTATCGCGGCACACGCTGGCTACCTCGATGCCTCGAATAAGTACCTCCGGTTTGGCCGGCAGGCCGTCGAGCAGGTAGCCCTCGCACCCTTCGATGAGGCGATACCAGTGGGCGTCGCACCAGCCGTCCGGCGCCATGGCCCGCGTGACGGGATTGTCGTAGACCACGGTGCCGGCGTTGTTATCGCGTTCGTTGCCGAGCCACCACGCCGTCTTGAAACGCGTCGTCGCGCACGGCAGGAAAGCCTCCGGCCGTAGCAGCACGAGCGATGCGCCGCGCGCGGTGGCATCCACCATGGCATCCGTCAAAAACGCGGCCACGTACACGGCCTCCGCCGGCAGAGATGCGTCATCCGGCAAGGGCTGCGCGCCACACCATTGGGTCATCGGCAGCGCGCCGACATCCGCATAGATTGGGTAGGCCGCATCGACGCGCGGCTCGCCGGCCGGATACACCCAAGTGGTCCAGTCGTTGACGACCTCCCCGTCGCCCGTCATCAGTACGGCCTCGAGGCGCATGCACACCGGTTCGGCGGTGTCCGGCGCGGCCACGGCGATGCGCGTCAACTCGACGAGCTCGCCCTGGCCCACGGGATTCGCGGACACTGAGTTCTCGGCAACCAGCGCGTCGCCAGCCAGGACACGCCACGTTAGCGCCGGCTGATCAATGCGGGTCTCAGCGTAGTTCGAGACAAGGAGAGCTGCCTCAATGTGCTCGCCGCTCCGATACGTCAGCGCCAGGCCGTCCTGCAAAAGCACCGTATCCGCGTTGAACTGCCGGACGCGCTCGGGCGCGATGGTCGGCTTGGGCCGGCGATAGGTGTCGACCAGGCCGTTCGACGTCGTCCAGTAGTCCTGGAGCAGCCACCAGTGGTGTCCGGAGAGGTTCGGACTCTTGCGCAAAGCTTCGAGGTTGAGCTTATGGCAAAGATAGTAGAGTTCTTCCGAGTTATCGGCCCATCGGGACGCCTCGTCCAGGAGGCCGGCACGTTCCATCTTCGACCTGGTCTCTTCGAGCCAGAAGGGTTTGAAGTTGTGCGTGAACAACTCGATCTGATCGAGCCGAGGGAAGGTGACGTAGTTTCCGGTTTCGTGCGAGATCACCGGTTTGAGCGGCGCAGGACAATGGAACTTGTTCGGCACGTCGAGCGGCGTGTTCCATATATCGAACATGACGAAGTAGAAGTCGAGCGTATCGCGATCCGCCGTGCCGTCGATGAAGCCGCCCGTGAACAGGCCGTCGGAATCCACCACCGGTCGCGTCGGGTCGAGTTCCTTGGCGATGGTATAGAGCTCCGGCGAGAGCTCCACGCCCTTCCACATCTCGTTGCCCATGCACCAATCGAAGATGGAGGGATGGTTTCGGAAGCGCTTGATGACGGCGCGCCACTCGCTCTTGTAAAGGTCCATGGCGGCGTCCTTGGCGCGCTCGTAGAACTGCTGGTAGCCGATGGGGAATTCGGCCGAGACTAGCATGCCGACTTCATCGCACGCCTCGTAGTACTCCGGCGGCAAGAGATGGCTATGATGCCGAACATGGTTGAAGCCATACTCCTTGGCAACCTGGAGGCGTTCGAGGTACACGTCCTTGTCTGACGGTCCGGCCATCGTTTCCGGATAGATGCAGTCGTCGCCGTAGCCGTGAAGGAAGATACGCTTGCCGTTGAGGCGCACGTGTGTGCCCTGGATCGAGAACTCACGCAGGCCGAAGCGGGCCTGAACCCGGTCGAGTACTTCCTCGCCGCGCACCAGGGAGAGCTGCGCGGTGTAGAGATAGGGTGCGTTGGGTGTCCACAGCACGGCATTGGGAATGGAGGCGGCCGCAGCGATTGGGCCTTCCAGGGGAAAGCGCGTTTCGACGACCTCGAGGCCGGATTCGTCGAGCACCTCGAGCAAGACGCCATCACCGGGCGCGGCCTCGCCCACGAGCGTCGCCGAGACGCGGCAGGCCGGCGGCGAGACGGCCGGAACAACGAAGAGATCCTCGAGATAAGCCTGGGAACGGGCCTCGAGGGTCACGTGGCCCCAGATGCCGCCCCAGTACGTGTCCATGTAGTCGATAATGTCGAAGCAGCCGATGATCGTATCGATATCCCAGCGCTGTTCCGAATCGACGCAGATCGTCACGGTAGCCTGGGCATCCTGGCCGTCCGCAGTCGGCCGAACGTGCTCCGAGATGTCGTACTCGAACGGCGAGAGATAGCCGATGTGTTCGCCGATGAAGGCGTCATCGATCCAGACGCGTGCATAGCGATGGACGCCGCCGATGCAGAGGAACACGCGTCTGCCGGTCCAGTCGGCCGGAATGGTTACCCGCCGCTTGTACCAGCCTTTGCCGATGAAATGATGCCGCAGTTTCGGCGTTTCCGCGCCGAAGCCCTGCGCCTCCCATGCGCCCGGCACGGCGATGCGGTCCGAGAAGGCCGTTTCCGGTGCGAACCAACCCTCGGCCTCGCCGGCGCTATCGGGATCCATCCGGAATTGCCACGGCCCGTCCAGGGAGAGCATTGGCCGGCCGTCAACGGCGGCCGCAGACGCGGCAATGAGCAGGCCCACAGCCATGGCACACAACGCGAAACGCAGGTATCCGTTCATAGGTAGTTTTCCTTTAGCATAGCGCGTCAACCGCGCGAAAGGGCCATTGTAGGAGCCGGCGCTTCCTCGGTCAACGCGCAAGGAGAGGCCGTGGAAGACGTGAGCGCGTATCAGGTAGACCACGGCTCTTCGAAGCCGCTTTCGACAAGGCGCATCTTGTAGAGCTGGGCGAACAGACGGAATTGCCGGGCGAAGTCGCCGCAGAAGATCAGGTTGTGGTGGCCCTGAACCATGCAGGCGTCCGGCCGATCGATGATCTCGATCTCGACATTGGTGGTGCAGCCGCCCGCGGGCGGCATCGGATGCGAGACGACAACCTTGCCGGCGTACACGTCGAGCGCCGGGGAGTCGCCGGGATAGTAGCGCGCCATGGTGACGGCATCGCCCGGGTTCCAGAACACTTGGATGGCACAGCTTCCTTCGTTGGTATGGGCAAAGCGCCGGAGCAGGTAGGGCAAGTCCGGGCCATCAGGGCCGTAGACCTTCGTCGGGCAGGTGCAGTGCGAGGCGTAGTAGTGGTTTCGCTCGGTCTCGAAACAGGGATTGTGTTGGAAGCCGGGCCGCCCGGTGAGCTGCTGGCCGAGGAGTTGCGTGTAGAGCGCGGGCAGATCGTTCTCACAGGCGGCGGGTACGGCCTGGCCGTTGAGCGTGGCGAAACTGACGCACGGCTTGAGCATGCCCCGTCTCAGGCAATTCATCGTGACGCCATCGGCGGCCTCTTCCTCGAGGAGTCGCTTAAGGGCGAAATGGGCGCGGGCGGCGTTCTCGAAGGCCTCGGGCGTCACGTCGCGAACCTCGCGGGCGCCCCCGCGAATGGCCGCCATGAAGGCGCGGGCTTGATCGTCGATAGGCACTTGGCCGAAGGTGTCGGCGTACCGCGCAAAGGGGATCACGCGCACCTTGGCCCCGAGGAACGGCTCGATGCCCTCGCGCGGCTCGTCCGCCTCGGTAATGCTGAGAAGACAGCACTGGCCGATCCGCTTCTTGGCACTGATCATGCGCAGGCCATACTCGATGGCCTCCAGGTTGTCCAGCGACTGGATCAAGTAAACGCCCGGCCGACGATACTGGCTAACGGCGCCGTGCCGGACGCCGAGGCCGATGTAGAAGATGGCGGGGATTCCCGCGTCCTCGGCCGCCTTGAGCAAGGCATCCGGCTGCGACAGACTGGCGTTGTAGAACATGACCAGCAGAAGGCCGTCCGGCGGATTGGCTCGGATCTCGTCGGCCACGCGTCCAGCGGCTTCATCCGATCCGACGGGCTGCTCGTCGACTTGGATACGCATGCTGAGCTTGGTTTCGATCGCCTGGAAGGCCTCACCATACTGGCGTTGGCGGCCTTCGGCGTCAAACTCGTTGCCGGGCCAGCTCCACCACGCATCCGGCTTGGACGCGAAGGCACTCGACGGCGGATATAGGAACACGGCGCGGACCACGGCCCCTTCCTTCGCTCGAGATGCCGCGGCCTCGGCGGCAGCGGTCGCCATTGGCGCACACGTCAGCGCCCCCGCGGCCACGCCCACCGACGCCAGGAATCCTCTCCGGCTGCAACACGATCCGCAACCACATCCATTCTCATGCGCGTCACGCGTTCTGCTCATGGCCGTTCTCCTCCAGTGCCTCGGAGCGATCATAGCCACTTCAGGCAGCCCTGTAAAGCCTTGCGGGCCTTGATCGCTGGCGGAACTCGGGTTATCATTGATGTAGGGCAGACGGATGCGGTGTTGCGCTGTCTCTTCTCCACCGAGAGGTGGCACGGAAGGAATCATCATGAAGTGTCTCGTTCTTATCTGCGTGGGAGTGATGACTGTGGCGCTCGCCGCCGGCGCCATCGAGTACGATTTCGAGATCGATGCCCAAGGCTGGGCGGCGGGCGTCGGCGCCGATCACGGCATGACGAATTTCGCGGCAAGCGATGGCAAGATTGGTTTCGACTATGTCACGCCGACGGCATCCTTTGATCCGATGATCATCAGCCCCGGGGGCCTGACGATCAATGCGACCTCCACGTATTGGCTCGTGCTGGAGGTCAACATGACCGCCGAAGCGGGTACCGGCGCCAAGCAGTTCCAGGTCTTCTTCCAGAATGAAGCCGGCGGATTCAGCGAGGGCCGCTCGCGCAGGTTCAACGTCACGCCGAACCTCGGCTGGCAGACCATCACCTTCAATATGAGCATCGGGCCGGGCGATCCCTGGACAGGCACGGTCTCGCGATTCCGTATCGATCCGGGCAGCAATGTGACGGGTCTGGCCGGGTACCGCTGCGAATTTGAGCGGATCGCCATTGTCGGCTTCCTCGACACGGACAACGATGGCATCTCCGACGAAGCGGAGCTCCTGATATTCGGCGACCTCGAGACGGCGAGCGTGTATTCGGACTACGATGGGGACGGTCTGCGTGATGCGCTCGAAATTGCTCTGGGCTTCGATCCGAAGTATCCCGACGCGTCGTTTGTGCCGGCCGGCGGCACGTGGGCGCTGCTCACATTGGCTGCGTGCCTGACGGCCGCAGCCGGCCTAGTCCTGCGCCGTCGTGCATACTGCGCGGCACGTCGCTAGCCGTCACGCGCTGAAGAACACCGTGCCCAAGCCTACACCATCGCGGGGCGTGCCGGGCGCGTCGCTCCAACTGGAGCGTGCAAGCGGTTCGCGGTTGGCGTCCAGGATAGCGCCAATAATATCCAGGCCGAAACCTGCGCCGAGCTTGGGCGCATAGTCCGCCACGGACTTCCAGGGAATGGCGATCCGCACGTCGACGGCTCGGGGCAGGACTTGGCCGCACACCTCAACGCGTGCCGGATCCAGCGCGCCCTGCACGACGTGGGCCTGATACCCGTCGCTGTCGCCGGTCACGCGCAGTCCGTACATGTGCTCGTGAAAACCGGGGGGCAGGTTGCCTCGCCGGTTGCGCAGATCGAGCAGCAAGATGACTTGGCACGCCGAGTCGGGCACATCGGTCCTCAGTTGCGCTCGGAGAAGCAGTGTCTCATCCGTGAACGCCGCCCAGGCCCGCCCGCCCTCCGGTCTCCTGAGGCCCTGCGCGACCACGGGTCCTCCCCCAGCGCCATCCAGGACCAGCGCGGAGAGATCGTCGTTGGTCGAGACAAAGGCTTCCATCGAATCGACGCGACGGCAGCGCCCCAGGGCCAAGACGCACTCGGATCGACGTTCGCCGAAGGCGTCGTGAGCGGTGACGGTAACCGCCACTCGCCGCGATTCGCGGAAGGGGCCCCGCAGCACGGTCTTCTCTCTTTGTAGAAGAAATGGGCCTCGGATGCTCGCCTCGAACCGACTGGGCGAGAAGGCAAGCCCGGCATCGGCGCTCAGGTGTATAACGCCCTGGTTGGGCGCCTCTCCGAGGTTGTGGACCGCCAGATGAACCTGGATGCCGCCCGCGTCGCAGGCCACGGGTTGAAGGCGCACGTCGAGCCCACCGTATGCCGCGTCGAAGCGAGCGCACGCCTCGCGCAGCTGATGCCGGATGGGGATTTGCTGCGGGCATTTGGGCTCGCAGGAGCCGCAGGCTACACAATAGGTGGGCTTGCCGGCGAGGGCCTCGTAGCGGGCCTGCGCATGCTGCTTGAGGCCGTACACGCGGTCGATGTTCACCATGGAGAACACGGCAGGAATATCGACGCCGTGGGGACACGGCATGCAGTAGCTGCAACCGGTGCAGTAGAGTTCCGAGAGCCCCTTGAACCGTTCGAGCGTCGTGCGCATAGCCTCGTGCTCGCTCTCCGATAGCGGGTCCGGCCGCGCGGCCACGGCCGCATTCTCCTCGACCATCTCGATGGAACTCATGCCCGAGATCGCGCACGTGACGTGTGGATTTGCCAGTACAAAGCGAAGCGCCACCTCCGGCACGGATCGCGCGCCCGGAATCATGTTTCGCAGCGTCTCCGAATCACCGCCGAGCCGCCCTCCGCCCACGGGCCCCATGACAACGAGCCCGACATCATTCGCGGCAACTTTCTCGAAGACGGGCTCGAGGCTCTGATCGAGCACGTTGTATTGCACCGTGAACGAAGCGAAGACATCGGCATCGAGGATGGCCTCGAAGGCCTCGGCCGTGTCGTGAAACGAAGCGCAGATGTTGCGGATCAGGCCTTGATCGTGAGCCTTCCGCATCCACGACAGAACCTGGTTCGGGCCGCTGACGTTCTCTTCCCAGGTCTTGAGGCTGATCGCGTGGATGTTGTAGACGTCGATGTAGTCCACGTCGAGTCGCTCGAGCGAGTTTTCGAGGTTCCGCCACCAGGCCTTCTCGTCGGAGCCCGTATAGTGGTTCTTGGTCGACACATACACGCGGTCGCGCCAGCCCTTGAGCGCCTGCCCGACGATGCGCTCGCTCTGGTACTGGCAGTACATAACCGCTGTGTCGATATAGTTCACGCCCAGCTCGAAAGCACGATGGATCACCGGAACGGCGGCCTCCGGATCCGGTTGGCCAGCCGTATCGCCGGCCAACCGCATGGCGCCGAATCCCAGGCGCGAAATCTCCAGTCCCGTGCGGCCCAGACGCTTGTAGATCATGATCTCCCTCCACCCGGCCTCGCGCATTCACCGCGCAACGCACGCTTCTATCCTACCAACTGGGAACCGCCTGCACAAAAGCGCGCCGATTTCCTGTACGTGTCAGAATACGCTATCATGCTTTCGGCGCAACCACGGGAGGAACCCATCATGCGAGCAGGAATGGCGGTAGTGTTGTTCGTGCTGCTAATGGCGGCACCATGCGGTGCGCAGTCCGTCAAGGGGCCGAGAGTCATCGAAAAGAAGCTCATCGAGTACGGGTGGGACGTGCCGACGCCGGCGTTCATCCGGGACCACATTGGTGAAATGACGCAGCGTCCTTTCGACGGCCTCATCTTCAAGCTCGAGGGCGGCGGCAAGGTACTCGAACCGACGGCCTGGAGCGAGGCCCAGTTTCAGAAGGATTTCGAGGCACTCCAAGCCATCGAGTGGGGCCCATTCACCGACAACTTCGTCATCATGTGGGCGGCCTCGGACCAGGATTGGTTCAACGAGGAACACTGGGCGGCCATCGAGAACAACACGCGCCTGGTGGCCAAGGCGGCGCGCCTAGCCGGCTGCGTAGGCGTGTGCTTCGATGCCGAGCCGTATGGCACCGATCCATGGCAATACCAGGAAGCGGCCCATCGCGATACGAAATCCTTCGAGGAGTACGAAGCGAAGGTGCGCGAACGCGGTGGCCAATTCCTGCAGGCCGTCACAAAGGAACTGCCGAATCCGCAGATCCTGACATTCTTCGTAATGTCGTTCCACAGCAGCCTTTGCCGTGTCATGAATCCCGAAATGCGCGCCGAGGGACTGATGAAGAACCACTATGGCCTCCTGCCGGCGTTCTGGGAGGGCATGCTCGATGCCGCCACGCCCGGCACGAAGATCATCGATGGCAATGAGGGCGCCTATTACTACACGGACAGCCGGCAGCACTTCGAGGCCTATCACATGATGCGCGAGCGTGCGCGCTATCTCGTCTCGGAGGATCGCTGGCCGGCCTACCGGCAGTACGTCGATGTCGGCCAAGCGCTCTATGTCGACCAGTACTTCGGCCTGCGCACCAGCAAAGTCCCCGGCCACTTCATGACGCCCGAGGAGCGTCCGAAATGGTTCGAGCACAACACGTACTGGGCGCTCTACACCACGGATCGGTACGTCTGGTGCTACAGCGAGCGCATGAACTGGTGGACGAATACCGACGTGCCGCCCGGCTGCGATGAGGCCATCCGCTCCGCTCGTGAGAAGGTACGCGACGGCCGGCCTCTCGGTTTTGACATCGCGGACCTCATCGCCGCCGCGAAGGAGCGTGAGCGCGCCGAGAAAGCCAGCGAGGCTACGGGAGAGAAGCCATGACATTGGCCCTGAGCATTGTCACCTGCGTGCTGGCCACGGCAGCCAACGCAGGCGTCGTCGAACTGTCGCCGCAGAACGGCGTCCTCGGCGAGGCATGGACCTTCAGCAACGGCCCCGAGTTCCCGGGCGCAGAAGGCGCTTTGCACTGCGATGACGGCGGCATCCTTCATCTCGAATACAACTTCGCGAAAGGCGGCGCGTACGTGGCTGCGTACCGGAGCATCCAGCCGCCGCAGGCCATCGGCGCCGTCTCGTTTCGCGTGAAGAAGACAGCCGAGGCCCAGATCACCGTTCGCGCGACCGCCAACGATATCCAGACCTTCCAGAAGTCGATTCTCTTCGAGCACGCCGACTGGCAGAACCTGCGTTTCGACACGGCGGCGTGGAGCGGACACTACGGCGGCCCGAACGACGGCGTATTGCGCCAGCCGCTCCAGCGCATCGGCATCCTCGTAGAAGGACGAGGACTCGAAGATCCTGAGGGCGAAGTACTGATCGCCGATGTCAAGGCCGAAACGCAGACGGCCACGGGCGGAGAGAAGGCCATGAATGATCGACTCGACGGGCTGTATGTCGTAACGGATTTCGGCAACGGCGAAGGTTTTGGCGCGAGTCAACATGGCCGCCTGAGCGACGGCGTGTGGTCTGTCGACCTCGGCCAAACGGACAGCGCCGCCCTAACGCATTCACTGTCGCTTCTCGGCAAGCCGATCGAGATCAGCCTAACCGTTCGCAGCAAGGTGAAAGGCCCTGCTTTGCGGATGCGGATGGGATCTCACTTCCAGACGTTCGAGCGTGAACTCGGCACACTCGAAGGCGGCGAACAGACCTTCACCTGTCCCACACCACCCGAGGGCTGGAGCTACTTCGGCGGCGAGAATGACGGCGTCGCGCGCAATCCGTTGCGGCTCACGGCGCTCACGCTCGAGCGTCGCGATGCCCCGCATGAGACCGCCGAGATCGAGTTGGTCGCACTGAAATGTCGCACGGAGGTGCGGCGGCACGACGCCGTGGTCATGCTCGCAGCCGTTGATGGTGGGCAAGCCGTTTGCACCGCATGGAACTTGATGAACGAGCCGGTTACCGGCACGCTCTCCTACCGCGTCCGCGACTGGGAAGAAGAGGTGTTGGCCGAAGAAAGCGTCGAGTGGGCCTTGCCGGCCAACGGCATCAAGACGCAACGCGCCTATCCCCTCTCTCTTCCGGACGGCCTCAACTTCGTCGATGGCGAATTCAGGTTCAAGGCCCCCGGCGTTCGCGACAACAAGGCGCTCACGTCGTTGACGCGCCCCGTCGAGGATCCCGGCGACGCGACGCTCCGGCCCGAGTTGCCGTGGGGTATGGGTGTGTACCTCTATCGCTACGGTGACTCGCCGGCCGGCTACGCCGAGATGGATCGTGCCGCAGCCATGGCACAGGCCGCCGGCGTCAAGTGGTCGCGCGAGGAATTCAGTTGGGCACGGATGGAACCGGCGCGTGGCGAATTCGATTTCCACTTCTACGACGAGGTGGTGGACGCGGCGCGTCGGCACGGCATCAGCGTGTACGGCCTGCTCGCCTACTGGTCGAGTTGGACTGAGCCGTACACCGAGGAAGGCATCGACGATTTCTGCCTTTGGGCACGGGCCTGCGTGGCCCACTACAAGGACCGCGTCAAGCACTGGGAGATCTACAACGAGCCGAACATTTTCTTCTGGAGCGGCCCGAAGGAGCTGTATCCGCTACTGGTCAAGAAGTGCTACGCCGCGATCAAGGAAGAGGATCCGGAAGCTCAGGTGCTGGCGATCTCGACGGCCGGCATCGACACGAACTTCATCACGCAGTGCGTCGAGAGTGAAGCGCCCTTTGACATTCTAACGGTGCATCCCTACCGCCCCACGTTATCGGAACGGAGCTTCCTTCGCGAACTCGGGAACGCGGCCGACCTCGTCGGCGGCCGGCCCGTCTGGATCACCGAGATGGGCTGGAGCACCCAGGAAGGCGGCACGGACGAGCGTGAACAGGCCGTGCTCTTGGCGCGTTCCTATCTTGGCTCGGCCCTGTCCGGTGTGTGCGGCAGCGTGAGTTGGTACGATTTCCGGAATGATGGCACCGATCCCTTCTACAACGAGAGCAACTTCGGCGTGCTCTACCGCGACATGACGCCGAAACCCGCCTATCGTGCCCTGGCAACCGTGTGCCGGACGCTTGCGTCCGGGCGGCCGACTCGGCGCGGTGATTTCGGCGATACGGTGTATGCCTTGGAAATGGGCGGCGCGCTGGCATTGTGGACGTCCCGCGAGGCCGTCGAGATCGCGTGCCGCGAGCGTGACGGAGCGGCCGTCGTGCGCAATCTCATGGGCGAAACGCTGGCGGTGAAGCGCGCGCCGGAGTCACTGACGATAACGCTTCGGCCAAGGTGTCCTGTGGTCATCACGGGCGCCGCACTCGAACCGATTGGCGTCAAGGAGGTCCCAGCGGCCAAGCTCACGCCGGCCGTGGTCGAGTTCTGATGTGAGGAGAATGAACCGATGAGAATGCGCTTCACGGCGGTGCTACTAACCGCTCTGTTCCTGGCCCTGGGCGCCGCCCCTGAGGAACGAGTGATCGAGTCCTTCGATGGGGATGGCCTACCTCCGGGCGTGAGTGTTTCGAACGCTACGGCGAAACGCGTCCGCGCGGAGGACGGCCGGGCGTTAAGGCTGCGCGTCTCGGAAGGGGCGGGGCCGCGCATCAGCTTCGATCCGGATCGAGACGGGTGGGACTGGACCGGCATGGCCGGTGTGGCTGTGGATGTGACCAGCGAAGCCAAGAAGCCGATGAAGGTGATCCTCCGCGCACGCAGCGAAGACGATGGCGGCAAACGACAAACGGCCACATGCGCCGTGCCGTTGCCGGCCGACGCACCCACAACGCTGAAACTGTTCTTCGACAACTACGCCGCCGGCCCGTACTGGGGCATGCGCGGGATACCTGTCTACGGCCCGCTGTCCTTGGGCGGCCCGACCACGTCAACTTTCGCCATCGAGCGCCGCCACGTCACCCAGTTCGAGATCTCCTTTCCGGAACTGGAAGATGCCTGCGAGATCGTCATCGACAATGTCCGCGTGTTCACGGCCGACAGTCCGCTCAACACGCTCACGCCGTTTCCGTTCATCGACCGCTACGGCCAGTACATGCATGACGAGTGGCCGGGCAAGGTGCACGGGGATGCCGATTTCGCGGCCCAGCGCGACGAGGAGGAACAGCGGCTGCGGCAGGCCCCGGCTATGCCGGATCGCGACCGTTTCGGAGGGTGGGTGAAGGGACCGCAACTCGAGGCCACCGGCTGGTTTCGTACGGAGAAGGTGGACGGCAAATGGTGGCTCGTCACGCCAGAAGGCCACGTTTTCTTCTCGCTCGGCGTGGACACCATCTACAGCGGCCACGCCACGTTCATCGAGGGCCGGGAAACCTGGTTCGAGTCCGAGCCTTGGACGGAGGAAGCCTTCAAGGCCTTCGCCGGCTACACGAGCGGCACGCACAGCATGGCGGAATCCATCGGCGGCAAAGGCCGGAACTTCTCGTTCTACTCCGCAAACCTGAAGCGCAAGTACGGCGACGGGTGGGAAGATGCATGGCGTGACATGGTGTACCGGCGCCTGAACGCGTGGGGCTTCAACACCCTGGGCAACTGGACGGCCGACCGTGTCCGCAGCTCGAGTCCTGTTCCCTATGTGGTAACAGCCGGAACCGGCAGCCATCGGTGCGTCGAGGGCGGCGGAGGCTTCTGGGGCAAGATGATCGACGTGTTCGATGAATCGTTCGCGCCCATGTCGGAGGAACGCATCGCCGGCGCCGCCAAAGGACACGCCGACAACCCCATGTGCCTGGGCTATTTCGTCGACAACGAGCAGTCCTGGAACGGAATCGCCTCCGGCACACTGAACAGCCCGCCGGATCAGCCGTGCCGCAAGGTGTTCCTCGTGGATCTCCAAGCGAAGTACGGCACCCTCGATGCTTTGAACGCCGCATGGAAGACCGACGCCGCCGAATGGGACGCGTTGCGCGCACCGAAGAGCCGGACCGATGCCTGCGCGGAGGATATGAACGCCTTCGAGTACAAGTTCGCCAAGCGTTACTTCGACACCGTAGCCGCGTTGCTCGACAAGTACGCGCCGAACCAACTGTATCTCGGATGCCGGTTCGCCGTCGGGCCGCGTCCGGTACACATCCTCAAGGCCTGCGCCGAGGCCGTGGACGTGCTCAGCATCAACCAGTATGCGACCGATGTCGGCTGCGAGGACTGGACGGGCGATAGCGACGTCGGAAAGCCCATTATCATTGGCGAGTTCCACTTCGGCGCGCTGGATCGAGGCATGTTTCATCAAGGCTTGGTCAGCGCGGCGGATCAGCAGGATCGCGGCGTCCAGTACGCCCGTTACGTCGAGAGCGTGGCGAAGTGTCCGGCCTTCGTCGGCTGCCACTGGTTCGAGTACGTCGACGAGCCAACGACAGGGCGCTCGATGGACGGCGAGAACTTCAACATCGGCCTCGTGAGCGGTGTGGATCGGCCCTACTATGAGATGCTAGACACGATGACACGCGTGAACGCGTCTATCTACGCGACACGTTGCGGCCGATGACGGCTCCGCCGGTGAATGCGTGGTCGAAGTCCTTCCAGACGGGGTCGTACCCCGCCCGTCGTATGGCCTCGACCACGACCTCGGGGGTCCGGTGATCCTCGATGGCGAACTGCTCGAGTGTCTCATCGCCGGAGGTGGCGTAGCCGCCGGGCCTTGTCGACGATCCGGCGCTCATGTGCGTGACGCCCAGCGGAATGAGGTGGTCGCGCAACGCGGGCGTTTCGCGCGTCGACATCGAGAATCCCACCTCGGGCAAGAACAACCGCATGGCGAGCATGAGCTGCACCAACTCCGCATCGGTCAAGAGACAGGGCGCCTTGAAACGGTCAGGCGTGTGGTGCAATCGGGGAAAGGATAGTGCAATGGCGCTCTGCCAGCACGTGTGCTGCATGTGTCGCGCGTGAAGACCCATCCAGAAACCGTCCAGGCGCCAGTCGAAGAGGCCCAGCAGTGCCCCCAGGTTGAGGCGTCGCGCTCCAGCCTTTCCGGCCCGCTCGAGCGCATCGAGCCGGTAGCCGAAATCCATCTTCTTGCCGGCCAGGTGGACCTTGGCGTAGGTCTCGCGGTCGTAGGTCTCCATGTACAGCGTGACGCCCTCGAGACCGGCATCGCAGAGGACACCGTAATCGGCCTGATCCATCGCGTAGACCTCGACGGAGACCGACGCGAAGTATTCGCGCGCGATGCCCACCGCCTCCGCGATGAACGAGACCGGCGCCACTCTCGGTGCATCGCCCGTGAGCAGCAGAACCGCCTCGAAACCGCGCTTCGAGAGTGCCTCGCACTCGCGTCGGATATCGTCATGGCTTAGCGTGAGCCGCTTGAGCTTCGAGCCTGAGCGGGCCGCAAATCCACAATACGTGCAATCGGAACCGCACACATTCGACAAGTAGATGGGCGCGTACAAGGCGATCGTACGGCCGAAATGCCAGCGAGTCAGCCGACGGCCCTTCCGCGCCATGGCTTCGAGCCGGTCGCGCGCACACGGCGACAACAGCGCGGCCAAATCGCGCGGCGATGACTGCTCGGAATGGAGGGCCCGCTCGACATCCTCAAGCGTCACTTCATCAAGGAGGGCCTGAACGCGTTCTTTGGGCCATTGATTCAGTTCGTCGATGAATTCCACGGTTTGTGTTCCGAATGTAGACAATCATTGTACCGCGTTTCGGAAGAGACTGTGCAGTCCGCTACCGTTCGCGCGGATCCGATCACGCATCGAGGAAACCGGTGAGCGGCGACGACGCCTCGGCCGTATCCCGCACGGGCCCAAGTCCGGCCCGGTAGGCCAGCCTTCCCGCCTCCGTCGCCAAGGCGAAGGCCCGCCCCATCGCCGCTGGATCGACGGCATCCGAAACGGCCGTATTGACGAGCACTGCGTCCGCACCGAGTTCCATCGCCTCGGCGGCGTGCGATGGCGCACCCAGGCCGGCGTCGACCACGACCGGCACGTTGGCCTGCTCGATGATGATCCGGATAAGGTCGCGCGTTTTGAGGCCGCGATTGCTGCCGATGGGCGCGCCGAGCGGCATCACTGTCGCCGTGCCGACCTCCTCGAGTCTCTTGGCCAGAACCGGGTCGGCCTGAATATAGGGCAACACCACGAAACCTTCCTTGACGAGGACCTCGGCGGCACGGAGCGTCTCGATGGGATCCGGCAGCAAGTATCGCGGTTCGGGCGTCAGTTCGAGTTTGACCCACGGTTCGAGGCCCGCCGCATGCGCCAACCGCGCCAGTCGTACGGCCTCGTCGGCCGTCCGCGCCCCGGAGGTGTTCGGGAGGATCAACTGCTTCTGCGGATCGACAGCCGAAAGAATGCCTTCGTCATCAGGCTTCGAGAGGTCTACGCGGCGGAGGGCAACGGTTACGATCTCCGCGCCCGAGGCCTCGATGGCCTCACGCAGTGCCTGCGCCGACGGGAACTTGCCCGTTCCCAACAAGAGACGCGAGGAAAAAGTTCGCCCCGCGATCACCAACGGATCATTCGTCATTCTTCACTCCGTATCTCAGCGCACCGGCACCCCGGCCGGCGCAGAATTCGCAACGTCGACAACCGCATGCTCTCGCCGTCAAGCCGATGCAGCAGGCCCGCCCCGTCGCGTTGAGGCGTCCACAGGCCGGCTAGCCATCGCAGCGCTTCGAGGGCCTCGAGCGATCCGACAACGCCGGCTACGGCCCCGAGAATACCGTGCGTTTGGGACGTCGGCCCCTCGTCAGGCGGCTCCGGTAGCGCGCACCGCAAACACGGCGTCCGACCAGGCACAACGAGCATCACGTGGCCACCCAAACCAACCACGCCCGCCGTAACAAAGGCCTTGCCGCGCTCGAGGCAGACGTCGTTGATCGTGAACTGCGCTTCAAAACTGTCGCAGGCCTCGACAACGAAATCATACTCGGCCACCAGGGCCGCAGCGTTGTCCGGAGCCAAGCGGCAATCATGACGCACGACCTGCACATCCGAGTTGAGTTCAGCCAACGCTACCGCCGCCGACTCGATCTTCTTCCAGCCTACGCGCGACTCGACGTGGACAATCTGTCGCTGCAAGTTGTCCACGTGGACGACACCATCGTCGGCAAGGCCCAAGACGCCCACACCGGACGCCGCGAGGTACAGTGCAACCGGACTGCCAAGCCCTCCGACGCCGACAACGAGGACACGCACCTCACGTAGCCGCCTCTGGCCGTCTTCGCCGAAGCCGGGCACGAGGAGGTTGCGCAGGTACCGGGCGCGTTCGGTTTCCGTCAGCGATGTCATGGGCTTTTCCAAACAGACCCGTATTCTAGCAAGAAACGCCCGGTGGGATAAATCGCCTTGCGAGTGGGCACTATCAGGCGCCGCCTCGTCTCATGGCACTTGCGGACGCACGTCGCCTTCGGGCAACGCCTTTGTCCGGCCGCGGCATCAGGCCGTCAGTTCCTTTTGAAGGCGCTCTTGAAAAGCCCCAGGTAGACGGAGAAACCCACGCGGAAATACATAGGCAGAATCTGGAACGTCTTCCAGAGCGAGCCGCCTTGAGATACGCGGATGACCCGCAGGTAGGTGATGGGCCTGAGCACCAAGCGGCAATAGGCTTTGGCCAAACTAACAAGTAGCCGGGTTCCGAGACCCGTCGGATTCCGCTTGAAGACCGCGAGCAGTCGCCGCGTGAGAGGAACGGGGAAAGTTGTGGCTACTTCGATGAGATCGTTGATGGGTCGCTTGTGGTAGACGTAGAAATCGCTTTCGAACGGTTCTCCCACTTCGTCCGGGCATTCCCGTTCAGCCCGTTCCCGCAAATCGGTCCCCCAGTACAACGTCAGTGAGAAGATCTGCGGATAGAATGGCCTCGGCGTCGCCATCAGCGTCTCGACGGTCTCGTAGTGGTCCTCGAGGGTCTCGAAGGGGTTGTCAACGATCACGTCATACCACGGGGCAATCCCATACTCGTGGAGCAACTGGGCCGCCGCGAGAAAGTGTTTCGGTAGGGAACGGCGATGGTAGACGTCCTGGCAGATTCTCTCGCTGCCGCTTTGCAGGCCCATGTTGAACCAGCGAAGCCCCGCCTCTTTCAGCAACGCGATGCGCTCTCGTGTCACGTACGTCGGCGTGCTCTTGGCGATAATGCCCTTGCCAATTCGCGAACGGAACTCGTGGCACATTCCTGCCAGGTAGCCCATGTCGCACGCCAGAAAGCAATCGTCCTGGAAGTTCACGTAAGTGAGTCCGGGAAAGTCCTGGACGGCCTGCTCGAGCTCGGCGATCACGCTCGAAACGCTCCTTCGGCGGATGCCCCAGTCGGGATAGAGTTTGTGCAGGCAACTGTTCGAGCAATAGGCGCAGCGGTAGGGACACCCCCTCGATGAGACCACGTTGTAGACCGCCGTACCGTAGCGCATGAATCGTTGTAGCGCCTTGGGACCGGTCGGCTCGACCCGCCCGTCCATCAAGACGAAGCTGTTCGGGGGAATCTGGCGTGGAAACGGCAGCGCATCCAAATCCTTGATGAGCGGGTGGAGAGGATTCGCTTTGACTTGGCCGTTCTCTCGATAGCACAGATTTCGCACTTCCCTGAGCGACTCGCCATGATCGAGGGCGTTCGCCATGTCCAATGTGGCCCGCTCGCCTTCCCCCAAACACACGTAGTCTGCGTGTTCCAGACACACTTCAGGCGCCGTGGTCGGGTGAATGCCCCCCCATACAATGGGAACTCCCGGAAGGGCACGTCGGAGCTGCGCCGTAAGGACTTTGGCGCCCTTGTGCTCGACAGCCATCAGGCTCACACCGACCAGCCCCGGACAGACCTCCCGGACGAAGGCCTCCACGGCCAGGCGGTCCCTCTCATTCTCTGGCCTGAAACGTGGCAGGTGCAGCAGGACTGATCGGTGGCCATTCTCGAGAAGGTATTGGTGAATGTACTTCAGCCCCATCACGTCCAGGGTCTGCTGAAGCGTTACGAGAAGGACGTTCACGCTCCACTGCCTTCCACCGCCGCGAAAGGCGGTTCAATCGGTTCGAACAGCACCAACGACATCCGCAATGCTGTTGATGTTGTGGCGATCAAGGTACTCGGACAATCCGTTAATGATATTAACAGTAACATTTGGCTGACGAAACGTCATTGAACCTATGGCTACAGCCGTTGCTCCCGCCAAAAGAAACTGAATCGCGTCGCCAACATCGCAGATCCCGCCCATACCCAACACCGAGATATTAACAGTTCTCGCCACGTCCCAAACCATCTTCAGTGCTACGGGGCGGATGGCGGGACCGCTGAGACCCCCCACGATATTAGCCAAGCGCGGACGGCGCGTCTCGGGGTCGATGGCCATGCCCATGAGGGTGTTAATGAGCGAGATGGCGTCGGCCCCACCCTCTTGGGCGGCCAGGGCCGGTTCTCGGATGTCGGTTACGTTCGGCGAGAGCTTGATGAGGAGTGGCAGTCTCGTGGCCGACCGGACCGCCTGGGTGTAGAGAAGCACCCGCTGGGGGTCTTGGGCCACCAGGGCCGGGCCGCGGCCGCCCTTGGCGTCGTGGACGTTTGGGCAAGAGAGGTTGGCCTCGATGGCATCCGCTGCGCCCTCCTTTTCGAGGCGGTCGGCCAGCGTGGCATATTCGTCGGGGGAGTGACCGTAGATATTGGCGATGATAGGCGTCTTGCGCTCGCGCAAGAACGGCGCCTTTTCGGAAAGGTAGACTTCGAGGCCCACGTTCTGCAGCCCGATGGCATTGAGCATACCGGCGGCGGTCTCGACGAGGCGCGGCGGTCGATTCCCGGCCCGAGGGTGCAACGAGATACTCTTTGTGGTCACCGCACCGAGGAGACCGATGTCGAAGTATCGGTCATACTCCTGTCCGTAGCCGAAGGTACCCGAGGCTACGGTGACCGGGTTCTTCATGGACAGCCCGCCGAGATTCACCTGCAAACGTGGCATCATGGTGAGAAAACACGCTCCCGAGAAACGCGGCTATCGATCGGCCGCGTAGTTGTGCGCCTCCCAGTGGATTGTCTTGGCATCGAACACGGGGCCATCGGCACAGACGCGCACCATCTGTTCGCCTTCGTTCTCGAAGTTGGACTCCACGACACACCCCAGACAGGCCCCGTCACCGCACGCCATCTGGGCTTCGAGTGACACGAAACATGCCGCGTCCAACCGTTCGGCCAGCGCGGCGGTGGCGGCGAGCATGCGCATGGGGCCGCAGGCATAGATGCACGAGCCGCTGGCCGGGGCCAGTCGTTCGAGCACCTCGACCGCCGTGGCCTGGTCGCCCACGGATCCATCATCCGTGGCAAGGTGCACGGCACAGCCCATTTGCTGGAATTCCTTGTCACACAGGAGCAGGTCCTGGGATCGGGCAGCCAGCACGACCTCGGGGGCCCTGCCGCATGCGCGGATGATGCCTTCGGCCAGCGCCGGAAACGGGGCCACGCCTATGCCTCCGGCCACGATGATGTGGCGCTCGGCCTCCATGTCGAGAGGGAACCCACGACCGAGTGGTCCCTGAACGGAGAACTCCTGGTCGGGTGCGCAATCCGCCAGGATGCGGGTACCTTCGCCTTCGACCTTGAACAGAATGCTGACGCCGTCTGCAAAAATGCGCTCGAAACTCATGGGTCGCCGCAGGAAGGGGTGGAATCCCTGCGCGACTTGGATCATGCAGAACTGGCCCGGCTTGGCCTCGCGGGCGATCTCAGGCGCGCGCAGCCCTAAACGATAGTGGCCCGGCGCGACTTCGTGCCGGACGAGCACTCTACAGTTCTTGATGAAAGGCATCTTTCCTCATGTCCAGCGCCAGTTGGCTGCGCAACAGATTCAAGCTCACCCGAACGCGCTCCGCCAGCACTTCGCCGACGCCTTCGACGCCGACGAGCTCATCCTTGGGCGCACGCATGATCTGCGGGAGGTTTTCGAATTTTTTGACGAGGTTCTCGATGATCTGGGGCGTTAACCGGTGCGTCATCGTGAGCAGGCGGTAACCGCGTGGCGTCAGGTAGGTATCGACGGTACGCAGGTTCGGGCCGTATCCCAGTGCCTGGCTGATGTTGCTGAGGTTGAGCAAGTCCTGTTGGGAGAACTCCCGAATTCTCGCCTGGACTTGGTCATAGCTCGCGTTGCCTTTCTCGCGATAGTAGTCGCGCACCACGAGGTCGGCCTCTTCGATGGGCATCAACAACTCCTGCATTTGAAGACGCAACAGCCGGCCTTCGGTGCCGATCTCAAGCAGATAGGGCTCGATTTCCGAGGCAATGCGCGAGATCATCTCGCAGCGTTGGATCGCCTTGCACACGTCGAAGATGGTCACCATGTCCTGGAACTCGCGTGTGCTGAGATCCTGAAGGGCTTGCTCCAGGGCCTTCATGTATTTCTCGAGTGTGGCGATGGCTTGCGTCGTCTTGTTGATCAGCGTTGATATCGACTCGAGGACGTGGCGGATGTTGTGCACGTACAAGGTAACACTTGACCGGCGTTCCGACACGGCGATCACCACGCAATGGGCCTGACGCGCAAGACGTTCGGCAGCGCGGTGGCGTGAGCCCGTTTCTTCGGACGGTATCGACTCGTCGGGCTTGAGGAACCGGTTGGCGAAGAGGATTCGGGTACCGTTCGAGTTGAGGATGATGGCACCGTCCATCTTCGACAACTCGTAGAGTCGCTGGGGGGTGCAGGACGCGTCGAGCTTCACCCCTCCTTCCGAGAGATCGGACAGCCGCTTCGGCTCGCCGAAACACAGCAGTGCTCCGGTCTTGCTCTGGAGGATCGCTGAGATGGCATCGCGAATCACGGTGCCGGGCGAGATCATCAATAGGGCCTCGCGAAACGCTTCTTCGCTTGTTTTGCTTCTGGCTCGTGCCATAGTCAGGACTCCAAAGCCGTTTCAATTGCCTGTGCCACGCCGCTCACCGGCAGGAGCACCATATTCCCACCATCGATGTCCGTCGCGCAACTCTTGGGAAGAATGCACTGGGTGAATCCGAATTTCGATGCCTCGGCCACGCGTGGACGCGCCATGGACACCGCCCTGACCTCGCCGGCCAGGCCCACCTCGCCGAAGGCCGCCAACGTCGGCGGAGGCGGGACCTCGAGAAGACTCGACACGAGCGCCAAGGCGACGGCCATGTCGGTCGCGGGCTCGTCGAGCCGCACGCCACCGGCCACATTCACAAAGACGTCTTTGTCGCTGAAGTGGAGGCCGACCCGTTTCTCGAGTACGGCCAGCAGCAGGGAGACGCGGTTGGGATTCACGCCGGTCACCGTACGACGCGGCGAAGCGAGGGGCGTTTCGCCAACGAGGGCCTGCACCTCGACGAGCAGCGGCCGCGTGCCCTCAATACTCGGAATCACAATGGAGCCGCTGACGCCCTTCGGCCGCTCGTTCAAGAAGAGCGCGCTCGGGTTGGGCACCTCGAGCAACCCGCTCTCGGTCATTTCGAACACCCCGATCTCGTTCGTCGAACCGAAACGGTTCTTGACGGCCCGGAGGATGCGCAACGCCTGCTTGTCCTCTCCCTCGAAATAGAGCACGGTGTCCACGACGTGTTCGAGCAGCCGGGGCCCGGCGATCGAGCCGTCTTTGGTGACGTGACCCACCAGAAAGATGGGGACGTTTCCCCCTTTGGCAAGGCGCAGGAACTCCATGGCGCATTCGCGGACTTGGCCTACGCTGCCGGGCACGGAGGGCAAACTCGACGAATAGACCGACTGGATTGAGTCGATGATGACGAAGGAGAACCCGCCTTCCTCGATGTGTCGGCGAATCGCGTCAACGGACGTCTCCGTCAAGAGCATCAGGTTGTCGTGTAGCGCGCCAAGGCGCGCGGCGCGGAGCCGCGTCTGGTGAAAGGACTCTTCGCCGGACACGTAGAGCACAGGGCCGATGCGCTCGGCCACGTGCCGCGAGAGGTGCAGCATCAAGGTGGACTTGCCGATGCCGGGATCGCCGCCAATCAGGGTCAGGGATCCCGGCACAATGCCGCCCCCGAGGACACGGTCGCACTCGGCCATACCGGCGCTCAGACGCGGCGGGAGCTCGGCCCCGCCGCTGGTGATGGACACCGGCGCGGCGTTTGGCTCGAACGAGACGCGCACGTGGCTGCCCTCTTCCACAAACGACTCCTCGACGATGGTGTTCCATTCGCCGCAGTCCATGCACCGTCCCGTCCATCGCGTGAACGCGGCGCCGCACTCCTGGCAGACAAACCTCGACTTCGCCTTAGTCATCCGCTCGCTCCATCGTCGCATACACCTCTCTACCGGTGACGCACCCCATAGGGCCGCACCGGTTCGTCGGGCGTCCGTCGAAAGACGGTGCCGCGTCGGTACTCGGCCCACGTGTTCTCGAACCAAAACGCCGCAACCGGAAGGTCCCTAGGCTCGGTCACGTTCAGCGAGAAGCGGTCGGACGCCACATCGTAGTTGATGCACAGAATCTCGTGGCGCAAGGCCGCCTCTTCGGCCATGTACTTCCAGTCGTCGCCGAGGCGCGGATGCGGCGTTGTTCCGTGCGGATCCATCACAAGGTATGAGCCGCGCGATCCGCCGCCGCGCTCGAGCACGCCTTGGATGGCCTCGAGAAAGGCCCGCTGCGTTAAGGCCAGTTCGCGGACCTCGATGGCCTTCAACACGCCGCTCCGCTGCGACCTGAGTCCATGTTCGGCGATGGCCCTCCACTCCGTCCGGGCGGCCGCCAGTGCTTCTCTGACGCGCGGAAGCGAACGCACCATGCCGCCGAAGGCACTCATCCGGCGCTGGATCGACCGCTTCACCTCGTCACCGTCCAGGGCGTCCCCGTGGGGCGCACGAATGCGCCTGATCTCGGTGGCGAACCGCTCCACGGCGGCCGAAGCCAGCCTCGAGAATTCCTCTGTGGACAACCCCTGTTCGTAGTAGACGTGCGCAATGCGTTGGGCGGCACGCAGACCGCCGACTTGGCCGGCATTCAGAGCCGAACCGCCGGGTCGCTTGACACCGTGAGTGCCAGCCAACTCGCCCACCACGAAGAGACGCTTGAGGCTGGACTCCCACCACGCATCCACCACGAAGCCGCCGTTACAGTGCTGAGCGCAAACGCCCACCGGCAACGGGTCTTTCCAGAGGTCGACGCCCATGTCGGCGTAGAGGTCAATGCTGGGCTGGTTCATGTGCGCCAGCCGCTCGATGGGCCGGCATTGCGTCGCGCCGGACTGCTCGAGGTAGGCACGCGCCTCGGCCCGCAGATCGGCCAGCGAGAAGGCATCGAGTCCTCCCACGGCCCTGGGATTCTCGCGCAAGTCCATGTAGACCCTGCGTCCCTTGTTGACCGTCTCGTTCTGGACGATGATATCGATCAGCGACGAGCCGTAACCGGCCACCTTGTCGTGGTCGAAAGGCCACTGGTAGCCCTTTAGAAAGGTGTTCGTGGCCATGGCTTGCATGGATGCGAACCACGGATTGAGGAAATCCTGCGGATCGTGTCCATCCTCGTCTGTGCTGAAATAGCGGGGAATCACCTGCTGATAGGTGCCGGACAGGTTCCATCGGGGCTCAAGCGAGGCAAGGCCGAACTGCGATTCGGTCAGGTTATGAGCGGTTACCCCGGCATCGAGCAAGGCCGCATAGGATCCCATCTGTCCCTTCGGATAGACGGAGATCGCATAGAGCTCGCCCGGGCCGCCGGTGGCCATGACGACATTGTGGCAGTTGAACAGCGTGAGGCCGAGACGGGCGTCGTCGCCCTCAGCAAGATCGAGGGCGAGCAGGCCGCACGAGGCCTCATCGTCGCGGACAATCGCCAGGACGTGGTAGCGGTTGAAGATGGAGACACCGAACCGGTTCAGTTCGATCAGGAGTTTCTGCACCATGTAGCGCGAAGTCCACGGCCCGGCCGAGGTCGCGCGTTGGCGCGGATCGTGATCGGTCTTGTATCCGACGAATCCTCCGCGGGCGTTGTGTGGGAACGGCACGCCGATGTCCACGAGGTGGTAGAAACCGCGCAGCGAATTCTCGCCTTCGACGAGCGCGACGTCGCCATGCATGCAGCCCCCCCCGATGAGCGTCTTCGCGAAGTCCACGGGGGTGTCCGGTTCTTGGCCGTGCGTGCCGAGCTTGTAATAGGTTTGCTTGTCTGAGCCCGAGTTGTTCGACGTGCCGAGGCCGATACCGCGTGTGAGCAGAGCGACCTGATTATGAGGATCGGCCACGCCCGTCTCTTCCATCTCGCGGAACAGCCGGACGGCGCAGTTGAGCCCCGCCGCGCCCGTACCGACGATTACCGTGTTCAGCGAATAGACCGGGACGATCAGGTCGCCGAAGGCCACGTCTTTTCGGTTAATCATGATCCGACCTCAGTCCACAGTCTACGCACATCGCCCCAGAGAGGCAACGGCACGCCCGACCGCCGCGCCGGCACTAGAGGCGCCGAATACCGAATCCGCCGCCGACCTCGATCTGCTGGCCCGTCGAGTAGTCCAAGTCGCCACGCGCGAACGCGGAGACCACCTTGGCCACGTCTTCGGGTGTTCCCCATCGGTGGACGGGCAATAGGTCCTGCTCGAGAATGAGCCTATCGTATTTGGCTTTGACCGGGGCGGTCATATCGCTCTCGATGATGCCGGGGGAAACGGCAATCACCGGGATGTCGTACTCGGCAAGCCGAGTCGCGTAGAGCTGCATCGCCATGAACAGGCCCGCCTTCGACACGCAATACTCACCCCGGGCCACCGACACGGCGCACGCCGAAATCGATGAGATGAACACAATTCGCGGCTGGGCCACTACGCCGGACTGCTTCCAGGCAATCATCTTGTTGGCAACCAACTGCGTGAGGAAGTACGCGCCCTTGAGGTTGATGTTCATGACCCAATCGAAGCTCTCTTCGGTGGCCTCGAGGAGGTCTCTGCGCTGCCGTGGCGCGACACCGGCGTTATTGACGAGCAGGTCGATGCGGCCGAACCGTTCGACCGCGAAATCTACCATGGCGCGGCGTTCGTCGGCATTGGCCACGTCGGCCCGGAAGACCTCGGCCTCCCCGCCGCCGGCCTCGATGGCTCGCTTGACCTCGTAGGCGCCCTCGCCCGAATGGGGATCGTCCGGCGTAACGCTGTTGATGATCACGGCGAAACCGTCGCGCCCCAGGTGCAGGGCGATGCCCCGGCCAATACCGCGTCGCGCCCCAGTGACCAACACGACGGGTCTTTCGCTGAGTGCCATGGCGTCTCCCTCTGGTGGCTACAGGATCTCGTTGGCCAGCATGTGATCGAGTTCCTGACGCCTCCGAATGAGCCTGAACTGGCCATCCGTAGTCAGCAACACCTCGGCGACTTCCGGAAACGAGTTGTAGTTCTTCGGCGACATGGCCGCGCAGTAGGCGCCGGTTCCGCCGATGACCAGCGCATCGCCGATTCGTGCCTCGGTGAGCAAGCGTGGACAAACACCCTCCGGATCGCCGGGGGCTGGCGTCAGCAGGTCACCGCTCTCGCAGCAGTGGCCCACGACGAGGTATTCGAAGCGTCCGCGCTGTCCCGGTTCGGCCGGCACGATGGTGACGGGGTGTTGCGCGCCGTAGAGACTCGGCCGGATGACCTCGGTCATGCCGGCATCTGTCTTGATGAATCGATAACCGGCATTGCCAGTATCCACCACGTCGATAGCCGTGCACACCAGCGCGCCGGCGTTAGCTACCAGGAAGGTGCCCGGCTCGATCTCGATGCGCAACCGCCGGCCGAGATCATTAGCGAATCGCTCGACGTCAGCCTTGACGGCCTCGCCGACCCGCTGGAGGTCCGCCGAGGCCTCGCCCGTCATCCGGCCCACCTTGAAACCGCCGCCGAGACTGAGCGTGGTAACCTCCGGCAGTCTCGCGGCAATGCCCAACGACAAACGGGCACAGTGTCGCCACACGTCGGGATCGCCCCCCGAACCGATGTGGGTATGCATGCGCACGATCCGAAGGCGGTAACGCCGGGCAATGTCCAGGGCGCGATCCAGGTGTTCGTGCCAGATGCCGAAGCTCGAGGCGGGGCCGCCCACATTCGTGCGGTTGTTGTGTCCTGAACCTAAGCCCGGATTGACGCGGATGCAGGCCTCGGCGCCGGGGCGTAGTCGGCCGTAGACCTCCAATTGGTGGAGGCTACAACACGTGAATAGAACGCCTCGGCTGAGCAGTTCGTCGAGATTGTCGGGCAACTGCTGCGCGGTGATCTGGATGCGTTCCGGCGTGGCGCCGGCGCGCATGGCCCGCTCGGCCTCGAACCCACTGCTCGCGTCGATATCGAGGCCCATATCGAGGAAGACCCGGATGATGGCCGCCGTCGGCAGCGCCTTCATGGCGTACCGCGCGTTCATGCCGAACGCGTTTGGAAACGCCAGCACGTGTCGGGCCTGGGTCTCGAGCGTGGCCTGGTCGTACACAAACGTGGGCGTCCCAAACGTGTGCCGAATTTCGCGCACTTGGTCTTCCGTCATGAATCGCAACGGCTCGAGCATGTGAATCTTCCTGTGAGGTGGATCGGTCGGCCATACATACCACACTTGGCCCAGCAAAGGCCAATGAAGCCGCCTCTAGAAGACGCGCCGCGGGGGCACAACGACGAGCATCATTTGGGTTTGGGCACCTCGGGCTCGGCTGGCGCTTCCTCGGCGCTTGGCGGCTGTGGTTGCGGCTGCGGGATGGCGCGATCCGGATGCGACTCGCACGGCGGCTGGGTCGGATCGAAGAAGATCACGGAGGCCATGCCTATGGCGTTCGTCAGGTCGCCCGTCTTCCGGGCAGTGATGTCATAGGCCAATAACTGGCCCTGCGCCTCGGGCGGAAGCAGGCCGAGCATGATAAGAATCGCCGCCTTGCCGTAAATCGTATTGGCCGTCTTCTCGAGATGCTCTTTGAATTCTTGGGGGGCCTTGGCCAAGACATAGCGGAGAGCATCCTTGTCGAACCGCTCGACTCCCTCGAGTACGTTGTCGCGGAACGGCCGATAGCTGTAGGTATTTCCGTGGTGCGTCAGGTCCGAGCTGACGATGACGAGCGTACGATCATCCATGACCTCCCGCAGGCGATCCGACACCGTATCGATGGCATAGTCGTCGATGGCGCCACTGTGAGTGACGAGGTCGCCTACAACCACGGGAATCAGCGTGAAGATGCCGATACGTTCCTGGAGGAAGGGCAACACCACCTCGATACCATACTCGACCTCGTGCAGCGGCACGCGGTCGCGCACGTCGCTGTATCTCACGGACCGCGTCGAGATGAAGCTCGAATACGTTACTTTGCGCACCGAAGGCCCGTCCACCAGCACCTGTCCCAGGGGCGTTTCATAGGCGTGCACGGCAGCAATCGAGCATCCGGGAAACGCGGCGAAGTGTGAAGGCGTTAGCACAATCACGCGGTCATACTGGCCGGTTTTGATGAGCTTGTATACCGGCCCGGCCAGTTCGCCGGAGAGGCCATAGGGACTGCAAGGCACGATACATGCCACGATCCGGCCGGGCGGTTCGGCGGCTTGCGCGTTCTCCACGTATTGGTGGATCGCGTCTTGGAGATCCCGCCGTTCCGCGGGATACCAGACTCCGGCCACGGCCGGTTTGCGGATTCGGGTAACCACTTGCGCCCCTATCACGAGGAGCGCGGCAACAAGTACGACCGCGATGAACCGAGTGCGCATACCATAGCCTCCTACCGGCACCAGCATATCACAACCGAGGGCGGCGCGCGTCTAGAAGCGAAGACCGCGATCCGTCGGAGGTGGTTTAGGCCACGTAAGACATCTCGTGCACAGGAAGCGCAATCTGCTCCGGAGTCAGGTTGAGCATGAAACCGCACTTCGGCTTGGTGGTGATGAGGTTTTCGTACTGCGGAAACTGTGCGGTAATGGCATTCAACAATCGTCGCTTCTGGAAGTGCATCTGATTGGGCTCGACGATGGAATCCCCCCAAACGGCCCGGTAGATCGTCTCGTACGGCACGCATTCGCCCGGATGGGCCGCCAACACTCGAATCAGCCGGTATTGCTTGTCTTGAAGCGCGATCACAACGCCGTCCAGCCCAATCTCGCCCGGCCGGCCATCGTCGACGATAAGAACCGGCACCACCGGCGGAGGCGGTGAGGAGTCCGCCGTTTCGGTATCGGAGGTGGCCCGCCGTGCCCAAGCCTGTATTCGCCGGGCTTCGGCAGCAGGCATCCATCGAGTCAACGCTGCGATAGGCGCTTCCACAATGACTTCGGGCGTATCGAGATGATGGGCGACCAGCGTGAGGATCGTGGTGCGCGGCAGCCGGCCGGCAACGGCGCGGGCCAGTGGTAGGGCCTCGTCGCGGAGGCCGGCTTGGACGCGCCACGCTAGGGCATTGATCCGATCCACGAAGTCTCCGTGGGCGCCCAGGGTGGTCGCGAGGGTTGCGGTGGCGTCGATCAACCAACTCAAGTGGTCGGCGGCGGCAAGGATCTGGCCGGCCATCGTGTGATAGGCGTCCTCGATATCGCGAATCGAGACGTGCTCGATCCATTCGTTCAGGAGGAGGGCCGTCTTAATCGCGCGCACCTCCTCGAAAAACGGCATCATATCGCAATTGCGTAATCGGTTGAGGGGCACGTCCGCCGTGATTTCCTCGTTTTCGGTGACGCGTTTGAGCCGAGCGGGATAGTCGGCCTGCTCATACTCGCGCGCGGTAAGCGATACCGGGAGCATCCGGCCATCGGTGGTCATCGCCGCAGCGAGAATGAGATCAAGGGCGCTCCAATGGCGCGTCTCCGATTCCGCGATCCAGCGTTCGAGTTCGGAGGCGGCTGCGATGGTCACGCCTTTGGCGGCAATGGCCTTGCCAAAGGGGGTCGCTTCGAGGCTATCCTCGTGGGGATGGCGCGATATCGCACCCGCGTCCACCGCACGATTGACGGCCGCCCGGATACGGAACTCGCACTCCTCTTTGGTCAGCGACACGCTCCACACCCACCGGCCGGTGAGGGTGTGTTCCAGGAAGTCGAACAGGGCCGCTTCGGTAAGGCAGGTGCGCGACGCCACGAGTTGCAGAATAGGATTTTCAAGGGGCAGCCGGGCCAGTTGCGGTTCGACATGCTCGCGTTCGCCCTCGATGTATCGACGCCATAGCGCCTCCTGGTCGAAGGGCGTCGAGGCCAGCACTATCGCGCGCCCAAAATCGTGTCCTGCGCCGTACCGCCCGGCCCGGCCCCCCATGTTCTCATACTCCGCGTGGAGAATGGGCGTTTTCCACGGCATGCCGAACCGACTGTCGTACCGCCATTTTTCCGGTGTGATAAACACGTTGCGCGTAGGCATGTTCATGCCGACGGCGAGGGTACTTGTCGACACCACCACCTTGATCTCTTCATTTCGGAATGCCTGCTCGACGACACGACGTTCTTCCGGAGAAAGGTCGGCGTTGTGGAAGGCGACGGCACTGTTCAACGTTCGGATCAGGGCGTCGCGCGATCGCGTGGCTTCGAGCTTGCGCAACGCCTCGATGGCGTTTACGGCGGCCGGCTGGCTCAATTGTTCGGCCAGTAATTCCGCGCCATGACGTGACTCGTGCTTGGATTTGACGAAGATCAGGCACGGCTCGCCTTGTTCCACGAATCGGTGCACGTTTTCCGCAATGACCTCACTCGGCGCGTCCGATGCGCCCCCAACAAGGGTCTCCTCACCTTCGCCAAACTCGTTGTACGTGCGGTAGCGGAAAACGCCATCGTGCAGGATGCCGTAGCGCAGTTCGACGGGACGGCGCTCGTAGGTTACCAAGGCGGCCTGCATCCATTCCGCAAGCCGATCCGCCTCGCCGATCACCGCCGAGAGGCCGATGACGCGCGGCCGGTCAGTCGCCACCGCGTTTTGGAGTTTGGCATCCGGACTACCCGCGTGCGGATACAGGATCCGCGTAAGAAGCAGCTCGGCCATGCTTCCGCGCTCCGGATCGGAGAGAATCTCGAGTTCGTCGGCCACCACCAACGCGATTTCCTCGATCTGCTCCGGCCGGCGCACCAGTAACTGCGCCAATTTCTCATATACGACTACGGCAATTGAGAAATTCCCGTTTTCCAGGCGTTGGTCAAACTCGCGGCGATCGCGCGTCGATATGATGACGTTGATACCGTACGGCGTGTACTTTTCCGAGAAATCACGGTATTTCTCCTCGGCCAGGGCCTTCAGTGGCACCAAATACACCACCTTCTTGCGCCGTAACGCGGCCTGGATCGCCGCCATCTCGCCGATGAATGTCTTGCCGGAACTCGTTGGCGCCTGGACAATGAGATTGCCCTTCCCGAACAGGTCGTGCCGTTTGATGGCCATTTCCTGTAACGGCAGTAAGCCGTCGCTTTCCCGCTCCTGCCACAGTTGCACCACCTCGGGCGGAATGTTGTATCGGATCAATTCCAGCATTTTCATGGCTTGTCTCCATTTCTCAACGCACAAGACAGTATACTGAAAATTTTATCAGGTGTCAAGCGTTACGATCCCCAATGGTAATCAGAGCCGTCAGCGCTTCCTTCCCCCCGTTCCGTGATAGAGATTCGGAAGTCACGGAAGTCTTGATTCCGGGTCGGCAAGCAAGTAATATGAAGACCTACGGTGGGTTGTGGCATGTCGGTAGCCGAAAGCCTTTTTGATGTATATGCAGGATTCGAGATTCGATCTATTCGTGTGTCAAGCGAGAAGGAGAACGCCGAATGAATAAGGGATTGCTTTTTGTCGCGAGTTGTGTTGCCCTGATAGCAACGGCTATGTCGTTTGCCATCCGTGGCGACATCATGGCGGACTTCGAGAAGGAGTTCGTGAAGCCTTATGTCGACCAGAAATTCGAGGGGGCGGGCGCGTCGACCACGGCCGACGATGAGATGCGCGCCAAGCATGTGAAGCAGTATCTTGGTCACATCTCGGGCGTTGCGTTTTTCTCGTTTGGCTTGGCCATTATCTTCGGCGGCCCGCTGGTGGACTTGCTGGGCATGGGTAACCTGTTGCGGTTGGCGGCGCTGTGCCATATTGGCGGCGCGTTGATGACGATATTCGCGCCTAGTTTTTGGGTGGTTCTGATAGCCACGCTTGTCGTGGGCGCCGGGAACGGCTTGGTCGAGGCGGTATGCAACCCGTTGATCGCCACCATCTATCCCGACGAAAAACAGCACAAGCTGACCCTGTTCCACGCGTGGTTCCCGGGCGGCATCGTGATCGGCGGTTTATTGGCCTACGGCTTCTCGCAGATCGGCTTGGGCTGGCAAATCAAGATGGCCCTGCTGCTCATTCCATCGGTGATCTACGCCGCGATGATCTTCGGCCAGAAGTTCCCGCCGACGGAACGCGTAGCGGCCGGCCTGTCTTTCGGAGACATGTTCAAGGCCGCCCTCAATCCTGTGTTCCTCATGATCTTCCTCATGATGTGGCTTACGGCGGCGACCGAACTCGGTACCGGCCAGTGGATTTCGAATATCTACCACGACGTCATGCAACGGCCGGAGGGCATCCTGGCGCTAGTCTGGGGCAGCATCCTCATGTACATTCTCCGGCAGTTCTTCAGCAAGCCTATCCACAAGATTCCGCCGACGGCTCTCATCGCGGGCACGGCGCCATTCGCAGCCGTCGGCCTGTTCCTGTTCAAGATGGCAGCCGACCAATCCAGTGCGGTGCTGTTCTTCGTCGCGGCCACGCTCGTCTACTTCGGCGTCTGTTTCTGGTGGCCAACGATGCTCGGCATCACCAGCGAACGCTGTCCGCGTACCGGCGCGTTGGGACTAGCCATTGTTGGCGGCACGGGCAGTTTCGCGACATGGGTGGCCGGCCCGGCCATGGGGCGCTTGAACGACACGTACGGCCCGAGCGAATGCCTTCGGATCTGGGCCATTTTGCCGGTCGTGTTGGTTGTCGGCTTCTTGGCGTTCTACCTCGTAGACAAGGCGCGTGGCGGTTACAAGATCGTCAAGCTCGAGAGTGCCAAACAAGGGGAATCCGACAAGTAATCGGCGTGACAGAGCGTGAGACGAGCGAGACTCGTCGATCGCAGGCGATGGTTTTCAGGCGGTGCGGAGGTCGGTCTTCGCACCGCCTGTTTTCAGGTGAGGCGAGAACACGTGCAACCGATCCGGGCCTCAGCGAGTCCATTATGCTAAAACGCATTGCACGCATGAGCGTAGGACTGGCCGTGTTTTCGGCCTATGCTTTCGCAGGAACTCAATCCGAGGAACCGCCGCCAATTCCTCCAGGCTTCAAGGATGATATGGATGTGATGACCGCGATCCGTACCGGCAAGGTCGAGACCTTCTCGCGGTTCATGCATGTCGCGATTCCAGACGGCGTGGAAGAGGTCCGCGATGTCGAGTACGGACGCGTCGGCAGCCGGGCGTTGGTGCTGGACCTCTATCGCCCGAAGGGCGAGGCGCAGCCGGTCCCAGGCCTGATCTTCATTCACGGCGGCGGCTGGGAAGACGGTAGCAAGGACGATCTCAAGCATTACGCCGTCCGGTTTGCCGGGAAAGGCTATGTAACGGCGTGCATCGGATATCGGCTCTCGCAGGAGGCGCCGTTCCCGGCATGTGTGCAGGATGCCCAGTGCGCGGTCCGCTGGATGCGCGCCTATGCCGGTAAGTATGGCATTGCCGAGGACAGGATCGGCCTCGTGGGGGCCTCGGCGGGCGCGCATATCGCGATGCTGGCGGCCTACGTGGGCAACGATGGCGCCTTCGAGGAGAGCGGCGGGCATAGCGGCGTGAGCCAGGCGGTTCAGGCGGTGGTCGACCTCTACGGCCCAACTGACTTCGCCGCACTCCAAGACCGAAGCGACCGTCCGCTGATTGTGGACTTCTTCGGCGGCCGACGGTTCGAGGAGGCGCCGGAGCTGTATGCGCAGGCTTCGCCTGTCGAGTATCTGGACGCAAGTGACCCGCCGACACTGGTATTGCATGGCGCCATCGACAGTCTCGTGCCTATCGAGCAGGCCGATACGCTGGTTGGCAAGCTTAAGGCGCTCGGCGTGGATGTCTCCTACGACCGTCTGGACGGTTATCCGCACGAAATGGACCGGATCAAGGCGGTGTTCGAGCGTTGTGTGTGGTCGATGGCACGCTTCTTTGCGCAATGCCTCGGAGAATCCAGTCGTTCGAGCGAAGAGAAATAAGGTGTCTGTTAGCATGCATAGGTTCGAAGTGGATGGGTAAGCTTGGAAAAAAGGGAAGCCACCTGGCAAGGTTATCTAATGGAACTGCGTGGACCAACGGGTTGGCCACGAAACCTAAGGAGGCTTCCCA